>Ga0114948_10001403_pt1 | contig 10390 bp, 10 predicted proteins | sample CR04metaG_FD_83877 | JGI IMG/M metagenome (GOLD analysis project Ga0114948, IMG submission 83877) | Deep subsurface microbial communities from Mariana Trench to uncover new lineages of life (NeLLi) - CR04 metaG | ecosystem: Environmental > Aquatic > Marine > Ocean trench > Sediment | place...
GTAGTCAGCATCATCATTATGAATCGGCTGCTGAAATTACCCGTCGAATCATTCAAAAATTAGTGCGAGATGCGTTGCCGGTCGATACTATCCTGAATATCAATGTGCCCGATCTGGCTCTGGATGAAATCGAACCCGTGCAGGCGACACGCCTGGGATTTCGTCACAAGGCTGAATCGATGGTAACCCAGCAGGACCCTTACGGTATGCCTGTTTACTGGGTAGGTCCTCCTGGCGCGGCGCAAGACGCCGGACCCGGCACCGATTTTTATACGGTTGAACAAAATCGGGTATCGGTAACGCCGATTCAGATTGATTTAACCCGGCACGAGAGTATCAATCCCCTGCAAAAATGGCTTTCAGCCATGGATTAGTCCGACCAGAATGAACCTAAGCAGCAAGAATCATCAGGGCATCGGCATGACTTCGCAAAGGACCCGCGATCGACTGATCCAGCGTTTGAAAGATCAGGGCATCGACAATGAGAGCGTGCTGGAGGTGATGCGCCGTATGCCGCGGCACCTGTTTGTCGATGAGGCTCTGGCGCACCGGGCTTATGAAGACACGGCATTGCCAATCGGATACGCACAGACTATCTCTCAGCCTTATATAGTGGCACTTATGACCCAGAGATTGTTAGTTCCGGGTATGCCGAACTCAGTATTGGAAATCGGTACTGGTTGTGGTTATCAGACCGCAGTGTTAGCCAATATTTTTCCACAGGTATATAGCGTCGAACGTATCGAAGCCCTGTACAAAGCGGCGAAAAAAAGACTGGCTGAACTGGATTTGTTTAACGTTCAGCTACGTCATACCGATGGCAACGGCGGCTGGCCCAATCTGAACTATCAGTTCGACCGTATCATTGTCACGGCGGCCTGCAACGAAGTTCCGGAAAATCTGACTGCACAGCTTGCCAATGATGGTGTCATGATCTTTCCATTCGATAACGGTCAGGATCAAACCCTGACACAGATTACCAGGACATCACAGGGACTGGTTAGCAAATCCCTGGAAAAGGTTTCATTTGTACCGATGTTGCCTGGAATCATTTGATGCGATTGTTTGAGAAACTTTACCAGGCGGTTATCAGGTTTGCTCGCTACAAGCATGCGCCCTGGTATTTGTCTGGTCTGAGTTTCCTCGAGTCATTTATCCTGCCATTTCCACCGCCGGACGTCATGCTCGCACCCATGTCGTTAGCGACCCCGGGGAAGGCTATGTACTTTGCCTCGCTGACGCTGGTGAGCTCGGTGATTGGTGGAATTGTCGGATATCTAATCGGTGCTTTTTTATTCGATCAGGTTGAGCCTTTACTGCTTCAATGGGGTTATCAGTCGGCTGTCGATACGGTAACCCAATGGTTCGATGCGTGGGGTTTCTGGGCCGTGGTAATCGCCGGTTTTTCACCTGTGCCTTACAAGATTTTTACCATTACAGCGGGCGCCCTGGGACTGAGCTTTATACCTTTTGTCATAGCTTCATTTATAGGCCGTGGCGCACGTTTTTTCCTGGTAGCCTGGAGTCTGGCAAAATATGGTCCGGCGATCGAAACTAAGCTGATTGCTTATATTGAAAAACTGGGGTGGAGCATAGTCGTGGTTCTGGTAATCGTCATCGCGATTTATTATATCTAGCCTATTCCACCCGATTGAATATGAAGCTACTAACCCGGGTTTTTACTACTGCATTGATTGCCTGCCTGCTCGTGTCCTGTGGGACCACATCGCAGTCGACGGCGAGAAATGTCGGGCCTGGCTGGTACAGGGTAAAACCGGGTGACACGCTATATTCGATTGCCTGGCGCTATGGTCTCGACTATCAACAGCTCGTACGCTGGAATAATATCCCCGGTAACTATATTATTCAGCCTGGTCAACAGCTAAAACTACTGGGGCCAGGTAGCAAACAAACCGGACAATCGAAAACCATTAAAAGTGTGCCGGGCGGGCAGGCCGATTCAACCCCAAAACAAAAGACTAGCGGCTCGAGTGTTGGCAACAACAAGGTGGTAAAATGGCGCTGGCCAACGGAAGGAAAAGTTTTAAATAGCTTTGCGCTCAATATACTTAGCCAACGAGGCATTGATATTGGTGGGAAGCTGGGGCAACCCATCCATGCCGTGGCGGATGGCAAGGTAGTATATAGTGGTAATGGTTTGGCCGGTTATGGTAATCTGATTATTATTAAACACAACAATACATTTTTAAGCGCTTATGCGTATAACCAGCAAAGGCTGGTAGAGGAAGGAGTAACGGTGAAGGCCGGCAGGCTAATCTCGAAGATGGGACGCCATAATAATGGTTCGCCCCGTTTGCATTTTGAGATTCGAATAAACGGCAAACCGGTTGACCCTTTAAAATATTTACCAAAGCGGTGAGCCTGGGCACCGAATTATGGGGCATCCTGAATGACAAAATCGACCGATTCTTCGCTTATCGAAGAAACTGAAATACCAGCGGAAGAAGTGGTAGAAGATCTGGTAGAAGATCGGGAAAATAAAAATCTCGATGACGGCGCCGAAGACGATGGTCACGCTACCATCGTCGAAGCCGGCGACGATAAAGAGGAAATTGAGAGTATTGAAGCTGAAGTCGCGAAACTAGACGAACGACGTAAGACCGATTCTCGAAGAAAGGTTAATTCTCGCCGTGCCGCCGACTCGGACCCCACCCAGCTTTATCTGAAAGAAATCGAAGTTTCACCGCTGCTGACCGCGGAAGAAGAAGTTTACTATTCACGTTTGTCTTTGAAGGGTGATGGCAAAGCACGCGATAAGATGATCGAGAGCAATCTAAGGCTCGTGGTCAAGATCGCCCGGCGTTATATGAACCGGGGACTGGCATTGCTGGATTTAATCGAAGAAGGAAACCTGGGACTCATTCGCGCAGTCGAAAAATTTGATCCGGAGCGCGGATTTCGATTTTCAACCTACGCAACCTGGTGGATAAGGCAGACCATAGAACGTGGTTTGATGAATCAGACGCGAACTATCCGCCTGCCGATTCACGTCATCAAGGAACTCAATACCTACCTCCGGGCCGCACGCAAACTAACCCAGCAACTGAATCGAGAAGCGACCGCAGAAGACGTCGCTGAATTGCTTGGTAAACCGGTTAAGGATGTCGAAAAGATGTTTCGTCTGGCAGATCGGGTATCTTCAGTCGATATCCCCATGGGCGGCGACGGTGAGCGGCCATTACTGGACATAATCCCGGATGACAATAATCTGGATCCGTTTACCATTCTGCAGGACGAATCGGTAATCGATCATCTGGATAAATGGCTGGATGAACTGGATGAAAAACAGCGCAATGTAGTGGTTCGGCGTTTCGGCTTGCGTAATTACCCGCGCGGTACGCTCGAAGAGGTAGGCCTGGAACTGGGCGTGACACGCGAGAGAGTTCGACAGATACAAATGGATGCTTTACGTAAATTACGCCGCATACTCGAACGTAGCGGTTACTCCAGGGACGATACCATCGGCTAACCCCTTATTTGTGCCATCCGTTAGCAAACACAACCATCTCCGGATTCCGCAGCCTCGATACCAATGTACGGCGGGTTGCTAGGGGGTTAGCCCAGTATGATAGCTGCGACGACTTCGCGATCTTCAGCCACGAGGATATTAAATGTGCGGCATAGCGCACCAGTATTCATTACCTCAAGACCAATACCCTGTTGGCCAAAAAAGGCAAAAATTACCGGGTCAGGAAACCTCTGTTGCTGGCCGGTACCCAGTAAAACCACGCTCGGATTCATATCGAGTACCGGTTGTAGACTGGACTCATCCAGATCATCGATCGATAGCACCGGCCAGGGACAGTGAATAGCCTGCGGAGACAAAATCAGACTTTGCCGATAGGCCTGTTGGTTGACGACTACTTGTTCGGAGTCATAAGCTGAAATACTGTAGCGGCTGGTAATTCTATCTTCGGCGAGGGGCATAGGTACAGAATAAATGAAAAGCACGATCCGATCAATTCAGCTGATTGCTCGCATTGACACCGGGGTGTACATTACTTATCGTTGCGCGTTCGAAAATCCCCCTGTTATCTGAGCCTGGAGAGGTAAAATTGAAACCGGTAAAACTAGGTTTAATTGGTGTCGGCACGGTTGGTACCAGCACCGCTCGGGTGTTAAACAATAATGCCAGCGAAATTGCGCGCCGGGCAGGCCGCAACATCGAAATTGTGCATGCATCACGCAGGAACATGAGCAATGGATTGCCGGTGGAAATTAAAGGTATTCCATTAACAGCCGACCCCTTTGAAGTAGTTAATAATCCCGAGATAGATATCGTAATCGAGCTCATCGGTGGCTACCACCCCGCACTCGAACTGGTGCTGCGAGCGATCGAAAATGGCAAACACGTGGTGACGGCGAACAAGGCTTTAATCGCATTGCATGGTAATGAAATATTCGCGGCGGCAGAGGCAAAAGGTGTAAACGTGGTGTTTGAAGCCGCAGTCGCGGGTGGCATACCGATCATTAAGGCGATACGCGAGGGCCTGAGTGCGAATCATATCCTGTGGCTGGCTGGAATCATTAATGGCACCGGTAATTTCATCCTGACCGAAATGCGAGATAAAGGCAGGGACTTTGCCAGTGCCCTACGGGAGGCGCAGGCACTGGGTTACGCTGAAGCCGATCCGGCCTTTGACGTTGAAGGTATCGATGCTGCGCATAAGCTCTGCATATTGGCATCACTAGCGTTTGGAATTCCGTTAAAATTTGATGCTGTTTATACCGAGGGCATAGCCGGCATAACCACCGAGGATGTGGTTTATGCTGGCCAGTTGGGGTACCGTATCAAGCATCTGGGGATTGCGCGGCGCACCGATCAGGGTATTGAAATGCGGGTGCATCCGACCTTAATCCCCGACAGGCGATTGATCGCCAATGTCGATGGTGTCATGAATGCTGTGCTGGTTATGGCAGATAAACTCGGGCCCTCGCTATATTACGGTGCGGGAGCGGGCGCCGATCCGACTGCTTCGGCCGTAATCGCTGATATTATCGATGTCGCCCGCACCATTACTACCGATCCACAGAATCGTGTCCCACACCTGGCGTTTCAGGCCGACCAAATCGTTGATATACCGATATTGCCGATTGAACAGATTTCGACGGCCTACTATTTACGCCTGCGAGTGGACGATATTCCGGGTGTAATGGCTGACATAACCCGGATCATGGGCGAGAGCGATATATCGATAGAAGCTATTCTTCAAAAGGAACCCGAAGCGGGAGTCGAGCAGGCGACCATCATCATGCTGACGCAGAAAATCCGGGAAATGCAGATGAATCAGGCAATCGATAAAATTCGTGTGCTTGATACCGTGCACGGAGAGATTCACCGAATACGGGTAGAATCTCTCGACGTCGATTAATCAGTCTCTATTCCCGGTCGCAACCAACAAAGCGCATAACTTCAGCCTCGATATCCGCTTTGTCGATTACCGCATCGTGGCAGACTGGCCTGGTGAAAAGCGCCCGAATAACTTCGGATACTTCAATTCCAGCCGCCTGTGCAATTGATTCGAGCGCCAGTTGATCCGGGTTACCTGCGTTGCCGGTTATCGCCTCATCGATCACGGGTGAAAACTTGGTCCATTCCGCGGTTGAATAAACGATAGTCACCAGCGACTTCGGCGTGTGAAATTCCCATGATTTAAAGCAGGTAGCAGTATGCGGGTCGATTAGATAGCCAGCTTCGAAGGTTTGGCGTATATAGGCCATGCCCTCTTCGTCGGTACAGTAATCGGCTGCAAAAATTTCCTGGATTTGCCTGCTTTCCGCGGTATCGAGCTGGTAGCATTGGTTTTCGTCGAGCTGTTGCATTAACTGACGGGTACGTTGTGGTCCAAATAGGTCAAATAATACGCGTTCGACATTGGATGATTTGAGAATATCCATGGCGGGTGAGGTCGTCGAAATCAGCGGCCTGTCACCGATATTGTAGCACCCGGTATTGATCCATTCGGTAAGCACATTGTTGGCATTTGACGAAATCATAATGCGCTCCACCGGCAGGCCCATTTTACGAGCATAGTAAGCGCCAAGCGCATTGCCGAAATTACCGCTAGGGACATTCAGATACACCTTTTCACCCAGCGAAATTGCTGATTGTCGTACCAGTTCCAGGTAAGAATGAACGTGATAGATGATCTGGAATAGAATACGACCAAAATTTACTGAATTAGCCGCTGATAGTAAGATCCCTCGCGCCTGCAATTGTTGTTTGAATGACGGCGAGGCCAGCATCGATTTGAGGGCTGACTGGGTATCGTCAAAATTCCCGTCGATACCGATTACTTTCAGATTGCCGGCAGATTCCGTGACCATTTGCAGGCGCTGTACGTCAGAGGTGCCACCTTTTGGATAGAGACAGACGAGACGAATATTATCCCGGTTTTTGAAAGTTTCGAGAGCCGCGGGACCGGTATCACCACTGGTGGCTGTGAGTATCAGGTATTGTTGATCCTGTCGTTGTGCCAGTCTGGAGAGCAACAGACCAAAGGGTTGTAGTGCTATATCCTTAAATGCGCGAGTGGGGCCGTGGTAGAGTTCGCTGATATAAAGATTGTCGTGTAACCTGACCACTGGAACCGGGTTTTCGCTATCGTCAAAAGTATCGTATAAATCGACTGCCTTTTGTAGGATGTTCGAATCAACATCGATGCCTAGCAATGCAATCAGTGACAATGCCAGCGACTTGTAGGATGCGGGAAGCTGGCTTTTGAGAAATTCCTGGTCGAGTTGAGCTAATGTTTCCGGGCTGTAAATACCCCCAAACGAAGCGATTGGGGATAAAATAGCCTCGCAGAAGCCTACCGACTCGGCGTGACTAGCATCGTTACCACGTGTTTCTACAAAGCGCATAGTGTCCTTAATCTTTCAGAATAGCCGATGGATTGATTGTTGCCGAACACAAAAAACGGAATTATAACCGAGCAGATAACGCGAACAACCTGTTTTCACCTGTTGCTGATCGAGGAAATCGAATTCTTGAGTAATATTTCCTGCTTTTGGCTTCTACTTGAAGCCAATAGTGCGTAAAATCGGTCGATTGACCAGGTTGATTGATATCCGCCTGCCTATTCCAACTATTGCTTGCCAGGTAAAGCGTGAAAGTACCTGGTACCAAAACCAGTCCCGAGACCTGATGTCTACGACCGATAAAATTAACCTGCTGAATCTGAACCGTGCCGGTCTGGAAACATTTTTCGTTGAAATGGGTGAAAAACCGTTTCGTGCGAAGCAGATAATGCAATGGGTGCATCAGCGCGGTGTGGTCGATTTCTCGAAAATGACCGACATCTCGAAGTCTTTGCGTGAAACCCTGGACCGCAAAGCCTGTATCAGTCTCCCCAGGGTGGTAATGACTCAACAATCGAAGGATGGTACGCGAAAGTGGTTGCTCAGCGTCGACGGTACCGAGAACGCGATCGAATGTGTTTTGATACCGGAAAAGTCGCGTTTCACGCTTTGTATCTCATCACAGGTTGGCTGTACCCTGAACTGTAGTTTCTGCTCTACCGCGAAGCAGGGCTTCAATCGTAATCTCGAAACCGCCGAGATTATTGCACAGCTGCACCTTGCTCATCACAGTTTGATGCGAGAAGGCAGGCAGCAAGGCGTTACCAACGTGGTAATGATGGGCATGGGCGAACCCTTGATGAACTTCGATGCGGTGATGACTGCGGTTGACATGATGTGTGATGACTATGCCTACGCGCTGAGCAAGCGACGAGTCACGATCAGTACCGCTGGTGTAGTGCCGGCGATGGAGAAATTGCGTCAAACTACCGATGTCAGTCTGGCGGTTTCGTTACACGCACCTAATGATGCCCTACGAGATCAGTTAGTTCCGATTAACCGTAAATATCCGATTCATGAATTATTGAAAGCCTGTCGCTCTTATATTGACGGGTCCAGGGGTCGTAAGATCACCTTCGAATATGTGATGTTGAAAGGGGTTAATGATAAAATCGAGCACGCCAGGGAACTGGTCAAACAGATAGGAAATATTCCCTGTAAGTTAAACCTGATTCCGTTTAACTCCTATCCGCATGCGATTTATCAATGTTCGGACAAGCAAACCATCGATCGTTTTCGCGAATATGTATCGAGTAAGGGTATTATTACGGTTACGCGCCGTGCCAGGGGGGACGATATAGACGCCGCCTGCGGCCAGTTGGTTGGTCAATTCAAGGACAGAAGCCGAAGAAGTGCAAAATACCAGTTGAGCCTGGAGACGATCACCGGAGTTTCACATGTTCATTAGGCATCTGTCGAATTTGGTGAATATGGAACGCTTCCCCAGGCCCTGGTTAATATATTTAACGCTTGTGTTCCTGTCTGGCTGTGTAGTAGTCGATCCCCAGGATGAGCCAAACGAGGCGGCCAGCAAAATCAACGTGCAACTCGGTATCGGTTATTTACAGCAAAACAATATGGTATTAGCGAGTGAAAAACTGAAAAAAGCCTTACGTCAGGATCCAGATTCAGCCTCGGCGCATAACGCCTATGCGATTCTCCAGGATCGTCTTGCACAGACGGAAAAAGCAGAAGAGCATTACAAAATTGCCACTGAACTTGATCCTGACAATTCCCAGGCAGCAAATAATTATGGCGCATTTTTATGCCGTAATAACCGGGAAGCAGAGTCAGAGGCCTATTTTTTACAGGCGCTTAAAAATCCATTGTATAGCACGCCGGAATTTGCCTATAGCAATGCTGCATTGTGCTTGCTCAGGATTAAGGAAGTCGAGAGGGCACGCGTTTACCTGAGAAAAGCCCTGGCCGCGAAAAATGATTTTCCAATTGCAGTGTTTAGTATGGCTAAGCTGTTTTATGACGATCAAAATTTCAAAGATGCAAAAAGATATATCGATCGTTTCCACCTGGTAGCAAAACCGACGGCCAGTAGTCTTTGGTTGTCTATCAGGACAGAGCGGCAACTGGGCAACGACCTGGCCGTCGAGGAACTTACAGGCAGACTGCAGAAAGATTTCCCTGATTCGGACGAATATAAATCCTGGTTGGCGCTAAACTAAAATGGCAGTTTCAGATACCACCCAGGAAGAAGATATCAAGTCCACCAGCAATGGGCCTGGAGACCTGTTGCAGGCCGGCAGAATTGAAATGGGAATGTCGCTTGAGGATGTAGCATCTCGTATGCACTTGAGTACCGGCATCGTAGAGGCAATCGAAGAAAATAATTTCAGTGATATAACCGCCCCCATTTTTGTCAAGGGCTATTTAAGGGCCTATGCCAGGATGGTTTCTCTCGACGAAAATGAAATGATTCAACAATATGTCGAGTATTATTCCAACGACGATCCACCGATTGCTTCTACCAGTAAACTGCTACCGGAGATATCGACGTCGGATAGACGCATCAAATGGGTTACCTACCTGGTTATTATTCTACTGAGCGCTTTACTGGCTGTCTGGTGGTGGAATAAATACCAGACCACGACCGATGTGGTATCTCTGGACGCACAGCAGACCACCGAAATTGACCCGGTTGAAATAGCCGAGGAAACCCAGCGCCTGGAAATTGAAGCGGAATCTGAAGTTACTGTCTACACATCGGTAACAGACACACCAGGCCTGACCGTCTCAGCACCCGTAATCGACTCAGTGGCCGTAACAGACACATCGGCGGCGGACACGCCAGTCGTCGTAACCGACTCATCGATCGTAACCGATTCATCGGAAGTGACAGACAGCCCGGAAACACCCGTAGAGGTTAATGTCCCTGCAGCGGTCGAAGTGGATATTGAGGTCGCTGTTTTGACAATTGCCGAACCTGTACCGGCGCCAGAAGATACTGTTCAGATCGAGGCGGAAGTGGAAAGTGAAGCGGAACAGGAATCAGATGCCGAGCCAGTTGAACTATCCGATACTATCACGCGCATGGCCGCAGGTTCAGACCAGCTTGGTTTGGTTGTTAACGCGGATTCCTGGGTCGAAATTAATGATGCCAATGGAAACCGCCTGGTGTACAGACTGGCACGCGCCTATCAGAAGTTTAATTTGACCGGCAAGGCACCGTTCACAATTTTCCTGGGCAATGGATATGGCGTTGAAGTTAGCTTTAATGATGAACCAATTGATATTATTAGTCTTATCAGAAGTGACAATACCGTACGGATTAAGGTAGGCGGATAGTGTTCGAAGACGGTGACATCGATATGGTTTTGCAAAACGATATCAAAATTTCGTAAGCCATGTTTGTTATTTATTCAAATTGCAGGTTACTGCTGTGCTTTGTTGCCGTTGTGATATTTCCAGGTAAATCATGAACGATCAAATTCAGGTGATTCGCGGAATGCACGATATTCTGCCGGTTGACATGCCTGTCTGGAACCAGCTTGAA
>Ga0114948_10001405_pt1 | contig 10386 bp, 9 predicted proteins | sample CR04metaG_FD_83877 | JGI IMG/M metagenome (GOLD analysis project Ga0114948, IMG submission 83877) | Deep subsurface microbial communities from Mariana Trench to uncover new lineages of life (NeLLi) - CR04 metaG | ecosystem: Environmental > Aquatic > Marine > Ocean trench > Sediment | place...
CCATGTTAAATGCAGCTTCAGGAAGATGATCGTACTTGCCATCCATAATTTCGTTAAATCCTTTGATGGTATCTTTAATATCAACAATTACACCTTCTAATCCGGTAAACTGTTCCGCTACATGGAATGGCTGTGAAAGGAACCTTTGAACACGACGTGCCCGGTGTACCGCCAACTTGTCTTCTTCGGACAATTCATCCATTCCCAAAATGGCAATAATGTCCTGGAGCTCTTTATATCTTTGCAGCAGTTCTTTAACTTTTTGAGCAGTATCATAGTGCTCGTCTCCCACAATCTCAGCAGAAAGAATACGACTGGTTGAATCTAAAGGATCCACTGCAGGGTAAATACCCAACTCGGAAATCTTTCGCGATAATACGGTGGTGGCATCAAGATGTGTAAAAGTGGTAGCAGGAGCAGGGTCAGTCAGGTCATCCGCAGGGACATAAACAGCCTGCACTGAAGTAATGGAACCTCTCTTAGTGGAGGTAATTCTTTCCTGCATGGCCCCCATTTCAGTGGCCAGGGTTGGTTGATAACCTACAGCGGAGGGCAATCTTCCTAACAAGGCAGAGACCTCTGATCCGGCCTGGGTAAATCGGAAAATATTGTCCATGAAGAAAAGTATATCGTTGCCCTGGCCTTCGCCATCCCCGTCCCTGAAATATTCAGCAATCGCCAGACCTGATAGAGCCACTCTTGCCCGGGCTCCTGGAGGTTCATTCATCTGACCAAAAACCAGAGTAGCCTGGGACTTTGCTAACTCTTCCGGGTCAACCTTTGACAGGTCCCAATCCCCATTTTCCATGGACTCTTTAAACTCTTCCCCATATCTAATAACCCCTGACTCAATCATTTCACGAAGCAAGTCATTCCCTTCTCTGGTTCGCTCACCAACTCCGGCGAACACAGACAAACCGGAGTAGGATTTGGCGATGTTATTGATCAATTCCATAATTATTATTGTTTTACCAACACCAGCTCCTCCAAACAGACCTATTTTTCCACCTTTAACATATGGTTCTAACAGGTCAATTACCTTAATACCTGTAAAAAGCACCTCCGTTGAGGTAGAAAGCTCTTCAAACTTTGGTGCTGAACGATGTATGGGCAGGCTATTAGTCCATTTCGGTTCATCAATACCATCTATGGTTTCGCCCACTACATTAAAAAGCCTTCCTTTTATACCTTCTCCTACCGGCATCTGAATAGGTGCTCCCGTATCCACTACTTCCATTCCCCGAACAAATCCTTCAGTGCTGTCCATGGAGATCGTTCGTACGCGATATTCTCCCAGGTGTTGCTGGCACTCGAGTACTACTTTGTGACCGTTTTCCCTGGTGACTACCAATGCGTCTAAAATATTAGGCAATTTTGAGTTCTTGTGGTCAAAGCTAACATCGACCACTGGGCCAATTACCTGGGTCACTTTACCGATATTTGTCATTATATTTTTGCGTTACAGAGTATAAATTTGATGCTAAAATTTTCCGACTGCAAAATTAATGATTAATTGCTGAATGTAAAATATAGAGGCTAGATATTTATACTACCCATGCTTTAGTTATTGGTATTTATCCATTCAACACGATACGGAAGGTAGTACCTGTATTGACCTCAGATGATTTTATGAATATTTTGCCCTGATGATAGTTTTCAATGATGCGTTTCACTAATGTCAGGCCCAGACCCCACCCCCTTCTTTTGGTGGTGAATCCGGGTTGAAAAATTTGTCCCAGTAAATTCTTAGGGATCCCTTTTCCATTATCAGAAATATCAACGATAACTTTCCCTTCCATTGAACGTTGCACATAGATATCAATAACTCCTACGCCGTTCATGGCGTCTACAGCATTTTTACAAATGTTCTCAATTACCCAATCAAAAAGTGGTTTGTTAATTTCAGCTTTAACCTCTGCGCTCTCCTGATGAAGATTAATTTTTACTTTGGATGAGATACGAGTTTGTAGATAATTGATACTACTATGGATCACATCAAAAATATTCTCCTCCTTGAGCACTGGCACAGAACCTATACTGGAAAACCGATTGGTAATTAGTTCCAGTTTTTTGATGTCCTTGTCCAGTTCCCGGGTAATTTCCCGATTCTCTAATTCAGGATCGGATTTCATATATTCAAGCCAAGCCATAAGAGAAGATAGCGGAGTGCCCAGTTGATGTGCGGTTTCTTTGGCCAAGCCAACCCAGACCCTGTTTTGTTCAGCGGCACGGGAATAGCTAAATGAAAGATACGACAGTACGAAAAAAACCGCTATTACTGACAATTGTACATATGGATAGTATTGAAGTTGTGTCAATAAAAAACTGTCCTTATAAAAAATATATTCATAATTAAACACCTCTCCTTCACTATTTCTATTGGCAATCACAATCGGTGCGTATTGTGACCGCATATCCTCGGTTTCCCCTTTCAGGAAGTTATCGACTTCGTCTGTAGTTAATCCATACGGTATTTTGACATTCTTGTGGATCTTTGGCTTGCCATCTTTATAGGTTACGATCACCGGGATTGTTTCATTGGCTACTACGATTTCCTCAAACAGTAACATGACGTTATCATTGTACTCACTGTTGTCGTTGGCAATAGTTTCTAAGGTTTTGGCAAAAAGCTCGATTTGACCCCGTTCGCGTTTTTTAAGTTGATCGGCAATGAGGTTTGTATAATAAATTGAGCCTACTCCTATAAGTACTGCTAAAGCAAGCACTATATAATTGAGCTTGCTCTGGTTCTTTATAACCGTAAAATTTCCAAATTCCTTTAAATTATCCTTCATAGATTCAAACAGGGCCTGGCAAAGGTTTCCTGGACACGGTTATATGTAATTTATAAAAATTTCACTGTAGCCACATACCTAATGTTCGGAATCAATAATTCTGAAAGAACCACTTGGTAAGGGTCCTGTAACTGACCTTTGATCCATGGGTCAATATACCAACACGGTAGATTCTACCGGCGACCCAGGTAGTAAAGATAAATCCACCGATAAGCAGAGAAATACTTAAAGCCAGTTGCCAGAACGGTACTCCAAACGGAACTCTGCCCAGCATTATCACCGGGCTGGTCAGTGGTATCATTGACATCCAAAAGGCGATTTGCCCATCGGGATCAAGAAGCACAAATTGTAGCGCTACAATTGAGATGATTAAGGGTATAGTAATAGGAATCATAAATTGTTGGGAGTCTGCGTCGCTGTCAACAGCAGATCCCACTAATGCAAATAAAGAGGCATAAAGAAAATAACCACCTAAAAAATAGATAATAAAAGTGATCAAAACAGAGGTGATTGGAATTGTTCCCATCAATTCCATGATCTCAGAATTTGCCTGAGTGAATTCGCTGGCTTTATTACCAATCCCGGCAGTTTCACTAATCAGGGCTGCATGATCTTTGTCAAGGCCAAACATCAATAGTCCTGCATTGATGACAGCAAATGATAGAATAACCCAAAGTAAAAATTGCGTCAATCCAACTGCGGCAATACCCACAATCTTACCCATCATTAACTGAAAGGGCTTTATTGATGAAATTATGACTTCTATAACCTTACTGTTTTTTTCTTCCATTACACCTTTCATAACCTGAACGCCATACAGAAACAAAAAGAAATAGATCAGCAGTGAACTAACATAGGCAGTTCCAAATGTCGCTGTTGCGTTACTGGCTTTTTCACCAGCACTGGTAAGACTTAGCGTATTTAGGGAGATATTTGTTTCAATACTTTGCAGCATCTGCTGGTCCACTCCCAGTTGCACCATCTTAATGCGTTCTATTTCCGCTTCAAGGGTACTCTCTATTTTATTTATCACACCAAAATGTGGGTTGGTTTCACTGAAAAGCTGTATTCCCTTAGGATTTTGAATGTCTAGCTTAGGTATGTATAACAAACCATCAGGCCCAAGATGACTAAATTTCGACTTGGCGGTCTCTATGCTTTCTTCCAGATAGATGAAATGAATACCATCAGTATTCTGAAATTTGTCCTTAAATAGTCCGCTATCATCAATAACTGCAATCACTTTTTCTTCCACCTTATTCGCCATAGCAACCCAAAGCAGCCCGCCGATCAAACCCGCAAACAAAATCGGAGTAAGCAATGTCATCACAATGAAAGATCGTTTACGCACTCTGGTTATATATTCCCTCTTTACCACCAGGAGGATTTTTTTCATGATTGTTCGCTTACTTTGGAAATAAATATTTCGTTCATACTGGGAATGATCTCAGCAAATTTATGGATCTCTGTTTGGATGATCAATTCTTTCAACAGCTGGTTTGGATTATGATCTTCCGGGATCTGAACTATGGAATGAAACCGATTTTCGTCCAGAGATCGGCTTTCCATAATTTTGTAAATGCCCCCCAGGCCTTTGAGGGGGCCTACATGATCAATTTCAAATCGATTGGTGCGATACTGTTGCTTTATGTCTTTTTTCTTGCCATCAAGTATCTTTTTGCTTTTGTATAATAATGCAATGTGGTCACATAACTTTTCTACTGAGTCCATTATATGAGTAGAAAAAATAACAGTGGCGCCCTTATCTCTCAGGTTCAATATCTCATCTTTAATAATATTCACATTTATAGGATCGAAGCCTGAAAATGGTTCATCGAGTATCACCAGCTGAGGTTCATGCAGTACCGTTGCTATAAACTGGATCTTTTGTTGCATTCCTTTTGATAAATCTTCAATATTCTTACCCCTCCAATCCAGCATTTCCAGTTTCTGTAACCAGTGCTTGATGCGATCGATAGCTAAGGAACGATCCAGGCCTTTCAGTCTGGCCAGGTAAAGCAGTTGCTCGCCAACTCTCATTTTTTTATATAATCCCCTTTCTTCGGGAAGATATCCTATACTTTGGGTATGATTGCGCTGCAATTTTTCGCCATTCAATAGTATGGTTCCGGAATCCGCCTGAAGGATGGAAGTAATAATTCGAATTAAGGTAGTTTTACCGGCACCGTTAGGACCTAGTAATCCAAATATGGATTGTTTGGGAATTTGAAGACTGATATTGGTTAATGCCTGATGATCAGCATAACTCTTATTAATATTCTGTGTTTCGAGCAGATACAATGGTCTTCCTTTTTTGGTAAATATAGAATTTTGGAAGCCCAGAAAAGATGGTGGGTGTTAAAATGTTTTGAAAATGATGTTTCCCAAGGTCACGTTTATGTTAAAAGTGATCAGGTTTTCGGCATCTTGATCATAGAGTCTGTTGACGAAAACATTTTTGCGAATTTCAGTAAAATCCTGCGAGATCTGGATACGGCATAATGGACTATCGTGAATGTAGATGATCATTGGATTTATGGATTCTTTGGCGTTTACAATCAAATTACCTGCACCAACCGTAGCATTCACATTGCTTTTAACCAGGCTCTTGTTGGTAAAATCAAGAAATAGGGATCCGAATCCTACATCCGCGATAATGGTTTTGGCGTTGGACAAAGCAACCTGTCTGGCTTCCAACTGTCCCAGGTCTACCTTAATACAGAAAGTGTCCATTTCTTGCTGGTTATATTGCCCCGTAACGTAACCTACATTAACATCTGCACTCCCTGTGGTGATGTGCAGTTTCTCGACAGATAGTCCCGACAAGTCAACATAAGCATTTCCCATACCGTAATTCAGGTTTAATCTAATCGGCTTCTTCTTAGACAAATAAACATGCCACTGATTTTCACTAATTCCACCATCATTGCTGAATACATTAAACATCACTGATTTAGTGGAGGATTCATTTGTTTTACTACCTATAAATTTGACGTTCACTCGTTGCGTCCGATTGTCCAGAACAGATTCGCAGGAGGGGATTAGGGCATTGGATGCGGAGTTTCCGTAGATGTTGACGGGGTGTTGACTTGGAGTTGGGCGAATGTAACAAGTGCCGGAACCGCCAGATAAAGTCAGGTCTACTTTATCAAAGGAATTGCTATTTTCAACTGTGTAGTACTTTTTTATTTGGCCATAGGAACTAAGTTCCATAAGGCCCACCAGCCCTAATAGTAAAATCCTCCACATGTTAGTTTCATACGGAAAGGGACTGTAAGAGTTGCAACAATAAAAGAAAAATAAGGTGGAATTCTTACGTTTGCTTGTTCAATTAAAGAATACCATGAAATTTTAGAAGAATTCTTTCATTCTTTCAAAAAAGCTTTTCTCGTACTTGCCAGGATTTGGTTTGAAGTTAGGTGAACTACGTAGGTTTTCCAGCACTTTCCGTTCTTCCGAGGTAAGACTCTTGGGTGTCCAAACATTTAGGTAAATTAATTGATCACCTTTACCATATCCGTTTAGATCTTTTATGCCTTTTCCTCTAAGTCTCAATATCTTACCACTTTGAGTTCCAGGTTCTAGTTTAATCTTGACTTTACCATTAATGGTGGGTACTTCCAGTGAGGTCCCCAATGCCGCATCGATAAAATTCACATACAGATCAAAGATAACGTTGTTGCCATCACGTTTGAGTTGCTCGTGCTCTTTTTCTTCAATTAGGATTAACAGATCTCCAGCTACACCTCCCATGGGGGCTTCGTTCCCTTTCCCAGACATGCTCAATTGCATACCATCACTGACTCCGGCAGGGATATTAATTTCGATTACTTCTTCTTTCGACTCCAAGCCGGTTCTATCAACACCGGCCGGCCGGTGGTCAAGAATTTGTCCGGATCCATGGCAGTTAGGACAGGTGTTAGTACTCATCATTTGTCCAAGCATGGTATTCACCACCTTTCTTACCTGTCCTGATCCTCCGCAGGTTGAGCAGCTTTTAAAAGTGATGCCTTTTGCTGCAACCAAACGGTTAACTTTAATTTTTTTTGTAACACCGTTGGCAATCTCTTCCAGGTTGAGCCTAAGTTTGATCCTGAGGTTGGATCCTTTCAGAACTCGTGATCTTCCACCACCAAAAAAGCTGTCAAACGGGCTTCCACCACCAAAAATATCTCCAAATTGGCTGAAAATGTCTTCCATGGACATGCCGCCTCCACTGAAACCTCTTCCATTCATTCCTTGATGGCCAAAGCGATCATATCGTAGCTTCTTATCTGGGTCTTTTAATACCTCGTAGGCTTCGGCAGCTTCTTTGAATTTCTCCTCTGCTGACGGATCGTCCGGGTTTTTATCTGGGTGATATTTTATGGCCACTTTCCTATAGGCCTTTTTTATATCAGTAACTCCAGCTGATTTGTCAACACCCAGTACTTCGTAATAATCTCTTTTAGCCATTTTTTCAGGTTCCAATTACAACTTTTGCATATCGTATTACTTTGTCATTAAGATAGTATCCTTTTTCTACTACGTGTACGATTCGGTTCTTTAGCTTTTTCTTTGGTGCGGGTATCTGTGAAATTGCCTCGTGAACTTCGGCATCAAAACTTTTACCTTCAAGGTCCTCCATTGGTTTAAGACCTTTGTTTTTCAGTTCTTTTAGCAGCTTTTGATATATAAGGTTCATCCCCTCCCGCTCAACATCTGATTCTGACTTTTCAGCAGCCTCTCTGGCCCTTTCAAAGTCGTCAAGAACTGGTAGTAAAGCAGTCATTAGATCGGCACTGGCAGAACTTATTAATTCCAGCTTTTCTTTGGCGGTTCTCCGTCGAAAATTTTCAAATTCAGAGTACAGTCGTAAGTGTTTGTCCTTAGACTCATTCAATTCATCAGTTAGTTTTTCTGTTTCTGACTGTTCATTTTCTGTTGTCACTTCAGGCTCTTCTTCAGGCTGGTTAACCTCGGTATGAAGGTTTTCAATGACTTTTTCCGAATTATTCTTTGTCTGGTTAGGTACCTGGGCACCATCAATCGGTTTTTCTTTCATTTTATCGCTTAAAGTTCAAAGATTCTCCCTATAGAGACACAATTTTTTTGCCAAATCGCATTATATGACATAATGACACATTTTTTATGAGATACCTTAGTGTAGCGCGCTCCAGATTAAGTCTTTGAGCTGGTCCAATCCCTGATTTGACACCGAGGATATAAATACATATGGTAAAGGCAGTTTCAGTTCTTCCGTAATCTCGGATTGGAGTTCTTCATCCAGCAGATCACTTTTAGTAATTGCAAGTAAGCGCTTTTTGTCCAATAGTTCTGGATTGTATCGCTGAAGCTCTTGCAGCAGTACCATAAATTCATTTTCAATGTTGGGTGAGTCAGCTGGAACAGTAAATAAAAGGACACTGTTTCGTTCTATATGCCTAAGAAATCGAAGTCCTAAACCTTTACCTTCCGAAGCGCCCTGGATTATGCCGGGAATATCAGCCATTACAAAAGATCTGTGATCTCGATATGCGACCACTCCCAAATTGGGAACCAAAGTTGTAAAAGGGTAGTCTGCAATTTCCGGTTTGGCGGCAGTAATAGTGGATAATAAAGTGGATTTCCCAGCATTTGGAAATCCTACCAAACCAACATCAGCCAGTAACTTCAGTTCAAGAATTACCCACTCCTCTTTGCCAGGTTCCCCCGGCTGTGCGTATCTTGGCGACTGATTGGTAGAGGATTTAAAGTGTGTATTTCCCAGGCCTCCACGACCCCCTGAGTTAATAACTTCTGGTTTACCTGGCTCTGTAACTTCAGCGATTATGGCACCAGTTTCAGCTGATTTGGCCACAGTGCCTAGTGGTACTTGCAGGATTACGTCTCTTCCCTGGGGGCCTGATTGCCCGCGACCAGCTCCAGGCGCTCCAGTTCCGGCAATAACATGTTTTTTATAGCGCAGATGCAGTAAGGTCCATAGTTGTTGATTGCCTTCCAATACAATATTGCCTCCTCGTCCACCATCCCCGCCATCTGGTCCACCTTTCGGGACATGCTTTTCTCTCCTAAAATGTGCCGATCCTGCACCCCCAGCACCGGAGCGGGCGCAAAACTTTACATGATCAATGAAATTAGAGGAAGCCACAATTTCAGAATATTATGCCATCTCATACAGGGGATCGAGAACAGTGCAAACCTTACCGAAGATCTCATCCATGGACCCAACGCCATCAACAGTGACAAGTTTGTCTTGTTGATTATAGTAAGAGGCCACAGGAAGGGTTTTGTTCCTGTATTCGGTGATTCTAGTCTGAATTTTTACCTCATCCTGGTCATCGGTTCTTCCAGATATTGTTGCCCTTAAACGCAACCGGTTTTTGAGTTCATCCTCTGGTACGTTCAGCAGGATCATTACCGATATAGACGCACTAGCTAACTTCAGTAACTGATCAAGAACCTTGGCTTGATGAACTGTTCTGGGGAAACCGTCAAAAATGAATCCATTAGTGTTAGGAGTGTGATTGATCTTGTCTTCAACCATACCGGTAACAATTTCATCGGGGACTAGTTTTCCATTATCCATGTATCTTTGCGCCTGCAGGCCCAGGTCTGTACCCTCACCAAGGTGCTTCCGAAAAAGATCTCCCGTGGAAATATGGGCCAAATTGTATCGATTAATTACACGTTCACTTTGTGTGCCTTTGCCAGCACCTGGCGGTCCGAATAGCACTATGTTTAATTGTTTTTGCATTTCAATTGTTCAGGGCGCTTACAACTCCTTTATTTGGTAAATATCTTTTAAATTTCTGCCCTGACCATTATAATCAAGGCCATATCCAATCACAAATTTGTGCGGGATCTTAAAACCTACATATTTAAGGGATATATTTTTTTTGAAAACTTCAGGTTTTAACAGTAAAGTGGCAATTTCCACTGAACGCGGTCCAAGTTCCTGTAACTTTTTAATGACATGGACTATGGTTTCGCCGGTATCAATTATGTCTTCAATAATGATGATGTCCTTATCTTTAATGTTCTCCTTAAGTCCGATTAGTTCCTTGATGTTTTCTGTACTGGTGGTATCCTGATATGAAGAAAGCTTTATAAATGAAATTTCAGCGGCTAAGGTAATCCCTTTCATCAAGTCTGCTGCAAACATGAAAACCCCATTGAGAACTCCTAGAAATAAAGGTCTTTTGCCGGCGTAGTCCAGATTGATCCGATCAGCAATTTGGTTGGTTCTTTCTAAAATACTTTCGTAGCTGATATATGCTTCAAATTCCTTGCCGTGAACGATCATGATCTGAAAATTTCAGGTCTATATGGCTGGCAAATATAGGGATTATATGAAAAGAATGCACACTTGGAACATGTACAGATTCCTGAAAATTCTTACATAGTTGGTTACCCAGCGTTTGATTTGAGTATTTAGCTTTAGTACTGCCATGGGTTGTGATAGAGGGTCCTCTTACAAAATGAGAATTCAAGGCAGAAAAAAGGATTTAATTATTACTTTTATCAAAAAAATTACTTAAAAGAAATTTAAAACTGATTGGTTAAAAAATTATGCAGCAAAGTATCTTTGTGTTGAACGCTGTAAATTCCG
>Ga0114948_10001412_pt1 | contig 10377 bp, 11 predicted proteins | sample CR04metaG_FD_83877 | JGI IMG/M metagenome (GOLD analysis project Ga0114948, IMG submission 83877) | Deep subsurface microbial communities from Mariana Trench to uncover new lineages of life (NeLLi) - CR04 metaG | ecosystem: Environmental > Aquatic > Marine > Ocean trench > Sediment | place...
GATGGCAGTCGCGCCGGTATTTACTGGGTGAACCTGTACAAGCCCGAAGTAAGACCAAAATTCGAAATCGAGGTTCTATCCGTGCACGAGGCGATGCCAGGGCATCACTTGCAGATCGCCCTACAGCAGGAGCTCGGAGAAATGCCTGACTTTCGGCGCTATGGCGGTTTCACGGCATTCGTTGAGGGTTGGGGTCTTTACAGCGAGAGCCTCGGCTACGATCTCGGCTTGTATAAGGACCCGTACTCACAATTCGGTCAACTCACGTACGAGATGTGGCGTGCCGTGAGACTCGTGGTCGACACGGGTATTCATTACAAAGGCTGGACGCGCCAGCAAGCCATCGAATTTTTCAAAGACAATGCGGCGAAGACCGAACTCGACATCATCAATGAGATTGACCGTTACATCGGCTGGCCGGGCCAGGCGCTCGCGTACAAGATCGGGCAACTAAAGATAAAGACCATTCGGGAGCGTGCCGAACTCGCGCTGGGCGATAATTTCGACGTCCGTGCCTTCCATGACGAACTGCTCGGCGGCGGTGCCCTGCCGCTTGATATTCTCGAGCAACGTATGGACGCGTGGTTGACAAATCAGCTATAGGCTTGCCACCCAGGCCTTAGTCGTCGGAAGTAAAGCGCAGCGAAGCGAGCCATGACGATGACTAAGGCCTGGGTGGCAAGCCCACTTCTCAATTGTCGAACAATATTGAAGCCTGGCGCGCCGCCGAAAATTCGCGGCGCGCGATCCGCGCCCGATCAGCGGGTGTGTCTTCATCGCTATAGATTTCATCGATGCATGCCAGTCGATCGGCGAGGCCGGCACAATTGGCGATCTGAATATTGAGCCCGGGTCGCGCATTCATCTCGAGAATCATTGGTCCCAAATCACGGTCGATCACAATATCCACACCCAGGTAACCCAGACCCGTCACCTCAAAGCCACGCGCAGCAGTGGTCAAAATGAAATCCCACCGCGGAATGTGCAGTCCTGTTACCAACGCGCCGGTATCCGGGTGCTCATCAACAACGTCGTTCCCCAACACGCCCGTCAATGTTTTACCTAAACTCATGTCGACACCCGCGCCAACGGCGCCCTGATGAAGATTCGCTTTGCCGTCGGATGCGCGCGTTGGCAATCGCACCATCGCCATGGTTGGATAACCGCGATAAACGATGACGCGAATATCCGGCACGCCCTGGTAACTGACGTCGGCGAACACCGGATCGAATCGCACACAGTATTCAATCAGCGCTTTGTCCGGGTTGCCGCTCAGACTGTATTGCCCACTGACGATATTCGATATGTGATGCGCGATTTCGGCTGCGGATATTCGCACGCCGCTGGCCAAGCGGTAAATATTGCTGCGGCGCTGGCTCCGCCCCGTCACAACGAGAATGCCATCACCACCGCTCCCTTGCGCGGGCTTAATTACGAAGCTCTCGCGATCGCCTACGATGTCGCCAAACGCTCGCACTTCCCCCTGATGATTGATGATGCCGTAAAGCGCCGGTACAGGCATGCCTGCCTCAATCGCGAGCTTTTTGGTGAGCGCCTTATCGTCAACACGAGGGTACAAGCGACGCGGATTGAGCCGCGCAATGAATTCGGTGTTGCGCTCGTTCAGACCAAGAACACCGGCCTGACGCAGAATTCTTGGTGACACTAGCATCAGTTATCGGCCAGCGCGCGGAAACGACGGAGCTCGAGCAAGCGATAACCCGTATAGCGGCCGGCAAGAACAACCAACGCGAGCACGACAAGCAATAACTCGGGAAATGTGAAGATCAGGTGCTCCAACCACGCTATGCCCATGAAAACGTAGGCAACAACAGCAACCACAAGGCTGCCAAGTCCTGCGCGCATTGCGTCTGCCGCACCGCGCTCTTCCCAGACGACGGACATCCGTTCGATCGTCATCGCAATGATGACCATCGGGAACAATGCGACAGACAGACCGGTTTCCAGTCCGAGCCGATGAGATACGAGGCTGATGACCAGCATGAGCATGACGACAACGATCAACACGGCGCTGAGCCTTGGCACGAGCAGTAGTCGCAGTCGATCGAGAAAAAACCGGATGCTAAGACCGAGCGCCACCAGCATCGTAAAAAGTATGACGCCCCAAAACAGTTTGGTTTCTCGAAACGCGAGAGCGATCAGTACCGGCATGAATGTGCCAAATGCGTCGATGCCCACAAAATTTCTCAGCACAACCATGACAAGTGCGCCAATTGGAATCATCAGCAACACGCTATAAACAGCCTGCGTCTGTATCGGCAGACGGTATAGGGAAATGCTGATCAGGCTGGCCCCGCGCTTGGCCGCCTGGGATTCTGCAATCGTAACCGCAGCGAGATGATTCTCCTGCACCGCAAAATCGACTTGCACATTGCTGCCACCGGCGACAGTGACCAGCGGCTCGTTGCCGCGCCACCAGATCAGGAAATTATCGGGCTAGGACTCATCGCCCGTCACCGGATTGAAATATCGCCAACTATCGCCGTCGTGGACTTCGAGCCAGGTCACGAGCTCTGCTCTGCGCTGCCGGCCTTCAAGTTCGAAGCCGCGTACAAGCCGAGCCGGAATTCGTGCGGCAGCAAGAATCGTCGTCATTGTCTCTACGAACCGTGTGCTGGAATTTGCGTCGGATCGCAAGAGTTCAACGTTTGGGCCCGGCGACGGATCATTCATCAGGCGCAGCAGCTCGGACGTGAATGACGCGGTATCAGCCGAATGCTCTTTAACGTCTGCAACGATTACATCAACTGCCGTCTTAAACGGCTCGTTGATGACGGGTGGCGGTGGAAACGGAGGCGTCGTATCAGACCGGTCACGCGCCGAGTCTTCGAATACCGAAATCCGGTAGTAAATTGTTTGCGGGCCGTTAGCACGACGGATCGCCCATTGTGCCTCGCGGCCACCCGTGCCGTAGTTGATGCTAAAGCCGTAGCCACGCGACACCGAGTTTTCGTTGAGCATACGAAATCCGGGTGTCAGCGTCGGAATGTTCAGATTGACCTTGATTGAGCCCGGACCGCCATCGAAATGTATTGATGACTCAATCGTCCATACCGGCGTCTCCTGACCTTTGCTGGCCGGGAATCCGAGCACGTGCCACTTGTAGACAAATACGGACAAGCCGATGACCGCCAGCATCGCAGCGAGGCCGTAAACATATTGCTGCTTCATAGTGGCGTCCCGGTGTTAGTGGTTCAGCTAGGGTTTTGACCCCAGCGCAACACTCACCACGTGCTCACGAATCGGCCCACTTCGGTTGAATAAGCGCATGCCGGTCGTGCGCAGTTCTTTTAATAGTGCGGAGTCTGTCGCAAACAGGCGATTTAGACCAGTCATAAAATGCAACATCGCCGCGTTGGGACCCTTGCGAGCCCGTTCGTAGCGCCGCAGTACGGGCCTGTCGCCCGGATGCTCCCCGTTCGCTAATGCCCCCGCCACTACGTCGGCGAGCGTCGCGGCGTCCTGCAAACCAAGATTGGCGCCCTGTCCGGCAAGAGGGTGCACGGCATGCGCCGCGTCCCCAAGCAGTGCGATACCCGCTTTTACATAATCTTTTGCGTGCAGCGCGTGTAAGCGAAAGGCACCACGCGGTCCGGCGACCGTCAATGCACCCAGCACATGGTCGGACGCATCGCTTAGCGCCGCTCCAAGCTCGTCGTCTGCGGCCAACATTGCCCACTGTGCCTGTTTCTCGTCCGTGGACCAGACCACCGATATACGTCCATCGGCGAGTGGCAACATGCCGAGCGGCCCGCCAGCCAGAAATCGCTGCCAGGCCGTATTACGGTGAGGCTTTTCCGTTTGCAGATGGGTAACAAAAGCCGACTGCTCATACGCCCATTCATCGGTCTCGATGCCAACGCTTCGTCGAACTAACGAACGCGCACCATCGGCTCCAATAACCAGATTCGCATCGACCTGTCGCCCATCCTCGAGAAACAGCCGATGCCCACCATCGCGCGACTGCAACGACTCGATTGGCGTTGCAAAAATCAGCTCGACATTTTCCAGATCGAGCACTTTGAGTATGGCGTCCTGCAACAGCGTATTTTCGACTATAAAACCGAGTTGCGACACCCCGAATTCCGCCGCATCGAAACGTAGCGCATCGCTGCTTTCCGCTGTAGACGACTCGTCCCACACGCGCATGCGATCGTATCCGCAAATCGGCGCCTCACACACTGATGGCCATGCGCCGATGCGATCCAGAAGCGCCGCCGAACCGCTGGCGATCGCTGATACGCGAAGTCCGACCTCGTCGTCGGGCGAGTAATGCGCACGTTCATTCGCATCCACGACGGTCAATGTCAATCGATCGTGGAATTCACTTTGAGCGAGCAACGCAGCAACCGTCAAGCCTGTTACCCCGGCACCAACAACGACGACATTGAAGTGCTCGTTCATGACAGCGGCACACCGCGAGAGAGCTTTGGAAGACGGCCCGCGAGACCCATCGCATGTTTCGCAAACAATGACCGTACGCCGGGTACCAGGTCAAAGCTGAGCATGCCGATGTCCCGGAGCACGCGAACCGGGCGGCTCGAGTACCCGAACAACCTGACAAGCCCGTCTGTAAATCCAAGCAGTTTGGATTGGTCGCTCTTGCGCCAGGCGGCATAGCGCACCAGCAGCTCAGGATCGTCAAGATCAATTTCGGCAATGCAATCGCACAGCGCAGCCACATCGCGTAATCCGAGGTTAAAACCCTGGGCAGCCACAGGATGGAGGCCATGCGCCGCGTTTCCCACCAGCACAGTGCGTGTCGCTGTCAGACGCATGGCCTTGCTTAAGGCCAGTGGATATGCGGCGCGAGTGCCTACCTGCGCAAAGGTGCCAAGGCGATATCCGAATGCCTCCTGCAATTCGCCGAGAAAAGTCGAATCGTCAAGCGCGAGAATGCGATCCGCATCGCTGTCGGGCACGGTCCAGACAAATCCCGCACGACCATCATTTATGGGCAGAAGGGCCAGCGGGCCATGCTCAGTGAATCGCTCGTAGGCGCAGTTGGCCAGGGACTTTTCAGGCAGTAGATTGCCGACGATCGCTCGTTGACCGTACACAATATGTTTTGCGGCAATTCCTGCCATTTCGCGCACCGACGACTTGGCGCCATCTGCCGCGACCAGCAAACGACTGCTCAACTCTTCCGTGTCACCACCGGCGTGCTCGATTGTGACAATCGCGCTCTCATGTCCCAGCCGCGTGCCGACGATATGTGCCGGACAAAAAACGTCCAGCGTCTGCTCTTTGTCCAGTGCCTTGTGCAACACATCGCCGAGCACCCGATTGATAACGACGTAGCCCAGCGCCTCGACCTGCTGTTGTTCGGCATCAATGTGAGAAAAGCCGAATCGGCCTTTGTCCGATACGTGAATGCGGGTGACCGGCGTCGCCGCCACCGCAATGTCGTCCCACAGCTGCATTGCCTCGTACATGCGCTGTGTGCTGCGGGAAAGTGCCGTCGACCGATCGTCGAAGCTGGGTTGTGCATCGGCAACGCGCGGCACTGCTTCCACCATCGCAACTCGCAATCCCAGTGGCGCAAGTGCCAGCGCGAGGCTAGTCCCGATCATGCCGCCCCCCGCAATGACGATGTCGTATTTCATCCGCTTTGCATCAGCGATTCAATTTCGTCCGGGTCCTTTGTCAGTCCCTTGCTCAGCACGTCCGGCCCGTTGTTCGTAACCGCGACGTCGTCTTCAATACGGATACCAATGTTGTGCCAACGCGCCGGCACCTTGCTTCTGGCCGATATGTAAATGCCGGGCTCGACCGTTGTCACCATGCCGGATTCAAGCAACCGCCATTCGTCGCCGACCTTGTAGTCGCCGACATCGTGCACATCCATGCCGAGCCAATGGCCGGTGCGATGCATGAAATATTCACGGTATGCGCCGTCTTTAATAAGACGCGGCAATGTACCGTCAAGTAGTCCAATTTTTTTGAGGCCGCGAGTGACAACCTTGACCGCCGCATCGTGTGGCTCGTTCCAATGGTTATCGGTACGCGTTTTCTCTATCGCCGCCAGTTGTGCCTCGAGCACAATGTCGTAGACGGCCCGCTGTTCAGGAGTGAATTTTCCGCTAACTGGAATCGTCCGCGTAATATCCGACGCGTAGTAGTCGAGTTCACAACCAGCATCAATTAACAACAAGTCGCCGTCGGCGAGGCGGTCATCATTCTCCACGTAGTGCAACGTACACGAATTGGCCCCTGAGCCAACAATCGGATTGTAGGATAGCCATGCGTTGTTGGATCGAAATTCACTGACAAATACCGCCTCGACTTCGTATTCGTACATTCCGGACCGAACCGACTGCATTGCTCGTACATGCGCCTTGACTGCAACTCCGGCTGATTTCCGCATCGCCGAAATTTCTGCGCGACTCTTATACAAACGCATGTCATGCAACAAATGATCGAGTGCGACAAATTCCTGCGGCGTGTGCACACCTCGCGATTCGCGCGATCGCAGAGAATTGATCCAGTCGGCGATTCGAGCGTCGAACTCGGAATACACTCCCATCGTGTAATACACGCGACTGCAGGATTCCATGAGGCCGGGAAGGATGTCGTCAATATCATCAATGGGAAAAGCATCGTCGGCATCGTGATCGCGCACGGCCCCATCCTGGCCAGCTCGCCTGCCGTCCCAAAGTTCTTTTTCCGGGTCGCGTTCGCGGCAAAACAGCAAGTATTCACCATCGGCGCGTCCCGGTACTAGTACTGCCACAGCATCCGGTTCTGCAAAACCGGTGAGATAGTAAAAATCACTGTCCTGGCGGAAGCGGTATTCAACATCGCGGCTACGCATGCGCACTGGCGCTGCCGGAAGAATTACGATACCCCCGTGACCAACCATGCGCATCAGTTGTCGTCTTCGGCGGGCGAATTCCTTGCTATTCACTTTTGTCTGCCTAGTGCAGGGCGTCGTTGGCCGGCTCGCTCGTTGGACGACGCAGGTCTGCCAGTTCCTCGTAGACCAGTTGCGTTGCAGCCCGAACATACTCGACGAGTTCGGTATAAGCTGAATCGTCTGACTGCGTATCGCTGTCCTCATCGGCCGAAGCACGGGTAATCTGCAACATGTCCCTGATGATGTCGGCCAGCGGTTCTGCCGCGAGACGCGTCTTCAGATCGTCGCCATGATTGGCCGCCACGAGACCGTGCAGAAATCCTTCACACCAATGGGCCAGCGCAGTGGTGCGTATGGCAGTACAGTCGTCATCATTGGGCAATAATGGCTCGAAATCTGACTGGCGTTCGTCGAGCTGCCGGTAGGTGCCCTCGAACAGTGCGCCTAGCATGCTCTCGCACTCGGCCCGTATCGTATCCGCCTGATCCGTGCCCTCCAGAACCTGTGACAGCCAGTCGAATCCACTGTCGGCGCCCGCGATCGCGAGCCGACCCGACAGTAGTCCGTGCGACTGCGATGCGTCCCATCCGGACCTACACCGCCTGAGCGCATCCTCCAAAGCGTAGTGGTCGATTCCCTGTTCCATGCAAAGAATTCCTGACTATTCGGTACAGTAAGGAATGATCCCACGTATCGCTTTCTCTGACCACGCCGGCAGGCAGATATGAATTGACGATTGATTATGCCCAGTCGCGTGTCTATATTGTTTTCATGGCTGAAGATATGAGCGCAACGTTTGAGCACGAGCTGAAACGCTTGGAAAAGCGGGTTGACGCGCTGGTACGCGTGTGTGACCAGCTCCAGGATGAGAACAAATCACTGAAGCAACGGCAGGATGTATTAACGGCCGAGCGTGCCGGGCTGTTGCAAAAGAACGAACAGGTGCGGGCCCGCGTTGAAGCGATGATCGGCAGACTCAAAGCAATGGAGCAAGGATCTTAGAGATATGAAGCAATCTAATGCCCAGGTCAGCGTCCGAATTCTGGACAAGGAATACCAGGTTGCATGCCCGGCAAGTGAGCGTACTGACTTGCTGGATTCGGCAGAAATCTTGAATGCCAAGATGCTCGAAATTCGAGACAGCGGCAGAATTGTGGGCATCGACCGAATCGCCGTCATGGCGGCGCTAAACTTGGCGAATGATATGTTGCATGCACAGGCTCGCGACCGCACGCTTGACGGCGACGTCAGCAGCCGTTTGAAACTTATTTCTGAACGCGTCGAAAGTGTATTGGGTGGATCGCTAACTTTGGATCTGTGACGCGTTGAATTGGTCAAAAGGATTGGCGCCTCCTGCAGTGTTCGATACTGACCTGGATACCTTTCGACCCTAAATTTCCACCTCGGGGTCGTGCACTGTCGGCAGCATTTGAGCAGGGCCGCGCAAGCGGTAAGCCTGTTGCTGCCACGGCTGACCCCACCTGTTGCTCCGGTTCGAGAGCGACGGTCTGTAACGGCACAGGCGGGAGGCGCTTTTCTTGATAGCACAACAGCGCAGTAAAGCTCTAAAAGCGCGACGCGCACTAGACGACAATGCGCGCGACATTGCGGCCTCACGTATTAACGAACAATTCATTCGATCTCACGAATTTTCTGCGGCCAAAACGATTGCGTGTTATCTGCCGATGGACGACGAAGTTGACCCATCCCGTATAATAAAACGCGCATGGTGCGCGAAAAAGCGCGTTTTCTGTCCAGTTATCGAAAAAAACGGCACAATGACTTTTCGACAACTGGATCGTGATACGACGCTGCACAGAAATAACTTTGGACTTTGGGAACCCGTTGACGGCATTACTATTGCGTCAAATTCATTAGACGTCGTTGTCACTCCACTGGTTGCATTCGATACCAACAACAATCGCATTGGCATGGGCGGTGGATTTTTTGATCGTAGCTTTGCATTCCTAAGACACAAGAAACGCTGGCTGCGACCCAAACTGATCGGGCTGGCATTTGCATGCCAGGAAGTCGAGAATATTGAGACAAACCCTTGGGATATACGGCTTTACAGCGTAATCACTGACGCTAATTAGATAGCAGTTTGGCGGTCAGATGACGCATCATTGCGCGCCTGTCTCCAAATTGCGACAGTCGAATTGCTCGTAACAATGACAAACGATTATTCGGATTACGCTCGAAGCAAATCCTTCACGCACAATTGCATCGTACAATTTTCCTGTGCGAAAACATGCAATGATTTCTCAATATGTTCGAAGTATTTCAATAACCATTTTCAAATTGAAAAAATGCGCCAAAAATGAGTTTTCAAAACTGTTAATCACGTCACCTAAGTTACTGGATTTTTTGGTTTTGTTGTATATACTCAACGCCGGGTACCCGACACGGAGAAATACTGATGGCTACGAAAAAGAAGTCACGAAAAAAAGCTTCTAAGCGCAAGAGCGCGGTGAAGCGGAAAGTTAAGAGGAAAATATCTGCGATAAAGCGGAAGGTAAAGAGAAAGGCGAAGAAGACAAAGCGGAAGGTAAAGAAGAAAGCCAAGAAAAAGGCGAAAAAGAAAACGAAGCGCAAGACCAAACGCAAAGCCAAGAAAAAGGCCAAGCGCAAGGTAGCTAAGCGCAAGACTAAGAAAAAAGCCAAGAAAAAGGCTAAGCGGAAGGCAAAGAAAAAAGCTTCCCGCAGGAAAAAACGTTAGGCTTTAAGCCACAAGGAAGGATGGTCTTCTTCCAGTACAACGAGAGTGCCCGCAGTTGCGGGCACTTTTGTTTATGAACTAAGCTCTGCGTATGGATTCATCAGAGAAAAAACGAAATGCGGCCGAAGCGTCGCTGGAATTCATTGAACCGGGAATGACCCTGGGCGTCGGCACCGGATCGACGGTGAATTTCCTGATCGAACTGCTACCGACCGTTCGCGAACGAATCGATAAAATCGTATCGAGCTCCAAGGCCTCGTCCGAGATGCTCGTGGCGCAGGGATTCGAAGTATCGACACTGAATGAGGCCGGCGATCTGGATTTGTACATCGACGGCGCTGACGAATCGAACAAGCATCTGCACCTGATCAAGGGCGGCGGCGGCGCGTTGACTCGCGAAAAAGTCCTGGCGAGCGCGGCGCGCCGATTTGTGTGTATTGTCGATGATGCCAAGTTAGTGGCCAGGCTCGGTGGCTTCCCGTTGCCCATCGAAGTACTGCCGATGGCGCAAGCCTTCGTCTCGCGCAATCTCCTCAAGCTGAGGGCCAAGCCTGTTTGGCGCGAGGGATTCGTGACCGATAACGGCAACCACATTATTGACGTAAACGACCTGCCGATCGGCAATCCAATCGAAATGGAAACTCGCCTGAATCAGATCCCGGGCGTGCTGACTGTCGGGATATTTGCGCACCGTTCTGCTGATGTATTGTTGATTGGTGACGATAACGGCGTCCGGGAGATGCGCGCCTGACTGAAGATTCTCATCCTTTTGTCACCAATA
>Ga0114948_10001413_pt1 | contig 10376 bp, 9 predicted proteins | sample CR04metaG_FD_83877 | JGI IMG/M metagenome (GOLD analysis project Ga0114948, IMG submission 83877) | Deep subsurface microbial communities from Mariana Trench to uncover new lineages of life (NeLLi) - CR04 metaG | ecosystem: Environmental > Aquatic > Marine > Ocean trench > Sediment | place...
AGATCCCTGATCACATCAAATTATTCTGGCGCGGATTTTTAAATTCTGATTCGTGTCCCAATAATGCAAACGACTTATTCCAGGCTTCCTATAAAATTGGATCAAATGAAAGTGGTGCAAATGAGGGAGCAAAACTAATCCTCAGTTATGAGAAAACAGCTACCAGCAGATTGTTGTGGGATCTGGAGAAAAACGGCGAACCCCTACCGAAAGTAGGAGACCTATGCGTCATCGAAGATGGGAGTGGAAAACCGGTATGTGTTGTTCAAACAACCTGGGTTGAAACAATTCGTTTTCGTGACCTAGATGCTGGCTTTGCCCGTGATTATAGTGAGACTGATGGCACGCTCGAAGATTGGTATAGGGTTTTCGGAGAGTACTATTCCGAGGAATGCACTGCAATGAACCGAGTACTAACAGACGAAACACCTTTAGTTTGTCAGCGCTTTCAGATTATCTATTCCCAGTGAACTACACAAAGCGACATAACAAACCCATGCAGACCGAAAAACCACTCGCTACGCTCGCGGTTTGCGGCTGATGCGCGTCATATGAATATCGGCTCGTAGTGGAAGTTAGACTTCTCAAGTTAGTTGGCCCGGTGCACATAGTTGGCGGCATCACATTAGCCTTGTTGTCGTTACTCCCGTCCTTGCAAGAACCGCTCATATCGTTAATATTCGGTACCAAGGTATCAATTGAGCCGACAATTTTTCTTGTTGGAGTGCTAGGACCAACAATCGCAAGTTGGGGGGTCCTGTTCACAGCCCTGGCAAAGCACTACATTGAGCAACCTTCAGCGCAGACGTGGTGGTTTCTGTTTTCATCAATTGCTGTGTGGATTCCGTTGGACACCTTTCTATGCTGGTATTACAGAGTATATTCGGGTGTGTGGGTAAATGTTGCAGTCTCTGTAGTGCTCATTTTTTTGCTGATACGCGTGAGGCATATGGCATTTAACAAATCGTTAAACACGGACTCCAGCTAAGCTGGTGCCGGTTAATTCCAACGTTAACTGCCCACGATTCAAATTTGCATTTCATCTGAGAAACAAGAATTGAAAATACTTGTCACCGGATCAGCGGGGCGAATCGGTCGCTCCATATACATCAAATTGATGCAGAACCACACTGTTGTCGGCATTGATCGTTTACCGTGCTCAACTGCAGATTTTATCGGTGACATTCGTGACATGGAGCTTGTGAGAAAAAGCCTGGATGGGGTTGAAGTGATCGTGCATACGGCGGCATTGCATGCCCCTCATGTCAATTTATTTGCAGACCGCGATTTTCAACGAATTAATGTAGAAGCGACAGAAATGCTAATGCGCGAAGGTGTCGGCAGAGGAATCAAGCAGTTCATTTTCACAAGCACGACGGCATTGTATGGAACAGCCTCTACACCAGATGGCGTAGCCGGTTGGGTCGATGAGAATGTGACTCCACTACCTAAGACGATCTATCATCGGTCAAAGATCGCTGCTGAAGAACTTTTGAGACAATTGTCCAAATCGTCTGGCATACCAGTGACGGTTCTTCAAATGTCTCGTTGTTTTCCGGAATCAGCCGACGTCATGGCAGTTTATCGCTTGAATCGGGGGGTTGACGCTCGTGATGTCGCTGCGGCCCATTCGCGTGCCATAGATAAGGGATTACAGGGCTTTAGACGGTTCATTATCAGTGGGGCTACTCCTTTCAAGAAAGATAGTTGCCATGAACTGTTTCATGATGCGGCTTCAACAATTCGAGAGTTTGCCCCGAAACTTGCAAGTGAATTTGACTCCAGGGGTTGGGCTCTGCCGTCAAGAATCGATCGGATCTATGACTCTTCGAGCGCCCAGAAAGAGCTGGACTGGTATCCCAAACATGGATATGAGAGTGTTTTGCGTATGCTGGATGATGAAATATCCGAGGTGCTGCCAGTCATCAAAACAGCTAACAAATCATAAAACACAGACGCCAGCGATTCTGGCGCCGGTTAATTCAAACCTTATGCATCAGGAGAACATTGTTGCAAAACCAAAGTAAGGAAATAGTCATCCAGATCAGCAAGACAAAATTGGTGCTAATCACCCTCGGCGCATGGGGCTTCGTTTTGCTGGCGGTTTGGATTTGGTCAGGTTCTGAAGAATTATTTTCATCTCCGCTCATTTCCATAACTGTTGCTTTCATTGGCATAATTTTTTTTGGGTCTTGTGGCGTTTACGGAATCGTGAAATTCTTTGACACCAAGCCCGGACTTATCATCAATTCGACAGGGATTACAGATAACTCAAGTGGTGTATCCGCCGGACTGATTTTGTGGCATGAAATCACCGGAATATCGGTCAAGGAAATGCACAGTCAAAAATTTCTTACAATCGAAGTAACCGATCCTCAGAAGTACATAGCACGCGGCAATTTTATAAAGCGGATGTTTAACGCTGCTAACTTAAAGTTCTATGGTAGTCCTATACAAATTTCTTCCACCTCGCTAAAGACTGATTTCAATTCATTAGTAGACATCATTTTCGAGAATTACAAAAGATATACAGCCGATGCATAACAAATTATTAATGTATGCAGCCCGGCGGCTGCCGGACGCGTGTTGCGCACGCGCCGCTTAATTCAGACGTCAGCTTTCGATGGAATGATCGAGTGAAACCTAAGAACGTAATACTTCTTGCAATCGCTATAGTTTCGATGATTGAGGGTGCCGTAGGGCAATATTTTTATCCAGCCAAGGACGTGCCACCCTCCACTCTTTACTTAGTCGTTGTTTTCTCATTCTTGATTTTTGCATGGTACCGAATAGATACAATGCAACTTGGTTACCCACGCACCCTGACGCTGAATATTGGTATTGTTGCACTGCATTTTCTTGTGCTTCCTTACTACTTTTTTCAATCGAGGGGTGTAAAAAAAGGTTTTGTTGCCGTAGGGCTTTACGTTTTGATGCTCCTGGGATCTGTTCTTATTAGTTCGACTGCAGCGATTCTTACGTCTAATGTTCTCCAAAGCTAACAAACCGTTCAACCGGACGGTGGCGCCACTACGTGCGTCACACCCCTCACTGGCGCTCGGCGCCGGTTAACTAAAACGTTATATGTTTTGTAACCTGTAACGTTACACTATACACTTCTCTCTGTGATCCGAAGTTTCAAACATAAAGGCCTTGAACGGTTCTTTTTCAAAGGAACTAAGTCTGGAATTCAAGCAAAGCATGCATCGAGACTTCGGTTGATACTCGGCAGGCTAAACGCGTCTGTTAATGCACAAGATATGAATTTACCCGGCCTATTCCTTCATTCGCTTAAAGGTGACAAGGGTGAGACCTGGTCGGTTAGAGTCAGTGGAAATTGGCGGATTACATTCCGATTTGTTGATGGTGATGCTGAGATTGTTAATTATGAAGATTATCACTGAGGTGAAAACATGTTGATGTACAACCCCCCACATCCTGGCAAGATCCTAAGGGAGTTATGCCTGGAGCCACTGGGCATTTCGGTTACGGCTGCAGCTAAAGGTTTAGGCGTAAGCCGGAAGACTTTGTCCGCAATTCTTAATGGGCGTGCTGGTATCAGCCCGGAAATGGCCGTTCGGCTTTCAATTGCTTTCGAAACCTCTTCAGAAAGCTGGCTAAACCAGCAGTCGCAATATGATCTATGGCAAGCTGAGCAGCACAGGGATGCTTTACATGTAAGCAGGTTATCGACTGCATGAGGCAAACATGTAACAAATCGTTAAAGTTCGTTCCGGCCTTCGGCCTTCACCAGACCAGCTTTCAGCTGGACGCTTAATTCAAACGTTATGTGTTCCAACCAAATTTCTTGTAACTAACAGGAAGAAGGACACTTCATGAACGATATAGCAGACCCAACTAATGCAATATGTGTTAAAGCGATGTCTTACCCCAATGTGACACAAAGTATGTCTTGCAACCAGTCGTCCTTCAAATCCAAATCGGGCAAAAGTTAATTCCTGGTTATAGGTCCGGGCGCAAAAGGACAAGGGTTCAAGGCAATGTTCAAATTAGGTGATTCTTTTGCACAACAGCAAAATGGCCAAAAAGGAACCTGATCGTTTTCAAGTCGGTAAGAAATGTGGGTGGGTTACAACACGATTTACTTCCCAAAATCCCTTGCCAACTTCTATCTGGAAAAAGTGGCTTCAAGAATCTTACGAATTAAGTGGAAACTGAAGGCCAAATGTGGACAACGCACATAACAAATGTATCAACCACGCCTCCGGTGCTACGCGCCTGCGGCCGGACCTTGCTGCGCCAGGCTATCTGGTTTAAACATTATTCCGATTACGTTACTCATGAGAAGACCAATGGAAACCTGGATCGCACTCTTTCGCGGCATCAATGTTGGCGGATCGAATCTTCTATCTTCATGCTCCAGATGGGGTTGGTCGTTCCAAACTCGCAGCAAACGTAGAAAAGCATCTCGGCGTTATGACAACTGCACGAAACTATCGGACTGTTGACAAACTATTATCGATGGTAACGCAAACCTGATTTCTGAAAATCGCGGGATCAAAAACGGAGGAACCCAAACCGGAATCGCATCGCGAGTTCGCTTCCCTCTTTCATCTCAACGCCCGGCCCGGTTATCCTGTTCGTCAGGCGACCAGATCAGGACAAAGGAAACGCCAATGCTGGACATTGAATCGGTAAATCACATCGGTATTCGGGTCGGGGATAAATCAACCTCGATAACTTTCTACGAGAAACTCGGGTTTCAGTTGATTCAAGATGTCGGATTTGACAAAGGCCACCCTGTAATCATGAAACATCCGGGTGGTGTGGTTCTGAATCTCCTTGGGCCGGCGACCACATCTGATCGCAGCAACATCCTGATGGATGTCGATGAGAAGTATCCAGGTTATACGCACATCGCACTGACGGTAAGTTCATTGGACGATGCTAAGGACTTCATGAAGACGAATGGCATTGATGTCACCGGGTCATTCAGTTTCAGGAACATGTCTGCAATCTTCATTCGGGACCCGGATCGAAACGTGATAGAGCTGGATGCCTATGGAGAAGAAGATAAAGAGGATCTTGATGGATACTCGGGCCACCCTTAGAAGCAGTCAGGCAATGGCACAAGCAATCGTATTTTTTGACATCGCTGGCCCAGACGATAAGGCGCTTCGAAACTTCTATTATTCCGTTTTTGGATGGGAGTTTGATCAAGCGGGACAGTTCGGCGTTCCGGTCACCGCTCCACTCAAGGGAGCTATCCGCAAAGACCCGGCAGAGCAGCGTATTTATATGGGAGTTCCTGACGTTTCTGCGACTCTTTCGCTCATCGGGCAGTCTGGCGGCACAGTCGATGTGTCTCGCTTTGAAGTTCCCGGCGTTGTTGTACTTGGTCTTTTTCGAGACCCTGCTGGTAACCCAATGGGGCTGGTTGAGATGGACGGAGACAGCCAGCGTGTCCCGTAACAAGTGGCCATTTGGCTGAAAGACAGATATCAAATGAATTTTGAGAGGCAATCCTTTGGGGCGGGCACAAAGATACTCTTTGCAGCACCGGCGAAGCCGATGGCCAAAGCCATGACTGATGCTTTGTCGCAGGCTGTAGCTCAGGTGGAAGGCATTCTTGAGGCGCACGTGCCGCTTGTCAGCATTCCCGGCGAAGAAAATCCGCGCCAAAAATTAGTCATTGGAGTGCAACGGGCCAGCGACATCCCGCAGATTGCCGAAAAACTTATGGGCAAGCTTAATCTGCTGCCTCCCGATCAGGCCATTGAGATGATACCGTTTGAGGCATCCCTGATGCCGTCAATAGTGCGTTCAGTTAACTGTAAGATTTATGAACGCGTGAAGCGTTCCTGGTGGAAGGTATGGTGATGTCGAATAAATTGCTCACTACCTGTTTACGCTCTGACGTGGCTCTGCGGCGGATATCCAGAATCGGCCTGCTTTTTACTCGCTTAAAAGCCGCGCCACTTTTGGCTGCGACTTTCTGCGGTATTTTCGTTCTTGCAGGATGCTCAACCACCCGCCTGCCTGATCCTCTGGCAGCGGGGTGGCACGGAAAGCCGGTATGTGAACGAGTGCATGAGGATCAGCGGCACCGGATCCTGCGCTGTACGTTTCCGCCCAATGTCGGGCATGAGCGACATTTTCATGCGCCACATTTTGGCTATGCGCTGACATCAGCCCGGATGCAAATCACGGACAAGGATGGTGTCAGGGTGGTTGACGTTACAGGCGGTAGCCGCACCGATAATCCGGGCGTTGACTGGCATGAGATTCTGAATGTGGGTGACACGACTTTGATCTACCTGCTCGTCGAACCCAGGTAGCCTGGCAAAATACCCAGGCCGGGGTCGGGTGGGCCTGATCATTGTTAACAGGAAATAGAATTTGTATCACGAAATCCTTAAATTTTGGTTTGAGGAATGTACCCAGGCACAGTGGTGGGTCAAGGACAATGAGCTGGATAAATCCATGATTGAGAGATTCTCGGTGATTCATGCCAGCGCAAACCGTTGCGAACTCTTTGAATGGCGAGAGCATGCCCGGGGCAGATTGGCAGAAGTCATTGTTCTGGACCAGTTCTCCAGGAACATGTTCAGGGGTTCGCCATTGTCTTTTGCCAGCGATTCATTGGCCCTGTCTTTATCACAGGAAGCAATATCAGTTGGAGCAGACAAGGAATTAAACACTGTTGAATGCTGCTTTCTCTACATGCCGTTCATGCACAGCGAATCCCTGGAGATTCATGAAACAGCGATAGATTTATACAGAAAGAACGGCATTCAAAGCAATTATGAGTTTGCAATCAAGCACAAGGCAATCATTGAAAAATTTGGTCGTTACCCGCATCGAAACAACATTTTGGGTAGGGTGTCCACAGACGCTGAAATTGAGTTCTTAAAACAGCCTGGCTCTGCGTTTTGAACAAAAAAACGGTTGCAGAACAACTTCCGCTAATCACCGTTCCGGACGCGGTCCTGAAAAAACGGCTCAAGCCCGCTTGTATGAATGGACCACCTTCAACAATTCTCTTGCCCTTTGACTCGCCTGTCGGCTGATACCCGGTAATTCCTCGAAATCATCGCCGATTGTCCGTGCAACCGGCAAGCCATCTTCAAGCAATACCCTGTTATTCAGCATCGCCGGTGTTCGCGGACCAGCTAGCAACCAGCCGCCCAGGTTCAACGGATCGGCTGCACTGATCACTGCGATCGAAGCACGTCCGGATGCCTCGCGGGACTGGCGTAACAGACCCAGGGCCTCCGGAAGGGCGAACTGCTCACCGGAGAATCCATCCACGAAACGGCCGCCCCGCACTTCTCCACGGTCCTCCATACGGCGGAAATAGGCCAGCAACTGACGCCAGGGCGGCAACAATGGCTCGCGTTGTATTGCTGCACGAAACACCACACCATATCGCCTTAACAGCGCTTTGCAGATCACCGCCAGCCTTTTCTGGCCTGCTTCGGCGGTACCGGTATCCGGCTTATCCCGGTCAAATTGACCGACCAGGCTCCAGCGCCCGACCGGCATCCCTGCGGCGATGCCTTTGCGGCGTTTTTCCAGCTTTGCTTTCTGACGCTCGGGCCGCAATAACCATCGCAATGGTGAAAATGCATCAGCGGTCACTGTGCCCCCGTAAACCAGGCTTTTCAACGCCTCTTCCAGGTGTGGGCGCAACAGGCCGGTGCTGTTTTCAATATCCGCGGCGAACATGGCGCCGTGTTTTTCCAGCACCCGGCGCACCTTATCCGCAGCCGTGCCCGCCACTGAAGCGCTGATATACGTGGCATCGTGCCAGTTTTTCAGCGACTCGCGCGGGACGATGGCCACCGGGGTCGCGGCAACCACCTGTCGCTGTTGTATTTCGCCCCTCATTGGCCTGAACCAGCTCAATGCACCGCTCAGGAAGCGCTGATCGAGGTCCTGCGGTGAACAGGTCTTACACCGGATGCCAAGTATCGCCTGCTCCCAAAGCTGTACAGGGGCAGTCCAGCCCTCCAACTGGGACAGAGGCTGGTCCAGTTCAGAAACCGGTTGATCGAGGCCGTGCCAGCGGAACAGGAACCGTGCGTATGCTGCCGGTGGCACCGGCCTGACAGCCCTGCGCCGGTGTTCCCTGCTGTAGCGGTGTATCCGCGCCAGCAGGCGCCGTTCGCACCACAGTGAACGCTCGCCCATATTGCCCGTACCCGGACTTTCCATGTGCACGGCATAACCCTGCCCCTGCAACGATATCAGTGCGCGCTGAATCAGCGCTGGTTCCAATGCAAAATCACAGGCCAGGCGGTCCGCCGTGACCGGCCCCAGTCCGGCCAGGCGATCCCGCAGCAGGCCGACCAGGGACGCGTCAGGATCCAAAGAATCATGCCGGCTAAACAATGCAGACAGGTCTGGCCGGGGCGTGTGACCCGGGTGTACGCACAGCCATTCCGCCAATCGTTCAGCAGCCAGCCACCAGCTATTTCCGCCTTCATCCTGAACACAACACGCGCGGTTTTGCTCGCCAAGCGCGCTGAACCAGTCCGGCCATTGTGTTGCGTCGCCATTGGCGCCTGCATTTGAATTGCCGGACGAGTACTCCCCCTGGCACAGGAAGCCCAGTTGCAGCAATCCGTCATGCAATTCATCCGCATTGCGGGGATTGATCCATGCTTCATCCCTGACTTGCCCGGTCGCCGCCACGGAAATGATACGCAAGGTAGAGGCGTGTCCAAGGTCGTCGGGTTCATTTGATATTGCGCGGGTTCGCCGGTTTTCCGCTGCGCCATCATCCAGGAAGGCATAGGGGCGCGCATTGATGATTTCACGCGACAAGGGTGAAGGACCGGTCAGATCGACGCAGCGGATGCTGATGCGGTTTTTCTCGATTGCGCGCAGCAGCGATTCGAGGCCCTTTATGTCCATTGTTTCGTTCAGGCAGTCATCGATGGTCTGCTGGACAAGAGGATGATCGGGAATCTCCCGTACGCCGCTGATGTTCTCCAGGCAGGCTATCTGGTCGGGAAAAACCACCGCTACGAGGTCTTCAGCCTGGTTCCGCTGCCATTGGGGCGGCAGGCGCTGACCATTGCGCATACGCTGAACTGCCAGCGCAATGGTTGCATTCCAGCGCCAACGGACCGCGAACATGGGTGCATCGAGCAGTGCTTGGATCAAAACCTGGCGCACGGAGGACGATTTCAGGTATGCCACGACATCCTCGAGTTCGAAACTATGCGTTTCACCCAGCGAAAGGATCAGTGAATCCTCCAGCGCGGACGCCTGTAGCTCGAAATTGAATTGACGGCAAAAACGCTTGCGCAGCGCCAGGCCCCAGGCCCGCATCAGCCTGGAACCCAGGGGTGCGTGAATGACCAGGTGCATGTCCCCGGTATCGTCAAAAAACCGCTCGAGTATGAAATGATCCGCGGTCGGGAGCGCGCCGAGCGCCTGCGCGGCAGCATGCAGATATTCAACCAGTTGTTCAGCGGCCGGTGCGCAAATGCCCTGTTCACGCAGGCCCTTGATTGCCGCATCCCTGCCGGAATCTTCAAAAACCCTTTGCACATCCTGCCTGAGCGTGGACACCGCTGCGCTCAACTCGTCACTGCGCCCCGGCGCCTCACCGAACCAGAACGGGATGGTTGGCGGCAGGCCGCGCGCATCCTCTACCAGCACCCTGCTCTGTTCAATTTTTAATATCCGGTAGCTGGTATTTCCAAGCTGGAATATATCCCCGGGAATGCACTCAAATGCAAAATCCTCGTTCAGCGAGCCGACCCGGTGTCCCTGGGGCAGCATCAGCACCTCGTAATCAAAATGATCCGGTATTGCTCCACCGTTCTGCAGTGCGGTCAACCGGGCTGCGGGGCGCGCCTTCAGGCGGCGGTTCACCGCATCGTGAAAGATCCACGCCGAGCGCCTGCCCCGGCGGGTGGAATAGCCCTGCGCCAGCATCCCGATGACGCCCTCAAATGCTTCTACGGACAGATCCCTGTATGGCCACGCGGTTTTACACAAGGCATAAAGATCATCGCTAGTCCATTCCCGGGCGCTGAGTTCCGCCACCAACTGCTGCGCCAGTACATCGAGTGGCGCTGAAGGTATGCGGATGGCATCCAGCTCACCCCTGTCCACCGCCTGCAACAGCGCAACGCATTCGACCAGGTCATCACGGCTAAGGGGAAACAAACGTCCCTTGGGTGTCTGGCTCACGGTGTGTCCTGAACGGCCCACACGCTGCAGGAAGCCGGAAATACTGCGTGGGGAACTTAACTGGCAGACCAGGTCGACATGACCGATGTCGATTCCAAGTTCAAGTGAAGCGGTGGCAACCAGAGCGCTAAGCCGGCCCTCTTTCAGTGCCTGTTCGGCTTCGAGACGGTGTTCCCGGGACAGGCTGCCGTGATGCGCGGTGATGG
>Ga0114948_10001417_pt1 | contig 10364 bp, 4 predicted proteins | sample CR04metaG_FD_83877 | JGI IMG/M metagenome (GOLD analysis project Ga0114948, IMG submission 83877) | Deep subsurface microbial communities from Mariana Trench to uncover new lineages of life (NeLLi) - CR04 metaG | ecosystem: Environmental > Aquatic > Marine > Ocean trench > Sediment | place...
GAAATTGATGGCGGTACAGCCGGGCGTAAAGCCCATCGGCCTCCAGGAGCTGGTCATGGCTGCCCTGCTCCACGATCCGTCCGTGGTCCAGCACCAGCAACCGGTTGGCTCGCAGCACCGTGCTCAAGCGGTGGGCGATGATCAATGTCGTTCGGCCCGCCAGGAGCCGCTCGAGAGCGTCCTCGATCAGCCGTTCGCTCTCGGTGTCCAGGCTGGAGGTGGCTTCGTCCAGGATCAGAATGGCCGGATCCTTGAGGATGGCCCGGGCAATGGCGATCCGCTGGCGCTGGCCGCCGGACAGCTTGACGCCCCGCTCACCCACCACCGTGGCGTACCGCTTGGGCAGCTGGGAGATGAACTCGTGGGCGTGGGCCGCCTTGGCGGCGTTCTCCACCTCCTCGATGGTGGCGTCCGGCCGGGCGTAGGAGATGTTCTGCTTGACCGTGCCGCTGAACAGGGCCGGTTCCTGGGGCACCAGGCCGATGGTCGATCGCAGGTCTGCCAGCCGGAGGTGGCGGATGTCCACACCGTCGAGCAGCACCCGGCCTCGTTTGGGATCCCAGAAACGAGGGAGGAGATTGGCGAGTGTCGTCTTGCCACTGCCCGATGGGCCCACCAGGGCCACCGTCTCCCCCGGGTGTATGGTGAGCGAGATATCCTGCAAGGCCCACGGGTCGCGCACGTCGTGCTGGTACCAAATCGACACTTGATCGCAGGTGACCTCGGCCCGGAGGAGAGTGCGCAGCGGTTTGGGGTTGCTGGGATCGGCAATCGTCGCCGGAGCCTCGAGAATCTCGAACACCCGCTCCGCGGCGCCGATCGATTCCTGGTAGGAGCTGAAGAACGACGCCAGGCCCCCCACCGAAGCGGCAATGAATATGGTGTACAGCAGGAAGCTCACCAATTGACCGGCGGTGAGTTGACTCTCGAGCACCATGATGCCGCCCTGCCACAGCACGATCACGATCCCACCGAAGCTGGCGAAGGTGACTATGCCAAAGAAGGCGCCCCTGAGCCGCGCGCGCCGCAGCGCGATCCGGACCACTCCGGCCATGCGGTCGGCGTAGCGGGCTCGCTCGAAGGGCTCCTGGACGAAACTCTGCACCGTCCTGATCTGGCTGAAGACCTCTTCTGCCTGGCCGCTGGCGGCGGCGACCTTGTCCTGGACGCCGGTGCTGACACGGCGCAACCTGCGGCCGAACAACATGGCGGTGCCGACCACCAGGGGGACCACCGCCAAGGTGGTGAGCGTCAGGCGCGGCTGCAGGAAGATGAGGATGGCTATTCCGCCGACCAGACTGAGGATCTGGCGCGAGAACTCGGCGATCTGATGGCTGAGGACCCCTTGCAGCAGTCCGATGTCGGCCGATAGCCGGCTGACCAACTCACCCGTCTTGCGCTCGGCGAAGTAGCCCGGCGGCATGTCGAGCAGCCGGGAGAAGAGCTCGTTGCGGAGCCCGGCGACGGCCCGCTCGCCGGTGGCGCTCAGGAGATACGTCTGGGCGTAGTTGAGCAGCGCCTGGATGGAAAACAACCCGATCAGGAACAGGGCGATCTTATCCAGCACCGCGCGGTTACCGTCCACGAACGCCGCATCGAGGAGATAGCCTACCACCATGGGGAAGGAGAGCGCGATGAGAGAGCTCCCCACCAGGGCCGCGAAGGCGAGCAGCAACGAGCCCAGGTGGGGCCGAACGCGGGGCCACAACCGGCCGAGGTGCCCCGGCGACGGCAACCGGAACCAGAACGCGGATCTCGTTGGAGTCTGGTGGTGGTGGTGGGGCATGCCCAGTCTTTCCTTGGCTAGGGGCTGGGGACGCCGTGAGTGGCCGGCACCGTCGACGCCGTGTCGGCGTTGTTGAGCAGCATTACCTCCGGCGTAACAGGATGCCCCCAAGGTATGTTGCGATCGACCCCCATGGCAAGGAACAGCAGCGCCAGGTAGATGAGTGAATAGCGGTACATGCGCCACGCCAACGGGATAATGGTGGAGGATCGGAGCAGCGCCACCGCGTACCACAGGAACCGCGCCCACAGCAGGACTGCCACGGTGGCGTACAAGACTCCGAACGCGCCGAACAGGAAAGGGGTGAGCGTCAGCGGCAGCAACAACAAGGTGTACAACACCATCTGGATCTTGGTGTAGCGATCGCCGGCCACCACCGGCAGCATGGGCACACCGGCGCGGGCGTATTCGTCTTTCTTGATCAGCGCCAAGGCCCAGAAGTGGGGCGGGGTCCAGAAGAAGATGATGAGAAACAGATAGGCGGCCGACAAATCGAGCCGCCCGGTGACGGCGGTGTAGCCGACCAACGGCGGGAACGCCCCCGCGGCGCCGCCGATGACGATGTTGTGGCGGCTGGTACGTTTCAGTCCGATGGTGTACACGAATACATAGAACAGCAATCCCGCCAGAGCCAGCCAGGCACTGAGGGGCGTGGCGAACCACCACAGCGCTGCGAACGCCACCGCGCCGAGGAGGATGCCGAAGCCAAGCGCAGCATTGGGGCTGAGCCGTCCGGAAGGTACCGGCCGCAGCCGGGTCCGGACCATCTGATTGTCGATGTCCTGGTCGAACCACATGTTGATGGAATTGGCCCCGCCGGCCATCAAATACCCTCCCACCAGCACCCACAACACCAGGCTGGGCGACGGCAACCCGGCTTCGGTCACGAACATGGGAACCACCGCGGTCAGCAACAGCAGCGAGATGACGCGGGGCTTGGTAAGGGCGATCAGGTCACGCCACAAGGGACGAGTAGCCGATGCCGGCGTAGCCGAACCGGCTTCCACTGACGGCTCCCCACCGTGTGGCTCATCCGCGGGCGCCGGGTGGCGGGCCGGCATGGCCGATGGCTCGGGTGTCCGGGCCGACACGTAGGTGAGGACGATCATGCCGAGCCACACCAGCGATCCCCCGAGGACGTGCACCACCCGCCACTCGTCGGGGAACAGCTGCAGCACCATGGTGGCCGCGATGGCGATCTGGAGGATCACCAAGCCCAGTGCGGTTCCCGCCGCCCGGGAAATGTGGCGCCCTGGGGGGCCGGGATATCCCCTCACCTTCCACCAGATGGCGATGGCCATGGCGAGGAGCGCATAGGCTAACACCCGGTGGACCCAGTGGAGAGCACCCAGGGTATTGGCCGGGGGGAGGAGGGTGCCGTGGCACAGGGGGAATCCCAGGCACAGAAACGCCGCGTTGAGGTTGGCCACCTGGGCACCGACCAGGAGGGTAACCAGGCTCAATACAGCGGTAGCCACCACCAAGCCGTGAGAGCCATGCCGCCGGGCTCGTTCGAGCGGAGGGCCGCCGCCGGTAGCCCGGAGCGCGGTGATGGTCACTGCCGCCAATAGCAACATGGCGTTGACCAAGTGGACAATGACGATCCAGGCGGGCAGCTCCAGCTTGACCGTGATGGCCCCCAACACCACCTGGAAGACCAACAGCACCAGGGCCAGTACCGCCGGGCGCCACAGGAGTGGCGCCTGCCGGTGCCGCCGCCAGGCGATCCAGGCAATGGCAACCACCACGACACTGACCAGGGCCGCTACCCAGCGATGTAGGATCTCGATGAACGTGGGTAGATCGAGCGGGGGGAACCACTCGCCATTGCACCTGGGCCAGGAATCGCCGCATCCCATTCCCGACCCCGTGATTCGAACGACGCCGCCGAGCACGATCAGGGCCAGGGTTAGGGCAACGCCGGCCCAGGCCGTACGCCGGAGGGTGGCCCGAGAGGGTTGGAGGGTCATTTATACGGTGTTTCTTCGGTATGGATTCGTGGTGATGACCAACGCGGGCCGGTGACCTAGGCCGCTCGGTGTTGAATGGTCATTGGTCCCCAAAGAACGAGCGGTAGGATGCCCTTGTCAAGCACGCTTGAGAGCGTTGCTGAGGCTCAAAGTATGAATCCGAATATAAGGAATAGAACCAGGGCTCCGGAGGCGGCGATGAGGGCATAGGGGAGCTGGGTGCGTACGTGGTCGATGTGGTCCGTGGCCGCCGCCATGGAGGCGACGATGGTGCTGTCCGAGATGGGGGAGCAGTGGTCGCCAAAGATCCCGCCACCGAGGGCCGCGGCCACGGTGAGGGCCGGGTGCAGCCCCAAGACCTCGATCATGGGTATCACGATGGGAATCATGATGGCGAAGGTCCCCCATGATGTCCCGGTGGAAAAGGCGACGAAGCAGGCCATGAGAAACACCAGGGCGGGCACGAAACCGGGGTGGATGGTGCCCTGTACCACCGAGGCCAGGTAGACCCCCGTGCCCAGCGGCCTGGTGGTGGCCGCGATGGTGAAGGCCAGCGCCAGTACGATCACCAGCGGTGTCAGGCCCTGGATGCCTCTGATGGTGTGCTCGCTCAGTTCCTGGAGGTTCATGATGCCCTGTGCCAGGTAGAGCACCGCGGCGGCCAGGAGTCCCAGGATGACGCCCCAGAGGACCGCTTGCGAGCCGCTCCCGTTCATGATGTTGCCGTCACCGGTGATGTAGAGCACCACCGGGACCATGAGGATCATGGTGAGGATGGGGATCACCATGTTGCCGACCCGCTTGGGCACTCCGCTCTTGGCTTTGATGGAGGACACTTCGGCCGAGACCATGGGGGTGGCGCCGTCCCTCAGGAGTTTCCCTTCGATGGCGACCCGGTCCTCGGCCGTGCGCATCGGGCCGATGTTCCAGTCGAACACCACCACTACAACAGCCAGGAGGATGGCCAGGATAGCGTAGAAGTTGAGTGGCAGAGCGGCCACGATCAGGCGGGTGGGGTTGGCCACGTCCTGGGCCAGCAACAGTCCGATGACGTAGGCGCCCCAGGCGTTGAGCGGAATGAGGATGCATTTGGGAGCGCAGGTGGCGTCGATCAGATAGGAGAGTTTCTCGCGGGAGATGCGGCACTTGTCGAACAGCGGCCGGGCCACGGACCCTGACACCAGCAACCCGAAGTTCGATTCCAGAAACACCCCCATACTGACCATGATGGTCAGCAGCCCGACCGATCGCTTTGTCCGGGCGAAGCCTCTGTGCTCTGCCCAATCGACGAACGCGTCCATTCCGCCCGACGCCTGGGTGAAGGTGATCATGGCTCCGATTAGGGCGCTGAACAGGAGGGTGCGGGCGTTGTCGGGGTCGGTTACCGCGGCGATGAAGGTATCGACCGACTGGATGATGCCGGTGACCGGGTTGCCACCGCTCATGATGGTCCACCCGAGGAGAATGTACAGCCCGAGTGAGAGGTAGACCTGGCGGGTCTTTATGGCGACGCCGATGGCGATGATTGGTGGCAGGAGTGACAGCCAACCGTAGCTTTCCATGGGTGTTCCGGGCTCGGGGATCGATCGAAGGTAACCGCCTTTCTCACCGGCGGGAGGCCTCGCTTGCCTTCTAATCTGGGCCGCGTATACTAGTGAATCATTGCAAAAGCCCAAGGCCGTGGGCTGGGTGACCGGCATCGGCCTGCCCGCCGGGAGCCGTGCGACGGCCCCAGCATCATCAACGTAACACATTGTCAATGAACAGTTTACGGCATGCGGTACTGGCGGTACCTCCCGCTGTATTCACCGGGTTCATCGACCCACTTCGCGAGGTAGGCTCGTATGCAAAACTGGTTTCGTAAGGTCTTGCCGGCCGTAGCGGCGTTGTTCGCGACCGCGCTGATGGTCGGCACGCTATCCGCCCAAGGTGTGACTACCGGTGCGGCCTCCGGCTTGATCACCGACCAGGACGGCAACCCGCTGGCCGGAGCCACGGTGGAGTTCACCCATGTACCTACGGGATTCCGGACCACGGCGGTGACCAACGTCCGGGGCATTTTCACGGTGCAGGGGCTCGAGCCGGGTGGTCCGTACACGGTACGGATCCGGCAGATCGGCCACCGGCCGGTCACCCAGGAGCGAATTTTCATTGCTCTGGGTCAGACCTTCCGGTTGAATACCGGTTTGCAGGTGACGGCGGTCGAGCTGGAGGATATCACCGTGGTGGCCGACCCGATGGCGGCCGAGTTTGCGGCCACCCGACAGGGGACGCTGACCACCATATCTGAGGAGCAACTCCGCGACCTGCCGACCCTGAACCGCCGGATCACTGATCTTGCGGTAGCAACCCCGCAGATCGTTCCGACGGACGCCAACAATGGTCAGGGGTTGAGTGTCGTAGGCCAGAACAACCGGTTCAACACTATCCAGATAGACGGCTCGACGGTCAATGACCGCTTCGGCTTAGGTGCCACCGGCACGGCCGGTGGGCAGGCGCAAGGCAAGCCCATTGGCTACGATGCCATCAAGGAATTCCAAGTTGAGTTGGCGCCCTACGACGTGCGTCAAGGCAACTTCACCGGCGCCCTACTCAACGCCATCACCAAGTCCGGAACCAACGAGTGGATCGGTTCAGCGTTCACCTACTACCGCAACCAGAATACGGCCGGTGAGCCTCTGGGGTGTCGCGGTGCCCCGGACCCGTGTGGCAATGAGTTCAAGAACGCTCAGTTCGGCGGTTCGCTCGGTGGTCCCATCGTTCGAGACAAGGCTCACTTCTTTACCAACCTGGAGTTCCAGCGGGCCAGCGCGCCGGCGACCGGTCCCTTCATCGGTGCGCCTGCCAGCATCGGCGGGGTGCAGCCGGACCAGATCGGTATCGACGCCATGAACGCGGTCCTCGGCACCTATGGCATGGCTCCTGGGTCGGGATCGTCGGTGACCAACGACAACCCGCTGGACAACTTTATGGTCCGGGCCGACTGGAGCCTGGGGGACAACAACCGGATGGTTTTCCGCTACAGTTACAACAAGGCCGGGTTGGACGTGTTCAACCGGACGACCGGCACCAGCGACCCGGTGTTCCGCTACGACAACAACGCGTATCAATTCACCAACAAGACGCACAATCCCTCGTTCCAGTGGTTCAGCAACTTCTCCAACGGATCGTCCAACGAGTTCCGATTGAGTTACAACCGGATCCGTGACGAGCGAGACCCCTTCGTCGCTGAGCCGCAAGTCACCGTTGATGGCTTCACCAATGGCGCTGGTGAGGACTACCAAATCCGCACCGGTTCCGAGCAATTTTCCCAGGGGAACAGGCTCGGTCAAGACATTATCGAGTTGACCGACAACTTCACCCTGGCGTCCAAGGGCGGTCACCGAATCACCATCGGGACGCGGAACGAGTTCTACCGGGTGAATAACCTGTTTGCCCAATCTTCTTTTGGGGTGTACTCGTTCGACGATTTGGGGGCCTTCCAGAGTGGTGCCAGTGCGGACGTTGCCGGTTACACGGTTTCCGGCAGCCTAACCGGCGGCTCGGTTGAGCCGGCTGTGTTCAATTCGGCCACCATCGGGCTCTACGCCCAGGACCAGTGGAATGTTACCCCCAAGTTCAACCTTACCTTCGGGCTTCGGGTCGATATTCCCATCTTCTTCGACCAGCCGACCTACGCGGCCCAGGTCAACACGGATTTCGGGGACCCCGGCGTGCCTTCGGGTAAGCCGTTGTGGAATCCACGGGCCGGTTTCAACTGGGACATCGACGGCCTCGGCAATCAGCAACTCCGAGGCGGGCTCGGCATGTTCACCGGCAACCCGGCCTACGTGTGGGTGTCGAACGCCTACAGCAACAACGGAACCGGTATCGGTATTCTCGGGTGCGGTCCGACCAACCCGAACGGTTTCGCGCCGGCGTTCAATCCGGATCCCAATAATCAGACGCTGACGTGCGTCGATGGCGCCGGCAACCCGACGGTCGGTATCGGCGACGGCACCTTCCTCGGTGAAGTCGACATCATCGGCGACAACACCAAATACCCGCAGGTGCTGCGCGGCAACCTGGCCTATGACCGTCGGCTTCCGGAAGGTTTCATCCTTACATTCGAGGGTATGTACAACAAGGGCATCAACGACTACTTCATCGTCAATCGCAACGTGCCCACGGCCCAGGGGACGGACCAAAACGGCCGCACGGTCTACGGGACACAAAACGCCACCGGCCGCTCCGACCCGGTGTACTTCAACTCCTCCGTGTACGGCACCGGCAGCTCGGGTGTGTTCGACCTTGGCAACACCAGCAACAATCGGTCATACAACGTCACGGCACAACTGAGGAAGTTGGTGGGCAACAGCCTGGTTCTGACCGGGGCCTACACCTATGCCCAATCCAAAGACGTCCAGAGTTTCACCTCCAGCCGGGCCACGTCCAACTGGCGGTTCGGCCGGACCAACTCCGGCGACCAGTTCGCGGACGAAACGACGTTGTCATCGTTCGACCGGACCAACAAGGTTACCGTGACGGGGACGTATTTGTTCCCGTGGCAGTCGTGGCAGACGCAGTTTTCGGTGACCTACATCGGCATGTCGGGGACGCCGTACACCTACGTCGCCGGCGGGTCCAGCGGCCGCGGGGACCTCAATGCCGACGGCACCAACGCCAATGACCCGATGTACGTCATTCGAGACGCCTCGGACTCTGGCATCGAATGGAACGACCCAGCCGATGCCCAGGCCTATAATACCTTCATCGGCAGCCTCGACTGCCTCGACAAGCAGCGCGGCACCATCATGACGCGAAATAGCTGCCGCAACCCGTGGCAGAACTTTCTCAACCTGAACCTGCGGCAGGCACTGCCGGCCATGGGGAAGAACCTGATCACGCTCGAAATCGGCTTCTTCAATTTCCTGAACTTGCTCAACAGTGATTGGGGCGTCACCAAGAGCGCCGGTGGTGGGGTGTTCTCCACCCAGACCATCGGACGGGTCACCAGCAGTACCGACGACGGTAGCGGGGTGTTCATTCCCCAGTTCGACTACACCGGTCCCACGAACGATGCCAGCGATCCGTCGACGGCCACCTACGTCAGCAATGGCCAGGCATCGAATTCGTGGCAGCTGATGTTTTCCCTGCGCTACGAGTACGGTGGGGGGATTTTCTAAGCGGGGCAGCGGGGCAGGAGGACGGCGAAGGCCGTTCTCCTCCGCCCCCCGACGGTGGCAGGTCACCAAACAAGAGCGCCCGGTATCCCCGGGCTCTCTTGTTTCTTGGTTCCAGCTACGTCCTCACCCGCCACAGTAGTACCAGGCCCACTACCAGCAGAATCAGGTTGGGGATCCAGGCGGCAAATCGAGGGTTGACGGCGCCGCTGGTGCCGACGGCCTCGGACAGCTGAATGAACAGCAGGTAGGCCACAGTGGTGCCGAGCGAAATGGCGATGCCGTACGCGGTGCCGCTCCGGTGTGAGGTGACGGCCATCGGTGCGCCGAACAGGGCGATGATGAAGCACGCCCCCGGGAGCGCCAACTTCAGGGCCTGTTGCACTTTCAGCTTGTTGGTGTCGTTGCCCGACCGGTCGAGGGCCTCTATGTACCTGCCCAGCTCAGCGTAGCGCATTTCTTCCGTGGCCTTCGGCGCCACCAGCAGGTCCTCGGGCCGCTGAGTGAGGGCGCCCAGGATCATGCTTTCGAAGGCGACCGCCGAATAGACACTCTGGTCGACGATCATGCGGCTGGACCCATGCCACAAGCGCCAGCGGTTCAAGGTCGAATCGAAGGTGGCACTGTCGGCGGTAATCGTCAGGCCCGGGTACTCGAGGCTGGAACCCGGGCGCTCGAAGATCGCGTGCTGCAGTTGCTGCTTCTGCAGGTCCAGTGTGCGCACGGAGTAGACCCAGCCGTTGTCCCCCCGGAATACGAAATTGTAGCGGAACCGGGTGGGTGGCGGACCCTCCCCCGCCTGGATTTCGACCTGTTTGGCCGATGCCCCGGGCGACAGTTCGCCCACCACCAGGGCCAGGACGGTGGCGGCGGCGCCGGCAATGAAGATGGGAAACACGATGCGCCGGAAACTAAGGCCCGATGCCTTGGCAGCGGTGATCTCCGAATACCGGCCCATGGTTCCCACCGTGAACACCGTGGCGAACAGTACCGCGGCCGGCATGACCAGGTAGGCGTTTTCCGGGATGGAATACAAGTAGCTCACCACGATCTCCCGCCAGGTGAGGCCATTGCTGAGCAGGCCCCGCAGGTGATCGGTGAGGTCGATGAGCACGGCGATCAGGGGGAACCCCAACGCGGTCAGGATGAAGGTCTTGACCCATGCCTTGAGTACGTAGCGGTCGAGCGTTGACCGGAGGAGCTTCACCTGGGCGCCCGGCGCTGCGGGAGGCTTTGCTTGATGCTATCCCACAGGTCCGCGAAATCGCCGCCCCGGGCCGTCCCCGTGTGCCGGGACACCACCAGCATGCCCAGCAGGCCGAAGGTCGTGAGCAGGATGTTGGGGGCCCACATCGGGATCCACGGATCCATTCGGCCAAGGTCGCCTAGGCTCTCTCCGGCCGTAAGACCCACATAGTAGATGGCGAACACCGACAACCCGCCTCC
>Ga0114948_10001419_pt1 | contig 10359 bp, 7 predicted proteins | sample CR04metaG_FD_83877 | JGI IMG/M metagenome (GOLD analysis project Ga0114948, IMG submission 83877) | Deep subsurface microbial communities from Mariana Trench to uncover new lineages of life (NeLLi) - CR04 metaG | ecosystem: Environmental > Aquatic > Marine > Ocean trench > Sediment | place...
GCGCTTTCGCAAGCTGTTTGGTGGCAAAGTGATGCCCATTGCCGATCATCCAGAATCTATCTTCTACTTCTATTTGACCACCCCGAGAGCTGCGGCGCCCGGCTGGTACCAGGAGGGCATCGCCGTATTCCTGGAGACCTGGATGGCCGGTGGTGTCGGTCGAGCTCAGGGGGCCTATGACGAAATGGTCTTTCGCTCGAAGGTGCGCGACGACAGCCGTTTCTACGATCCCTTGGGGCTAGTTTCAGAGGGTACGCAGATCGATTTCCAAGTCGGCGTCAACAACTACCTGTACGGAACACGGTTCATGACCTACTTGGCCCATACCACCTCGCCCGAGAGGCTTGTCGAATGGGTGTCGCGTAGATCAGGAAGCAAACGGTATTACTCTGCCCAATTCAAGGAAGTATTCGGAAAATCCTTAGAAGAAGCTTGGAGCGAGTGGATCATCTGGGAGCAAGACTTCCAGAATCAGAACCTTGCGCGCATTCGACGCTACCCGACGACCCCCTTCAGAGATCTTTCCGATCGAGCCCTGGGTTCCGTCTCGCGAGCCTTTTATGACGCGGACAGGCAAAAACTGTATGCTGCGTTCCGCTACCCCGGCGTCGTAGCGCACATCGGCGCTTTCTCGATGAAGGATGGGTCGGTGGAGAAGATCATCGATGTCAAGGACCCGGTGATCTTCACGGTTACTTCCATGGCCTACGATCCTGAAAACAAGAAGATCTTCTACACTACTGATAATCACAAGCATCGAGATTTGCGATCGGTAGATCCCGAAACTAAGGAAACCGAACTCCTTATCCGAGATGCTCGCGTCGGGGACCTGGCCTTCAATCAAGCCGACCGATCGATTTGGGGAATCCGACACTTCAACGGCATCGCCACATTGGTGCGTATTCCCTTTCCGTACCGAGAGTGGGAACAGATCCATTCGTTCCCCTACGGGGAGATCATCTACAACTTGGATATTTCACCCGACGGGAGCCTGCTTTCCGCCTCGAAAGCGGAAATCAATGGCGACCACAGGCTTCTTGTAATGGAAACGAACGACCTGATTGCCGGAGAGGTAGCTCCGATCGGCGAAGTCGATTTCGCCGGCTCGATCCCATCGAACTTTGTGTTTTCCTCGGACTCCAAGTATCTCTACGGCAGCTCCTACTACACGGGCGCGTCGAATATTTTTAGGTACGAGATCGGTACCAAGTCGCTCGAGGGGCTCACCAATACCGAGACCGGATTTTTTCGGCCGATTCCAGTTGACGAGGACACTCTCATCGTCTTTCGCTACACCGGCGAGGGATTTGTTCCGGCGACCGTCAAAGTGGAGCCGGTCGAAGACATCAATCCCATCGTTTTTCTTGGCCAGCAGCTGGTCGAAGCGAATCCGATTCTGAAGGATTGGAAGCTGGGCTCGCCGGCGGATGTGCCGCTGGAGTCGCTGATTACCGAAGAAGGTACGTACAGCCATATCAGGGAAATTCAGCTGGAGTCGGTTTATCCGGTTGTCGAGGGCTACAAAGATTTCGAGGCGATCGGATTCACCGCCAATTTTTCCGATCCCCTGAGGCTCAACCGGGCGAGTTTCACCGCTTCGTACACATCAGATAGTGCCTTGCCGTCGGATGAACGACTACATCTCAATCTCGAGTATCAACGCTACGACTGGTCGTTTTCCGGCAAATACAATGACGCTGATTTCTATGACCTCTTCGGTCCGACAAAGAAGAGTCGAAAGGGCTATTCGTTCGGAATTGGTTACCACAAGTCGCTGATTTTCGACCGGCCGCGAAATATGACCTTGGATGTCGAGGCCACCTACTATGGCGGTTTGGATCGACTACCGAATTTCCAAAATGTGGTCGCTCCGGTAGAGGAAATCCTGAACCTGGAAGCCGCACTGAGCTACTCGAATCTCAGAAAGTCCCTGGGGGCGGTCGATGACGAGAAGGGCTTTAGTTGGGATCTCGTCGGAGTTGTCGACCAGGTTTCGGGTGAAACGATTCCTCGCATCCTGGGAAATCTGGACGTCGGTTTCGCTCTTCCGCTACGTCATTCTTCGATCTGGCTAAGGACATCTGCGGGAGTCGTTTCGGGTGATAGGGAGGATCCCAATGCCAACTACTTTTTCGGGGGCTTCGGCAACAACTATGTCGGCCGCGGCGAGATCAAAAGGTATCGCGAGTGGTATTCCTTCCCAGGAGTCGAGTTGAACGCAATTGGCGGCAAGAGCTTCGCCAAGGCGATGGTGGAGTGGAATCTCCCACCGATCCGTTTTCGCGGCCTTGGGACTCCGGGCTTCTATGGCACGTGGCTGCGACCCGCTCTCTTTGCAGCAGGACTCAGCACCGACTTTGATTCCAGCGCCGATGAACGCGAGGTCGGTTCGGTCGGAGCGCAGCTCGATCTTAGATTCAAGCTGCTCTCGCGGTTGGAGATGACGCTGTCCGCGGGGTATGCGGTGGCGTTCGAGTCGGGCAGAGATTCGGCAGACGAATTCATGCTTTCACTCAAGGTTCTGTAGTTGGGCCCCGGTGGTTCGTGCCTGATAGGCTTTTGAGGTGTTTCGCCTTCTGGTCGTGTCGGGCTCGGACGACCCGTTCGAGCGAGGTTTCGACTGCGAGAGTCTGACAATCGGGAGATCCGAAAAAGCCGGCCTGACCCTCCCGGATAGATACCTGTCGCGAGAACACGCCCGCATCGAGCTGCGGGAGGGTGCTCTGGTGGTCGAAGATCTCGGTTCTCGCAACGGCACCTTTGTCAACGAAGTCCGAATCGAGGAGCCGACGCCCATTTTTCCGGGAGATTGCATCCGGATGTCCGAGAGCCGGGTGACGCTCGACCCTCCGCGAGGTGCTGTGCAGGCCATGAGGGAGCGAGCGGAGCCGGCGGGCGAGCGTGCCGCGTTCGAAGCCGGGGTGAGCATCTTGGTCCCCGCGGCCGACTTGGCGGCTGAGCGTTTCGCGCCGGACGCGACGGTTCTCGCAGGCGGCGATCTTCAGTACCACCTCGAGCGGCTCCAGTTGCTCGACGACGTGCACCGCTCGCTGGCGAGTTCGATTTCGCTCGACGAGCTCTTGAGGCTGATCCTCGATCGCCTCTTCGAGCACCTTCGCCCGGAAGAAGGCGTTATCTTTCTGGCCCGCGATAACGGTACTTACGAGCGGGTCGCCGAGCGGAGAGCGCCGGGTCTCGAGGCGAAAACCCTCTATTCGAGAACCTTGATCGAGGAGGTCGCGGGCAAGCGCCAGGCGGCCCTGGTGTTGGACGCCCAGACGGACGAGCGCTTCGCCGGTGCCGAGAGCATTGTGGCTTGCGCTGCGCGTAGCATCGTGGCGGCACCGCTGGTGGTCGATGACGAGAGTCTCGGCATGATCGCCATGAGTTCTCATACCGGCGTGCGGGAGTTCGAGAAGCGCGACCTCGAGCTCCTCGGGTCACTGGCGTCGGTTGCAGCGCATCGGCTTCACAACGTTTCGTTGGCTGTCGAAGCCGCCGAATGTCGCAAGCTGGAAGCTGAGGTCGCACTCGCTCGCAGTATTCAAGAGACGCTCTTGGAGAGAACAGTTCCGGTGGTGCCGGGCTACGACGTGTTCGGTGTGAACCATCCATCACAGGGGGTTTCGGGTGACCTCTATCAAGTTCTCGCGACCGATTCGGAAAATGACTTCTTTCTGTTTCTCTTCGATGTTTCGGGCAAGGGACTGGCGGCTTCGCTGCTGACCGCGACCATCGAGGCCCTCTCGGCGAGTCCAATCGCCCGCAATCTTGCTCCTGACCGGATTTTTGCTCGCGTCAACGATCAGCTCGAACGAAGGACCCCCTCGGATCGGTTTGCCACCGCGTTTCTCGCGCGCTTGAACACCGAGACCGGCGTGTTGACCTATGCCAGCGCCGGCCACAATCCGGTGCTTCTGGTGCGGGCCGCGGGCGGAGTCGAGCGCCTGATGAGAACGGGTCTGCCATTGGCCGTCATGGCCGGTAGCGACTATTCCGCCATTGACGTCGAGCTTGCGCAGGGCGATCTACTTACGATCTACTCGGACGGCTTGACCGAAGCGACAGACCCGAATGGTGAGGAGTACGGCCTCGAGCGGCTGGAAGCCCTTTGCGTCGCATCCATGGGTTCAGAGGCGGCGGAGGTGGCCCGGCTGATCGAAGAGAGTATCGCAGCCTTCACCGCCGGCACTCCGTACGCGGACGACCGGACCCTACTGGTGATGCGGCGGGGGACCCCTTAGGCATGAGTCGGCAGCGTGGTAACGTGACTTCAAAGGTTTGGTTGCGAGGGTGAGGAGGCCCGAACCGGCGACTCAGACCAGTGAGTTCCCGCGAGTTCTTTCCGCACTCAGCGAACTCCTTGATCTCCTGGGAAAGGCGTTCGAGCAGTACAATGTCGATAACAGATCAGCCTTCTGGGTCACATTGGCCGTCGAAGAGGTCTTCACCAACATGATCCGCCACAACCGCTCGAGCGATAACCGAATCTCGATGGATCTCGACATCTCCGAGACCCGGATTTCCGTGCGACTGACCGATTACGGCGTGCCGCCGTTTGATCCCGCGAGCGTCCCGGAGGTGGATACAACCCTGTCGGCTGAGCAGCGGACGCCCGGGGGACTGGGTGTTTTCATTGTTCGGTCGCAAATGGACGACGTTGCCTATTCGCATGAGAATGGCAACCTGTCAGTCTCTTTCACCAAGTACCGTGAGCTCGCCGATGACTGAGGATTTTGCCGCGGTCTGGGACTCTGAGACCACCGTCATTTACTTGAGCGGCCGGTTCGATGCGACACAGGTGGCCAAGGCTGACGAGGCCTTGGCCCGTGCCGACGGGCCTACCGATGTCGACTTCTCCGAGCTGGTCTACATCTCGAGCGCTGGGATCGGTTCTCTGCTGGCCACCCACAAGAGGCTTGGTAAGAGTGGTGGTCTCAGGCTCGTGAATATGAACCCGCATCTTCGTGAGCTCTTCGAACTCGCTGGATTCGACACGGTTTTCGAGATCGGCTAGGCAGCAGCGCCAAGGCTGCCGAAGTGTGGGACATGAAAGAGCGAACGGACCCGGAGTTGGTGGTCGCTTGCCTCGAAGGAGATCGCTCGGCTTTTCCTGAATTGGTGGAGCGCTACCAGATACAGATCTTCAACGCCGCCTATCGGATCACCGGCAACCGCACCGACGCGCAGGACGTCGCCCAGGCTGCATTCCTCAAGGTTTTCGAACGACTCGATCAGTTCGATCCCAAGTATCGGTTCTTCAGCTGGATCTACAAGATCTGCGTCAACGAAGCCCTCAACCTGGTCGGTAAGCGGCGTCCTTGGCAAGCGATCGACTTGGAGGCGGCGGACCCGGCTGCCAATCCGGAGCGCGATGCGGACGCAAGCGAGATCGGTCGCGCGATTCAACTGGCCGTGCTCGAGCTGAAGCCTGCGCTCCGGGTTGCCATCGTGCTGCGTCACTTTCGTGGCCTGTCCTACGACGAGATGGGCGAGGTCATCGGGATTCCGGTGAAGACCGTGAAGTCGCGACTGTTTGCGGCTCGGCGCGAGTTGCGCCGGGTCCTGGACGCCCAGCAGCTTCGCTGATGGAGGGTCCGACGGCCGGGCTCAGGGCTCTTTGTCTGGTAGTGGGACTGTTGCCGGTTCTGACCTTCTTGCTGCTTCTGGTTCTACTCGACAGTTACAAGCTGATTCGGTTTCGCACGGTCGCGGTGTTGCTCGCGGCCGGGGGCGGGGCAGCCTTGGCCTGCCTGGCAATCAACTCGCTACTCATGCCGGAGTCCGCTCTGGAACGCACTCGCTACATCCGCTACGTCGCGCCTGTAGCGGAGGAACTGCTCAAGGGGGCCGTTGTCGCCTTTGCGATCCGGAGACGGCGCATCGGTTTTCTCGTTGATGCGTCGATCTGGGGCTTCGCGATTGGCGCGGGATTCGCGGCCGTCGAGAACATCCAGTACTTTCGGATCCTGGACGAACCGCAGATCGCCGTTTGGATGGTGCGCGGCTTCGGTACCGCCATCATGCACGGTTCGGTCACAGCGATTCTGGCGATTGTCTTTCTCCAGCTCTCGGAGCGCTTCGACTCCGTGCGACTTCATCTCTTTCTGCCGGGTTGGCTGCTGGCATCGGTGCTCCATTCTTTTTTCAACCACTTCTACCTGTCGCCCAACCTCTCGACGGCGCTTCTGCTCGTTGGCATGCCGCTGCTTTTCGGCATGGTTTTCGAGATCGGAGAGAAGGCCACGCACAAGTGGCTGGGCTCGAGCTTCGATAGCGATCAGGATCTGCTGCGGTCGATTTCGAGCGGTCAGCTGGGGAGTACTCGTGTCGGCAGGTACCTGGTCGCGCTGAAGCAACGTTTCTCGAAGGCCGATGTCGCCGACATGTTTTGCCTGATCCGCCTCCATGCCGAACTTTCGATTCAGGCCAAGGGCCTGCTGATGATGCGCAAGGCTGGGTTCTCACCTCCGCGGGATCCGGTTACCGCGAGCCGCTTCCAGGAACTCGCCTACCTCGAGGGCGCGATCGGTCGAACAGGGCGCCTGGCGCTGGCGCCCGTGTTCTCGATGAGCCACCGGCAACTCTGGCAGCTTCACATGTTGCGCGAGCGTTGAACGAGGACGTGGGGATGACGCTCGAAGCTCCCGCGACCGCTCGACGGGCCCCGTCGCGGTAGACTCCTCTGGGATCGGGACAATGCTCGAAGTATCGAAGAACAAAGAGATTCCGGCACCCGACCCGGCGAAGCCCGGCGTCGAGCGTGACTTCGGTCGGCATGTCGATACCGGCGGGCATGGAAGCGGCCAACTCACAATCCGCAACTCCACCGTCCAGTAAGAGGCCTCCGGAATCCCGCAATGGAGATTAGGTCTCACGGCTGCCACTCAACTCGTCGAAGGTGAAACAGCTCCACGAGCTGCATTTGACCGTGCACCGTGGTGCACTCCTGGTGCACTTGACGTCAACTTTCCCCGACTCTCGCCAACAGTCGGCCACTGAAGCTGCGATGCTAAGTCCTTTGTCTCTTGGTGGTTGAGACCTGCCGGTCGTTGCCAGCCGTTGTCCGTTATTGGACCGAACCAAACTTTTAATCTGTAGGTCCAGGGTTCGAGTCCCTGACGGCCCACCAGTCTTCAAAACCCGTCCAGGTCGCGTGAGATGTCACGGGACCGGTGGGTTCGATTCCCATGCGCTTCCGCCATTCGCTTCGAGAGACCTGTGGCGAAAGGAGTGCGAACCTTGTGGCGGCTAGTGGCCGGTCGCCCTCTCCGCTAGAATCCATCGAACCTGAAGATAGAGGAGGTAGCACTCCCGACAGGCCTCCCATGATCGGAACCACCGTCTCTCACTACAGGATCCTCGAGAAGCTCGGAGGTGGTGGGATGGGAGTCGTCTACCGCGCCGAGGACCTGACTCTAGGGCGTCGAGTGGCGCTCAAGTTCTTGCCGGATTCGCTCGCCGAGGACCCGAAAGCCCTGGCGCGGTTCCGTCGTGAGGCGCGGGCTGCCTCAGCGTTGAACCATCCCCACATTTGCACGATCCACGAGCTGGGCGAGGAGGAGGGGCGCCCCTTTATCGTCATGGAGCTGATGGAAGGCCAGACCCTGAAGTACCGGATCGCGAGTGAGCCGATGCCGGCCGAGCAGATCGTGCGCTTCGGCGCACAGGTGGCGGATGCCTTGCAGGCCGCCCACAAGGCGCGCATCGTCCACCGGGATCTCAAGCCGGCCAATCTCTTCGTGACCGAGCGCGGCGACGCCAAGGTGCTCGACTTCGGGCTCGCCAAGGTGACCGAAGACCTGGCTCGCCAGGAGTCGAGGTCCGCAGAGGCAGAGACCGAGTTGGCCCCCGAGGAGTTGACGACACCTGGCACCGCGATGGGCACGATCGCCTACATGTCGCCGGAGCAGGTTCGAGGTGAGGAGCTCGACGAACGAACGGATTTGTTCTCTCTTGGTGTCGTGCTCTACGAAATGGCAACCGGGAAGCAACCGTTCGAAGGAAATACCGCTGGTGCGATCTTCGACCGGATCCTGAACGAGGCCCCCACGGCTCCAGTACGCATTAACCCTCAGCTGCCCGACGAACTCGAGCGCATTCTGAACAAGGCGCTCGAGAAAGACAAGACGCTCCGCTACCAGAGCGCCTCAGAACTCAGGGCGGACCTTCTGCGCCTCCAGCGAGATTCGGCGTCGGTTCAGGTTCCTACTCCGTCCACGAAAGGCCCTGAGGCGACCGGAGGGCGCCTTTTCCGAATCGCAGCCGTGGCCGCGCTGGTTGTCGTGGCCGGCGCTCTGGCCTGGTGGTTGAACCGCGGATCAGAGGAAACACCGCAGCATGCTGGCAGGCAATCGATCGTCGTCGTGCCCTTTCTCAATCTCGCAGCGGACACTTCACTCGACTACCTGCGATTGGCGATTCCGGACGAGATCACGACCGCTCTCAGCCGTGCTCCGGAGATCGCTACCCGCCCGTTCGCGATGAACGTCGGGCAACCAGGTGAGCCAGTGAATGTCCGCGATGTTGGCAAGGACCTCGGAGTCGGCACGGTGGTCACCGGGCGGTACTCTCTCGAGGGCGATTATCTTCAGCTGACCCTGGAGGCGATTGATATCGAGAAGAATCTCCTGGTCTGGCAAGAGAGCGTGCGGGTTGAGGCGAACGACCTGATCTCGTTGCGCGAGCGCGCTGCCCGGCTAGTGCATGAGGGTCTGCTGCCCAAGCTCGGTTTGTTGGCGGGTGAATCTTCGCAAGGCACACAGCCCACCGACAGTGCGGCTTATGATCTCTTTCTTCGAGCGCTCGCCGTGTCGAGCGATGCAGAGCCGAACCGGCACGCGATCGAGATGCTCGAGCGCGTAGTCGAGGCGGATCCCGGCTTCGCGCCGGCGTGGGCGGAGCTAGCCCACAGGTATCACAGTGACGGCACCTACACGGAGGCAGGTGAGGCTTCGCTCCAGAAGGTCGAGAAGCTGGCCAACCGGGCCCTGGATCTCGATCCCGATTTGAGTTCGGCGACGGGTCGACTGATCGGTTTCAGGACCGAGAAAGGCGAAATCGGCTCGGCGTATCGAGAGGCCGCGAGGTTCGTGAAACTGCGGCCGCAGGATGCATACGCACATTTCCTGCGCAGTTATGTGCTTCGCTACGCAGGCTTGTACGAGGAGTCCACGCGAGCGTGCGAGGCCGCTTTCTCCCTCGACCCGACCGACAGGCGCCTGCGCTCGTGCTCGATCGCCTTGTTGCGTACGAGGCAGTTCGATCGAGCTCGCGTTTTCTCGGAGATCGATCACGGCTCGCAATTCTCGCGCCGGATTCTCTCGTTCATCCTGCTCTGGAAAGGTAAGAGGCAAGAAGCCCGCGACTCTTGGGCTAGCTTCGAGTCGGAGTTCGAGTTCGACAACCACACTCGGGCCTGTGTTCAGGGCTGGCCGCCCGAGGAGCACGACCTCAGAATCCAGGAGATGGACAAGGCGGCGATCGCGATCAGCGACCCCGAGTTGTTCTACTGGGCCGGGAGCATACTGGCCTACTGCGGAGGGCCGCAGCCCGCCCTCCGCCAGCTGCGGCGAGCGGTGCGCAATAACTACTGCGCGACCGAGATTCTCGAGGTGGATCCACTCTTGACGAGCCTTCGCGAAGATCCCGAGCACGCCTCCGAGTTTCAGGAGATTGTCGCCGAGTCGAAGGAGTGTCAGAAGCGTTTCCTCGCCGAGGTCGGCGAGATCTAGCCCTCATTCCTTGGCGGCCAACTGCGATGGGCCTGCCGGGGGGAGCGCGAGCCGGACTGCCCATCCAAGAGGCTAGGAAACCATCTCTTCCGTGGTGCACTGGTGGTGCAGTAGAAGCCAAGTTCCGACCGCTACCGCCAACAGATCTCAACAAAGTAGCGCCTCGCAAATGATTGCCTTGTCGGTGGTTACGGGTTGGCGACAGTTGTGCTCAGTTGTTTCTGAGCTTTCTTTTAATCCGTTGAAGCTCGCAGTTGGAGTCTCTTGTCCGAGGTCAGCCCGTGCGGCGGATTGGAGTCCGTCGTGCTCTTGAGCTGAATCCGCTCAGGTGGTCAAGCTCTCCGTTGGGAGTGACATTTCTGAGTGACATCGCGCAAGAAAAAACCGGCAAACAGCCGGAATCACGCGAACAGGGACGAAAAGCACGGAAGAAGCTAAACTACTCTCACTGAATGACTTGTGCCCTAACTCTCGTCTTTGCCACTGTTTGGAGAATGTGGCTTAGAGAATCCCTGCGTCCCAGCCAGACGGTTAGCTGGCATTCTTGCCTAGAAGGGCTCGGCGAGTTCGGCGAGGCCGCATCGACATCTTCATGGATCAGATCAACGATTTCGTAGGCCCTTGA
>Ga0114948_10001425_pt1 | contig 10346 bp, 10 predicted proteins | sample CR04metaG_FD_83877 | JGI IMG/M metagenome (GOLD analysis project Ga0114948, IMG submission 83877) | Deep subsurface microbial communities from Mariana Trench to uncover new lineages of life (NeLLi) - CR04 metaG | ecosystem: Environmental > Aquatic > Marine > Ocean trench > Sediment | place...
GCTCTCTGCTTGCGTACTATCGTATGAGGTGTTACTGATGCGCTTGTTCAGCATTGTACTGTGGCATCACTTTGCTTACATGATCATCAGTGCGGCAATGTTAGGTTATGGGGCGAGCGGCACGGTGCTAGCTTTGCTGAAGGATAAAATTGCTCCGCACTTTAGCCTTGTGTATGTCATAGCTGCAATGGGGGTAGTTTTTATGATGCCTTTGTCATTTCTTCTGGCGCAACAGGTTCCTTTCAATCCACTAGAACTACTTTGGGACAAAATCCAGTTAGCAAATCTGCTGGCCATTTATCTGCTCATGATGCTGCCCTTTTTTTGTGGTGGGTTTAGCATCGGTCTAATTTTTTTCCGCTTTGGTAGGGATGCAGGGCGTATCTATGCCATTGACATTTTGGGCGCGGGGGTTGGCAGCATAGGTGTTATCGCTTTACTTTTTTTGGTGCCGCCCAGCAAGGCACTGATCGCACTTACAACATTGGCCCTACTTGCTACAGCCATCGCTATTGTCGAACTAAAGTTGCGAGCGAAATGGTTGATTGGAGTATTCCTTGGTCTCGCTTTGATAGTATCCGTTGTGCTGCCTGACTCTTGGTTGCAAGTACATCCTTCCGCTTACAAGGATTTGAATCAGACTCTTAACATTACTGGGGCGCAGGTAATAGAGGAACGTTCGAGTCCCCTGGGGCAGATCACGGTGGTAAAAAATAGCCTTATCCCCTTTCGTTATGCGCCGGGGATGAGTCTTAACGCCACAGACGAACCACCCGCCCAGTTAGGGATATTCGTAGACGGGAACGGACCGTCTGTGTTAACACGGTTTGATGGCAAGCTTGCAACGCTGGCCTATCTTGACCAGCTTACTTCGGCTCTACCCTATCATGTGCTAGAACGCCCAAGTGTCCTGGTGCTGGGTGCAGGAGCCGGTAGCGATGTACTACAGGCACTTTATCACGGTGCCGTCACGGTCGATGCGGTGGAGCTTAATCACAACGTAATTGATTTGGTCCAGCAACGTTTTCGTGACTTTGCCGGAAATCTTTACAACCGACACGGAGTACGTGTGCATAAAGCCGAGGCACGTGGCTTCGTCAATACTACCTATGATCGCCGCCATGACTTGATCCAGGTGGCTCTGCTAGATTCCTTTAGCGTCGCCTCAGCTGGGTTATACAGTCTAAGTGAAAGCTATCTCTACACTGTGGAAGCGCTTCATACCTATCTAAACCATCTCACTTCGGGTGGTATGCTGGCAGTCACTCGTTGGCTCACCTTGCCGCCGCGTGATTCACTGAAACTTTTTGCTACGGCGGTGTCCGCTTTAGAACGAGATGGTGTTTCTAATCCTGCAGCACGGCTGGTGATGATACGGGGCTGGAAGACTGTCACATTGCTTGTAAAGAACAGCGACTTCACTACTAAAGAAATAACAGCGATCAAGGAGTTTAGCCGTACACGTTCTTTTGACATGGCTTATTATCCGGGTATGCGTGCTGACGAAGCGAACCATTACAACTTGCTGGAGCAGCCTTACTACTTCGATGGAGCTGTTGCATTACTGAGTTCCCAGCGACAGGCCTTCCTTGATCGGTACAAGTTCTACATCGAACCGGCGACTGATGATCGGCCTTATTTTTTCCATTTCTTCAAATGGAATTCTGCAGGGGAGTTGTTTGCCATGCGTGAACAAGGTGGAATGCCGCTCATCGATTGGAGCTATCCATTACTCGTGACGACATTGGTACAGGCATTTATGGCAAGCGTTCTTCTGATCCTGACTCCGCTAGCAGTATCACGTTTCCGGCGTAAGTTGCCCACTGTGTGGGTAGCTTTGTACTTTCTATCTATTGGGCTAGCATTTATGTTCATGGAAATCGCCTTCATTCAGAAATTTATACTTTTTCTGGCCCACCCTCTTTACGCTGTTGCAGTTGTTTTATGCGCATTTCTGGTGTTCGCGGCCATGGGAAGCTGGCTTACCGGTCGATGGCAAGAGAAGACGACGAGTAGGTGGCACGTCCCACTGGCAGTAATGTTAATGGGTGTCTTATCACTACTCTATCTTGCAGTCCTGCCAGGCTTGTTCCAGGCACTCATACATTTTTCCGATTTGGCAAAAATAACTATTTCCTTACTGCTGATCGCACCACTTGGATTGTGTATGGGCGTACCTTTTCCTACAGGTATTATGAGACTGGCGCGCACGGCTCAGGAAGCCATTCCATGGGCATGGGCGATCAACGGATGTGCTTCGGTTGTGGGCGCTGTCCTCGCCACCTTGTTAGCTATTCACCTAGGTTTTGCCGTGGTGATCTTGACGGCTACCCTGATATACGGTCTGGCCTGTATATTTTTGACGAAGTTAGTTTAAACAAGGTTGTTTAATTATCATTGGCGCATTTTTTTCTTTAAAATCTGTAACTCACAATCCCTTCGGAAACAATCGGCCTGTTATCTTTTTATTTTGCTATAGGTTTACTCGCGTTTCTCAACAGTTGGGCATGTAAGATTGCTATATAGGGCTGTGATATCCACGGTACTGGAGTTGATGCCTTCAATATTTTTTAAATTCTCTGCCTTTCTAAAAGCACCTGTCTTTGATCGATAGCCGTCCTTTTCTGTAGGCGACTTTGTGACAAAACGGACGGTCGCTCGAAGTTTCCAAAGCAGCCCAATAACATCCAGTTATGCTAGGGGTATTATTGGAGGTATTTCTAAGAGATTGGGTTAGCTATTTATTGACTAATATTATGATTGGTAAGGTATTAGCAGACATGGGTCCGATTCCTGCCGCCTTTAGAATGAAACTCCTCATTCTCGATTCATCCTTGTGGAGAATAAGTTGGCGGAGACAATCATTGCACCACCCATCCATTCCCTGAGAGTCATGGTTTCATTTGTCAGGAAGTACGCTGCTGTCGCTGCCACTACTAACTCGAACAATAAAATCACGATGGCCTGATTTGCAGGAATGTGGGTCAGGCCATATAGCACGACCAGACTCAGCACAAAAACAACTAACCCCGTTCCCAATAACAGTAGCCATGACTCTGGGGAAATGTCAGTCAGTGCAGGTGGCGGAGGCAGAAACAAGCTGCAACTTAGTCCTACCAACATCACCCCCAGCCACACCGCCAGAGATTTCAACTGAATGCTATGACCTTGATCTTTTCGAATCAATACATTCGACAGCGAAAATGCAACCCCACCTGCTAAACCCATCCAGTCGCCATAGGAAGAAGGCAAAGGAAAATTGCTGCCGGGCTGCCACAGCATGATTGCTATACCGGTTAAGGAGAGAGATATTACACAATATCCGTGCAGGTTTAGTTTCTCCTGCAGCAGCGCGCGCGCAAATAAAATAGTCCACAGCGGTGCGAGATAAAATAACAATAGTACCCGCATTACTACGCCATGAATTACACCAAGTACATAGGCGGTATTTGCACAGCCTACTAATAAGCTGATCCAGAACAATAAATATGGCTTGCTGCTGAATAGGGATGGTGTCTGCAAACTTCGCCAGAATAGTGCTAGCCCGATTAATAAAGCAATGAAATAGGTGATCGTCGTTGCTACTGGTCCGTTTATCCCGGCTTGCTCTAGCAGTCGATAGGGATACCACAGCAGTCCCCAGATAACAGCGCCGATGAGCAAGGCTACTCTTGGAAAAAGGTTCTTTTGTGCGGTTAACAACTCATTCACCCTTTATGATCGGCCTCGAGAAAACCATGTAGACTTGGCAGCTGCTTTGTGCCCAAATTACCATAGGAAAATACATGTTATTGATGATGCGATGAACATCAAGATATTGCAGAAAGGATTAAGACATTAGCATCGATGGTTGAGGTGGCATAGATGAAAATCTCCATCGACCCTGTTCATGCTACAGTATCACTCAGGAAGCGTATTTGATTGAATAACGAATGTCAGCAATGGGTTGACGCGACGCACCCTTCGCTGATGACTGATTTGTGCCAAAAGCAGTCATTCATTGTGCAAGAACTAAAAATTCATCTAGTTGCTAACTACGCACTTAATTTAAGGTTTTACAATAATAATCACTTATCCATTGAATTATTACAAGGTAATATGGTTATTTATTAAAGTCCGATCGTAATACAATTCGATATCGTGCTTTTCCTGTTTTTAAATGTTCAAACGCATCATTTACGTCATTCATCGAAAATTCTTCTGTTACGGGAAGAATTGAATGGCGGGCAGAAAAATCCAGCATTTGATTTATTGTTGCAGGACTACCAAGGGGGCTACCTGATATAGACTTTTGACCGGAGATAATTGAAAAAGCTGGTATCGAGATGGGGTCAGGGATTACACCTACTGTGTGAAACCGACCCTTTGGCGCAAGTGCGCTTAAGTAAACATTCCAATCCAAATTGGCATTCGTAGTGTTAAGAATAAAATCAAAAGTGCCTGATAATTTTTCTATTTCAGAATTATCTCGAGAACTAGAAATATGATGAGCACCAAGTCGTTTTGCTTCTTCAGCTTTATCAGGGGAAGATGTAAATACAGTAACCTCACAGCCCCATTTTCTTAAAAACTGTATTGCAAGATGCCCGAGACCACCCATTCCAATTACTCCCACACGATCAGTTGGTTGAACGTTAGCTTGGACGATTGGGTTAAAAACGGTAATTCCACCACAGAACATCGGGCCTAATTTTGCCACCTCCAGTTCATTAGGTAAAAGTGAAGCCCAGACCCAATGACATCTCACATATTCAGCAAAGCCCCCATAGCGGTTTACGAGAGTTTGTTCTCTTTGAGCACATAAATTGTGGTTACCAGACAGGCACTGATAACAATGCATGCAACTTTCTGAGAACCATCCTAGTCCCACTTTATTGCCAATTTCAAGACCTTTAACATGGTTGCCCTTTTCTACAATTGTGCCAACAATCTCATGTCCAGGAACAATCGGATAATTTGTTATCCCCCAATCATTATTAAGCATACTTAAGTCAGAGTGACATATTCCACAGTATGTAACTTTAATATCTACTTGTTCTGGACCAATCTCCGGCAAGGAATATTCGAACGGTTTCAGTGGTTCTTTTTCAGAATTTGCTGCAAAAGCTTTAACATTACGCATTTTTACCTCATGGAATCGTACTTAGTAATTTATATAGAAAATATAACGGAATATCCCTATAGGGTCGAGAATTAATTGTCACAATCCGTAGCAATATTCCAAAACGGAAGGTCGTACGAAGTTTCCAAAGCAATCCGATAACATCCAATCATACAAGGGGGTATTTGGGGGAAGAAATTAGACTAGTTATTCCTTGGTTAATATTATGATTGGTAAGGTATTAGCAAACATGGGTTCGATTCCCGCCGCATGTAAAAGGATTGGGTGAAAACTTACATTCCTTATCGACAAAATCATTTAAGTTACTCTCAACATTAGTATTTAATAAAATAGTTCATTATCATGAAACCTGTGTCTATTTTTTAATAACAATATCTTTTTAATTTAATTTGTTCAGTAAAAAGAATAAACATATTTGCTTGTCAGTCTTTTTGTTTTTGGATGATCTTAAAAAATTAACCAGAATGTTATTATTGTATTGGAAAATCAAAGTAACGATCTGCGTAGGGCTCGTTTTCCAAGGTAAAGTGCCACCACTCTTTTTTAAGTGGCTTAAAGCCATGTTTGCTCATCATATTGTGTAGAAGCGCTCTATTAGCGCGTTGTTGCGGCGTTACTATAGAACTTTGAAGCCATGAATTTGGGCTAAAAAAATCCCAGTTTGTGCCCATATCCATCTCAACTAGGTCAGTATCGCTTAAAGAGACAATCGTTACATCCACGGTGCTACCCCTGGAATGGCTGGATTTATCAGCAATATAATTTTCGGTAAATAAATTTGCTTTATTAACTTCAGGGTAATATTTTAGTTTCATTTTTATATCGTCCAGGTCTTTTGCCCATCGCACAAAATGATCTACAGCACGCTGTGGTCGATATGCATCATAAACTTTCAAACCAAGTCCAAAGGTTGCGAGTTCAGCCTGAACATTTTTAAGTGCCTCCGCGGCTTGCGTCGCGAGTAAGGCTTTAGGGCTTTCGTAACCATCGATACGTTTTCCAACAAAGTTGTTAGAAGTGTAATAGCGAATATTCAGTTCAATGGTAGGGATAAACGTTTCAAGATCAACAAAACCATCGGACAAATCCTTTGCAAGAGCGTTGTTAAAGACTATGCAGCCTGTAATAATAAAAAACCAAATGGCTCTTTTACACATTTTAAAATTGTATCTCCCAATAGTTGAAATTCTTGTTTTTGGACACTGGATTTACGCCAAGCTAAACTGATTTCACGATAAGATTTATCCTTTAAATTTGTTGTTTGAACTTTAGTACTTTTAGTAGCCCACTGTTCTCCGCTATTTGTTTTTATTGCCATAGGATTCTAATTATAAATTCTAATTGTCGTCCTATATGCGATAGAGCAAATATCAGCAAAATACGAATGTCTGCTTTAGATCGACAGCAGTCATTGGTGGCTGCCTACTTTTTCCAACCAAGCGGTCGCACTAGCCTCCAAAGCAATCCGATCACATCTAATCATTCTGGGGAGGGATCGTTGGGTGGTACTTCAAAGAAATTAGATCAGCTATTTTTCGGAGTAATATGATTAATATGGCATTGTTTAGTATGGGTTCGATTCCCGCCGCCGATTTTATATCCATCCGACAAGATTAAACCAAGCACCTTAGTAAAGGACTGGTTTGTGCCAAAAGCAGATATTTTATAAATAGTATCTAAGCTTACAGAACGCTCAATATAAATGGGCATCCTAATTCTTAAGATTTACAGTATTTTCTATTAAGGTTGTTTTCAGGGAGAACAGTATTGGGCATAGTGGTGGACCCTGCGTAAAAAACTATTATTTCTACAGGCCCATTAATTGCTTGGCCTCTGTGAATAGTACGCATTACCTCTACGAAAGACTCGCCTTTTTTAAAGATGGTTTTCTCGCCATTCTTTGTTTCGATTACTAGATCTCCTTGTAAAATATATCCTAAAGTTGGAACTGGATGACAATGGAATTCTGTCACTTGATTTTCTTCTATACGGAGTTTGACTGAAGTTATTTCGGCCTGTCCTTGTGGGTAATAAATTACTCCACCATCCCATGAAGTTTGTGTTTTATGCAGCTTTTCAGCTGTAGCCCAATTAGGCAACAATACAATTAGTAAAAACCACGTTAGTATATAAATTTTCATATTAAATTTAATTATCATTAGTTTAAATTGATTATGCTAGTGAAATGACCGCTTTGGGTCGATAGCGGACGTTGAGATTGAAAAAAACATTTGACTCTGAGATTTTTAATCTTATTATAATAAGTGAGAGGGTCCTTTGTGCCCTAAAGAAACGAAAGGAAATGAAATGAAAACAGTACTTGGGCTCGCATTACTAGTTTTACTCGCATTTCAAGTTTTCTATTATGAGTTTTCTATATAAGTAATAAGTCTACTCCACTAATCTACATCGTTTTGTGAGGTTTTTTGCCAAAATTATGAGACGTGAGTTCTATCTATTTCCCTTTAGGCCTGATAGAAAAGACACCGCAATGGGCATGTTTGACAACAAACTCTACAACGCTTCCGATTGAAAATCGCTTCCATCCGGTATGGCCATGAGTTCCAAGGACGATCAGATCAGCATTACGTTCTTCAGCCACACGAATAATCTCATGGCCGGGGTCGCCTTCGGTGAAGATAGTCTTAACTTCTAGGTTAAAAGATTTTACTAATTCTTTAAGAGCATCTTTACCCCGTTGTCGGACTTGTTCTTGGCTTTCAGCCAACCTGTCAAATCCTCCTATCGTTAAATAATAGTGTGACGGAAAATTCCACGCACTTATATCAAATACGTGCAAAGCTATGAGTTCTGCTTTGTAGGCATGGGTTAACAACAAGGCGTGGTGACCGGCATCTTTAGAAACGTCTGAAAAGTCGGTGGCAAGGATGATTTTTTTGATAGGTTCTTGCACGGGGTTCTCCCTATTGTATTACGCATACATATATGACAAATACCGACAAGTTAATTCACAAATATTTATCAAATTTCGCAACTGGTACATTTATACTAACGCTACAGAATTCCAAGACGCAACTCACTTCTTAGTCTACGAAATATATGAATGCTCGCTTTATGTCGAAAGCGGACATTCAAGGTTAGGTTTAAAAACGCCGAGTTATTATCCCAAGTACTTAAAATAAAAGCCGGTGTGCAGGGTAAATACACGAGTCGCGGGCGCATCGGCTATCTAGGGGATTAAGTTCTGTATTCTATATGTTGTATTGAGAATACCCTTATTTAATGCTGAAGGCACCAAGCACCAAAGGAAAGTACAGCTATAGCTATTATGACTAATGGCATTAAGTACATGATGGCTTCCGTATACAATTCCGTATACAAAAATATCAATGTACAAAAGTACCATTAACAACACAGGCTACAAGCGTTTTAAGTACAAGGCGATGGACTGTTCTTTACATATACACTAACTCCCACAAGGCCTTGCATTCGTTATAGAGTGTAAGAACTTTGACTTAAAGAATCCATGTTTTGTTCTGTGAACCAATTGGCAATTTACTCTTCCATCTAAAGAATAGATAGAACATCTGCCTTAGATTGAAACTAGCCATTTGCCAATGTCTGATTTGTACCAATAGTAGGCGTTGAGCTTGGGGAAAAACATTTGACCCCTATAATTTCTTTTTTTTATGATTAAAAGTGGCGGGATATTTTGCATGCAAACAAGCAAAGGGAGAGTGTTTCTATGCGAGAGAACGACATAATATTGCCTCAGCGAGCGATGGTGTTGGTACGTTTGATTTTATTTTGCAGCTGAATAATCCCGTAGAGCAGCGCTTCTGCCGTCGGCGGGCAACCTGGTACATAGATGTCTACTGGCACGATACGGTCACAACCACGTACCACCGAGTAGGAATAGTGATAATAGCCACCTCCGTTGGCGCAAGATCCCATGGAAATTACCCATCGCGGTTCGGCCATCTGATCATAAACCTTGCGCAATGCGGGCGCCATTTTGTTACACAAAGTACCAGCAACTATCATTACATCTGATTGGCGTGGGCTTGCACGAAACACAACACCAAAACGGTCTAGGTCATAACGTGATGCACCAGCATGCATCATTTCTACTGCGCAACAAGCAAGTCCGAAAGTCATTGGCCACATAGAACCAGTCCGCCCCCAATTAATGACATTATCCAGGCTGGTGGTAACAAAACCTTTTTCAAGTACACCTTCAATACTCATACCATTAGTCCCACTCCAATGCTCCCTTCATCCATTCGTAAATGAAACCCACAATGAGAATACTAAGAAATATCATCATTGCAACAAAACCAAACAAGCCAATCTCGTTTAGTACTATCGCCCAGGGAAATAGAAACGCAATCTCTAGATCAAAGAGAATAAACAAAATAGCAACTAGATAATAGCGCACATCGAACTTCATACGTGCGTCCTCAAAAGCTTCGAAACCGCACTCGTAGGGTGAAAGCTTCTCGCTGTCAGGATGATTAGGGGCAAGTAGCCAACCAAGTGTCATTGGTACCACACCTACCGCAAGACCAACAAAGATAAACAACAAAATTGACAAATAATTTTCTAGCATATTTTGTAACCAGAAATGAAGTTAGTTAATTTAGACACGCTTAATTTACATCTGTTCCTTACGGAACGCCATCTTCAATGGTGCCGACGGCGAGATTTGAACTCGCACAGCTTTCGCTACCGCCCCCTCAAGACGGCGTGTATACCAATTTCACCACGTCGGCGGCGTAACCTGAGATCCGAGTTTAAAGATTAATCTTTTTTAGAACATGGTATTAAGTCAATTAATTGAGGCCTATTTCTCCGAATTATTGCGGTATCTTCCCAGCCTTTGATGCCTCACCGTCCACAGAAATTAGGGATGAAGTAGCAGAGGGGGGTTCTACTGAAACTGATGATTGGGCTGGTATCACTTTCTCCATAACACCCTTACTTTCTGTTTTATGGGCCGAAAGATATGTAAGCCCAAGCGTGGAAATAAAAAATACTGCCGCAAGAACTCCTGTTGTTCTGCTCAAGAAATTTGCAGAACCACTAGCGCCAAACAAGCTTCCGGACGAGCCGCTACCGAAAGCTGCGCCCATGTCTGCTCCCTTACCGTGTTGTAGTAAAACCAAGACAACCACGCTAAAGGCCGACAACACATTTACAACCCAAATGAATGTTTCCAATGTCTACTCCAAAATAATCAATTCTGCGCTGCAAGGCAAATGGA
>Ga0114948_10001430_pt1 | contig 10341 bp, 9 predicted proteins | sample CR04metaG_FD_83877 | JGI IMG/M metagenome (GOLD analysis project Ga0114948, IMG submission 83877) | Deep subsurface microbial communities from Mariana Trench to uncover new lineages of life (NeLLi) - CR04 metaG | ecosystem: Environmental > Aquatic > Marine > Ocean trench > Sediment | place...
AACAGAAATATGGAAGCGTTCAGTCTGTCCTTCCTGGACTGTATTTGCTGTGGATTCGGCGCGATTATCCTGTTGCTGGTACTGAGCAAAATCTACGAGCCGGCGATTCTCGAAAAGACCGAGAACGATCTGAAACAACTGATCGCAGCATTGCAGGAGCAGCTGTTCGATATCCGTGGAGACACCGTTGAGGTCAGGCGGGAACTTGGCACGGTGCAGCTCGATACGTCCGCAACAAAGATGCACCTGCAGACGTTGCAAAAAGAGCTGAGCAAGGTCCAGGGCCAGTTTGCCCTCCTTAACATGGACGATCCGGCGCTCAACATAGACGAAGGCGACTTGAGAGCCGCGCGTCAGCGACTGACGGAGGAGATGCTGAATTTACGGCCGTTCCGGCGTGCTCGTAACGATGCGGTAGGCGGTATACCGGTCGACAGCGAATACATCATTTTTGTCATAGATACATCCGGCAGCATGCAGGCGAAATGGACCTGGGCGGAGCAAAAGCTGGCGCAGGTGCTGGACGTCTACCCAAAGGTCAAGGGACTGCAGATCATGAACGACAATGGCAGTTATATGTTCCCGCAGTACGGAGGTGCCTGGATTCCCGATACGCCGCAGATGCGCGACTCGATCAAGGCCCGTATGCGTACATGGGCGCCCTTCAGCGACAGCGACCCCTCCGATGGCATCATCTATGCCATTAAGACGTTCTGGGCGCCGGACAAGAAAATAAGTATCTATGTTTTCGGCGACGAATTTCAGGGAAATTCCATGGAGGCCGTCTTGCGCGAAATCGACAGGGTTAATGTCGAGGACGAGAACGGTGACCGGCGCGTGCGCATTCACGCCATCGGTTTTCCTTATAACTTCTCCGGCACGCCGCCGCAGAGTTCGCAGAGATTTGCTGGCCTTATGCGAGTGCTGTGCGAACGCAACGGTGGCACCTTCGTCGCTCTCACCGAGCGGGTTCGCTAACAGGAGCGACTTTCGTCGCGACTCGGTATTTATTCACGGCTGGAAGCCGCTCCTACGGATTGCGGCAAGATTCCGTGCGTACAATTATCGCCGCAGCCACTTTTCGTCACAATTAATCCTCACCCTGACATTTTCCTGACCCTTAAGGCGCTGTATTCCGCCGTGTAATTGGTTCCGACGGCGGCCGCCACAGGTGGCCCAACAAACCAGAGGAAGTCGAAATGCGTAGCAAAATTATATTGGCTGGACTTATAGCGACACTGACAGCGGCTCCGGCCTTCGCCGAGAGCGCATCCAGGGAAGAGGGCATGGGCGTTGGCGCCGGAGCAGTCATCGGCGGTTTTGCCGGCGGCCCGATCGGCATCATCCTGGGTGCAGCATTCGGTGCCAAATTGGGCGATGCAATGCATCAGCGCGATACGGAAGTGGATAGGCTGTCCACGTCGTTGCAGGGATCGCAGCAGCGCGTAAACGAACTGGAACGGGATATCGATGCGCTGGGCGGTGATCTTGAGCGCATGCAGGCAAAATCCCGGCCCGAACTGTTGAGTCTCCTGCAAGCAGGCATCGAAATGGAACTGCTGTTTCGTACCGACGAGCACGTTCTCGCGGATTCGACTGGTTCGCGATTGCAGCAGCTGGCCGCCAGCCTCGCGACGATGCCGGATGTATTCGTACAGCTGGATGGCTTTGCAGACGAACGCGGCGACGCTGCATACAACCAGAAACTGTCGGCTCGAAGGGCCGAGCACGTCAGACATGTTCTGCTCGCAAACGGATTTCCCGCAGCCCGCATCAGCGTCAAGGCACACGGCGAATCGCCAGCGTCCGACGACAACGCCGACAGTTTCGCATTCGAGCGCAAGGTCAGCATGACGCTCTACATCGAAGACTCACCATCATTTGCGTCGAACCCGAAATAGCAAAGCAAACGTTCCCCGCGACTATTGACAGAGTCTCCGCCTGGCCGGCCCTTCACGGGTCGGCCTTTTTTTGATCGATAGTAATGGTCTGTGGGAGCGGCTCCCACAGATAACCGCAACCCGAAGGGCTGTGTCGTGTTGCACGCCTGGCCGCGTTGGACACGCTCACCGTATCCAGATACTGTCTTCGCGTCCCCACCGTGCCGGTCGTGCAACAGATCTACGGCGCGGCCATAACAAGTGTTTAAAGGTAACCTCAACAGCTAACGATGATTGATTTCGCTGACAGACAGTGCAAACCCTGCGAAGGCGGCGCCGCCCCCCTGACTCCAGCTCAGGCTCGGGAATCGCTTAAGGCTTTGCACGCGAAATGGAAATTGAGCGATGACGGCAAATTCATTGTCCGCTCATTCGATTTTCCTGCATTCAGCCGCACCATCGCTTTTACCAATGCAGTCGCGTGGATTGCGACCGTCGAAGGTCACCATCCGGAAATGACTGTTAGCTATAGTCGTTGTGTTGTTTCGTACAAGACCACGGCGATCGGCGGGCTATCCGACAACGACTTCATCTGCGCGGCGAAAATTGACCGTATTTCTATGGATTCCTGACATGGTCGAATTCAAAGATATAGAAGCAGCGGCGAAACGTCTGGCAGCAGTCGTCGTAGAAACGCCATTGCTGAGGTCTGCCGCACTCGACGAAGCGACGGGCGGGACGGTGTACATCAAGCCCGAGAATTTGCAGGTTACGGGATCCTTCAAATTTCGAGGTGCGTACAACATGCTGAGTCAGCTGACCGCTGAAGAGGCGAAGCACGGTGTTGTCGCCTTCTCATCCGGGAATCATGCACAGGCTGTTGCAGCGTCGGGAACGATGCTCGGCATCGACACGACCATCGTCATGCCCGAGGATGCGCCTGCCGTAAAGATAGAGAACACTCGCCGGCTTGGCGGCAAAACTGTCCTTTATGACCGGTATACAGAGGACCGGGAAGCCATCGCCCGGGAACTCGCCGCCGAAACGGGGAGTGTGGTCGTGCCGGCTTTCGATCACGAACGAATTATTGCGGGGCAGGGCACTGTCGGGCTCGAGCTGATGCGTCAATGCAGCGAAATCGGCGTGACGCCGGACCAGGTACTGGTCCCTTGTAGCGGTGGCGGGCTGATTTCAGGTACTGCGCTTGCGGTCTGGACTATGTCGCCGGATACGAGCGTGTACCCCGTGGAGCCGGAGGATTTCGACGATACGGCGCGCTCCCTGATCTCTGGTGAGCGGGAAACCAACGACCCGCGGGCACGTTCGATTTGTGACGCGCTACAAACAGAAAGGCCGGGTAAGCTGACATTCGCTATAAACCGGAAACTGCTCGGCGCCGGGCTTGTTGTGAGTGATGACGAGGTTAAGGAAGCAATACGGTTTGCGTTCCGTCACCTCAAATTGGTCATCGAACCCGGCGGCGCAGTTGCACTGGCTGCCGTGCTAAGCGGCAAGATCGATATTCAGGAGCGGATGACGGTGGTGGTCCTTAGCGGCGGCAATATCGACGCCGAGATGTTTGCGTCAATACAAAAAGAGTAGGAGCTCGCTCCCAATCTGCCCACCATGATAATCATCGCCGCGACGAACGGTGCGGATTGATCACGGCCATCCTTGGTCGTGACTTTCGCTTCGCGAAAGCGCCATTGGCGTCCAAATTCGCTGCAGGCGAATTTGTGATCTTTAGTGCAATCTTTTGACGGCGTTTTATCGCCCGGTGGGCCGGGCTACTATACTGCGCTGGTGCCGGGCTTGCGAAATGGAGTCACATTCGTTGGCTGTTCAAAGACACCAGATTCCGTTGGATCGTAGCGCCGTTCCTGCCAGCCATCCAGCCATTCGATAACTTTCTCCAGTTGTTCCATGTCCTGACGTACCTTGTGCGGTTGCATATCGCAGATGCCAATGCCTTTCTCGGCTGCGTAGACAAAGTTCTGACTGTCACGCAGCACCGCGATGATCGGTATGCCCAGCGAATCGAGAAAATCCATCAGTTTCTCGAAGCTTCTCGTGTTTTTCCGGGTGCGGTTTGCAACGACAGCAAGCTTGCGATCGCGGCGATCGATCTTCGCAACCAGGAGCAGGTCTGCAATGCAGCGCGAGGCCGCATGAATATCGATGGATGAGGGCAAAACCGGAACAAGCACGCTACAGGCATCGCGGGTCATCTCACGAAAGTCGTCATGATTAAGGCTTGCCGGCAAATCGACAATCAGGTTCCTGGTTTCGATCGGCACGCGTAATTGCCAGCTGCGGGTGGCCTGCATCGTGCGTTTGTAGGCGGCGATGCCATAAATCTCCGGCAGAGATTTCGGCCGTCGGTCCAGCCATAACATCGTCGATCCCTGCGCATCGCAATCCATGACGGCGGGCACCGGCCCTTTCATGGCGTAATAGCTTGCTACGTTAGTGGCTAGCGTCGTTTTACCGCATCCGCCCTTGGGGTTGATGACGACGATCTTATTCAGGTTGTCTCTGTTAGGTGTGATCAGCATCGCAGTTTTTCTATTGCTCGACTTGTTCCAAAATTTGGATTTGGCGCCAAATTGGACCCTTACTGTGTGATATTTGCCAAATCAGTTCCTTGATACGGTTCACATAGTACGAGAAGCGGACAAACTAAGAATCGGCGGCACGATTAGATTTTTGTACCAGCGCGAGGCTGATTCCCCCCAGTATCAACGCTCCCGAGGTCAGCAGCCTCAATGAGACTGGCTCGGCCAGCAAAATGACACCACCGGCCGCTGCTATCGCAGGCACAGATAGCTGCACCAGCGCTGCCTGCATAGTTCTCAGGTAATTCAGTGCCGCATACCAGATGACATAACCCACTCCGGATGTTATCGCGCCCGAGATAACTGCCAGCAGGATGCCACGGCCGGTGACGTCGGCGCTGCTAATCGTAATGGCGGTCAGGATGATGACAAAGGCAATCGAATACACGAAGTTAGAGCAGGTCGAGAGCAGCGCATTGGTCTGCTTGCGGCCCCGTATCGAATAAACGCCCCAGGCGATGCCTGCAAGCGCCATCAGGGTCGCGCCGACGGTTGCTGGCGCTTCAATGCCGGGAATCAGGAGCCAGACCAGGCCGCCAAAAGCCAGTAGCCAACCCAACCACTCGGAGACATTCGGCCGGTCTCCAGACCACAGCGCAATCGCAATCATCGTGCCCTGCACGAAGCCAAACAGGATCAATGCACCGGCGCCAGCACTCAAACTGATATAGGCGTAGGAAAAGCAGGCCGCGTAGATGAAAAGCACGAAAGCCGACGTCCAGTTGCCATGCTCCCGAACTGACGAGTCTTTACTTGTCAGCCGGACAATCAGCAAAAGTGCAAGGGCGCCTGAAAGCAGGCGCACGGACGTAAAACTTGCCGGATCAATTGCGCCGTCTCTCAGCGCCATGCGGCACAGGATCGAATTGCCGGCAAACGCGAGCATCGCGATGCTCGTGTAGGTAGCCGCGCGGAGCAGGGGAGAGCCCGCACTCATATCAACGGAGGCAACTGGCTGCCGTGCATGGGCACGGCAGCAAATTGCTGTTACTCAGGCGGTTTCCGCAGTTTAAGTACAAAGCGATCCGTCTGGCCGCGAAGGCCCTCGGCGAAAACGCCCTGCGTATGGTCGTCAGCCGGGTTGGCAAGGATATTGGCGTCCCCATCGACCACGAAGCCTGCGGCTTTTGCAGTTTCAATCGCCACCGATTTTTCGACCCTGTGCAGTGCTGCATTGTCGGCGCCAGCCACACCGACGTGATCGATGATGCCGAAAACACCGCCGGGGGTCAGGGCGATGTAGATCGCCTGCAGCGTTTCCAGCGCCGCCTCCGGGCCGCGGCTGTTGTAGATATCGTGGAAGTTCAGTGCGGTGATTGCGGCGTCGAAGGTCCCGGCGACTGCCGCGATATCCTCAAAGCCTGAATTCATCCTCGAGACATTCGGCAGCCGGTTGCCGGCCAGCCGTGCGCTGATTGCTTTCTCGTTCGCGCCTTCCCGCATCTCAAGAATTACCGGTGGATTCTGGGCGACAACATGTCCGTCAGGCCCAACGGCCAGCGACAGGACTTCGGTGTACCAACCGCCCGCGGCGATGACGTCCAGGACACGCATGCCGGGTTCAATGCCCAGGAATTCGATGATTGCTGCGGGTTTGCGGCCGGCGTCGCGAGCCCGGTCTTCCGCCGATCTCGAACTATTCGCCAGCAAGGTGCGCAGATCTGCGGGCGCGTCGGCCATCGGCTCGGCTGCCGGTGGTGCTTCCGGCTCGGATCCGCCGCAGCCAACCAGTGCGAAAAGCGCTGAAAATAAAACGGTAATCAGTAATTTATTAGTCATTCGTATGCTCCACCGGGATTGTTCGAATTGTGTAGGACCGCTCAGAATACAGAGGAATGCCTTTTGCAACAACGTCGATATGAATCAAGGCCTGGGCGGATACTCGCCCCAAACCGGCAGTTCCCTCAGGTCACAGGACCAATCTACTTTCGAATCGCAGAAAATATGGCCGCTTGGATTGATTTCAGGGTTGCTGTCCAGGCTGCCTGCCGGAATGACAGCCATACTCAGGTCCGGTGCCACGCGCGGTAACGGGCTGCCACAGTTCTTGCAGAAAACGGTTCTGAATCGCTCCGCGTCAGGTACCTTGAAACTGCCAATCAGATCCTCATCGTCAGTCCACTCTGCAGCATCCGGCTTGAGAATTATGTTACTAGCGTGACCGGTGCCCGTCGATTTACGGCACCGGCTACAGTGACAATGGTAGAAAAACCTGAATTCCCCTGTGATCTCATATTTGACGGAACCGCAAATACAACTTCCTGAATATTTTTCTGACGACATCGGATGGATTCTCTTATTAGAACATCTCGCTGGGATCAGGCTGATGGTTATCGGTACTGTCCCGGTCGGCGATGTGGTCCCCGGTAATCATCTTGTCGTAGCTTAGTCCCGGACCAACCATCGGATAGACACCGGCGTTCGGATCGATAATAACTTCGAGGAATGCCGGTCCCGGGAAATTCACGAACTCCTCAATAACTGCTGGCAGATCCTCTTTGCGGTCCAGTTTGCGGGCAAACTCAAAGCCATCGGCTTGTGCGGTTTTGACAAAATTCTTGCGGCGCAGCGATTTGTCACTGCCCGACATGCGGCCCTTGTAATACAGTTTCTGCCACTGCCGGACCATACCGTCACCGAAATTATTGAGGACGATTATCTTTATCGGTAGCTCGTAGGTGGTCGCCGTCTCGAGTTCGCCGATATTCATACGCATGCTGCCGTCGCCATCGATGTCGATGACGAGCCGGTCCCGCTGCGCAAACTGTGCGCCAATGGCAGCTGGCAGGCCGAAGCCCATCGTGCCCATGCTGCCGGACGTCAGCCAAAGGCGTGGTTCCTTGAAATCAAAGTATTGTGCAGCCCACATCTGGTGCTGGCCGACACCGGTAGATATGATGGCTTTGCCGGCGGTGTGCCGGTTGATTTCCTCGATGACGGCCTGGGGCTGGATCAGATCGCTGTCGCGGTCGAAATTCAGACAATATTTTTTCTTGAGTACCGCAATCTCGTCATGCCAGGAAGAAAAATCTTTCCGGAAGCCGATGCGCTGGCCATACGCGAGCATGTCATCAAGGTCTTGCCGCATAACGCCAATGTGATGCCAGTTGACGCTTTTGACTTTCCCGATTTCTGATACATCAACATCGAAGTGAGCGATGTTTTTTGCATTAGGTGCGAATCTGGGCGGATCGCCGGCAACCCGGTCGTCAAACCTGGCGCCGATAGCAATCAGAAAATCACAATCTTCGACGGCGTAATTTGCGAAAGCCATGCCGTGCATGCCGAGCATATGCAGAGAGAGCGGGTGTGTCGTGTCGCTGGCGCCCAGCCCCATCAATGTTGTCGTCACCGGAATCCCGTAGGCGTTGGCAAGATGGCGCATTGCCTTGGTTGCGTTGCCGTTGATGACACCGCCGCCGGCATAAATCAGCGGTCGTTCCGATGCGGCGAGCATCTTGTAAAAGCGTTCGCAGGCATCGTCGCTGAGCCTGTTGTCGATGACTGCCTGCAGCCGGCTGCGATAGCCGGTCAGCGGCAGCGAACCGCTACCGGTAAATTCGCCTTCCCAGTTCTGCACGTCTTTTGGAATATCGACCACCACCGGACCCGGCCGGCCGGTGCGGGCGAGCTCGAATGCGGTGCGTAGTGTGGCCTCAAGCCGGCTCGCATCAGTGACCAGGAATACGTGCTTGGCGATAGCGCCCATGATTGCCGCGACCGGCGCTTCCTGGAACGCGTCTGTGCCGATTGCGTGAGTTGGAACTTGCCCGCAAATAACGACGATCGGTACCGAATCGGCCATGCAATCGCGCACTGGCGTAACGGTGTTGGTTGCGCCCGGCCCCGAGGTCACCATGACCACCCCGACTTTGCCGCTGGCGCGGGCGTAACCTGCTGCCATGAATCCGGCGCCCTGTTCGTTAGCAGGCACTATCAGGGGAATGGGCGATGAGCCGTCGGCCCGCCTGTGCTGATTGTTGTAACGAAAGACAGCGTCGTATGTGGGCAGGATGGCACCACCGCTGTAGCCAAAAATAGTGTCCACACCCTCGTCCGCCAGCACCTGAACGATCATATCTGCGCCGCTCATTTGTGTACCAGCCAGCGGGTGTTCCTGATGCTGCTTTGCAACCTTGGGCGTTGCCATGATCTTTTTCAAAAAGTCACATAAGTACCGGATTTTCGACGAGTGTTTACTAAATTTTATTGCATTGCAATACTCCGGTGAGTACGCGACCATCCGCCGGGTGCTCCGGGCACATTAGTTACAGACGAATTCATATTTTATCGGGATTGAACCGGCAATGAGACACGTAATTTCGGTGCTCTTACAGAACGAGGTGGGTGCTCTGACCCGCATGACCGGGCTGATCTCGAGCCGCGGCTATAACATCGATTCGCTTAACGTCGCGCCAACCGATGACCCGACCGTATCCCGGGTTACGATTGTCATATCCGGCTCGGACTCGACAATTGCGCAATTGAACACGCAGCTCGCCAAACTCGTAGACGTCGTGAATATTCACGATATGACGCTCGGCGACCATTTCGAGCGCGAACTGGTCATCGTCAAGCTAAAGCTCGCAACCGGCGGCTACACGAAAGTGCTGACGCTTGCCAGGAAATTCGGCGCGGACATCCTTGATGATTCGCAAGTCAGTTGCACCGTGCAACTGACCGGCAGACTCGCCGAAATAGATGAGTTCATTGCGTCCGCAGCGTCGATTGGCGAAGTCTCAGCCGTCGCGCGTAGCGGCAGCGTGGCAGTGTCGAAAGGCGAGGTTACTTTGTCATCCTATGTTCGCAACCATCGGTTGACTGGTTAGCATTTTGGAAATTTTGGGACGATTTACTTGATTAGCGAATCGCTGGATTCGTTTTCCGATGACTGACTTCGAGCAAATAAGGAAACTGCCCCCGAGCGGGCAGACCAGGTCCTGATGTCGAGCGCCGAAGCTGATTACGACGTCATCGTGGTTGGCGGTGGCATCAATGGTGCCGGCATCGCACGAGATGCATCGCTCCGGGGCTTAAGCGTGCTGCTGCTGGAGAAAAACGACTTTGGCAGCGGAACCTCGAGCTGGTCGAGCCGCCTGATTCACGGTGGCCTGAGATATCTCGAGCACGCCGAGATACCACTGGTTTTCGAATCACTTCATGAGCGCCGCCGCCTGCGGCAGCTTGCACCGCATCTTGTCAAACGGCTACGGCTGGTTATTCCGATCTACGAGCAAGGCCGGCGCAGCAAACTCCTTATTCGCCTTGGCATGATCGCATACGACCTGTTGTCGATCGGCAAAAATGTTCCACGCCACAGGATGCTGAGCAGGGGTGAACTCATCGAGGCGGAACCCGGAATCAATAGGGAAGGGCTGCTGGGTGCCGCGCAATACTTCGACGCGCAAGTCACCTTTGCCGAGAGACTGGTACTCGAGAACATTATAGGGGCAGCGGAAGCTGGTGCCGACGTTCGCAATTACTGTTCCGCCATCGGTATCAATGTCAGCGAGGGTGTCGTGCAAAGTATTCACTACCTTGAGAACGGAAGCGCTCAGGAAACGGAAGTCACGACCAGGCTGGTAATCAATGCCGCTGGACCATGGGTCGATCGGGTTCTCGCGACAGTCAACCGTGAAATTCCCCGTTTCATGGGCGGCACGAAAGGCAGCCACATCATTGTTGGCCGTTTCGATGGTGCGCCCGGGAGCGCGTTCTATATTGAAGCAGCGGCAGACGGCAGGCCGTTTTTCATTATTCCCTGGAATAAGCAGTACCTGATCGGCACGACCGACATCCGCTATCACGGAGATCCTGCAGATGTCGCAGCGAGTGAAGAGGAGATT
>Ga0114948_10001432_pt1 | contig 10335 bp, 7 predicted proteins | sample CR04metaG_FD_83877 | JGI IMG/M metagenome (GOLD analysis project Ga0114948, IMG submission 83877) | Deep subsurface microbial communities from Mariana Trench to uncover new lineages of life (NeLLi) - CR04 metaG | ecosystem: Environmental > Aquatic > Marine > Ocean trench > Sediment | place...
AACTTTGAGTAGGCGCACACCTAAACCACATCAGCCCGCTCAAAGCAACTGCGTTCGGATTGACATTTTTCAGGAGCCACAAAGTCATTGTCCGGACCAGCCGTGGTCATGGTGCACAAACACCAGTAGTGTTGTGTGGTTGACTCCCCTGATTCCGAGATCCCAGGGTCAGAAAAATCGGGGACATGTATTTGTTTGGTGCGCAGATGGCGGCAGCGTTCTTTTTTTATTTCCATGAGTTCTACGAGATTGATATTGATTGACAATATCTATTACGCAAAAGGATTGACTCCCCCAGCCCAACAAATGGTCCTGTAGATAACTGCTTTGAAAACAGAAATCTTATAAGCATTACCCGACAACGGAATTGCGGCTTGCAGCACTTCCCGCGCAGCTTTCTTTGCAAGGTCAACGGTAATGACTTGATTCTTCAATACATTTTCTCCTGCTTTTACCCGCCACGGTACGGGAGCAGCGGCACCCAGCACGATGCGGGCGCTAGTACATTTTGTACCTCTTGTGGTCATCGCCACTGCTGTTTCGGCTATTGGCCAGTCAAACGTTTGTTTTTCTTTTTGCTTGAAGTAATAGCTGGTGAAATCATTTTTGACCGGCGGTAGAATAATGTCGGTGATAATTTCATTCTCTTTAAGAACGTTTTCGCGAGTGATGTCTTTCTCCGGTGTCACAAAAAAATCCTCGATGGAGATTTCACGCTCAGTTGTTTCCGTGACAATTTTAAGCCTGGCATTCAGCGCCATAAGCGCAACCGCAGCAGAAGAAGGGTGGACGATGACACAGCCATCCTGATTCATGAAAATCGCATGGTACTGATTTTCACCCTCGATTGCAAAGCACTCAGCACCACCTTTACGAGCACAATCAAAGTCATGATTGCGAAAATACCAGCAGCGGGGACGCTGACAAAGATTGCCGCCAAGGGTTGCAACATGGCGAATCTGGGGGGTAGCTGCAGATTCGGCTGCTTGTGCCAGAGCGCGATATTTCTTTTGTACCGTTTCGTTCTCGGCCAGCTCGGCCAGTGTCATACTTGGTCCGATATGTAGATTCCCGTCCGAATCCGATTTTAGAAATTTTAGTTCCTCAAGCTCAATGATGTATATAAGCCGTTGGGGAGAAGTGATGCCTTCCTTCATCAAATCGAGAAGGTCAATTCCGCCTGCTTTCAGAAGGCTGTTTGGATTCTTGCTGAATGCAAAAACATCTTGCAGTTTTTTTGGTAAGGCATATTCAAATTTGTTCATGAGGTGCCTCCTCTTGATTCTAAGGCAGCTAATATTTTATCCGGCGTCATCGGCAACTCGCGGATGCGGACCCCGATGGCGTGGTAAATGGCGTTGGCGATGGCACCGGCAGTCGGCACTGTGGCCGGTTCACCGATTCCTATTGCCCCGGTACTGCTTTGCCCGTGATTCACGTCGATGATAACCGATTCGATTTCCGGCACATCAAGAGAGCCGGCGATTTTGTACTGGTCCAGGTTGGAGTTGACCATGATGCCAGTGTTGCGGTCCAGGATTCTGTTTTCAAACAGTGCATAGCTTATGCCCTGGATGATGCCGCCGTTGATCTGGCTTTCCAGAGTCAAACGGTTCATGGGTCGACCGCAATCATGCACTGCCACAACTCTCTCCACTTTAACAACGCCGGTTTCAATGTCCACAGCCACATCAGCAACCTGGACACCGGCAATGGTGCGTGGTTTGGTTTCGATATGGTCATTTAGACGTTCGCCGATAACCGAAAATTTTTCACCGGGGATTTTGGAAGCAATCTGTTGCCAAGTCAGGCTTTTCTCCGTGTCGTTGGTTACGAAAATTTTTCCGTCTGCTGCACTGAGTTCGGAGGGTTCGCTTTGCAAAAGTTCAGCAGCGATCCCAAACATTTTCTGCTTCGCCAGATAAGCAGCATTTCGAACTGCCGGGGTCACGCCGGCAGTGGTCTGACTGCCGCCGCTCGCGGGCCCCAGCCCGAAATTGGTGTCACCAATGTTGATTTTGATCTGCGAAGGCTGCAGCCCCAGTTCTTCAGCAGTAACCATCGCCATGATGGTAATGATGCCGCCGCCAATGTCCTGCACGCCATTTTTTACCTCCACGGACCCGTCACTGTTGACCTGGATTTCGACCTGTGTTCCGGCACGATAGAAGTAATACCAGACAGAGTTAGCCACACCCATGCCACGTTTGATTGGACCTTTATCTGTAGCCGGTTTAGGATTGCGCTTTTCCCAGCGTGCTTTTTTAAACGCGATTTCATACTGGACTTGCCTGATTTCATTGTTTGCGGTATTCATCTTGCGGAATTCGATGGGGTCTATGTTGAGTTTGTAAGCCAACTCATCGATGGTTTGCTCGAGGGCGAAGGCACCTTGCGGATGGCCGGGTGCCCGGAATGCCGCTCCAGGTCCAGCGTTTGTGAAGATGTCCGATTCCTCGGAGTAAAAGGTCTCCGTTTCATAGATATTCTTGGCAGGCCCGGCTGTGCCGGCGCCGGTTCCAACACCAGCGGTGCCATAAGAAATTAATTTGATTCCCTTAATTTTGCCGGCGTTGTTTGCGCCGATTTTCAATTTTTGCACGGAGTCGGGTCGATTGCCCACACACAGATGTTCTTCTTTTCTATCCAGCATCAATTGAACCGGAGCATGCGCCTTTTGCGCGAGCTTTGCTGCCATGACGCCGTAAATACCTGCACCAAATTTTGCACCAAATCCGCCGCCCATATATTTTGTTAACACTCGAACGTTGGTTTTCGGAATTTCCAAAACCGATGCCAGCTCATCGCGGACTGTGAAGGTGCCCTGCGTTGACGCCCAGACTGTCAGGTGTTCCCGATCATCCCAGCGAACGACAACACCATGGGTTTCCATCGCACAATGGGTTTGAACCTGTGTGCGATAGCTGGATTCTACAACGGCATCGGAGGCAGCAAGCGCCGCATCAACTTCGTCCGGAGTTGCATCTTCCGGACTGATTTTGGGACCCCGGATATTGCCTTGCTGGGTTACTTTTGTTCCTTCTTCAGTGATGTCGCCTTCGGTTGTTTGCTCTTCAACATCAGTGTTGAAAACCAGGGGCGCGGAAGATTTTTTGGCTTCAGTTGTGTCCAGCACAAATGGCTGGATATTATAATCTACTTCAACTAACTTTAAAGCTGCCTCTGCCTGATAAGAGGTTTCGGCAGCTACGGCCAGAATTTCCTGTCCGGCAAACCTGACGACGAGCGGTAATTTCTTCTGTACCATGAGAATCGCTTTTACACCCGGAGCGTTTTGAGCTTTTGAAATGTCGATTTTTCGTACAATGGCAGCTGGATACGGAGAGCGCAGAAATCTTGCGTAGAGCATTCCGGGGAGTTGAATATCGAAAGTGAATTTAGCGCGACCGGTGGTTTTTTCCCTGCCATCGATACGCTTGAGGTAACCACCAATATATTTAAGCTCGTCACTGCCGTCCCACGGCCGCGGGGTGTTGTCTGGAATTTCCGCAGTGATTTCGCGAAGATTTTTTTCAACGCCTACTTTAAGTTGAACTTGTTTTGGCATAACAGTTCTCCTGTTCACATTTGTCTCATCTCAAAGAGCAAAGACCTACTTATTCATCGCCATAACAGCCTCAAAAACTTTCGGATAGGTACCACAACGACATAAATTGCCGCTGGTGGCGATTTTTATCTCATCCAGAGATGGATTTGGATTGTTATCCAGAAGATTCTTACAGCTCATGAGCATCCCTGAAGTGCAGAAACCGCACTGCAAGCCGTCATGTTCGATAAACGATTCCTGAATCTCATGTAGTTTTCCGTCGTAATCTCCGAGTCCTTCAACAGTTTCAATATTTTTACCGATGGCGTCTACGGCCAGTGTCATACAGGACGGAACAGATTTGCCGTTCAGGATAACCGTACAGGCGCCACACGCTCCCCGGTCGCAGCCAACCTTTGTTCCTGTTAAATGAAGCTGATCGCGCAGAACATCTACCAATGTCATACGCGGTGCAGCCAGGGCTGTCATCTTTTTGCCATTTACGGTTAATGTGATATTTGCTGCATCGGGACCCAGGAGTTTACCTTCAGCTTTTGTGGCGGTTTCGCCGAGTTGTGTTAACAATTCTGAGACTGGTGTCACTGCAACTCCAGCTGAAGTCACTCCGAACCCCTTTAAGAAACTACGGCGAGAAATACCATTTGAATGCTCAGGGAGGTTCTTTTCCTCTTGAGGAACTTTCATGGGGAAATCTCCAGAAAAGTTGATGGGACAGTTAAATCAAAGATGAAATTTTGAAATTTAAAAGAAATGACTTAAAACAGACAGTGAATATAACATACTCAAATGATAATGTCAAAGCACTTTATCGCATCTGATGCATTTTTATGCCACTTGTGCTTTGTTCGTAATCTACTGTCTTAGTTTTTCTAAAAGAAATACTCACTTATCGCTTGCCTGTGGGATTATGGCGTTTTCTCCCAAAGCATGGGGGCTGTGACAGGAACAGCCTGTAACCGAGGTCTGCAAAAAACCTCGCTGAGCGATCCTTTTCGCCTGAACCTGTCAAAAAACACCCACTTGGCGGCATTCAGCGAGTCACTATTCCTCCTTCCTTTCCTTCCCAACAAGGGCTTCGATGAATTCAGGGTCTTCCTTCAAATCCTGCGGGGTTTCACTCCATACTCTTTCGTGACACACAAGCTTTTACTTGTTTCTGGTTGACATGGGCACCCGCGCGTGGCATGACTCAGAAGCCACTGAATGCACGGGCGCAATCCATTGAATTTATCCAGGTACTAATTGCTCATCCATGTTGTAAGTGGTGTAAGGAAGTACTCTCGCTATGTGGGTTTAGACTTATTCATCAGGGCCGGAGCTATTTTCGATGCGGATGAAAAGAGAATCGGAGACCATGGAGCCGAACATGCCGAAACCGTTCTCGATATTCGAGATCCGCTTGCCGGCAGGGGCAAACGCGTATGCCCATTCGAAGTGTGCTGCGGCCTGGTCAAGCGCCAATACCCGGAGGTTCATGATTATACGTTTCTCAGGGCCACAGACGGTATCCCATTTGCTAAAGCTGATGGTCGCGCCAGGTTGCGCTGTAACCGCAAGATCGTTGAATATTCCCCGTCGCGAAACTTTACCGGAACACTCCGGAATAAGCTCCCCAAACACGTAGCCCGCTGCGCCGGAGCTCACCTGCCAGGCAAAATGTACAGGCTGTTGCTCCCGAAACACCTGACTTTCTTCAGGGGCCAAGAACTGAGTACGAGCAGGGACCGTGGTCTCAGCGGTGACCACACGGCCCTTGCTGTCGATGACTTCAAGCAGATAGGTTTCGCCAGGTCTCACGTCCAGCCGGTTTTGTAGGTCGCGATAAATCCCAGGTTCCGTTTCCTGAAAAGTCGTGGTCGAACGCGAATCCCGAACGATCACGCTAGCATCGCTCAAAGGGTTGTCCAGCTCGGAAAAAGGCACATCTTCAATATTAACGATGTTACGGCCTTCGGAAACGTAAATCGTTTGCTGAATAAGATCGGGACTGAGAACGGCCTGCACAACAAGCTTGTTCACATCGCCCTGGATAACAGGGTTTTGACTGCAGGAAAAGGTGCAGACGATAAGCAACAGTGAGTTGAGTCTTTTCATCGTTTGTCTCCAGGAATCATTGATTCGTTCGGGATACTCCCCATGTTTATTTTCAGAATTCCAAACTTACTCCTAATGTTGGAATAATGGGCAGCATGGATATCGTCTTCCGTTCAAAACGCTGGGTCGTGTTATTGCCCTGCCAGTCAAAATAGAGGACGTTCTTGCGGAAATAAGCATTCAGGAGTTGAACGTAGGGCAGAATGGCCCAGCCGTGCTTTTGGATTCGTTTGATCAGACCAAGGTCCAGGCGGTGATAGACCGGGTAACGCACCTGGTTCCTTGTATTCGAAAAATCGACCGTCGGTGAATTGACAAAGTCGGTGATGATAAACTGTCCCGTCACAGGATCGAAGATAGTCTCCGGCGTAAGGATGGTCTTGGCTGTAAACGGCCGTCCCGAGGCCAACACCCAGCGAAAATTGAACTCCCAGTTCCTGCCGAGATGGTATTTTCCCATGGTGGTCAAGCTATGTCGTTGGTCATTCCGGCCAAAATACTCGTTGCCGCCAAACTTGCGCTTGGTATATGACAGGGCATAGTTCATTTCAAGATTCAGGCGATCCCCCAGTTTCTTGATGCCGAGCTCCAGGCCGTAGGCTTTGCCGGAGCCGTGCTCGAATTCCGGAATCCCGTTCACGGCCCTGAGCAGACCGCTGAGTTTCTTGTAATAGAGGTCGGTAGAAAACTGCCAATTCCTCCCTTTGAAAGACACACCTGCGATGAAGTGATCCGCTTTTTCGATTGGACTTGCACCCTCTGTGGGGAAAATCACCGGTAGAAAGGTCAAAACGGCATTTTCCAGCGACGTGCTGATCCCCTGATAGAATTGTCCATAAGCGGCTTTGAGGTTGAGCGAGGGGTTAAGATCATAGCTCAAATTAAACCGCGGTGCAAAAGTCCACTGATCGTTGTAATCCCTTTTCTCCACACGCAGTCCCGGACGAATCTGCAGTTGCGGGCTCAGGTTCCAGGAATCCTCGGCATAGAAAAACCATTGCTGCAGGTTCCTTTTGTAACTGAAATCATTTGGCGCTTCATCAAAAAACACCACCAGCTCTTCCTGATCCAGCTCATTGAATAAGGTTTCCCAGGAATAATTGAGACGCAAATAACGATACCCGCCACCTGCGCTGAACCGATGCCCCGCATGGGGTGAATAGGTCCAGTCAAGCCGTGAGCTTCGATCGAGAATCGAGACATCGCTGAAAGTGTTCGAGAGGCGTGCCTCTTGCGTGTTGCGCTCCTCGACGAACTGTCTGGTCGCTTGAGAGGCGTTGCTTGCCGCTGTCCATAAGGTCTGCGCCAGCACATCCAATGGACTTCTGCTTTGCGATGCCTGCAGCTCTAACGTGCTGTTTTCTGAGAATTCATGCAGCCAATGGCCTGTGACATTGAGATTGTCCCAAATAAAGCTTTCCTTAGAGTTGAATGTAAATCCCTCACCTGCGGGTATGTCCGCCGCTTCACCGGGCGTTTCAAAAAAAATGTCCTGGGTGTCTTCAATATTGGGTTTACGATAGCTGTCCTTTTGCGAAAACGTGTCGCGTGAAAAAAATGAGCTGACATAAAAGAGATCCCGTTTGCCGGACTGAAAAATCAGTTTGCCGTAGAGGTCGTAGAAGAAATAGGGCACATTTCTGCCGATGGCGCTAGCCACTACGTCATGATAGGTCCTCCTTCCGCTAACCAGCCATTTAACCCTGGAACTGAACCGACCGTCGGCGGTGAATTTAGAGCTGACAAAACTAAAGTTGGCAAACCCCCGGGTTTCAGTTGTCGAACCGGTCAGGGTTTGAATATCGATGACAGAGCTTAGACGGTCACCATATCTTGCAGAAAAGCCGCCGAGAGACACGTTGGCCTGTTCGATGATATCAGAATTAAAGGCGCTTGCCAGACCGAAAAGGTGGAAAGGATTGTAAACAATGGCGCCATCGAGCAGCACGAGGTTTTGATCGGGATCGCCCCCTCGAATATACAGCTCTGTAGAAATATCATTTGGGGAGCTGACCCCTGGCATGGTTTGCAGCGCACGAAATAGGTCCGGCTCTGCCAAAAAAGGGATCGAGGTTAGTTGCGAACGGCGTATAGTCAGGACGCTCGGTTCGATCTGCATATGTTCCGGAACCGTGGACCGTGTGCCCGAGACACTCACCGCAGGTAACTGCACAACCGTGGGTTGCAGACGAAAAGTGAGATAGGTTGTCCGGTCAGCCGCGACTCTGACCTCTTGTCGAGTCACTTGCTCGAAACCGATATTGCTCACCCGGATATCGTATCGGCCCACAGGGATTTTCAGGGAAAAAAATCCGCCGCGATCGGTCGCCGTGCCGAAGCTCGATCCGAGTATCTCCAGGTTTGCATTCCAAAGTGCATCTTCGGTCGTCCGGTTCACGATCTTCCCTTGGATGGTCCCGAACGTTCTCTTGATGGTTGATTTTCTGGTGAGGACAATCTGGTTGCGCGACTGGACGACATACCCGATGTCAAGCTCCTTGAGAATCTGGTCCAGAACTTCAGGCACGGATCTATCTGTCAGTTCCAGGGAAACGGTCACGTTGCCATCCAGCAAATCATCACTGAATACAAACTCAACACCCGACAGGCGCGCCACCTCCGTGATGGCCTCCCGCAACGGGGTTTGCTCTAATACGAGGGTGATCTTGTTCTCTGCAATCTTCTGCGCTGAGATATTCGTAATGGGTGACTTCAGGATTTGTGCGTAGGCGCTCTGCAGGAACAGCAGAGTGAAAAGAGAAAAGAATATGATTTTGATACCTATGTTCATCATGGAGCTCCAGATTAGCGGATTTGAAAACGGCCATCCGATTCTTCAAATTGACAGCCGGCGGTCAAACAGATGGCGAACAGGATTTCTTGCAACGACTTATCAGGCGCAAAAGAAGCAGTCAGAGTCCGTTCTCCGGGATCGAAGTCGGCAAAGTCGAACACCACATCAAACTTGCGGCGCAATTCGTCGAAAACTTCCGTGATTGGCGTACGTTCGAATACCAGTCTTCCCTCACGCCAGGCCAGAAATCGGCCGATGTCAACAGTCATCGCCGGTGTGGGAGAACGCCCCTTTTCCATCCGGCTCATCTCACCCGCCTGAAGTTTGACCTTGTCGCCGATGTGGACACTCTCCAAGGAAACCGTGCCGTGGTCAACGACGACAGTGACTCGGGATTTCCGGGCGCGCACATTGAAAGCCGTGCCAAGAACCACAACTTTTGCTTCGCCGGCAGACACAGAAAAAGGTTCCCGCGACGGTTCGACTTGGAAGAAGGCTTCCCCTTCAAGCTCCACTTTGCGTGATCCGCGCCAATAGACCAGTTTGCTTCCTGAATTGATCTCGACTCTGGAGCCATCCGGCAGATCGACGGTCCTGGTCTCGCCATTGTGAACCAACACCGTTGTACGCCCGAGCAATGCCTGGTCGACGATCCAATAGGATGTCATCGCTATCAGCAGAGCCGCAGCAAGGCGAAGTGCATAGTAGGTGAACCGTGGTCGTTTCTTTTGGCGCGGCCGCAAAGCACGAACGGATGCGGGGCGACGCTCCGCTGCGTGCATCTTGCCCTGCAGCCGGTGCCACATCTCCTTCGGAGCATCCGGCGCCTTAACCTTACCGGCCAAATCCCAAATCTGCTGCAGCTCCTCGAGGGTAGCGTTTGGAACATCATCCGGTGGCGGAATATCGGGCTCTACGCTTTTTCGCGACAAAAATTTGGCGATGCGGTCAAACGTGCTCTGACTTGATTCTTCCATTGAACTGCGTATCTCCGACGGATAACAATCACAACATGCTTCTTTTAGTATTAAGACACAGGTTATGCGTTATCCCCCTATTGCGATTTTGATTTTGTTGATTAAAAGCTATCTAAATTTGTTCTATCGAGAGAGGGGCGCAAACATTTCCGCAACAACCTGAGTGCTCTTCCCATCTGATGCTCCACAGTCTTGATGGATATCTGCAGCGTCGCTGCGATTTCTTTATACCTGGCGTTCTGATATCGGCTCATGATGAAAACAGTCCGGCAGCCTGCGGGTAATCTGTCGATGCAGCGTTGGATTGTTGCACGGGCCTCATTTTCCTCGACCAGGTCCGCGGGAGCTTCAGGACCGACGTGCTGCTCACCTACCTCTTCGAAGCGATCCGGGCGGTTGTCTCTCAGATAGTTCAGCGCTGTGTTTTTGGCAGCACGAAAGAGGTAGGCCGCCACCGGGCCAGTGGGTTGCCAGGTTGCTCTGGTTTTCCAGATTTTCAGGAAGATATCTTGCGTCAAATCTTCGGCAGCTTGTTGGGAACGGACAAGGTGCCACAGGAAACGAAAAAGTTGGTTGCTATACATGTTAAACAACTGCTCGAACGCTTTTTCGTCGCCCTGGCGAATGTGCTCGATCAATTGTGGTTGCTCAAGACTCGCCTTCATCGATGATTCCAAATTGTGTCTTATGGACAATGCGACTGCGAACAAGAGTGGGGCAAACAAATACGCCATATAGGACGGGTGACCAGGCCGACCTCGACTCTATCGCAAGGCATGACCGGAAGTAGCATTTCCAGGACAGATGCTTCTCACCAAAAACCCGGTCAAACCAGTGTGCACAGGGTGGGCCAGTTTTGCATCTTTCCAGGTGCTTTGAGATTCAGAATCCAACCCTTCTGG
>Ga0114948_10001433_pt1 | contig 10329 bp, 8 predicted proteins | sample CR04metaG_FD_83877 | JGI IMG/M metagenome (GOLD analysis project Ga0114948, IMG submission 83877) | Deep subsurface microbial communities from Mariana Trench to uncover new lineages of life (NeLLi) - CR04 metaG | ecosystem: Environmental > Aquatic > Marine > Ocean trench > Sediment | place...
AAGGAACGCAGCCCCATGGTCTGTAGAATCTCCTGGGCGACGATCACCTCGCGGCTGCGGTCCCCGCCGGGCTCGGGCGTCAGCGACACGCGGATGGTGTCGCCGATCCCCTGCTGCAGCAATATGCCCATGCCTGCGGTGGAGGCGACGATGCCCTTGGACCCCATGCCGGCCTCGGTAAGCCCCAGATGCAACGCGTGATTGCTGCGCCCCGCGAGCTCCGCGTACACGGCGATCAAATCCTGCACGCCGCTCACCTTGCACGACAGCACGATGCGATCCCTCGCCAGACCCTGGGCCTCGGCAGCTTCGGCGCTGGAGAGCGCCGATACCACCAACGCCTCCCGGGTCACCAGTTGGGCGTCCCTGGCGTCGGCGCTGCGCGCATTCTCGTCCATCATGCGGGTCAATAGCGTCGCGTCCAGGCTGCCCCAGTTGACGCCGATGCGAACCGGCTTGTCGTATTCCATCGCCAGGGAAATCATGGTCGCGAACTGCGTGTCGCGCTTCTTGCCGAAGCCGACATTGCCGGGATTGATGCGGTACTTGGCCAGCGCCCGGGCACAATCGGGATACTCGCTCAACAAACGGTGACCGTTGTAGTGAAAGTCCCCGACCAGCGGAACGTTGCATCCCACCGCGTCCAGGCGCGTGCGGATCTCGGCCACGGCCGCCGCCGCCTCCGGCGTGTTCACCGTGATACGCACCAGCTCCGAGCCTGCCCGGGCGAGTGCTTCCACCTGTTGGGTGGTGGCGGCCGCGTCCGCCGTGTCGGTGTTGGTCATGGACTGAACGACGATAGGGCCGCCGCCACCGATGGTGACCGGGCCGACTTCGACGCCGATGCTCTCGCGTCGCTGGAAAGGCAAGGGAACGGACATGGGATTTGAAATGCTCCGGGCTGAACCGGTTAAGAGTGTAACCGGCACTTGTCAGGTGTCAAGAACGGCGCCGCCCGGAAATTTTTCACCACGGTAGTCGCGAGCCCTGAAATACAACAGCAATTCTTCGGCTCTTGCGCCGGCGCCGAACTCGCCCCGAAGCTCCTGCCAATCCAGCAACGTCAGGCAAGCCTGCTCCAGAGGTTGGCGGGGATAGGCGTGACGGGTCGCGTGATGGATGAACTTGAGTGCGCGAAAGCCATCGAACCATTGGAAGAATCGCTTCCTGAAGCTTTCCTGGCTGGCGCAATTGGCGCGGATCTCCGCGTGCTTGTCGACGATACCACTGGCGAGCAGATAGTCTCTCATGCAGTCCGACAACGACGCCTGTGTCTGCCATGCACACGGCGCCATCTCGTAGTAGCTGTCGACACCGGCAACCAGAGCCGCCAAATCACGAAAAACTCTCGGATCGTAGCTCGTCCAGGACCCGCGAACCCCGCTCAGACAATCGTTCAACGCGCGCCCGGTACCAAACGGCGTGCGTGTGGATGCCCGCACCCCCGGCATGACCCGGGTCGAGTTGTTCTCGGATACACCGCCCACGGCCATCAACTTGTTCAGAAAATAGAAATCTTCGCCAGCCTTGCGGCGATTCATACCACCGTGACGCGCATAGAAGTCGCATCGTACCGCCAGGCATGAGCCGACCGTGTAATGCGCGAAGGGGAACTTCGCGTACTGCAGACCGTGCCGGTAGTAGCGTAGAGACAACTCATAGCGGGCAATTGCCTGGTAGAGATCCTCATCCAGCGGCCCGCTCAACGCATGTTCGAAGTAGATGGTGCAGGCACGCGTGTTCGGATGACGCTCGAAGTGAGACTCCAGCGCCAACAGGTAATCACCGTCGCAAGTGCAGTCGGCATCGAGACTGGCGATGATGCCATGAGGATTGCCAGCGGCCACGAAACGCGCGACCGCCTCGTCCATGCCGATCTTTCGTGCCAGGCCCACGCCCGCATGCCGTGCCGGCAATCGTGGGAAATTCAGCGTCCAGAATCGAAAGCGCGGTTCCTCATGCTTCGTTCGCCAGCCATGGACCCGTTCTATCATCGTCTGATTGCGGCGGCGCACGTCATCGTGGTCGTGCTCGGAGGCATTCCAAATCAGCAGAACCTCCACCGCCCCGCGTGGACACCGGCAACGGCGCAAGCTTGCCAGGGTTTGCAGCACATCGGGTTCGTCATAGCAGGGAATGACCACGACGACACCCAGCGCAGGATGCGCGAGCGTATCCGATAACACAGGTGAAAGCTGTTGCTTGCGCAAATATGCGCGCAGTGTATTCAATATTCAAAAAAGCACAATAAAGCAATAAAGTGCCGGGGCCGATATATTTTCCTCTCAACCGAGCGTAACGACTACCGGATAGTGGTCAGAGGCGATATCGGAGGTTTCGGTTTTTATGACGGCTCCACTTTTTATGTTCGAAACCAAAGACGGATTTACAAATACGTAATCGATTCGAATCGGGCTTTTGCTGATTGGGTGGGAAACGCCAACAGTTGGGTGGGTACTATTATCATTTACGTCCAGATGCGAAACGGCGTCCACATAACTCTCGCTTAACATATCGGTAACGTCAAAGCGAGTCAAATCATAGTGCGTAGACTCCTCGGTAGAAAGTTCAGGAATATCGTCTGCACGAGAAATTGCATTGAAATCTCCAAGCAGAATATGATTTCTATGCTTCGACTGATATTTTATGATGATCTCAATTTCTTTCAGTCTCTCGGTCTCTGAATTGGCGTGTAAATGAACATTGCAGAGTGAGATTTCTCCAAGGGGAGAATCGATGGCCACAGAAAGAGCGGCACTCTGAAATAAAGATTCCGGGAACGTATGTTCCTCTCGCAAAGGATAGCGAGACAAACTGGCAACATGGTAACGCTTTCGACTTGGACGTGACGAGCCCGGCGATAAAGCATAGTGGGGGAGATTTGTTTCGTTACTGACCGTCTTCAATAATTCGTTATCGTTTTTATCAAAATTGTTTACTTCTTGAAGAGCCACAAAATCGGGCTTTACTTCATTTATGACGGCAATAATATGCTCGATTCGTGATCCATTATCATCGATACCTCCTTCCAATATATTATTTGTCATTATTTTCATGGATCATTCCTCGGGGAAGGAATATATCGGCCTCGGTTCCTTTAATACGGCACCTTTATAGACGAAATAGATGCCGTTTTATGGAAGTTGTGAACTGGTCGCGTTTCGCCCGGCCGCCCACATGACCTGCCGACGGCCGGAACGGGCGGCACTGCCTTGGTTGGGACAGTCGTATCAGATCATCAATTTCGTGTGAACGGTCGTCTGCTCGGCATCCACGTGCACGATTCCATAAGCGGAAGGCCGTGCTCGTAAGGTATCGGAGTCCCGGCTGCGAAGTCGGCGGCAATCTGATGGTTGGTGCCGGGGAGCGCTGAGAATGGAATGCCTCGCCAGCTCCCGGATACCGGGCGGTGCACGTGCCCCAGAAACAGGTGTCGGATATCTGCCGACTCGCGCAGCACGGCGGCGAACGCCTCTGTGCCGTCGAGCTTGATCCTGTCCAGGCTCGGGATGCCGATATCGAAAGGCGGGTGGTGCATGAACAGTTAGACCGGGTCCGATTTCGCATTCTACAAACGTTGCGAAAGCCATTCGCGGCGCTTGTCACAGTCGAGGCCGGCGCTACGCCCCTCGTCCAGGGTATCGAGGAAAATGAACCGCAACAGAAGACTGCGACAATGACCGATCGGGATCAAGCCGCGGCCGTTTGCTGCAACCACTATCGAGACTGTATAAGGGCGACACTCAACGCCCGCCCACATCGACCCTGACGAGCCACATGTCTGCCGCCATCGGATTTGCCCTGGTCAGCCTGCTCTTCGCGGGCGTCAACGACGTCGTGTTCAAACGCTATTCACGCCTGGAGCGCTCGCGCGGCATGTTCATTCTCGGCATCGGTATCGTGTGGGGGATCCTGCAACTGCTGGCGCTGATGATGCAGGACCAGCACCTCGACCTGGCAACCCCCACCCTCGCCTTCGGCATCGCTGCCGGTGCGATGGTCACGCTGTCCAACCTACTGCTCCTCGAAAGCCTGACTCATCTGGATGTGAGTCTCGGGTCGACGATCTACCGCCTGAACACCGTGGGCGTCGTGATTCTCTCTTTCATCTTTCTCGGCGAACCCATGTACCCCATCAAGCTGCTCGGCATCGGCTTCGGTGTCATCGCCGTGCTCTATCTGTACCGTGATCGGCCGGCTCATATCGAGGTCCACGCACTGAGCCTGTTTTTCTGGCTGGCGGTATTTGCCTCTGTTCTTCGCGCCGGGTACGGCGTTACATTCAAGGCCGGCTTGTCTCAGGGTGGACACGCACAGACGATGATGTTGATCGCCGCGCTGAGCTGGATCATCGGCGGCTTCTGCTACGCGTGGCTGCGCGAGCGCCGAATCAGGATCACGCGCAAGAAACTTGGCTACTCGGCGCTTTCCGGGGTGTTGGTATTCGGCATCGTCAACAGTCTGGCTCTTGCTCTGGAACGCGGCCAGGCGAGCATCGTCGTTCCCATCGCGAATCTCAGCTTTATCATCGCGCTGGTATTATCCGTGGCACTGAAAATGGAACGATTTACAATGCCTAAGGCAATTGCCACAGTGTGCGCGGCAGTGTCCATTTATCTACTCGCACAGCTGTCCTGAACAATGGCCCGAAAATCCATCGATCTGCTGGTCGCCACCCATCCCGATTGGGTGAAGGTCGTGCTGTCCGATTTCGACGCTTTTCTCCAGGACCACGCCAACTGCGAACGCAAGGCCTCGGCGCTGGCAATGAGCCTGGTGATGAAACACCCGGACCGCACGCGCATCGTGCCCGCGCTGATCGCGCTTGCCCAGGAGGAGCTGGAGCATTTTCGGCAGGTCTACGAGCTCATGGTGTCGCGAGGTCTCACGCTCATCAAGGATACCCAGGACCCGTACGTCAACCAGCTGGCGGCTTGCATGCGTCACGGGCGCGAAGCGCGTTTTCTGGATCGTCTGCTGGTCTCTTCACTGGTCGAGTGCCGCGGTGCGGAACGCTTCCGCATCATTGCCGACGCCCTCGAGGATCAGAGCCTCAAAGCATTCTACACGTCGCTTTGGAAGGCCGAGACCAAGCACGGCCACCAGTTCGTCGACATGGCGCTCGAGTATGCGGATGCGGAATCCACCATGGCGCGCCTCCTGGAGCTGGCGGAGCGGGAAGCGGAGATCGTACAGGGCCTTGCGTGGCGGGCTTCGCTGCATTGAGGCCTGGATTCGCGAGCACGCCCAGCCCCACGGGGGCTCGCTCCTGCAGGCCTTTACCCGACAGGCCCAATGAATTAGTGTACTGCCAACACTATCTTGTTAGTGTCATTGGCACACTAAGCCGAAACGAGGCCAGGGGTCGTTATCATGCCCTTCCCCACCGAAACCGGGCGTCCCGTGCTGACCACCAATATCGTGGTCTTCACCCTGCGTGACGGGCAGCTGAAGCTGCTGCTGGTGCGGCGCGGAAACGCGCCCTACCAGGGCTACTGGTCGCTGCCCGGCGGCGTGGTCGGCGAGGACGAGGACATCGAGGCCAATGCCACCCGCAAGCTGGAGGAAGGCACCGGTGTCTCAGGCGTGTATCTCGAGCAACTGTATACCTTCGGCGCGCCCACGCGTGACCCCCGGGAACGCGTCATTTCGGTTGCCTACTACGCGCTGGTGGCGTCGAAGCGCCTGCGCCTTCGCACCGACGAACACAGCGAGGGCGTTGGTTGGTTCGCGTTGGACGAGCTGCCGGAACTGGCCTTCGATCACGCGCAGATGGCCGACACGGCCCAACAACGCCTGGCGGCCAAGCTCGATTACTCGACCATCGCCTTCCAGTTCATGCCGGAACGTTTCACCCTGAGCGATCTACAGAAGGTCTTTCAGATCATCCTCAATTGCGAGCTCGACAAGCGCAATTTCCGCAAGCGCATGCTCGCCATGGATCAGATTCGGCAAACATCCGAAGTGCGCAGAAACGGCAGCCACCGGCCGGCCCGCCTGTATCGCGTCAACAACCCGCACGAAGTGCAGATTATCAAGTGAGGGATCTCATCATGAACGCGCCTCTCTCCTTTCCAGTGCAAGTACCCGATGCGGCCGCGGTAGCACGCATCGCTCCTGAGCTGGATGGCCATGAGCGTGAGCGCCTGCGCAAGCGGGCAAAGCAATTGTTGAAAGAACGCGACGCGGTGCTGGTGGCCCACTACTACACCGACCCGGATCTGCAGATACTCGCCGATGAAACCGGCGGCCACGTAGCGGATTCCCTGGACATGGCGCGATTCAGCCACGAGCACAGCGCCTCCACAGTGGTGGTGTGCGGCGTGCGCTTCATGGGCGAGACGGCGAAAATTCTGAACCCGGAGAAACGCATTCTGGTTCCCGAGATGCAGGCCACCTGCTCACTGGACCTGGGTTGTCCCGCCGGCGCCTTTTCCGATCTCTGCGACGAGTACCCGGATCGCACGGTGGTCGTGTATGCCAACACCAGCGCCGCGGTGAAAGCACGCGCCGACTGGATGGTCACCTCGACCATCGCGGTGGATATCATCGGTCATCTGAAAAGCCGCGGGGAAAATATCCTGTGGGCGCCGGACCGTTATCTGGGCGACTACATCCAACGTCAGACGGGCGCCGACATGCTCATGTGGCAGGGCTCGTGCATCGTGCACGAGGCCTTCAAGGCCGACGCTCTGGAACGGCTGCTGGCAAAAGAACCGGGCGCAGCGGCGCTGGTACATCCCGAGTCGCCGCCGGCGGTTATCGCACTGGCCGATGTGGTGGGTTCCACCAGCGCGCTGATAAAAGCCGTGCAGACGCTCCCCAACGACACTTTCATCATCGCCACCGATCGCGGGATTTTTCACAAGATGCACGCGATGGCGCCGCACAAGAAGCTGCTCGCGGCCCCCACCGCCGGCGAGGGAGCAACCTGCGAGAGCTGCGCCCACTGCCCGTGGATGGCCATGAACGGTTTGGGCAATCTGGTAGAGGTGCTGGAAACCGGCGACAACGAGATCGTCATCGAAGAGTCCGTTCGCGCCCGCGCCGTGGTCCCGGTTCGGCGCATGCTGGATTTTGCGCAAGCGCGCAAGGTGGAGGTTGTCGGTAACGCCTGACTGATGGCCTGACTGATGGCCTGACTGATGGCCTGATCGAGCGCCTGACTAGTCTTCCCGCAACGCGCCCGCCGGCGATATTCTTGCCATCCGGTAAGCTGGATAGATACCGGCAAGCAACGCCGCCGCCACCGCCAGGGCCACTGACTGCAACAGGATGCCTGGGTCCACGTGCACATCCATGCTCCAGCCGAAGGAGCGCACGTTGATGACCAGGATCAGCATCAGCGCGAGAGCCACCCCCACCGGTATCGACAACAAGCCGGCGATGAGCCCCATGACGCCGGTTTGCGTCTGCACCAGCTGCCACACTTGCGCGGGTGTCAACCCTTGCGCCCGCAACACTGCCACCTCTTTCGCGCGCTCCAACTCGAGCGCCATCAAGGCGCTCAGAATGCCCACGAAAGCGATGATGGTGGCAAGCCCACGCAACACCGCCGTTATCGTGAAGGTGCGCTCGAACACTTCCATGGAAGCCTTCTTGATGGCGCCGGTTGCGCGCACCACGAGTTGCTGGTCGCCGCCGATGGCGTCGCGCACGGCCTCTGCGAGGCGAGCCCGGTCCACGCCCTCGACCGCGTACACGCCCAGGGTGGACACGGCGCTGTCGTCCCAGTAGCGGTCATAGGTCGCCCGCGCCATCACGATGGTGCCGTGCTCGGAGCCGTAATCGCGAAACACCGCGGCCACCGGAAACGCGACCACGCCGCGATCGCTTTGCAGGCGCAGGTTGGCGCCGGGCGCCAGGTCCTCGCGCCGCGCCAGAGATTCGCTCACCAGCACTGCCCCGCCTGTGTCGAAGGCTGGCCAGGCCAGCGACGATTCGCCCCGGAGCAATTGAAAGCCTGCGTAGCTCTTGGGCACCATCCGGATCACCACCATTTCCACCGGCCGCGCACCGCTGCCGAGCTCGGCGACCACGTGGACACCGCGCCCGGCGCTCACCTGGGCGACCCCGGGCAGGGCCGCGATACGCGCCATGACGCCCGGGGCAATGGCGCGTTCACCCGGCGACCCCGGCAAGCCGACGTACATGTCGGCGCGCATGGTCAGATCCAGCCAGTTGGAAACACTGCGCCTGAAGCTGTCCACCATTACGCCGACGCCGACGGTGGAGGACAACGCCACCATCAGCGCCGCGATGGCGACGGCGGTGCGGCTCAAGTTGGCGGCCACACCGCGCAGCGCAAGCCGGCTCAACCAACCGCCGAAAAACTCGAAGGTTGGTCGCAGAACACGCAGCAGCACCACGGTGGCGCCGGGAGCAAGCAATGCGCAGCCCGCCACCAGTGCGAACAGGGCGGCGAAGCCGAGAATCGGCGACTCGCCGGGCAGCCATACCAGGAACAGGGTCAGAAGCAATGCGCATCCGCCCGCGACACTCACCAGCGGCAACCGCCGGCGTGCACGGATCTCCACCAGGGATCGGGCCATGACCACCCGCGGCGCAGCCCGGGTTGCCTCGAATGCAGGCACCGCCGCCGCCGCCAGAGCCGCCACCAGACCCACCGCGGCGCCCTTGGCGAGGATCACCGGCGTCACCGTCAGCTCGCGTACGTTAACGGCAAAATAAAGATCGTTGATGGTGCGGCTCACCAGCCCCACCAGCTGCTCGGCGAGCCACACACCCAGTGCCAGGCCCACGACCACCGCAACCATCGCCACCAGCGCCGCCTCCACCAGGACCAATGTGAAGACTTGATCCCGGGTGACGCCGATGGCGCGCAACGTACCGATGAGCTGGCGACGCTGCACCACGGAAAAAGTGACGGTGTTGTAGACCAGAAACATGCCGACCATGACGGCCAGCAACCCCAGCATCATCAGGTTGAGATTGAAGGCCCCGGTCATGCGTTCGGCGAGCCTCGAGCCGCTGCCCGCACGCTCCACTCTGACAGCGTCCGGCAGCACGCTCTCCATGGCCGCCATCTCGCCGTCGGCGAGGCGCAGATCGACGCGGCTGAGGCGGCCGACACGATCCAGCAACTCCTGGGCGGTGGCAATATCGGTGATGAGGACATCGGCCAGCGACGCCGTGGCGAGATCGTCACCCGTCTCGAGCATGGCGACCACGAGGAGATCATGGTGACGGCCGTTGACGAGGATGCGGAATTCCTCGCCGACGCCCACATGGAGGCGCGCTGCGGTGGCGGCGGACAGCAACACGGCGCCGGGTTTCGTCATCAGGGAAGCGAGGACCTCGCTGCCCGCAACCGCCGCCTGCGCCAGGCGCGGACGAAAAGGCGCCTCGGCGAACACGTCGATCCCCAGCACCCGCAGCGCAACGCCGTCGTCACCGGCCCCGAAGCCCTCCACCACGGGTGCGGCGCGCAACCCCGGCAGCTGCATTCGCAGACGCACGTAAAGCTTCTCGTCGAAACCTGCGGGCCCGCCGCGAAGCCGATGGGTGCTGGCGCCCAGCACGGCCTGGTTGGAAAGCACGAACGAGCGGCGCGCGCTGTCGATGGAAAGATCGATGGAAACCACCACCGCGACGCCCAAGGCGATTCCCAGCAACGACAAAGCGAGTTGCCACGGATGACGAAAACTGTAGCGAACGCTCGCGCGCCACAGAGTCGCGGTCATGACCCCGTTTCGTGCGCCGCCGGCGCGTGCCGCGCATCCTTACGAATGCGGCCATCTTCTAGGCGCAGCACCCGATCGGCGCGCGCTGCTGCTTCTTCGCTGTGGGTGACGATAATGAGGGTCCTGCCCGCATCGCGACTCAATCCACAGAGCAACGTCAGCACCTTACGGCCGGTTTCGGCGTCGAGGTTGCCCGTGGGCTCATCGGCGAGCACCAGATCCGGCTCGTGGACCAGCGCCCGGGCTACGGCTACCCGTTGCTGCTCGCCGCCGGAAAGGTGATCGGGAAAGCTCTGCGCCCGCGAAGCCAGATCCACGCGTTCCAACATGCTGGCCACGCGCTCGCGGGCAGTAACGCGGTCGCGGCCAACGAGCTCCAGTGGCAGCATCAGGTTTTCGGCCACGCTCAGGGTGGGGATCAGATTGAAAAACTGAAAAACGAAACCCACAGCGTAGCGCCGCTTGAGCGTTCGTTCGCGCTCGCCGAGGGCGGTGATATCGACACCGTCGAGAACCACGGCGCCACTGTCGGGAACGTCGATGCCGCTGATGAGGTTCAGCAGCGTCGACTTACCCGATCCGCTGCGCCCGGTGACGGCAACGAACTCGCCGCGCGCGACATCGA
>Ga0114948_10001434_pt1 | contig 10326 bp, 5 predicted proteins | sample CR04metaG_FD_83877 | JGI IMG/M metagenome (GOLD analysis project Ga0114948, IMG submission 83877) | Deep subsurface microbial communities from Mariana Trench to uncover new lineages of life (NeLLi) - CR04 metaG | ecosystem: Environmental > Aquatic > Marine > Ocean trench > Sediment | place...
CGGTGGGGCTGCCGATACCACAGGCGAGGATACCGATGCCCGCAACGCCGGCCGTCTCCTCGACGCGGGCGAGCGAATCGGGGTCCTCGATCATGATCATGGCGATCTTCTCGCCCGAGGGATTCGAGGACGACCACAGATCGGCGCCGGCCTCTGTCATGAAGCTCACCGCCAGGCGAGCTTCTTCCGGACCTCGGATGTGCGGAAACACGACACCGTCGGCCCCCTTTGCGAGGATCTCCCGCACCCGCGATCGGGTCACCTCCGGGCCGTCACGCTCGATCGGCGGAATGCGCACGAGAAGCGCCTTGCGGCCCACCGCCGACGGGCTACGCAGCCCTTCGGCAATCGCGGCGACGGCGTCGATGTCGTAGCCACCCTCGAGGTTCAGGAAGACGAAGTCGTAGAGCGGATTCTGCGCCAGCCGCTCGCCACCCTCCACCGTGTACAGCGCCGGCTGCCGCGGGCCGCGCCCGCGGCCTCCTTGCCCACGCCCGCCTTGTTCGCGCCCCCGCGCGGGGCGCGGTCGCTCATTGGGAACGAAGACCCCAAACGTCGCGGTGCCGGCGGTCCAGAGGTCGATGATGGTGTTTTCGTGCTGGGCGGTAGCCGCCGCGCCCTCGAGCGAAGCGGCGCCGGCAGCGACGATCGCGATGGCCCAAAAAGCGCTCATTCGATGGGCTTGTTTCCTGGATCTCATCCGTCCTCCGTATCTCCGGTCGGGTGCCCGCGGTGCGGCGGCGAGTTGACACCCCGACCGTCTCCCGGTAGAAAACCTGCTTTCGACCACTTGTGTGCAGTCCCCAGAATAGCTTGACACTTGTAGCGAGCGCGACGGGGCGAGTGCGCGGAGGAATGGCTGCCATGTCGAACCCACCGATCAGCGCCCGATTGCGAGCAAACGACCTCCCAGGTTCGCCGATCCGCCGGATCATGGAGCTCGCCGATCGCGACAACATCATCAACATGGGGCTCGATCCGGACGATGTGGTCTCGTTCGCCGGCGGCTGGGTCAACCACTCCGCCCCCGACGAGCTGCGCGCCGCGTATGAGCGTATCGCCACCGACCCCGACGCCTTCCACGCCAGTGGCGCCTACTCGCCGACCGCCGGGCTTCCACGTCTGCGCGAGTTGCTCGTGGCCATGGATCGAGAGCTCTACGCCACCGAGGGGCTCGAGGTCGGCAACGTCATCATCGGCGCCAACTCCACGCAGTTGACCTTTTGTCTTTTCATCGCCCTCCTCGACCCCGGCGACCGCGTTGTGCTGTTCGATCCGACCTACGCCAATTACCCGCCGCAGCTCGCCTTTTGCCACAACGGTGTGGAGGCCCTGACGCTGCCGGTTCTCGATATCGATGAATGGTCGTACTTCGCCGACGCCGAGGCCATCCTCGGCCGCCTCGAGGAGATCCTCGAGCGCGACAAGCCCAAGCTGCTGCTGTTCTCCTCGCCCGACAACCCGACCGGCGGCGTCGTGCCTGACGCGGCGTTCTTCGAGCTCATCGAGCTGGCCGCCCGCCACGGCTGCTTCGTCGCCGTCGACTATGCCTATCGGGCGCAGTACTTCACCGCAGAGCAGCCGGCTCAGTTCGCCGCCAGCCCTATCGCCCATCCGAACCTCATCAAGATCCATTCGAACTCCAAGTGGTGCCGAGGGCTGGGCCGCAGGCTGGGCTGGGTCGAGGCCCGCGCCGATGTTATCGACGCCCTCGAGATCGTCCAGCAGAGCGTCGTACTGTGCCCCGACACACTCCACCAGATGGCGCTGGCCGACTATCTCGAGCGCACCCTGCCCGACGGTTCGCTGCGCGCCTACCTGGAGGACTCGCGGGCCGCCTACAAGGCGGCGGCGGAACATCTGACCGGGTGTGTCGACGAATACCTGCAGATGAAACGCATCACGCCGCAAGGCGGCCTCTACACCGTCGTCGACGTCGGTCGCAACGCCGACGATTTTGTCTACGAAGTGCTGGAGAACACCGGTGTGATCTTCGTCCCCGGCGGTGGCTTCGGTGAAACGCTCAAGAATGCGGTGCGGGTCTCTTTCGGGCCGCTGGTCAACGATCTCGAGCGCATGGAACAGGGATTCGAGCGGGTCCGCGACTACCTGGCAAGGGCCTGAAGACCCCTGAGGCCCCCGTTACGAGCACCGTGAGGGCAAATGCAAGGCGGCCGGCCGCAACGTAGCCGATCGTGGACATATCGGCGAGGGGTGCCAACGTCGCAGATATCCCCACGCTGCCGTCAACGGCGCGGGGCGGCGCCTCGTCAGCAGGAGATGCAGTTGTCGTTGTTGATCGCGCCCAGCCTGACGAGCAGCTCCAGCGTCTCGAGGAAAGGCTGGATGCGCTGCACCGGGCCGTTCGCCATGTCGGCGGTCGTCTGGCCGCGACGGCTCACCGCGGTGACGCCGGCGCCGCGCTCGACGAGGTAGAGGATGAGCTCGTTGTCACCACGGGCAGCGGCATGGTGCACCGGCGTGTAGCCGTTGACATCGCGGGCGTTGACCTCGGCGCCGAGCTCCTCGACCAGGTAGCGCACCGCCGGCAGCCATCCGTCCGGGACGTGACGATGGGCGTTGGCGGCGAAGCTTTGGCCGTATCCGACGCCGGAGGCGGCATGGATCGGGTAGATTGCCGGACCACCCACCGGCACCACCGGCAGCCCGGAGGGATCCAGATCTTGGTCCTGCTGGCGACGAAACCGTTGTGGCGCCTTTTCGGTGGCGAGCCCGGGATCAGCGCCGTACGACACCAACAGGCGCATGGCCGGAACATCCAGCGCGTAGGCGGCGCGCCAGAACGGCGTCGCCCCCTTGGTGTCGACGCGCAGCAAGTCGAAGTTGTACGACATGTACCAGAGGTGCTTGGTAAGCCGCGCGTCAGGGTCGGCGCCGGCCTCCAGTAGCGTTCGCATGACGTCGAGATAGCCCGCCCGCTGCTGCCGGTAGGCGTATTGCTGCGGGTAGCGCGACTTCGGCGCCCATTGAACGTTCAGCGCCGCGTACAAGGGTGTCGTGCCGGCGGCCGACGCCCCGTTGGGGTCCGCCCCCCGCTCGAGCAGGTTGAGCGCCAGGTCGAAGTGGCCGTTGAGCATCGCCATCAACATCGGCGGCGTGTGCTCGCCGGCGCTCGGCTGGTTGACGTCGGCACCCGCCTCCAACAGCCCCATCGCCGATTCGGTGTGGCCCTCGCGGACAGCGTGCAACAACGCGGTCAGCCCGCCGTGGTAGCCCACCAGGTCGGCGTACGAAAGCGGCTCTTCCTCGTTCGCGGTGTAGCCCCCCTGCTGGGTCACGGTCCGCGACGCCTCGCCCCGCTGGTCGGCGCGGTCGGCAGCTTCGCGCGCCGCAATGTCGATCGCTTTGGCGCTCAACGCAACGTCGGCGCCACCCGCTACCAGGGCCCTGATGACCTTCACCCGGTCAAACGACGCGGCGAACATCAGCGGTGTCTGTTGGCGCGCCTGCTCGCGGGCGTCAGGATCGGCGCCGTGCTCGAGCAGCGCGGCTACCGATTCGGCGCTGCCCGCCGCGGCGGCGAAGTGGATTGCCTGGGCGCTTCCTGTCGAGGTCGTCGCCAAGGCCGGTGCGCCCGCCTCGAGCAGGGTCGAAACGACCGCTGCCGACCCCGCCTTGGCGGCAAGGTGCAACGGCATGTAGTCACCCAGACGCGTGGTCGCCCGCACGTTGGCTCCGGCGTACACCAGCATGCGGGCGATCTCTACATCATCGTTGCGCGACGCCCAATGCAGGGCCGTCATGCCATCGCCCTGCGCGGCGTTGACGTCGGCTCCGTTGAGCAGCAAGGCGCGGACTGCCTCAGCATCGCGTTGCATCGCAGCGTCGGCGACCGGTGCGGCGGTCGGCGTCGCCCAGAGGATCGCCGGCAACAGAAAGACGACGATAGCCCACGCCACGCGGTGAACGTCAGGCACGATGTCGTGACTTTTTGTCAAGGAACTCTCTAGGCTGACAACGTGAAGTCGCCGTTGCTGTCGCCGAAGCTCTCGAGGTCGTCGAGCCCGAGCTTGTGCAGCAGCGTCAGCATCACATTGGCCATCGGCGTGCCGGGATCGGCGCCTACGTGGAGGTTGCCGTCGAGGGTGCCGTTGCCGCCACCGGCGATGAACAGCGGGCAGCGCTTGTGGTTGTGGACGTTCGGGTTTCCCATCGGCGAGCCGTAGATGATCATCGTCTTGTCGAGCAGATGGGTATCGCCTTCCATGGTCTCCTGCAGCTTGTGCAGCAAGTACGGGATCTGCCCGACGTGGTAACGGTTGATCTCGGCGAAGGCCTCGATGTTGCGCTCGTTCTCGCCGTGGTGCGACGCCGGGTGAAATGGCCGGTCGACGCCGCTCTCGGGGAACACCCGCGCCGAGGAATCACGGCCCATCTTCAACGAGAAAACCCGCGTCATGTCGGCGGCAAACGCCAGCACCTGCAGGTCGAACATCAGGTGCACGTGTTCCTCGAAGGAATCCGGCACACCGGCGGGCGCCGCGGGCAGCTCGCGCACCTCGCCGCTGACGTTGCGCTGCTCGATGCGCTGAATGCGACGCTCGAGCTCGCGGATGTTGTCGAGGTAGCGGTCCAGGCGCTCGACGTCGGCGGGTCCGAGCTGACGTTTCAACTCGGCGACGCGCCCGGTGATGAAGTCGAGGATGCTGCTGTCGGCGCGCCGATAGGCGGCGCGCTGCTCGGCGGTGCCGCCGGCCCCGAATAGCTGATCGAAGGCGACGCGCGGGTCGCGGATCATCGGCAACGGCTGATCGGGGGCGGCCCAGCTGATCGTGTCGGTGTACACGCAGGCGTAGCCATAGGCGCAGCCGCCCGCCTGATCGACGTTTTCGATGCACAGCTGCATCGATGGAATCGGCGTGTCCTGCCCGAAGCGCCGCGCATACAACTGATCCATCGAGATGCCGACGTGGATGTCAGACCCCTCCGTCTGGCGTGGATGGGACTGGGTCAGAAACACCGCGCTCGAGCGGAAGTGGTCGCCGCCGATCTCCTTGGGGATGAATGCCTCCGCCTGGCTCACGTCGGTGTTGGAAACAATCGTCAGGTAATCGCGGAACGGTTCGAGCGGGCTGAGGGCGCCGGGGCTGAGGTCGAAATCGGATCCCACCGCGGCCGGCGACCAGAGGTTCTGCGCCGCCCCATAGTCGCTGGAACCGGCGGCGCCATGCACCATCTCGATGCACACAAGGCGTGTCGGGTCGGCTTGCATCGCGGCACGGGCGACGCCGGCGGGCAGCATGGCATCGAGCAGCGGGACCGCGACCGTGGCCCCCATGCCGCGCAAAACGGTGCGGCGTGAAACGTGCTTTTTCGTCAGGTACATCGCTACCTTCCCCCCGCAGGCCGTGGCCTGCTGGTGTTTCCTGCTTCTACCTCGGTGGGCATCGTCTGACGGTTGCTCTGGAACGCGGCGCTGCGCGCGACCCCCAGGATAAACGATGACATCCGGTAATCGTTGGCGGCGGCCTCGCGCACGATGGCGCGCACCGTAGGCATGTCGTAGTACTCGACGCGGCGGCCGACGGCGTAGGCCATCAGATTGACGGTGAAGTTGGTCAGCACGGCGTCGGAGTAGCGCAGCAGTGCCTGTCGGAGTCCCGCCGGGCCATCGAGGGTGCTGCCGTCGTAGAGCCGGCCGGCCGGGTCCACCGGCACCCCCCGATCCTTGATACGCCAGCGGCCGGTAACATCGAAGTTCTCCAGCGCCAGACCGATCGGATCGATGACCCGGTGGCACGACATACACGCCGGACTGGCCCGGTGCATCTCCATCTGCTGGCGCACGGAGATCGAGCGGGCGTCGCCCGCGGCGTCGTTTTCCTCGAGCTCGGGAACGTCCGGTGGTGGCGGCGGCGGCGGCGATCCGAGCAACACCTCCATCACCCATTTGCCGCGCAACACCGGCGACGTGCGGTTGGCATGTGACGTCGAGGTCAGAATGCTGGCATGACCCAAGATACCGCGGCGCTCCGCCGGCAGCGCGACGCGCACGAACTCGTCGCCAAGCACGCCGTCGATGCCGTAGTGGCGCGCCAGGCGCTCGTCGACGAACGAATAGTCGGCGGTCAACAGCTCCAGCGCGCTGCGATCCTCGCGCACCAGGTTTTCGAAGAACAACTCGGTCTCGCGCCGCATCGAGTCAGCCAACTGCTCGTAGAAGTCCGGAAAACGCAGCGAGTCGGGGTGTATCCGGTCGAGATCCTGCAATCGCAACCACAGCGACGCGAAGCGGCTGCCGAGCGCCTCGGCACGGGGATCGGCGATCATCCGTCGCACCTGGCGCTCGAAGACGTCGGGATCCGAGAGAGCCCCATCGGTTGCTATGCCCCGGAGCACGTCGTCCGGTGGAGCCGACCACAGGAAAAACGACAGCCTCGAGGCCAGGTCGAGGTCGTTCAAGCGGTACGCTTCGCCGGCCGCCCCGGCGCCGGGCTCTTCGAACCGGAAGACGAAGTCGGGACTCGCGAGGATGGCCTGCAACGCGGTACGGACGCCGGGCTCGAAGCCGCCTTGGCGCGCACCGGAGCGGTAGAACGCCATCAGCGTCACCTTCTCGCTCTCACCCAGCGGACGTCGATAGGCTCGCGTCGCCAGGCGGAAGATGACCTGTTCGGCGCAGGCGCGTTCCTCGTCGGCGGCGGTCGGGCGGCACGTAAAGATGCGCTCGCGGCTCGGAGTCTCCGAGACCCCGGTGACGTCGAAGGGGCCGCCGATGACCAGGTCGCGTAGGTGCGGCAACGTGGTGATGCCGTAGGAATAGCCGATTTTCTTGTCGGCGAGACTCCACTCGTGCGGCGACATCAGATCCTCCACTGGACCTTCGAAGCGGGTCAGAAACGCCGCCGAGATGCGCTGCGGTCCGGCGCGGACGAACATGGGCTCGGTCCTCATCTCCATGCTCTCAGCGTCCTGCCGATGCGCCCAGCGCTCGACCTCCAGAAGTGCCACGCGTTCACCGTTGACCGAAATTTCGATGTGCTCGGGGGCGTCCGCGGTGTGCAGCGCGCCCCTGCCGTTGCCGAACAGATTGCCGGTCGACTCGTGTTGAAGCGCGACGCGGAAGGAGTAGTGACCGTCGGCAGGAAAGTTATGAACCACCGAGATGCCGCCGCGGGTACCGAACGGAGCGCCCTCGACCTGCTCCCGCTGCGAAGCGTAGCGTGCCACCTCGTAGGTAAACTCGCGGGGTGTCGCCTCCGGGTCGCCGATCGCCAAGCGGCTGATCTCGCCGGCGGCACGCATGTACCCGTCCATGACGGTGGCGGAAAGTCCCTGCACGTCGGCGATATTGTCGAAGCCGGCGCTGATCGTATCGGGCGGCAGGTACGCGGCGGCGTCGATCTCGAGGGCGAGCAGCGCCGTGATCGAGCGCCGGTACTCGGCCCGGTTCAGCCGCTGGAAGGATCGCCCGCCCGGGTTGGGCTCGGCCGCCGCAGCGTCGTCGATCGTAGCGGTGAGCGAAGCGATCAGCGCCGCGTAGGTCTCGGCGTCGGGCCGCTGCGCGCCGGGCGGCGGCATCATGCCGGTCTGTAGCTTGCGGATTATTTTCTCCGCGATTTCCGCCTGTTCGTAGGCGCGCGCCGCCTCGAACGATTCGAGCGATAGCCCGCCGGTCAGCAGCTGATCGTTGTGACAGCGGAAGCAATAGCGCCCGATGAGCTCGTCTTGCTCCTCGAACGAGAGAGGTGGCCGAGCGGCGGCGGTCAGCCCCAAGCAAACGAAGGCCGCTCCCAGGATCGCGATGCTGACTCTCTTCATGGCGAGCCCAAGTATACGGTGCCATCCGAGGGGCGGGCCAGAGGCATCGGCAGAGACTTCGCCGACCCACCGCCGGCGGCACTCGATCGTCTAGCGCGGACGAAGTCCAGCGTCACCGCCGCGGACGAATTCCGCCGTCAGCGCACCGACGCCACCCGGATGTCGTTGCCGGGCGCCCCCGATGTCGACGGCCTGCTAGCCTATTCGGTGCTCGAAGAAAGACAATGGGTAGGGCAGCGTGCCCGTAACGGTACCCTCGGGAGTTTTTCAGCACCCTGGTAACGCGTTAGGAGGCCGGCATATTGGTCTCAGCAAGAACCCCTGAACTCGTCATCCGGAGTTCCGTCTTCGCTGTCGCGGCGGCGCTCGCCGCTGTTGCTTTTGGGTGCTCGGATGCCGGCCCGCCGGCCGCCGATGGCTCGTCGTTGCCCTCGGAAGAGGTGACCTTTTCCGAGCACATCGCGCCGATCGTGTTCGAAAACTGTGCCGCATGCCACCGGCCGGGCGGGTCGGCGCCATTCGGCCTGCTGAGCTATGAAGACGCGCGACCGCGGGCCGCGAGGATGGCGGCGGTGACCGGTGACCGATTCATGCCGCCCTGGTTGCCGGAGCCCAACCACGGAGAGTTCGCCGGCGTCCGCCGGCTAAGCGACGACGACATCGCCCTGATCCGCGACTGGGCCGCCGCAGGCGCCCCCATGGGCGATCCGACACGCCTTCCACCGACGCCCGAGTTCCCGGACGGCTGGCTGCTGGGTGAGCCGGACCTGGTGATAGAGATGGTCGAGACCTACACGCTGCCGCCCGGCGAAGACGACGTCTTCCGAAACTTCGTCATCCCCGTGCAGATACCGTCGACACGGTATGTGCGCGCCGTCGAGCTTCGTCCGAGCAACCCCGAGATCGTCCACCATGCGGCGCTGACCATCGATCGCACGCCATCCTCTCGCCTCCAGGATCAGGACGATCCGGAGCCCGGTTATGCGGCCGACATGGACTTTTTCGGCGAAGCCGAGAATCCCGACGGCTTCTTCATCGGTTGGACGCCGGGGAAGATGCCCTTCGGCGGCGTAGAAGAAATGGCCTGGCGCCTGGACCGCGGAACCGACCTCGTGCTGCAGTTCCACATGATGCCCGCAAGCGAGCCTCGAGAGCTCGACGCGAGCGTCGGGTTGTACTTCGCCGACGGGCCACCGGCCCGCACGACCTTCGGCATCGTGCTGGGCTCCAAGACGATCGACATCCCGGCGGGCCAGAGCGACTATGCGTTCGAAGACACCTACGTGCTACCGGTCGACGTCGATCTCTTCGCCAGCTATCCACACGCCCACTTCCTCGGCAAGGAAATGAGGGCCGTCGCGACCCTCCCGGACGGCACCGAGAAACCCCTGATCTGGATCAAGAACTGGGACTTCAACCGCCAGGACACCTACTGGTACCGGGAACCTGTTTTCCTGCCGCAGGGCACGACCCTCTGGATGCGCTACACCTACGACAACTCGGCGGACAATGAGAACAACCCTAACCGCCCACCGCAGCGCGTCATCTACGGGCCGCGCTCATCCGACGAAATGGGTGAGCTCCTGCTCACCGTGACGCCCCGCAATCAAAGGGACCTCGACATTCTGAGAGCCGACTACGGGCGAAAATCAACGGCGCGCGGCATCGCCGGCTACCGGCAGATGTTGGAGCATCATCCGGACGATGCGGCCACCCACTACCTGCTCGCCCGCAGGCTCGATTCACAAGGACAGACGGCGGAGGCGATCGTTCACTACCGTGAGTCACTGCGCCTGCAGCCCGACAACGCCGCCGCCCACAACAACCTCGGAGCCGTGCTGGCGCCCTTGGGCAATGTGGCCGAGGCGCTGAGCCACTTCCGCGAAGCAGTGCGCATCAAGCCCGATTTCGCCCGCGCCCACTTCAACCTCGGCAGCGCGCTGCGGGACTCCGGGCGGTTCGATGAGGCGATCGAGAGCTACCGAGAAGCAGTTCGTCTGGACCCCGAGTTTCTGTACGCTCGGTTCAACCTCAGCCGGGCGCTGGCGGCCAAGGGGAACCTCGACGAGGCACTCGAGCACATGTCCGCAGCTCTCGACCTCGCCCCGGGCGACGCCGAGGTTCATAACAACCTCGGGGCCGTGCTGGCGATGGCGGGACGGACCGACGAGGCGGAAGTTCATTTCCGTCGCGCCGTGGAAATCCGCCCCGGCCACGCCGAGGCCCACAACAACCTCGGCAGCCTGCTCGAAGGGCGCGGACAGCTGGACGAGGCGATCCGTCACTATCGCGAAGCCTTGGACCTCAGGCCCGATTACGCCGCCGCCCGCCGCAACCTCGAGATCGCTTTGGCCAAGAGACGCTGACCCCGGGGAATCGCCCGCGTTTCGCCTGCATCCCGAGCTGCAAAGCGCTGGGGTGCTTTGTGCCCGCCGCGCCCGCGCCGCCGTGACCCGGTGAGATATCCGGGCTGATTACATGTACGAAATCACGACGCTCTGATACGTCGGCTCCAGCGGATGGAACTCCGATCTCGAGAACCCC
>Ga0114948_10001438_pt1 | contig 10323 bp, 8 predicted proteins | sample CR04metaG_FD_83877 | JGI IMG/M metagenome (GOLD analysis project Ga0114948, IMG submission 83877) | Deep subsurface microbial communities from Mariana Trench to uncover new lineages of life (NeLLi) - CR04 metaG | ecosystem: Environmental > Aquatic > Marine > Ocean trench > Sediment | place...
GTTCTAACCCTTGCCGGTTCACCCATTCGATCCTACTGAGCTACATGAGAAGGTAAAAACAATAACAAGCGGTAGTAATAGTTTTTGACTCATACTAGATGAATTTTTATTCGAAATCATAGGGTACTTAGCAAGTTTAATCATTACATTAATAAAATTCCAATCAACGCAAACTGCTTTAGCCAAAGCAAGTGATTATCTTATGCCAAATACAATCAAACATTTAGGATTAATAGCATTCTTTTTTATTAGTAGTTTCTCTAATGCTCAAGAAGTTGATCAAGAATTTTCGTGGCCGCAAGAAATTAAGACAAAACAAAATCAGACAATCACCTTGTATCAGCCACAGTTCGAATCTTTTGAATCTGATATACTGGAAGCTCGGATGGCTGTTACCATACAAGTACCCGACGATGAGATGATTTTTGGGGCGCTATGGTTCAAAGCTCGAATGTTAACCGATATGGAAGACAGAACTGTAGTTTTGGAGAAAATGAATATTTTTAAGACGCATTTCCCTGATATGACAGATAACGAAAAAATTGAACATTTTTCTACTATGCTTTCTGCGGAAATGGAATCTTGGAATTTGGAGATGTCTTTAGATAGGATATTGGCAGGTCTTGATGAAGTAGAAAATCTAAAGCAATTATCAGACAAGATTGACAACACACCGCCTGTTATCTATTTTAGAACCACTCCTGCAGTGTTACTGATGATTGATGGAGATCCTATATTGAAAAAGGACGAAGAATCTGGTTTGGAATTTATAGTGAATACGCCATTTTTCATTGTTAAAGAATTAAAAAGTGAAAATTATTACGTAAACGGAGGTCCTTTTTGGTATACTTCTAAAGATATTTTGAAAGGTTGGGAAGAGACAGAAAATATTCCTTCGGCAATTAAAAAATTTGCAGAAAAATCAATAGATAAAGAGGAGTCAGATTCTGTAGCACAATCGTTCACAGTTGCTCCAGAACTAATTGTGGAAACGAAAGCTGCTGAGCTTATTATGGTAGATGGAACTATTGATTATCAAGCGATTGAGCAAACAAGCCTGTTATATGTTTCCAATTCGGAAAACGATATAATAATGGATATTAGCTCGCAAAATCATTATATTTTGATAGCTGGCAGATGGTATTTCTCTAAATCGCTAAAGGATGGCGATTGGAAATTTGCCGAGCCTTCTGAATTGCCAAAAGACTTTTTGAAAATCCCTGAAGAATCTGAATTAGCTTCTGTTCGGTCGAGCATACCCGGAACTTCTGAAGCACAAACAGCACTACTCGAACAGTCAATTCCTCAAACAGCTACTATCGATAGGAAAGAAGCTAAAGTAGAAGTGAAATATGATGGAGATCCTCAGTTTGAAAAAATTGAAGGAACTGATGTGTCTCATGCAATAAATACGGATAAGACGGTTTTGTTAATTAAGAAAAAATATTATTGTGTAGATGATGCGGTGTGGTTCGTGTCAAAGAAAGCAGTTGGTCCTTGGGAAGTCTCTACAGAACGACCAGATGAGGTAGATCAAATACCTCCGGAATCGCCAGTTTATAATGTAAAATATGTGTACATCTATGACTCTACACCAGAAGTAGTTTATATAGGATATACTCCAGGCTATACTTATTCTTACGTATACGGTGGTGTAGTTGTATACGGTTCGGGTTATTATTATCAACCTTGGTATGGTCGCTACTACTACCCACGACCTGTTACTTGGGGATATGGCGTTCATTACAGCCCTTATGGAGGCTGGGGATTCTCATACGGAATAAGTTTTGGATGGATAGGTTGGGTCTTTCACCCATACAGAAGAGGCTATTGGGGAGGAAGACACTACCGAAGAGGATATCGCCATGGTTACCGAAGTGGTAGAAGAAGTGGGTATCGTGCAGGTTACAGAGCAGGAAGAAGAAACTCAAGTAGAAATATGTACAGTAGTCGTAATTCTGGAGTAAGGAAAAGTGCCAATAGTCCTAATTCTACTGGAAGAGCTTCAGCTTCAGCCAAATCAAATAATATGTATGCCGATAAAAACGGTAATGTATACCAGCAAAATAACCAAGGTGGATACGACAATAAGTCTAATAACCGTCAAAAGGCACAACAGAATAATGGGCAGAGTAGTCAGCAAAGACAGCAGCTGAACCAATCCAGCCAAAACAGAAAACAAGGAACACAAAACTACAACCGCTCTAATCAGTATAGAAGTGGAGGTAGTGCTGGCCGTGACGGTGGTGGCAGAAGAAGATAGTTACTCAGTGTTTATAGAAGGTATGGTGCCCCATTAGGCCTAACAGATTCTCTTGTGGTCATGGCAGATTGAACACAAAAAGGGCATTTCCTCCTGAAATAGCTATACATTGTTTGCCGTCAACCGCAAATGATATTGGGTTGGTACGAATCGGTCCACCAGTCTGAAAATCCCAGACCAGCTCACCGCTCTCATCATCAAGCGCAAAAAAGTTTCCTTCATTGGTCCCGCCGAATACCAGTCCACCGGCAGTGGCCATTACCCCTGCCCAAGGAGGTGAATGCAAGTCAAAAGCCCACTGTTCTTTTCCGGTTTCTACATCAAGGGCTTTAACATATCCCTTGGCCATATCGCCGTCCAAGGTTTGTTCTCCTCCTCCCAAAAAATACTTCCCGGGCTCGTAATTGACATCGGTCTTGAAATAGTAAGCACCCATGTCACGTACAGGGACATAAAATAAACCGGTACGCTCACTGAATGATGGACTGAACCAGTTAGTGGCCCCTTGTAAACTGGGGTATATCAAGTTGCCTTCTTCGGTAGGCCCAGAATTAGGAAGTACTACTGGACGTCCATCTACATCTATCCTTTCGGCCCAGGTTTGTTTTACATAAGGTCTTGATAACAGATATTCACCGGTCCTTCTATCTAGGATGTAGTAAAAGGCGTTTCGGTTGGCCATGATTAAAAGTTTTCTGGTTTGATCGCCCAATACTGCATCTACCAGTACCGGAATGTGGTTGGAATCCCAGTCGTGAACATCGTGAGGGGTAAATTGGAAATACCAAATAAGTTCTCCCGTATCCGGGTTGATAGCCAGTACACTACAGGAATAGAGATTATCTCCGGCCCTGGCATCACCATTCCAATCAGGTGCCGGGTTGCCTGTACCCCAATAAAGCAGGTTGAGTTCAGGGTCATAGGAACCGGTAAGCCAGGTAGGTGCGCCCCCGGTTTTCCAGCTATCACCCGCCCAGGTATCATTACCGAATGCTCCCTTTTCCGGCACAGTTTGAAGACGCCAAACATGTGCTCCTGTTTTTGAATCATAGGCATCCAAAAAGCCTCTGATCCCTGCTTCTCCACCGCTTATACCGGTGATTACCATGTCCTTAACAATGAGGGGTGCGGCCGTGATCGCATGACCCGTTCGGTTCTCAGCCACCTTAACTTTCCATCTTTCGGTTCCGGATTTAGCATCCAACGCAACAAGGTAAGCATCGAGTGTTCCCACATAGACCATATCATCCAGCACTGCTACACCCCGATTTACTGGCGGAAAGCCAAGAAACAAGACATTATCAGGAACGAGAGGATCATACTTCCATAGTACGTTGCCTGTACTGGCGTCAATTGCTAGAACAGTGCTGGGAGGTGAGGTTATATACATAATACCATCAACAACAATGGGTGAAGTTTCTACAGGTGCCTGTGTATTCATCTGGTAAACCCACTTTGTCCGTAGATCCTTAACATTTGAGGTATTTATCTGGTCCAGCCGGGAATATCGGTGTCCTGAAAGATTACCTGAATAAGTCAGCCAGTGATTCGGTGTTCCAGTAGCGGATAGAATCCGTTCAAATGGAACATAAGCTTGGTCGTATAGAGGGCCGTCATCCTTCTCAACTATTTCTGAATAAGGCTTATCATCACAGCTGGGAAAAAGAATAGATAAGCACATCAAGGTTAGAATTTTCTTCATTTTAATGATGTAAGATAGGCTGCAATGTCGTTTAATTCACTAACGCTGAATTGGTCTTTAAAGCTGGGCATCAGGCTTTTATCTATGTTCTTCTCAATGGACAGGATATCCGATTTTTTGAAAGAGTGTATGTAATTAGAAGCGTCCTTGATCTGAATGGAGAATGTATCCTCATTAATGCGAACACCTGTAATGACCTCCCCACTCTTTAGTGCAACGTTCACCACTAGGAATTCGAAAAACCCATTTGAGCCTACCGGCTGGTTTTTTCCGGGATGGGAAATAGACGTTACCAAATATTCCTGGCCTCGCTTCAGACCAACACGGGTGAGATCAGGCCCCAGGCTTCCGCCATTGCCTGATACGATATGACAGGTGAAACAGACACTATTGTCAAACAAGGCTTTCCCGTTATCAATGTCCCCTATTATAACCGTTTCATTATCCCTACCCAGGTGTCTTATATATTTTATTACCTTTTCTACTTCTATTTCTGTAAATGTCCAGGCTGCTGGCATTCCAGTTCCTGGTATACCGTTAGAGATCACATTTGCCAGCTGCTCATCTGTGGAAGCTCTGGGAAGGTAAGAACGATTCAGGCTTGGGCCGGTACCGCCATCCCCCAACATGCCGTGGCATCTTGAACAATTCACCTGAAAGAGTAGCTTACCAGATCTGAGCATTTCCTCATGACTATTCTGTGCCATAGTGTAAGGTGAAGTCAATAAGAGTAATATGAGAGAGTTATGAAGAATGCGCAACATGGCTAGATTTTATGAAAATTATTGGCACTAATATCCTAAAATCTAATGTACAATGATTGAAGTGGTTATCCAATTGCTTATAGCCTGCCCAATTTCGTGAGGATGGTCCTCTTGAATGTAGTGCTTACCTTTACCAATGTAAGCAGATTTTAGATTATTGCTTTCCTGTTCTATCCGGGTTACGTCTTTCTTTTTAATGATCATTCCAGGTTTAGCATAAATTAAAAGCATAGGAAGATCTGTTTTTTTCAGCCAGTTGGCATACTGCGAGATTATTGTGTGGTTCTCTTTGGGGAAACCATCAAAGGGAATCTCTTTTGGCCAGACTTCAATTGGTTTTCTGCTTTCTACTGTGGGGTATGGGGAGGCATAATATGCTTTTTCTTCTTTGGTGAGTTTTCGTTTGATACCTACCTTGAAAAGAATAAGATTAATAAATATATTTTTTTCCGCAATCATTTTATGCCCTTTTTTATCATCCCTGAACCTTTTGAAAAAGTATTTAGCCAGAAGGTTTGTCTCTTTCCATAACATGGGTTTGGTTATTGCTTCCATGAATATAATGGCCTTAACATTTTGCTCATGAAGCGAAGCATAGTGAAAACCCAATGCTGATCCCCAATCGTGTACTACCAACACTATGTTTTTCAATTCAAGTTGGTGAATGAACTCTTCTAGATATTGAATATGGTCCTGAAAGGTGTAGTTGATGTCCGGTTTATCTGATTTACCCATTCCGATTAAATCCGGCGCTATGGCTCTACCGTAATTTTCTACGTAGGGTACTATATTCCTCCAGAGGTAGCTTGATGTAGGATTACCGTGAAGAAAGAGAAATGTCAATTGATTTTGATCCGTAGTATTACCGTATTCATCTATATAGTGCATTTTCGAATCGAAGACATTCATGTATTTCGATTCAAATGGAAACTCTGATGAAATTTCCTGAGCCATTGCAAGGGTTGTTACGAAAAATAAGGCACCGATAATTTCTGCGATTCTTTTCATTGCTTGCAGTAATTTCTCTGAAGGGGTCATTGAACCAACACACCCAACCGAATCTACTTTAGACTCACGAAAGTTTTTGTTTAGACGGACTTTTAATTTAGATAATAAAACTCAAAAGTTCATGATTTACATTTCGGCGGACAACCGTTATCGCACTGCCCAGTCGTTTTAGTGTTTCAGTATTAAATTTTATACCTACTGGATTTATTGGTTCATTTTCTTTGGTGTTATCCTGAGACTTGTTATCAGGTGACCCGCAACCAATAATTAGAACAACCGATAGAGATGCTATATAAGCTTGATTTGATTTTTTCATAAGTGAATTTATTCTATACCCAGTTTAGTTTGTATTTCTTCCAGTGAAACTCCTTTGGTCTCGATCATGGAACTCAACACCCAGATCAATTGACCGACCATACAGATTGCATAAAAGGCGAAGGTCCAGCCACCGGAATATTCTGCTAGCAAAGGAAATGTCCAGGAGATGGCTGCAGCGGCTATCCAATGAGTGGCAGAGCCCAAGGCTTGTCCACGTGCCCGTACCCGGTTGGGAAATATTTCGCTTAGGTAAACCCAAATAACTGATCCTTGCCCAAAGGCGTGGGCGGCTATGAATAGAAATACGCTAAACAGTACTATCTGACTGCCGGTATCGGTAAAATCTGTCCCATACTTAAAAAAGGCCCATGCAATGGCACTTAGGCTAATTATATAACCTATTGAACCGACGATCATCAATTTTTTCCGCCCCACCTTATCAATCAGGGCCATAGCGGCAATGGTGAAAATGAACATGACACCGCCAACCCCCATGGAGTTCAAAAGAGCAGAACTTTTCTCAAATCCCGCCATTTTAAAGATATGAGGGGCGTAGTACAACACCGCGTTTATACCAGAAAACTGATTGAATAATGCCAGTATTACCGCCAAACTAATAGGCACACTGTATTTTTTAGTAAAGAATGGTTCCTTTACAGAATGGTGTTCCATATCCAGTGAATTTCTTATGGCCTCCACTTCCAGATCGACATTGCCAGAATCGGTGCCGCATTTTTCCAGTACCTCCCGGGCCTCAGATTCCCTTCCTTGCGCCATCAACCATCGGGGACTTAAAGTAATGGTAAACAGGAATACAAAAAACAATACCGCAGGAGCAGCTTCTACACCAAACATCCACCTCCATTCCACCGCTCCAAGATCCCATCCGGCAATGAGGTAATTTGACAAGAAAGCAATCAACATTCCAAACACTATATTGAGTTGCGCCACCGCCACCAGCCGGCCTCTATATTGAGCCGGTGAGACCTCGGCAATATACATAGGGGCCACCACGGAAGCGCCACCTACACCCAATCCTCCAATAAATCGAAAGAAAAGAAAGCTATACCAGTCCCAGGCCAACGCCGAACCAATGGCCGACACAAAATACAAAGCTGCTAATATGAACAATACAGATCGCCGACCGTATTTATCAGTTGGTTTACCAATAAATAGTGCGCCTACAATGGTTCCGATCAATGCGCTGGCCACCGTAAAACCCAATTGAGCTGATGATAAATCAAATACACGCTGCAGCCAGTCAGTGGTACCAGAAATGCCCGCTGTATCAAATCCAAACAAAAATCCGCCTAAGGCGGCTACAACCGCCGATAATATCAATGTTCGCTTCATTTTTTCACTTTTTTTAGTAATTAGCCATTAATATGACCCTGTTTAATGGGAGTTCTGAGTAACGATTTGCCTCTGAGAAACCAGTCAGTAGTGGAGTCAGCGCTTCCAGCCGGTGGAATGAGCTTCCCTCTGTGTTGTTCAGCAACAGGTGGCTTGGCCACCACCAAATTCAGTGGAACTGCGGAGTTTTCATTTACCACCGCCCATTGCTTGTTGTCAGCATGCAGGTTACTCCAGCAGTGGTCACAAGGCTGAAAATCAGATCTTGCCACAAAAAGCTTTTCTCCCTTTTCCAAAATAACAGGTGTCAGATCGTCCGTCTCACCTGAGAGCCCATCGGGTATACGAAATTCGTTAACATGTTTTTCTCCCTTCTGTATGGCCTTCTTCAAATACTCCCTACTTTTATTTACCGGGTGGTTAAATGCCTCAGGATCTATGAAAATACATACTTTACTGTCCGAGGTATCACTTAACATGGTGAAATCTTCAAATTTAGCGGGGATCATGTCGATATAGCCATTTTCCTTCCACAGACTTTCATAACCACGGCCCTCATCGTTGATCATCACATAAGTCCATTCTTTGTTCCAGCTATGGTTGGGTGGGGCAAAACCATTGACCACTTGTTTGGCATCTACGGTGCCGGATGGGAGGTCCTTTTCCCCTGCATACACATCTGGGTCGAAAACAAATACGTTGTTATGAGAATGTCTGGGCAAAAATGGTGTTACCAGTCCTTTGTTACACACGGCATCGTTAATACCAATATAGATGGCCAATATGGTTTCCGGTACCTGAGGCAACAGATGGGCTAGTTCCAATACTTCCGTCCCTTCTTTCCCTGAAAAATACAGCGGACATTCACTCATTAGCTGGTATGCATTTTCTAGAAAATCGAGGTACTCCTGTTTATCCAGAGCGCTTTTTTCTGGCAAGTTCCAATGAGGTTCCATTATTGCGGTATTCATATCTTGTTATTTTCAGGCATTAAATAGCAAAAAATTCCTGGTAACTCACCTGTAACCAACTGCATTTTAATTTTGATTGGAAAACTTATAAACTATGGTTTGTTCATATTGCTCCCCTGGATTCAACTCAAGGAGTTTAAGTGTAATAAAATAAATAAAAGGACTTGAGTTAGGTGGTACTGGCTGTTTTGCAATATTTTATGAGATCGCTTCAGTAATATTTGCTCCTTTCAACGATAATTAATCGAATATTTATGTAGGAATATGTGGACTATAAAAAAGTCCACTGGACAACTCAAGATTACAAGGATAAGGTGCTAGAGGGGCTGTGAAATATAAGTGGAGAGTAAAATTCAAGTCTTATTCTCCTTCACATTAAATGGCTCCGCCAAATCAGCCAACGGAGTCATTTTGGATAAAGAGGGCAATCTGTTATATTGTTCCTAGGTGAATTTATCGGACTTCCGGAATAACAAATCTTAACATGCAAATACGAAATGGTTTCGTTTATCTTAGCTTACTATTATTCCTACTACCATTTAGTACAATCAAGGGTCAGGAGAAAATACAGTTAGATACTTCCGAGTGCATTCGGAAAAAAGGGAATATAAAGCAGATTTATTACAAAAATGGTTCGGAAAAGCGGTCGGAGCCTAACAACCAGCCGGATTTCACTTTATTCCTTTTGGGCGATGTCGGTAATCCTCATTGTGCTAAACCAGTAAACAGCCATTTCTATACTAATTTACTGGAGAACGAAACAAAAAGTGCAGTCCTTTTCCTGGGGGATAATGTTTATCCAAATGGAATCCCTTACAAATCTGGCAAAAAAAAGGAAATCGCCAAGGCCAAATTGGAGATACACCTAAATGGATTGGTAGACTATTCCCATCGGACCTATTTCCTTGGTGGAAATCATGATTATCATAAAATATTCAAATCTCCCAAGCGGATATTAGCCCAACAGGAACTGATCAGTAGTTTTAACCAAAAAAGTAAAGGGGAAATAGCTTACAGGCCATTAAATCAAGGGGGAGACATGGTAGAATTGATTGAATTAGACCCAAGGATCGGATTGATCGTCATGGATTCGGAATGGGCCATAAAGAAAATCAATAAGCGGAAAAAGATCCAAAAGTTATTCCGTGAACCCCTAAGGAATGCGCTGAAGCAGTCTGAAAAGTATGTGTATTTAATTATTGCTGCCCACCACCCCATGTATACCGTTGGTGACCACGGTCACGAAAAGCTCTTTGTGGCCTCCCAGGACCTTCATCGTAAGAAGTACCGAAAATTCATTAATGAAATTGTGCCTAACTTACCCTCAGGAGTAAAAGTAATCTATGCGGCCGGACACGATCACTCTATTCAGTATATAAAACTAGATGAATTCGCACAGATCATCAGTGGCTCCGGCAGCAAGTCAAATCACATTATTGAAAGCAATATTCCATCAGATTCACTGAGTATCGCCTTAAAGAATCGTTTGGCGGATGAGAAGCTGATGGGAAAAAGGAGCCAATTTGAAACTGCCTTGAACAATCTGGAATTTGCTACTAATTACAAGGGTTATGTTCAGCTTGAGTTTTATAATAATGATTATGGTGGAGTTTGGATGAAAGTAATGGCTTTAGAAGATGATGTAAAACAAGTGTATTCTAATAGACTTTTCTAGGCAGATTCCGCATAATGGTAATTCCCGTCGGAAAGATGCATCTTGGTTAACTACTTAATTTAACATCGATGGTTATGTCAAAATAGATACACCGAACAAAGTTAGTGGTAGCAAATCAAGGGTAATCACAGTAAGTGATAAATTGCTTTCTTCGGCTCCCCTAGAAGAATACTCCAAGGCGAATAAAAATAGCCTCTTCGTCGTCATTTGATTTTGTATAATCAAGGGAGATGACAGCTTGACCCATAGGAGAGATCCAGATACCTCCA
>Ga0114948_10001442_pt1 | contig 10314 bp, 11 predicted proteins | sample CR04metaG_FD_83877 | JGI IMG/M metagenome (GOLD analysis project Ga0114948, IMG submission 83877) | Deep subsurface microbial communities from Mariana Trench to uncover new lineages of life (NeLLi) - CR04 metaG | ecosystem: Environmental > Aquatic > Marine > Ocean trench > Sediment | place...
CATCCGGCACTGATTCCAGCGTTGCTTTCTTCAATGAACTTGCAAATGCTTCCGGTTCAATTTCCTGGAACGAGTGCTTAACAGGTTCTGGCTCAGGTTCGGGTTCTGGCTGGGGCTCAGGTTCGGACTCTGGCTCAGGTTCGGGTTCAGGTTCGGGCTCAGGCGCAGGTTCGGGCTCGGGCTCGGGCTCGGGCTCGGGTTCGGGCTCAAGTGTCGGTTCAGCCTCGGGTGCCGGTTCAGGCTGTTCAGATTTCCCACCGAATAAATTCTTGAATGCGTCAAAAAATCCCATGGTTGGTCCCTCTCTCTTTGAGATTGGTCTTTCAGTTTAACGCGAATTACTCCTCGGTGTTCTTAACGGTTCATTCTTCCTTCGATTAATGAGTTCACGACTTCGGGTTCCGCCAGCGTGGAAGTGTCGCCCAGGTTGGAATAATCATTTTCGGCGATTTTGCGCAGGATGCGCCGCATAATTTTGCCCGAACGGGTTTTCGGCAGAGCGGGCGCCCACTGAATCAGGTCGGGCGTGGCAAATGGTCCGATATCCTTTCTGACACAGTTGCGTAATTCAGCCGCCAGTTCGTCGCCCGGTTCCCGGCCGGCAATCAACGTGACATAAACATAAATGCCCTGTCCCTTGATCTCGTGCGGATAACCGACCACTGCGGCTTCAGCAACGGCCGGATGCGCGACCAGCGCGCTTTCAATTTCGGCGGTGCCCATCCGGTGTCCGGAAATGTTGAGTACATCGTCCACCCGTCCGGTAATCCAGTAGTAGCCGTCTTCGTCCCGCCGGCAACCATCGCCAGTGAAAAAGTAACCCGGAAACTGCGAAAAATAGGTTTCGGCAAAACGTTCATGATCGCCATAGATTGAACGCATTTGCCCCGGCCAGCTATCCTTGATAACGAGTTGTCCTTCAGCTTCGCCGTGCAGTTCATTTCCCTGTTGATCCACCAGCGCCGGCACAATACCGGGTAAGGGAAAGCTGGCCGATCCCGGTTTCATTGGTGTCGCGCCGGGTAATGGACTGATCAGTATCCCTCCGGTCTCGGTTTGCCACCAGGTATCCACGATCGGGCAGCGGCCCTCGCCAACAACGTTGAAGTACCACTCCCAGGCTTCGGGATTGATGGGCTCGCCCACGGTACCAAGCAAGCGCAGAGAACTCCTGGACGTTTTTTTGACCGGGCCCTCACCTTCACGCATCAACGCCCGGATGGCCGTTGGCGCCGTGTAGCAGATGTTGACCTGGTGCTTGTCGCAAATTTGCCAGAAGCGGCTGGCATCCGGGTAATTGGGTACGCCTTCAAACATCAGTGTAGTTGCGCCGTTGGCCAGTGGCCCGTACACAATGTAGCTGTGGCCGGTGACCCAGCCTACATCGGCTGTACACCAGTAAATGTCACCTTCCTGGTAGTCGAATACCAGTTCGTGGCTGAACGCGGCATACACCATGTAACCGCCGGTGGTGTGCAAAACCCCCTTGGGTTTACCGGTAGAGCCGGAAGTGTAGAGGATGAACAGCGGGTCTTCGGCGTTCATCTCCTCAACCGGGCAATCATCGCTGACCTGTGCTTCCAGTTCGTGCAGCCAGTGATCGCGAGTTGCATCAACGGGCACCGCTGCACCGGTATTGCGAACGATAAGCACGCTCTTCAGCGTGTCCATAACGCCTTCGCGGGTACAGGCTTCATCCACATTCAGCTTCAGTGGCACCCGCTTGCCTCCTCGCACGCCCTGGTCAGCGGTGATTACGATGCTGGATTTGCAATCCACAATCCGCCCCGCGAGCGCGTCGGGTGAAAACCCGCCGAACACCACTGAATGGACTGCACCGATCCGTGCGCAGGCCAGCATGGCGATGGCCGCCTCGGGAATCATTGGCATATATATGGTTATCCGGTCTCCACGCTGCACACCGAGTTTTTTGAGCGCATTGGCCATTTTGCACACGCGCTGATGCAGTTGCCGGTAACTGATGTGCGCATCCCTCGAGGGATCGTCGCCTTCCCAGAGGATGGCGGTCTGCTCACCCCTGGTTTGCAGGTGGCGGTCAATGCAGTTGTAGCAGGCGTTGAGAGTGCCATCCTCAAACCAGCGGATGTGCAGATCAGATTTCTCAAAGGAAACGTCCCTGACACGGCCAAAGGGCTTTATCCAGTTGATCCGCCGGGCCTGGCCTGCCCAGAAGGCTTCATTGTCGGTCATCGACTGGCGATAAAGTTCCTGGTACTTATCCTGGTTGACGCGCGATCTCGCCGCAGCAGCCGGTATGACAGGGTGAATCGTGCTCATCGTGTCACTCGTATTGTTATTGGTGGAACCATTCTATCAGTCTGTCAGGAAACAACCTTTAACACCAAGGAATGCGGAATAGATCGGCGGTTCCCTGATATCATTTGTGGATCATCCACAATGGGAGATCGATCATGGCAGTTGCCCGGGTTACGGAAATCATCGCATCATCATCCGAGTCATTCGATGACGCGGTCAGGAAAGGGGTCGCGCGTGCAAACCAGACACTGAACGACGTGCGCGGGGCGTGGATTGAAGGCCAGAAAGTGATCTGTGACGCCGAGGGCGAAATCAAGGAATACCGGGTGAACCTGAAAGTGACGTTTGTACTTGCGGGCTAAATACTAGAATTTTAGCGCTTCCATGTCATACCCGGGCGCCATCCCCAGCGCCACAGCAGTCCTGCACCGAAAAAAAGCCCACCCAGGTGGGCAAAGTGCGCGATCTGGGGCATGGCACGGGTGATGCCGAAGAACAACTCTACGCCACCGTAAATCAGGACGAACCATTTGGCCTTGACGGGGATCGGGAGAAAAATGAGGAAAATCCGGTTGTTAGGAAACATTACGCCGTACGCGAGCAGCAATCCGAACACCGCACCGGATGCGCCAATGGTGGGGTAGAACGCACCGCTGGCTTGTTGCACCACGAGTTGGGTAATAGCAGCGCCAATGATGCAGACGGCGTAGTAAAGCGCAAATTTCTGACTACCCCAAATACGCTCTATCGGCAGACCAAACATCCACAAAGCAAACATATTGAAAAAAATGTGGTTGAAGCCACCATGCAAAAACCCATAGCTCACAAGCTGCCAGGGTCGAAAATGCCCGCTTTGTAACGGCCACAGCGCGAGCGATACCGACAGGTTTTGCATCAGGAAAATTACGACGCAGACAACGATAATTCCTATCGCAACCGGAGGTTGGGTGACGCGGTTCACCGGGTTTTGCAATTTTTTCTCCTGGGCCTTTTAAATATTGGTTTGCTGCGACGGGATAAAATTCTGACGCCCGGCGCAGCGGCTGGTTCATATTACAATAGTCAACATTAGTGATGGAGTAAGAATGCAGAAATTACCGGCATCGAGAGGATTGGCCTGGCTGACGGGCAGCGTGGCACTGTTGCGCGCGCAATGGGCCAGGCTGATATTGATCGGCCTGATCCTGCAGTTCCTGATGGGGTTCACCCAGGCTGGCGTGCTGGGAATCCTGTTCGTGCTTGCCGTTCCGGCGCTCACAGCAGGTGTGTTACAGGCCATGTTCAGCGTGGAACAGGGAATCAGGCCATCGCTGTTTACCTTATTCAGTGCTTTTACTTCACCCGAGCGGATGATGCGTTTGTTTGTGCTGGGTGTCGTTATGATTGCTGCCGGTACATTGACCGCCGGGGCAATGCTGGCCGGCAGCCTGGAGACGCTCAATCCGGAACTGCTTGCGCGCCTGGAAAGCGGTGAGGTGGAAGCGCTGGCACTGATCGATCCCGTCGCGCTGCAGCGAATAGTCTTGTCCGTGATTGCCGGTGTGGCGATCAGTGGGAGCATCGGCTATTTCGCAATTCCGCTGATTTGGTTTCAGGGCAAATCCACCGGCACCGCCATTTTGAACGGTTTGACAGGCATGTTCAGAAACTGGCTGCCCTTCCTGGTCATGGGCGCATTACTCGTGGTGGTGGCAATACCGGTGGTGATCATCATCGCCGTGCTGTTCTCACGCCCGGGCGGAGGCTCCGGCATATCCGCGATCCTCACGTTGATCATGCTGCTGGTCATGGTGATCTACCAGTTGCTTCTGTTCGGCGCGCAATATTTGTCTTTCAAAGAAGTGTTCGGCACCGGCCAGTCAGACACGGGCCCTGAAAGCAATCAACTGGTGGCCTGATCAGATTTAGTGTTGGAAAGCAACACACGTGATAACAGTATTCCGATTTCGAACAGAACCCACATCGGAATGGCCAGTAAGGTCTGTGAAATCACGTCCGGTGGCGTCAATAGCATGCCAATGGCGAAGGCGCCGACAACGACATACGCCCTCATGCCCGCCAGTTTATCCGGCGTAGTGAGGCCGGTTGCGACACAGATAATGGTGGCGATGGGCACCTCAAAGGTGATGCCAAAGGCCAGAAACAACGTGGTCACAAAATCCAGGTACTTGCTGATGTCCGTCATGACCTCAACGCCTTCCGGGGCGATCCGGGTCAGAAACCCGAACACCAGCGGAAACACGACGAAATAGGCAAATGCACAACCCAGGTAAAAAAGAGCAATGGATGAAAACAGCAGCGGGCGCGCCAGTCGTTTCTCGTGCTTGAACAGGGCCGGCGCCACGAATGCCCATAGTTGGTAGAGAATATAAGGTGCGGCAACCAGCACGGCGACCAGCAGGGTGAGCTTGAACGGGGTCAGAAAAGGTGATGCCACATCTATGGCAATCATGCTGCTGCCTTCCGGCAGGTGCGCCATCAGTGGCGCGGCCAGCATTGCGTAGAGATCGCGGGCGAAGGGCAACAGGCAGAGCAGAACAATCAACACCGAGACGCAGGCGCGGATCAGCCTGGTGCGCAATTCGAACAGGTGCTCCAGGAAAGATTGCTCGCGATCACTTTCCGGGTGCTCAGCCATCCGTGGATTCCCGGGTGTCCTCTTCGGCCTGAGATTCAGCCTTAACGCCGATGTCGCCAGTGTCTCTGATCTTCTGGTCTATTTCCTGACCCACTTTTTTAATTTCCCTGGCGACCTTGTTAACCGGCCCGGAAATATCCGCTTCCGCCAGTTCAGCTTCAATGGATCTGCGCAGGCTGTACCAACTGCTTCGAGCCTTCCTGATCAGACCGCCTGCGGTGCGGGCAATACCGGGTAATTTTTCTGGGCCCAGCACAATCAGCCCAATCAGGGCCAGGAGAAAAACCTCTGCGAAACCGACATCAAACATCTGTGCCGGGCGGACGCTCAGCCGGATTGTTATCCTTCGTGCTTTCTTCAACGGTAGAGGAAGGCATGGCTTCTGCGCCGATCTGCTGCGGCTCATCTGCTGCCGGGTCAGCGGTCTCGGAGTCGGAGTCGTCTTCCATGCCTTTGCGGAAGCCCTTTATGGCGCTGCCAAGATCACTGCCGATATTGCGCAAGCGCTTGGTGCCGAATACCAGAACCACGATCAGCAGCAGGATCAGGAGCTGCCATACACTTATTCCACCAATCATGTCATGAACTCCATATCATCTTCAGTGGTGATTCTAGCCCAATCGGGCCAATAAGGCTGCTATCAGGGAAAAGGATGAAACACCGGCTTTGGCCGGTCGCCAGAATCAGGAAAACCGTTGACGTAAGCTGACAAGGCCTGTAAACAGCAATGCAAGGATTACCAGCAACCTGCCCAGGCTGTCCAAAACCGGTATTCGTTGGGCATCGGCGAAGCGATCATCAGGCGAGTTGTTGCAATTGACCGGCGGCGCAATGGCGAGGCTTTCAAAACCAATAATGGTTGTAGCAGATTGCAGGGTGCCGACACCGGTGTTCAGGTCGATGCGCAGAATTTCGCTGTCCAGGCCAGACTGGGATCGGTCGGTGATGGCCCAGAGATCACCCGCGGCATCAAATGCCAGGCCTGCCTGGGAATAATTCGCGATGGTTGGCCCGATTTCACCAATGGCCGTGGCGACGCCGGTATCCACGTCAATCCTGTACAGGCTGCGGTTATCCAGTGGACCTTCGTCACCCAGCAGGCCGTTGCCAAGACCATACAGCCGAATCGGAGAGCTGCCGGAAGATGCGATCGCCGAGATGTTGACGCCCAGGCTACCCTTCGCGCCGACGCGGCTCGCGTTGCCTGCCAGGTCTATGACATAAAGCGATTGCGAGAACACCGAAGTCGCATACAAAGTCCCGTTACAGCTAAAGGTCAATCCGAAATCGTTTTGTTTCGCGGAATCCAGACCGGAGATCTTAACCTCGGTTTCAGGCATCACGGTGCCACTCGTTGTGTCAATCCGGAACAGTCTCAACATATCTTCATCCACACCCCAGAGGCCCAGGTCCGGCGCGATAGCCAAGCCTTCGATATCCTTGCGCGTCACGCCAAGCGAAGAAACTGTTATGCCAATCGGGGTAGCGCTGCCATCCGCCAGGTCGATCCGGTGCAGCGTATCGCCCAGCGGTTCATCCGAATTGACGCTATAACCCATAGGCGCAGCCATCGCTGCCGCGAAAGGCAGGGCAAGCAGCGAAATCAGGGCTATGTGAATAAAGCTTCTCATGCGGACAGCAGCCATCCTCATCCAGCAGAACGATGGGACGCTCATGCTAGCAGAAAAAACAGTTATTACAAAGTCTTATCCGCTGTTTTAGTAGTGCCGATCCAGCCTGTTGTTTGTCTGCAACAAACCGGTGTGCCTTACTGAATGCCACGCGGGTTTCCATGATTGACATAAATGCCTGCAAATTCAGGAGGGATTGAACAAACAGGTGTAAATGAAAGCTTGAAAGCGAACATTTGTGCAAGCACAATCAGGTCAAATGTCGCTTTTTAACAACAATCCTTTTCCAGCGAGCAAGCCGCCACGGCCGCAGCACCAATGAACGGTGTGTTGCTGGTCAACCTCGGAACGCCCGAAACAGCGACTCCGGCCGATGTGGCGGCCTATCTCACAGAATTCCTATCCGATTCCAGGGTTATCGATTTTCCCAGGTGGCTATGGCTGCCGGTCCTCAGGTTGATTGTCATCCCGTTGAGACGCCGCCGCACTGCTGAGGCCTACCGGAAAATCTGGACACCGCAGGGATCTCCGCTGATGGTTTTTTCGAAATCGCTTGCGGACAAGCTTCGAGAAGCTTTGTGGGGCAAGGCCGAGATCACCCTGGCGATGCGATACGGTCAACCCGGTGTCCGTACAGGCCTGGAAGTGTTGAAAGAAACGGGCGTTGAGAGTCTGGTCGTACTGCCGTTGTATCCCCAGTATTCCGGCACCACCACAGAGGCGGTATTCGACGCGGTTGAGGTCGCTTTGAGGGAGATGGACTGGTTCCCGCAACTGCAATCGATTCAGAAATATCATGATGTTCCGGGTTGGGCGAAAGCGGTGGGCGATTCGATACGCAAATTCCAGCAGAAAGCCGGCAAACCGGATAAATTATTGTTCTCCCTGCACGGGATTCCACAACGGTATGTGTCCGCCGGTGACCCTTATGCCGCGCAATGCGAGCAAAGTGTTGCAGACATTGCGCTTAACCTGGGTCTTGCCCGCGATGAATGGCTTTTGAGCTATCAATCCCGTGTAGGGCGTGAACCCTGGCTGCAACCCTATACCGCGGTTTCCCTGGCGGAAATGGCTGCTTTGGGCGTGAAAAATGTACAAGTGGTGTGTCCGGGATTTGCGGTGGACTGCCTTGAAACCCTGGAGGAAATCGAGATACAAAACCGTAAACTTTTTATGCGAAAAGGCGGTGAACGCTTTGATTACATTCCGGCGCTCAATGACACGGACACTCACGTGTCATTGCTTTCCAAGCTGATCCAACAGGCGTTTCGCTGAACGCATTTAGCCGCAGCCTTCGCCGCGAACACACAGCCCGCATGGGTTGAATCAGTCTATCAAGAGACGGATCGCCGCGGTCTGCTGCATTGCAGCCGGCAGCCTGGCGAAACCCCGGCAACCGGATTCAGATTACTGGCAATCGCAGAACGGTTTCTTGGTCGATTTTCCGCAACGGCACAAGGCACCTTGCATAGACAGGCATTCCTGCCCTTTGTTGTTGTACACCCGCAGGTAACCCCGGTAATTCAAGGGGCCATCCTTGATGCAGGTAATCGTCAACGTCTGGGGCCGGAGTACCGGCATGCAGTCTGATGCAGTCAGGATGTTGCCGGCATCCAGAAACTCGACATCGAGGTGCTGATCATCACAAATCGGCTTAGACCGGGATGCACCGCAGCGGCACAGGGTCAGGTGGTTGGCGTGCGTAACGCCACCGTCTTCACCGATCAGCGTAATGTTGCCGGTGATTTTAAGCGGTCCACCACTGGTTACCCTGGCTTCGTTCGGAACTTCCAGTCTCTTGGGTACACGTTTGTTACCCTTTTGTTCACGAAACCAGCGATCCAGTGCTTTTTCGTCCGTGGAAACATTGTCGACTTGATCCTTTCTCGCGACCTCAAAATCAGGCTGGGGTGATGTGTCACCCCCCGAGTCAAGGTCCTCTCGAACGGAATCCGAATTAATCGTTGCGATAGTTTTGGCCAATGCCTTGGTTGCGTCTTCCATGACAGCTATCTCCAAAGAGTTTCTCTCTCCAATATACTGTAGCATCTCAATAGACTTTTTGCTCATTTATTCAAGGGATAGGAATGCAAAGACTATTTGCACTCATCATGCTGTTGCTGCCACTGGTCTCCTGGGCAGCCCCGGTTGCAGTGCCGGACCGGGTTCGCGGCGAGGGTCCATTCGAACGTTTGATCCTGCAGGGGGTGACCCTGGTCAACGGTGAGGGTGCACCGGCAGTCGGGCCGATGGATGTATTGATTGAGGGCAACCGCATCATCGAAATACGCAAGCTGGGTATCCTTTTCCCGGTTCCACCCGACAAACGGATCGAAGTCAGGCCGGGGGATCGGGTTATGGAACTCGATGGCCACTTCCTGCTTCCGGGCTTCATAGACTTGCACGCCCACTTCGGCGGAGACGAACAGGGCGTGCCCGCGGAATATGCCGCCAAGCTATGGCTGGCACATGGTATTACCACGATCCGTGAGCCGGGCAGTGGCAATGGGCTTGACTGGGTCTTGCAGCACCAGGAGCGCAGTGCAAGAAACGCCATCACGGCACCGCGAATTGTTGCTTATGTGCGCTTTGGCCAGGGAACTGACGGACCATTCCTCACCCCGGAAGAGGCGCAAAAATGGGTTAAAGGCGTCGCCAGGCAGGGTGCGCAGGGCATCAAGTTTTTCGGCGCGCCCAGCCACATCATGAAAGCAGCGTTGCGCGAGGCCGGCAAACAGGGCTTGGGTTCGGCCATGCACCATGCCCAGCTTGACGTGGTCAACTGGAATGTACTGGACAGTGCGCGCGCCGGCATGACAACGATGGAGCATTGGTACGGTTTACCCGAAGCAATGTTCGAAGACCGTGTCATCCAGGACTATCCGCTGGATTACAACTATGCCAATGAACAGCACCGTTTTGGTGAAGCGGGTCGCCTTTGGTCGCAGGCTGCAGGGCCGGGTTCGGACACCTGGAACCGGGTGCGGGACGAACTCATCGCACTGGATTTCACCATTAACCCGACATTGACGATTTACGAGGCCAGCCGTGACCTGATGCGGGAGATGAATGCAGACTGGCATGGCGAATATACGCACCCGAATCTGTGGCAGTTTTTTCAGCCTTCTCGTGACTCGCACGGCTCTTACTGGTATGACTGGACCACCGCAAATGAAATTGCCTGGAAGAATAATTTCCGCAAGTGGATGACGTTTCTGAATGATTATAAAAACCACGGCGGCCGGGTAACGCTGGGTTCGGACGCCGGTTATGTCTGGAAAATATACGGCTTCGGGTACATCCGCGAGATGGAATTGCTCCAGGAGGCGGGATTTCACCCGCTGGAAGTGCTGCGTGGCGCGACCTTCCATGCCGCCGAGGTGCTCGGCATGGATGAGCAGATCGGCTCGATCCGGGTGGGCAAGCTCGCTGACCTGGTGATCACCGAATACAATCCATTAAGCAATTTCAAAGTGCTGTACGGCACGGGGCATTTCAGGTTGGGCGATGACGACAAGCCCCAGCGGGTCGGTGGTGTGAAGTACACCATCAAGGACGGCATTGTCTACGACGCTACAGAGTTGCTTGCCGATGTTCGTGCATTGGTACAGTCTGCTAAAAACGCCACTAAGACTGAATCAGCATCGCCTTAAAATAAATTGGAGTTTTCCTAATTTGCCGCCATCAGGTCCTCGAGGTCGGCCAGCACTTCCCCGGTGTGGGTATCCGGGTCGACCTTTTCGTAGTGTTTCACAACGATGCCATCCG
>Ga0114948_10001445_pt1 | contig 10307 bp, 5 predicted proteins | sample CR04metaG_FD_83877 | JGI IMG/M metagenome (GOLD analysis project Ga0114948, IMG submission 83877) | Deep subsurface microbial communities from Mariana Trench to uncover new lineages of life (NeLLi) - CR04 metaG | ecosystem: Environmental > Aquatic > Marine > Ocean trench > Sediment | place...
GTCCATATATAAACTCATCATATATTTCATCGGAAATGACATGCAGGCCATGTTTATCGGCAAGTTCAGCAACCATCTTGAGTTCTTCCGGACTATATAAAACACCGGTCGGATTGTTTGGATGATTGATGACAATCGCCTTTGTTTTAGAAGTAACAAATGGTTCGATCTCTTCGGGACGGAGGGTAAAATCGGGGTAGGTGTTAAACAATTTCGGAACTCCTCCACACATAATCACAACATTGGCGTAGGCCACAAAATAGGGGTCGGCAATTAAAACTTCATCACCCGGACTGACTACACTCATTATGGCAAGAATATAACCGCCTGTTGCACCGGCAGTGATTAACAAATCTTCATGGTTTATATTGCACCGGTTTAAATGTGCACTCAGTTTTTCCCTGAGTTCGGGTATTCCCCGTGTTGAAACATAGCTATTAAATCCATCCTTAATCCACTTAATCCCTTCCTCTTTTATCGGTTCGGGAATATCAAAGTCCGGGTCGCCGATTGAAAGGTCGATACCATCGGGATTTGCACAGGCGATATCAAAAATACGCCGAATTCCCGAAGGCCGAATCTGACTCACACGGCGTGACAGCTGCTTTTCTTTTGGCAATAAGGGCTCCTCTGGTTATCATCCAATTTAATATCGACTTCTCCATCCCAAATTTAAAAGTTTTGAACTAAACTTACAAGTGAATTTCTTTCCTCCAAGTTTTAACGGCTTTTATTAAATACGAATATTACTGGAATAGAGCCAAAACCTGCACAAGAACCTTTGCGGCTATGCGACTTTGTGTACTCTTTTAATGCTCCTTTTTTGGTTCCGGCTTATCCGGCTTAGGACTAAATCACTCCAAATTACCAAAATACGCCAGAAGTACCGCTTCAAGAATTGCTTGCTATTATTTTTTGAGATGGTTATTTTCTGCAATCTAACTGCATTTGGCTAATAAACCGTGGAAGTTTAATTTTGCAATGAAATTATTTTTGAAATTTATATTACCTGCTGTTGGCGTTCTTTTTCTCCTTGGCTTACTAATATTCCTTCGATCCTCAAAAAATCACAACGATAACATTTCTACATCAAAATCGCGGACAGCGTACGTCTTCCTAAATCTTGATCCCAAAGTTGAATATGTCGGAGATGAGGACTGCGCCGATTGCCACTCGGAAATTTACCAAACCTTCAAACAAACCGGCATGGGCCGCTCTTTTTACCCGCCCACTACAGAGAATATTATTGAGGATTACACGAAACACAATCATGTCTATGATCGAAAATCAAATTTACATTACGAGGTGTACGAGAAAGATGGCCATTTCTTTCAATCAGAATATCGGCTCGATGAGAAAAAAAGAACCCACGAACTTGTTCGAAAAATTGATTATATCGTTGGTTCCGGTAATCATAATCGTACCTATTTAAGAAATGACAACGGCTTTCTTTATGAAATGCCGGTTACCTGGTACAGTGAAAAAAACGTTTGGGACCTGAGTCCCGGTTATCACACCCGCAATCTGCGTTTTTCAAGGCCCATTGTGCAGGAATGCATGAACTGTCACAATTCTTATGCCGGGCACGTCGAACATTCGGAAAATCTTTATTCAGACGTACCGTCAGGAATCGGCTGCGAACGTTGTCACGGTCCAGGGGAACTGCACGTGGAGCGGCGGCAAAATTCTACATTCGCCGAGTTGAAGAATATGCAGTTTGACAGCACGATCGTTAACCCAAAACATTTATCTCCTGATTTACAAATGGATGTTTGCCGTCAATGTCATTTACAGGGTGACATCAGAGTCATCAAAAAAGGAAAGAAGGAATCGGATTTTCGGCCGGGTTTCAGATTGACCGACATAAAATCCGTTTACATTCGCGACAAAGTACCTTCGGGTGACTTCCGAATTGCAAGCCATGGTGCACGGCTTTCTTTAAGTACCTGCTTCCTGAAAAGCGGCGGTAACATGGTTTGTACAACCTGTCATAATCCGCACAAACCTGTGCAAACACTTTCAAGATCATTCTTTAACGAGAGATGTTTGATCTGCCACAACTTAGAAACTCTTAGTCAAGCAAATAGCCAGGCCAATCATCGTAGCACCGGTGATTGCGTCTCATGCCATATGCGCCAAGGTGCGACCTCGGATATTTTGCATGTCAATTTTACGGACCACTGGATTCGCAAAGAAATTAAAGAGCTTTCCAAAACTGAGTCCGATTTGTTACAAAGTCAAGATGGAGCAGCCGTTACTTTTAAAGATTTTTATGAAGAGCAGGATTCGGCGGCGGGCTTGAGGCTTGGCATTGCTTATGTAAAATATTTTGAGTCTAAGCACGGATTAAAAGAATATTTGCAACGCGCAATTCCGCTCATGAATTCCGGACTCCAAAGCCATCCCGATCACCAGAATGGTTTGTACTTTCTCGGCAAAGCTTACGCTCACCTCGGGCGTCTTAATGAAGCTTCAATAGTTTTTCAAAATTTGATCCAGTTGGCCCCGCAACATGCTTTGGGTCATTTTCAGCTCGGGTCGGTTTCGCAAAAACTACAACAGTCCGCCCAGGCAATTGCGGCGTATCAAACTTCATTGGCTATTTTCCCGTATAATGCAACCGCTTTAAATAACCTTGGGAATATTTATTCTGAGTCTCCGGATCCGCAAAAGGCAATTGAGTTTTATGAAAGAGCTTTACAAGTCCAGTCAGACTTTACATTAGCATATAATAACCTTGGCGATCTTTATGCTTACAAACTTAATGACTTTGAGACCGGAAGTAAGTATTTTAAAATGGCCCTGCAACAAGATCCAGATTTTGTTACAGCATTACATAATTTAGGAAATATAAGCCTGGGAACCGGAAATGAAAATGAAGCATTGAAATATTTCGAGGCGGCGGTTAAAGTTGATTCGCAATTTGTGCCGGCTTATGGTAACCTGGCAGTCATTCATTTACGCCGTGGAGAAAAGAAAAAAGCGATTGGTTATCTACGCAAAGTACTTGGCATTGACGCGGAAGACCTCCGCGCTCAAGATATGCTCAGACAAATCGAGAATTCTAATTAGAATTGGCTGCAACGACCTCGAGTCTTCCGCCCTGGCGGCGCATGGGTAGATTTAGATAATCAGTCCCAGGTTCGATAAATTTTTCGCCAAGGCTTTGAAGTAGCGCGTTGGGGATTTCTTCATGTCTTATCAAAATATGTGGAATCACTTCATACGCACCAACCGGAAGCACGCCTCCTGCGCCGCCAATATCGAAATCCTTTTCAATAATTTGCTTCACAGATCCGATAATATGCGCGGTCTGGTTTGGATTACCTTTTGAAGATTGAAATAAAAACAACTGTTCTGTATTTAAATTCTTTAAAATGACCGTCCCGAGTGGTCGTCCGAAAGTGGTCGGGAAAACTACCGTAGCAGAGTCATTCAACGGCGTTACTAAATGAACATCCACGTTGATGACTCCGGAATACGACGTAGAAATAGAAGTCGGCTCTACAACGGTATTTATGTCTAAGAATTTTTGCAGTTCCTTCGGTTGATTTAACTCACCCTCTTTATTAATTTCACCCTGGGCAAAAATAAATTCGCCGTTTCGCGTCACCACAGTAGTTGATTTTAAACCATAATTGGCGAGATAGAAATAGAGACTGAAACTGCCCGTAACACCGCTCGGGGTTCCCTGGGCTGCAGGGGGTGGTAAAGTAACCCTGAACTCACCCTTGGCATCCGACCTGACGCCAATGCCAAAACCTTCAAGCCAGATATAGACGCCTTCCGCATCAAAACCGTCACTGAGTACAACTTTGCCGCTTATTTCTCTATTTCCGGAACTGATTTCGTCTGAATCAAATGGACTTTTAGTACAGGAGATAACAAGAAAACTCAAGTAGAAACATATCGACACGCTGCAAATAAATTTAATCAACTTCATTTCAAGAGTTCCTCACCTGAGTATAAATTGCCGGGTAATTTATGTTAATACTGGGCGCCCACTGTCATGTAAAATCTGCGGTCTCGAATTGTAAGGCCTGACAATTCCGTGTCGTCATCCCTTAACAAATTGCGTCCACTCACGTTGGCAAATAATTTGATTTTCGAAATTTCAAATCTCTTACTTAAATGAACATCCAGGTTAGTATAAGCCCGTAAAGGAATCTCATCAAAGGTGCTGCTATTCGCTTTACGAACCAAAGCTACCTGCTCCCCTTCTTTAAACAAAAATATCTGCAGAGCATAGCCAGCGTGATCAATATTTAGGTTCAAGGTACCTTTGAAATCCGATTTAAACGGAAATACATTTTTGTCAGAAATGAAATAGCGGGAGAGTCCAACCCCGAAGGTCACTTTTTTCTTTAACAAGAAAACATTTGATTTTCCTTCAAGGCCGGTAATTCTCGCTGTTGGCGCATTATCATAAAAGGGTACTGGAAAACCAGGTACGGTAAAAACACGAAATTTATTGTCATATAAATTTTGGAAGTAACTTGCCGAAATCTCCCAGCCGTTGATAGATCTGTGGTCTTCGACTTCCATAGTAACGGTGGTACTGATTTCCAGGCTGCGGCTTGTTTCAGGATTAAGATTTGCCTGATTGGCAATTCCAGTGAGAACATTCGGGATGCTAATCTGTTGAAGAAGAGTTGGAAATTTGGTATTCGAGCCGTAAGTAAAATAAGACTCGAACATAAGGTCATTGCGCTGGCCATGCAATCTTGCAGCAAATTTGACCTGCGTATCCTGCCAGTCGTTGCTGTTAAAAATCCCGGTCGAGCCATTTCTTGAGACCGGATTAAGCTGCTCATCCTGCACAATGTCATGCCTCAAACTAACATCTAAATCCAGGCTGTTAAGAAAATCAGAACCAGTTGGTCCATGGTATTTGAGAATCGACACAAAACCGTGATGGTTTCTTCTTAAATCCGACGACTCTAAGCCCACTTGTTCTTCATTAAAATTTTTTCTGATATCGACAAAATCCAAGTGAGCGATTTTCACTTGATAAGCAAATAACAAATCCAGCCTATTCAGCTTAAATCTTTTTTCAGTATCAATCTGGAGCGTTCGCTCATCAATGTTACGCTCCAGCAGACCGCTCCCACTTGCCAAAAATTGCGTCTCATCTAACCGTCGTAACGACACTGAAAGATCTAAATTTCTAATTTTGAACAAATCCCCGGCGTATTGCAGAGAAAGTAAGTGATTGAAGCTGGCCAAATATTCTGAATCTCGTTGGTTTTCATAATCAAGATCGGTAAAAAGATACATTGCACTCAGCAGATTTCGACGAAGATTTCGAGGATCCCGGGAAAAACTAAAGCTAAGATTTGCAGTATGATGCAAAGAAGTATTGGTTAGTTTTTGTCTGCCGGGTAGTGCATTCCTAAAATTTCTTTCAGCGCCGCCACGTTTAAAGCTATATGATCCGAGTAACCGGTTTAGTCTTTTATAAAAGTGCAAACCCCAGTTTCCCGAACGGTAAGTTCCCAGCCGCTGTTGAAATCGCACCGTGTAATCTTGCTCTATTTTGGGTACAATATTGATTACTCCGGAAAAAGTTTCCGAACCGTAAAGGGCGGTATTGCTCCCTTTGATGATTTCAAACCTTTCTACATCCTCCAGGTCGATAAGCGAGAAATCAAAGACATTATTGTAGGAGCTGTTCATTTTAATACCGTTGAACATTACCGCCACTTCATCAGGATTACCGCCTCGAATGGAGACGGTTTTCTTGCCGCTAAGCTGCTCATCAATTTGTATGCTGTGGTCCGTTCGCAGCAAATCAGCCGCGTCGACATAACCCCGGATTTCGAAATCTTTTGCTTCTATTATTGAAACGTGCTGGGGAAGGTCCTTTTGAATTTCGGGTCCTTGAATCCCAGCCCCTTCAACTTCGACCGGCTGTAAAGGAATTACACGCGGCTGCAAATAAACATATCTCATTGTGGCCAGAGAGTCTAACGGAACTTCGTATATCTCATAACCGATATGTCTAAAAACAACTATCTGACCAGGAGTGGACTGAGCAACTTTCAATGAAAAACGTCCGGATGCATCACTTGTTGTACCGACTTTAGTCCCCTTGATAAAAATATTTACATTGCGAATTTTCCGATGAGTATTGATGTCTCGAACGATGGCATATATGAAAATCTCTGCAACACTGATATTGGCCCAGAAAAGAATATAGAATAATATTATGCTAAGTTTTTTTATTTTCATTATATTCCAAAATCAATATATGATTAATCAGCTTGGTCCTTAAAATTACACCACGAACTTTAAGGAAGTGACCTCGCGACGCGAAAGCCGACATGGCTTTCAGACAATGGATCCAAATCAAAAGTGCTGTCGCCATTGGTATTAATAGCACCGCGAAAAGCGGATCGGCATCCAATATCTTCGCAGAACCAGCAACCGCCACGCCAGACCACCAGTCCTCCCGGGAAAATGCCTAAAGGCATAGTCGGTCCCGGTCCTTTTGGGTTTTCGGAAGGACTTACGGAAAAATAATCCGGATCAAATTGATCAAAGACATACTCGGCAACATTTCCGGATAAGTCATAAATACCAAATGCGTTTGGTGGGAAGGACCCGATAGGAGCCAACCCTTCAAATATGTCCTGTCCTTCCTGACCTGAATAATTGGCAAGGTCGTGACTTATCGTGCCATTTTGAGTACCGTATTCCAGTTGTTGTCCAGCTCGACTTGCTTTTTCCCATTCTGCTTCCGTTGGTAACCGTAATCCATAAAACCTGCAAAATGCAGCGGCGCCATACCAATTCAATCTAACGACAGGATAATTTTCGAATCCTGAGACGACAGTAAATTCAGTACCGGTATATTCTATGAATTTATCAGGAAACTGGGAACCTGGTTGTATCCAGGAATAAATTAATGAAGCAAAAGGTCCCTTTGAAGCTTTGACGATGCTCGACCCAAAAATCTGAAGTTCTCCAACTTTTAAAGCCTGATTTAAATAGGTTACATATTGTTCATTGGTAACTTCATACTTGGCTATTTCGAATTCATCTATAAAAACTTGGTGTGCGGGTTGTTCAATTGCACTACCATTATCATCCCCCATAAGAAACGTCCCGGCCGGAATTCTTACCACCTCAAACGGAAGACTCAATGTGGTCTGAATTTCTACTTCACTCTGTATCGTTAGCGTTTGAAATTCACCCGTTATCGTTTCGTTTCCGGTCGCTCCGGAAAACGTTTGCAATAATCCATTACTATCAATGGTTGCGGACACCCCTGGTGAAAGCGACCATTTGACCTTTTTGTTGATAAAAGCCAGACTAAAGTCATGAAATCGACCGAAGGCATCAAATTGAATCGAAGCCCCAGCCTGGACAGTGGTTATAACCGGCCATATCGCCAATGAGGTGGCCCGTAATGTTACGTCGATCTCCGTCGTGGCAACTTGCCCCCCAAATTCAGCCCTGACAGTTTCAACGCCAGTGGAACTATTATCAGCCTTAAATACGCCTTTTTCATCAACTGTCCCCAAACCGCCCATAGAAGTTGACCACACTGCTTCTGTCGTTACGTCTTCAGATGTGCCATCTCCCAGTTCAATAATTGCGGAGAGTTGTAATGACCCTCCGGCATAAATAAAAAGAGCTGGCGCTTTGATTTGCAGTCCAACAGGAAAATTGTCAGGAGCAGTCGGTTTACTTCTACAACTAAAAAAACAATTCAAAATCAAGATACAAGTAAGCGTTTTTATAATGGCTACCTTTAAAAATATGTTAATCATAGGCATGTTATATTTTAAAATGACAGATGGATATTCAGATAAGGTTATCACACTAAATACGTACAATTGGGGAACGAAGTTATTCCTGTTTTAAAGGAATCGCTATTTAAGCAAAACTAATTTCTTTTGAATCGAAACAGAATCCCCGGATTTAAGCGAATACAAATAGACTCCGCTGCCAACTGCGCGACCAGAAGCATCACTGCCGTCCCAATGTAATTTCATCAACCCGGGCTGAGCAGCGCCTTTAAACAAAGTATTTACTTTTTGCCCATGCACGTTAAAGACAGTGACTTCAAAGGAACCGGCGTTAGCAGGCACTTCTAAAGAAATCGTTGTCCCGGCATTAAACGGATTGGGATAATTTTGCTGCAGTTGAAAAGTCTCAGGGAGTGCAAAGTCCGCGTTTGGGGAATCGATACTGGTTAAGACGTCGCCAAGCAAGACATACACTCTTCCAGCCGGCTCTGCGTCCTCGGCCGCCACCACAATGTCACCCTGCCCGTCGCCATTGATGTCACCGACCGCGACAGCATTTCCCAAAAGATGGGTCGCGGCAGCACCAACCACAACAACGTCGGAAACATCGGTTTTAAATTTAGCTTTTACAGGAAAAGTAGAACGGCCGAGAAAAACAAACAATTTTCCCGACTGAGTGCGGGCTTCAGGCGAAGAAAATGGCGCCCCGATAATGAGGTCGTCAATGTCATCATTATCCACTTTCCCAAACGCCAAAGAGATTCCCAAATTCACGACATCCGCAGCACCAACGATTGTGATATCCGATGTATCGGCTGCCAAATTAATTTCGCCTGGCCAGGCGCCATCATTTTCAAAAACATATACTTTTCCGGCATTTACCGGATCCCCATCATCAGCTCTTCTGGCGCCGACCACCAAATCCGTTAGCCCGTCTCCATTGAAATCTCCGGAAGTCACAGAAATTCCCAAGTGATCCTGCCCGCTCTCACCTGACACAGTTATATCGGGATCGTCGACCGCCAGATCTATTTGTTTTTGCGTGGAGTCGCTCATAAACAAAACATACGTTTTACCAATATCAATAAAACCCACATCCGAATTCGCTTTGAAGTTGCCGATGATCAAGTCATCCCAGCCGTCATTGTTTAAATCGCCTGCAGCAACAGCATTGCCCATAAATTGGTTTTCTCTCACTCCTAAAACAGTCAGATCGGCTGTTCCCCGGGAAAGATCAATGCTTGACGACCAATCAATAACCCCGTGAAACACGAAAACTTTTCCCGCATTAGAAATGTCCGGAAGATCGGCCAAAGGAACGCCGACAATCAGATCGTTATAATCATCACGATTAACATTGCCTATTGCAAGCGCTTCACCAAATTCGTCGAACTCGGCTTCACCGTGTATTTGCACTTCGGCATCGCTTGTGGTCATTTGTGCCGGGAAGGACGCTTTGCCGAAAATAATTGAAACTGTTCCAACTTTTTCCCGATTGTTAACAGTCGTTCCAGGTTCGCTCATAATAAGATCGTCAATCTGATCGCCATTTACATCCGCAGAAATAACGGCTGTCCCAAGCCCGGCATGAGGCTGGCTGCCAACTATCTCCAAATCAGCGGATTCGGTATTCAGGTCCCTTTGACCGCCTATCCAGGCCGACCCGAAAAAAACATAGACTCGACCCTCCAATTGCCTTGACAAGGAATCCAAACCCGGAGCGCCAATAATTAAATCCCCTTTGCCATCCCCATTAATATCACCAATAGCTATTGAGTGTCCGGTTTTATTTACAGAGGTTCGTCCAATGATCTCCAAACCGGCCGGCTTTGAATGTAAATCATAGCGGACTTGAGCGAAACCAACTTTACCCAGACTTGTTGTAACGAGGACAACCATGATGAGAAAAACATCTTCTGCCTTCATTTGCTTCCTCCTCTTGATTCTAATTGTCCAACCTACCTCATCAAAACATATTGGGAAATTTCAGGATGCGGCTGCAAACTAACGCAAAATTCTTGCTCGTGTTCGCAGCCAATCCTCGTTTCTGATTTCTCCCAAAGCATTTGAATGAACCAGAACATACTCCCGAATTCCAGACGCATCGACGAATACAAACTCAACGCCTCCTTCGAGGCTATCAAATGCCCAGACCTCGTAAGGCTTTGTTTCAGCACTGCTCGGAATTTGATCAATGAAATCCGGCTCCCCATAAATCATCATGACCCTGCCGCGGTCCGTTTTCCAGCCATCTTTTCCCAAACGCCGGAAATGCTCGTTCGCATATTTAATTCTTTCAAAATAAGTGTCACGATATTCGTTAACCGGCGTCCCGGGAGTCGGGTCGTTCCCTTTCCAAAATCTAAAAATGAATTGTCGTTTACCGACTACATTGTCCAGGCTCTCGTATAATTTTTGTCCTTCATCGTTGATCAAATACACCATGTATTCGTATTCCTGATCGAGATGTATTACATCCAGGCTGCCATACTTACTCCGTAAAAGTTCCTCAGTCAAATTTGTTGCAGTGTTACCTGCAGCAAGCTGTGTGGA
>Ga0114948_10001452_pt1 | contig 10289 bp, 9 predicted proteins | sample CR04metaG_FD_83877 | JGI IMG/M metagenome (GOLD analysis project Ga0114948, IMG submission 83877) | Deep subsurface microbial communities from Mariana Trench to uncover new lineages of life (NeLLi) - CR04 metaG | ecosystem: Environmental > Aquatic > Marine > Ocean trench > Sediment | place...
AATGAGGTAAACGGGATGTCTGACGAACTGAACGGTACACCACCAATTTCTTTTTACATTGTTGCTGGCGTGTTTCTATTCTTTAACGTCACGGGCCTGATTTTCTATTACCAGCAAATGACGCTGACACCGCAGATGCTGCAGGGTCTGGATGCGTCGACGATTGCGTTCATGGAAGCAACACCGGTTTGGGCAACCTCCGGGTATGCAATTGCCGTTAATGCAGGAGTCGTCGCTTCCATTGTCTTATTACTGCGCAAGGCATGGGCGTTACCGGTGTATATCGTTTCATTCGCCGGGGTGCTTACCCAGGATTTCGACGCGTTCGTTCTCAGAGATGCCGTTGGGGTGTGGGGAAGCAGCGCCTATTATGTGCCGTCGGTTGTGCTTGTAATGTGTCTCGTAGAAATCTGGTACTCGCGGTCAGTTGCCAATCGTTATTATCGTTAGCTCGGACAACGCTTGTGGAGTGTTATGTGATACACCGCCGAGGTAGATCGTATCGGACAATAGCCCGCTCCAGCTGACCGTGACGTCGACCGTGGTGCCTGCGCTCACGAACGCCGGGCCGGTTGCCGTCATGTTGCCCTTATCGTCAATGTTGCCGATCGACCAGGCCAGCAAGCGATAGTTAGATCCCGGGCCACCGTTGACCTGATCTGTTTCGAATCCGTGCACGTAAACGCCATAGACGCCGGCCGCCGGCCGGTACAGGTTGAACTGCTCCTGTGACGTGGGTCCGCCGCTCTCGCCAATTCGGCTGCAGGCACTGCCGTCCAGGCCGCAGTAGTAAACGTAGAGGTCCAGATCGTCATCGCCGTCCGTCAACGCATCAAACAACGAGAAGCGCAGGAATAATTGGTTTTGCGGCACGAGCAGCGCATGTTCGGTCACACCATTATCGGTGCGCCGCGTAAAGGTCTTGGTAGGATCGTTGTCGACGAATTCGTCCTGAATCAGTGGCACGTTGAGGCCGTGTACTCCCAGGCTGTAACTGCCGCTGTATCCGAATGTCACGGGAAATGTCTCGCTGCCCGTGCCACCAAAAGAGACGATTTCGGCCGGTGCGATAATCGACGCGGGTTTGACCGCGACGTTACTGCGAACTACGTGGTCCTGATTTGCCCATGTCAATGAGCCAAATCGCCACAGGTCGAGCGGACCCGACTCATACGTGAGCGTTACGTCAAAGTTTGCCGACTCACCCGGACCGACACTAATGCTCGCCGGAGTCACGTCGAGCCGGATCCCCGGAGGCGCTGAAATTTCAACGTTATACGTTGCTGCTGCGTCGCTGACATTGGTAACCCGGCGAGTTACGGTCTGCTGATTGGCCAGTCGGGAAATCGCGATTGACGGCTGGTTCAGGTCTCTCGCGAAAAACGAGAACCCGGCTGCCGCCAACTCGTCGCACCTCGTCTCGGTTACAACGGGCGATGCTGTGCCGCAGGCGAACGCGTCATACTCATCGTCGCCAACGTCATACACGAGTCCCGGCTGTAATGCATCGTTAGGTACTATGTGGCCTGCGCCATAATCGAACGGATTGGTCGCGGCAATACTCTCCGGCAGTTGTAAATCCTGACGGGCACTGGTCATCAGTGCAGACTTAAGAGCCGCAGGTGACCATTCCGGATGCGCCTGACGTAGTAACGCAGCGACTCCGGCGACGTGTGGTGTCGACATTGACGTGCCGCTCAAATACGCGAAGTTTTCGCCCGGTGTCGCATTTGCGGGATCGGGTGTAAAGCCCGCAATAATATTGACGCCTGGCGCAGTAACGTCCGGCTTGAGCACATCAGCAACCGGACCCGGACCACGCGCCGAAAAACTTGCCATTATGTTGCCGCTGTCGGTGGTTGTCAGCAGGAAACTCTTTTCGAGTACAACAATTACTGCGTTGTCTGCATCCAGTTCTGCGAGGATCAAATTGCCGTCCGCCTGGCCGATCATGAGGGCCGGAATATCGACCAGCCCGGATTCACCAAACATGACAATCGGATCGCCAGCGATGTTGTAGATCAAAGCGGCTATCGCCCCGGCTTCTTCAGCGTTCTTAACCATGTCCGTGAACAAGCAGCCGGAGCGTTGCAGCAACGCAATATTGCCGGATACATCCGACGCATTGATCAGGGTCTGGCAACCATCAGACGAGACACCCGCGGACCCTGACGGCAACGTGTCATCACCGTCATCCACGAGCACCAGCTTACCTTCGATCGGGTCGCGGTCGGACAGCGGCGGAGAGAACAATGCTTCTTTAGTTGCGTACTTGCCAGCGATGGATGGCGGCTCGGACACTTGCATCGCCTCAACAGATGAGTCGCCCGTACGGCTGGAGGCCGCAGCGGTAATTACCCACGGCCCGCCAGCCGGTGAGCCGATCGTTGCCAGGTTAGGACCCTCATTGCCGGCGGCAACGACGGCCAATACGCCTGCTTTGGCCGCGGCCATCAAAGCGACATCGTCGGGCGCCGTAACGTCATGCATCGAACTGCCGACCGAGTAATTGATGATGTCGACGCCATCTGCAAGAGCGGCATCGATAGCGCGCGCCAGGTCCGAGGTGTTGCAACTGGCACGAGACTCAGAAGGACGTAACCAACAGGCCTTGTAAATGGCAATGTATGCCTTCGGCGCCATACCCTCTACGTCACCGATGAGCGTGCCGAATATCGACGCGCTGGTGCGCACGCCAGCGGCCGTGGTCGCGGTGTGTGTTCCGTGCCCGTCCGCATCGCGTGGCGATCGAAACTCATCCTCATCGATAAATCCGGTGTCGTCCGCGCCCGCGACAAACCAGCGCGCGCCGATGAGCTTGTTATTACAGTCTGACGCTTCAAATCTGTCCCCTGTCTCACACACGCCATTCCAGTTCTCGGGCGCTTCAAAGTCCAGAATGTCCGGCTGCTTGTCGTAGCGGCGGCACAGCCATCTGCCGAGTAGCGTGCTCTCAGCCCAACTGCTGCGGCACAGGCGAGGCCGGTCTGCCGCCCGGGTGTCTTGCAGGGCCGGGTGCTCCGGCGTGATACCGCTGTCGATAACACCGATAATGATGCCGTCGCCGTCGAGGGCATGTTCGCTGCGTAGCCCGCCGACACTATCGAATAAGCCGAGAAAGACCGGACTGTGGCGCGTCGCGAGCGGACGGACTTCGTCCTCCCAAATATTGAGAACCTCGTCAAGATGCTGCAGCTTTTGTGCTTCTGCGACACTCATTCTTGCCGCAAAACCATTGAGGCCGTATTTGTAGCTGTAAATCTTGCGCGCGCTCGGGCTGATTTTGTTCATCACCCGTTGCTGCTCATCGTCAAGCATTGCCGCGTAGGCCTGGATGGCAGCGCTATTCTTGTCGAATCTCGGCCGTTGCATGCTGCCAAAAGCGGGTGATGAACTCGCTGCGAACGTCTTCGTCAGGGAGGCGTGATACTCGGCCGCAGACGGCGATCGCAACTGCACGATATAGACTTTGGTCGTAGCCGGGTCATCCGCGCCCGTCAGGCGCAGGCTACCAACGTCTTTTATTGCAGATTCATTTTGGGCGCTGACGGCGGTCCAGGTCAGTAGCAGGCCGCAAAGCAACGATGCGCGATTTAGTTTCACTTCGGTTCATCTGAGGGGCTTCAATGAAATCTATCATATCGTGACTATTCGTCGCGATAGCCACTTAATTCCTCGTTGCTAAAAGCCACGCCAAGGCCCAGTGCGATGCGGTTGACGAAATTGAAATAGCCGACAATCAATGTTATGTCGAGTATGTCCTTATCCGACAACCCCTCGGCTCGCAACTCGCCAAGATCGCTCTCGGTCATCGCCCCGGGAGTGGACGTGAGTTTTTCCGCATGACGAACAATGTTGCTCAATCGCGGCGGCAGTGTTTCCAGGCCATCAGCGGACATCAATAAGCGGATAGTTTCTTCATCCTTGATATATCGCCGCAGCGCCTCGGCATGGTGGTTGACGCAGTACTCGCAATCGTTATTTGCGGAAACGACGACAGCGATCGCTTCGCGCTCCGCGCGGCTCAGGCCCGACGGACCAAACATGATCGTCATGTACAAATCAAGATGGTTGCTCATGGCCTCGGGGTTCAGGCTATGAACCATGAGAATGTTTGAGACTTTTCCGCGCTGCCTGATCAGCGCCGCATACGTTTCGGCTAATTTGCCTTCAGCTTTACCGACTTCAATCTCTTCTATCCAGGACATAATTCCTCGCAACCGCAGTCCGGTCTATTGCTTGATCTTCTTCGCTGTCGGGCAGGTGTCCGAGAAAATCGAATGTTGCACCATCGTCACCGAAGACGAAGACCTGGCAGTTACCCCAGTCGGCCGCGAGCGTCCATTTCTGATCGGTTTCAACGACACCGCTAATTCGCTGGCGTTCGCAGCGTGCTTCGAAGCGTTCGACGTTACCATTGAGGTTGGCAAAAGAAAATGTTCGCCGTATCGGAATATAGTCCCAGAGCGCCACGCCGTCGTCGCAATTGCAGGGATTGGAGACCGTTGCCTGGGCCGCGACAACGTCCTGGTTATCGAGGATTTCGACAATCGCGGCAGAGCGTGCCGAGAGGTGCTCTAAAACCTCGCTGCTGCCGCGAACGTCGCTTAGCGTTTCAAGCGTTACCATCGCAGCGGCGTACTGATGAAGCTTTGACTCAAGCTCGAAAATATCCTCAAGTAAATCGATGCGTGCATTTCTTCGTAATGATCTGGAGTCGCTGACGGCCAGCCCGCGGCGGTACATCTCGAGTTTGCCGGGGTCGTTGCCTTCTGCGCCTTCGATCCGGCCAAGCATCAGCCACAGTATGGTCGATTCATAGAGATTCCAGCCGCCTATCTCAACGGCCTCGTCGGCATGCCGCCGGGCAACTTCGACATTGTTACCGTGCAGATTTTTCATGATGTGTTTGGCATAGCGCGCGAACTTTCTCGTTGTGCCCTTGCCCCGACCGCGAATCACGAAGCGCATATTCGCTATGTTGTACGGTAGTTCTGCGCCCGTGTCGGATGGTTTGAAGCGCCAGCGTTCGGTGACCTTTCGAACTTCGTTTTCGAAATCGATGCCGCCGCTTGAGTTTATGACGATCGGATCGACTGCCTGGCCGTCGGCAGTGACAACGTAGCTCAGTCGCACCCAGGCCTCCTGGGTCCAGCGACGTTTTTGGCGAGGAAAGTCTGGAAGGTCTCGATCAATGGCGACGGCAAGTCCTTCGTAATCAGAGTCGGTCGCGTAGTTGTCCCTGGCCGCAACGGCGGGTGCCATAGCCAGGGCCGACAGTGCGATTCCACAAAGGATTTGTCTGAACTGGTTTACCAAAGCCATAGTTACATTTCCTGACGAGCCGTTGGTGAATATTGTCACTCCAAGTCCTTTCGATGCGCACCGGTCGCAAAGAGTTGCATCTGACTGGCGAAGCTTTTGAACTCGAGGGCGTTTCCACTGGGATCGAGAATGAAGAGTATAGCCTGTTCCCCAATTTCACCGATGCAGCGAATTCGAGGAGGAATCAGGAATTCGCATGCGTGTTCCTCAAGCCGGTCGGCAAGAGCCTTCCAGTCGGGCAAGTCGAGGATGACGCCGAAGTGCCTGGCACGCACCCCAAAAGGCCACAATAGAATGCTTCAGCGTCATCCAGATTTGTGACTGGCAGCGCGAGGTGAAAAGGGGCGCAAAGAGTCCGTCATTTGCCTGTTTCCAACCAATCCTGCGCGTGCAGATAGTCGCGATACAGCTCCTCTTCGGGTGAGCCGGGTTTTGGCTGCCAATCGTACTGCCAGCGCACCCGCGGCGGCAGCGACATCAGGATGGATTCGGTGCGGCCGTCGGACTGCAGTCCGAACAGCGTGCCGCGGTCGTAGAGGAGATTGAATTCCACGTACCGCCCGCGCCGGTAAAGTTGAAACTCTCGTTGCCGGTCACCGTAGGGATGTTTGCGGCGTCGATCAACGATCGGTTTGTAGGCCGATAGAAAGTTGTCACCGACCGACTGCAGAAACGCGAAGCTGTCGTCAAAACCAGCGGCATTGACATCGTCGAAGAACAGGCCGCCGACACCGCGCGTTTCGTCGCGATGTTGGAGATAGAAGTATTCATCACACCAGGCTTTGTAGCGTGAATACAGATCCTCGCCAAAGGGATCGCACGACGCCTTTGCCGTCCTGTGCCAATGCACAACGTCTTCGCGGAACGGATAGCACGGCGTCAGATCGAAACCGCCGCCGAACCACCAAACGTCGCCAGTTTTTCCCGCACTAAAAAAACGGAAATTTGCGTGGGCGGTCGGGACGTAGGGGTTTTCGGGATGCAATACCAGGGATATGCCCACAGCGTGAAACGTCCTGCCAGCGAGCTCCGGTCGATGTTTCGTTGCCGACGCCGGCATCTCGTCGCCAAAAATATGAGAAAAACCAACACCGGCCTGCTCGAACACTTGCCCACCCAGTAACACGCGAGTTTCGCCACCGCCGCCGCCGGGTCGCTCCCAGACATCACGGGCAAAAGTTGCTCCGCCGTCTAGTTGCTCCAGCCCGGCGCAAATGCGGTTCTGCAGCGCCTGCAAATATTCTTTGACCTGATCGAGATTGCTCAAGCTTTTGTGCCCATACTTATCGGGGCCGCAATACTTTGCCGGTCGCCAGGATTCGGATTTCCGACGGACCCGAAGACGGCCCACAGTCGCCGGGTACGATGTAGTCTACTAGACCTCGGAATTGGCGGTGAAGGTCGAGTTGATCGCGTACGACAAGATGGTCACTCAGGTTGGCGCTCGTCGATACGATGGGAGACTGAACGGCGGTGCAAATTGACTGCGCAACGGGGTTCGTCGTGATTCTGATGGCAATCCCGTCGTTGTCGCCGCGGACAAGCGACGCGACTTTGTTGCCAGCCGGCACAATCCAGGTAACCGGATTTTCAGGGTCCGCGCCAGGCAGCGACTCATCGCCGGAGAGGTCGATCCAGCCATCGAACTGAGCCGCATTGGCGCCGATCAGGATAAGGCCTTTTGTCCGATCGCGCTGTTTGATTCTGAGCAACCGTTCTACCGCGTCGAGTTTATCCGGCAAGCAGCCCAGTCCGAACACACCTTCCGTTGGATATGCGATGATGCCGCCGCCGAGCAAGGTCTCTGCAGCTTTGTCCACACTCATGATCTCTCAGTCCCTAACTTTTCTTCGCGTTTTTTTCTTCGCTGATTTACGCGCGGATGTGGGCTTTTTCTTCGCGGTCTTACGCCCGGATTGGGGCTTCTTCTTACCGCGCCGGCCGCGGATTGGGGCGGCGGCGAGCAATTCGATGCACTCTTCGAGTGTCAACGATCCGGGTTCGCGATCTTTCGGTACACGAGCGTTCTTGGTTTTGTCAGTGATGTAGGGGCCGTAGCGTCCGTTCAGGACCTGAATGCCCTGTTCTTCGAAGTCCTGAATGATGCGATTCGCATCGGCAACTTTCTTTTCGTCGATCAGCTCGAGTGCGCGCGGGAGTTCGACGGTGTAGGGATCGTCTTCCTTCATCGACACGTATTTGTCGCCGTAACGAATATACGGGCCAAATCGCCCGATGCTCGCGGATACCGACAGTCCATCTGCCGTTGTGCCGAGTTTGCGTGGCAACTTGAACAGTGCCATCGCCGTGTCGAGATCGATTTCGTTCATTTTCTGGCCAGGACGCAGGCCGGCAAATTTTGGCTTTTCATCGTCGTCTTTAGTACCGATCTGTACGAACGGACCGTAACGACCCATACGCACCGTAACCGGTTTGCCACTCTTCGGGTCAGTGCCGAGCTCCCGGGCCTGTGCGACCTGTTCACGCGTAACCGAGTTTTCCTTGTCTTCGCAGAGCTTGCGGAACGGCTGCCAGAATTCTTCCAGTAATGGAATCCATTCCTTTTCGCCGAGCGACACCAAGTCGAGGTCATCTTCGAGTTTGGCGGTAAAGTCATAGTCGACGTATTGCGTGAAATGCTCGGTCAGGAAGCTGATAACGATACGGCCGATATCTGTCGGAATGAATCGTTTTGCGTCCATCTCGACGTATTCACGGTTCTTCAATGTTGCGATGATGCTCGCGTAAGTCGAGGGTCTGCCAATACCGTACTCTTCAAGCGTCTTAACAAGGCTGGCCTCCGTAAAGCGCGGCGGTGGCTCTGTGAAGTGCTGCTCGGGCCGCAGCTCGTCGAGCTTAATGGTGTCACCCTCTTCGATCTCGGGAAGCAATCGGTCGTTGTCATCGTCCTTAGAGTCATCTTTGCTTTCCTGATACACCGCTATAAAACCGGGCGCAACCAGAACGGAGCCATTGGCGCGCATGCGGTGTCCGGCGTCTTCCGGACCGGCCGCCATCTCGATAGCAACCGTGTCGAACACGGCCGGCGCCATCTGACAGGCCATGGTGCGCTTCCAAATCAGGGAATACAGCTTGAACTGGTCCTCGTCGAGCACCGATTTCAGATCGTCCGGTGTTCGTGCCGCCGAGGTAGGGCGCACTGCCTCATGGGCTTCCTGCGCGTTCTTGGCTTTGGTTTTGAATGTGCGCGGTGCGTCAGGCACGTTTTCGGCGCCGTAACGTTCCGCGATCACCTCGCGAATCTCGGTAACTGCAATTGCGGCGAGAGTGACCGAGTCGGTACGCATATAAGTTATTAATCCGACCTGGTCTTCACCCGGCAGGGCGATGCCTTCATACAGTTTCTGTGCAACGCGCATAGTGCGTTGAGTATTAAAGCCGAGTTTTCGCGAAGCTTCCTGTTGCAGTGTCGAGGTTGTAAACGGTGCCGTAGGGTTGCGACGGCGTTGCCGTTTGGTGACGCTTAGTACAGAGAATTCACCGCCAGCAGCGTCGAGTATGGTTTTCTCGACCTCACGCGCGGCGTCCTCGTTCTCGAAACTGAATTGCTCAAGCTTGTTGCCCTGGTAAGCAGTCAGGCGTGCTGCGAACGACTGTTCATTCTTGCTTACGTCTGCCTCGATCGACCAGTATTCACGCGTATTGAAGGCCTCGATTTCCAGTTCGCGTTCGACAATCATGCGCAACGCGGGGCTTTGGACGCGCCCGGCAGAGAGGCCGCGCTGGACCTTTTTCCACAATAACGGTGACAGGTTGAAGCCAACGAGGTAATCGAGAGCCCGGCGCGCCTGTTGCGCGCCGACGAGGTCACCCGAGATGGCGCGAGGATTGGCGACGGCATCCCGGACAGCCTGTTTAGTGATTTCGTGAAAAACGACGCGATGTACAGTCTTATTTTCGAGCGCGTTCCTTTCTTTCAACAGCTCGACCAAGTGCCACGATATAGCTTCGCCTTCGCGGTCCGGGTCAGTTGCGAGGTACAAGGCGTCGGCATTTTTCAACGCCCGAATTATCGCGTTAACGTGTTTTTCATTGCGCTCGATGATCTGATACTTCATCGCAAACTGGTTGTCGGTATCGACGGCGCCTTCCTTCGGTATCAGATCACGTACATGGCCATAGGAAGCGAGGACAGCAAAGTCATCGCCCAGGTACTTGCTGATCGTACTGGCCTTGGCAGGCGATTCGACAATTACGAGATTCTTCGACATTTTCTGATTTGCGATCCTTTTCTCAGATTCATCGGCCCACAAACACGAAACCGCGAACTGTGCCGCGGTTGAATTACAGGCTTGTTAGCGACGTGTCAAGAAAATCGCACAGACGTCAGTGGACGAGGTCGGCGCCTTCCTCGAAAACCAGGTCTTCCATACGAGCATACGCGAGTTCCTGCCCGGGCTGGCTGAACAGTACCATCAGGACCACCCATTTGATCTGCTCTACATCAATATCCTCAGATTCGAGGGCCAAGAGGCGGTCAACCAGGAGCTCGCGCTGCGGCGGCGACAGAATGCCGGTCTGTTCAAGGTAGGTAATGTAACCACGGCAATAGGGGTCAAGCCGCTGGTGCTCGAAGTCGTTATAGATACGAGTGCCGTGCGCAGACAAGTTACTGTAATTGAGGCTGTCCTGATGCTCTGTAAGACCATCCAACCACACGAGTGCGCGGTCGATTTCGTTATCGCCAAAGCCTGCCCACGACAACTCCATGCGCAGTTCATTCTGGTCGGGTTCGGGGTCTTCTTCTGTGTCGACGTAGGAGTCAAACAGGTACATCAGTACGTCGAGAACGTTTTCTTTCATGCCTGGAGCTGCTCCTTATCTTTAAGCAATTAATGCGTAGCGTCCGCCGGACAGTGATTCAACTTCACCATGAAGCTCCAGGATCAGAAGCATGGAGGAAAGCTGGTCAATCGTCAATCCGGATTGACTCTCGAGGTCAT
>Ga0114948_10001456_pt1 | contig 10271 bp, 5 predicted proteins | sample CR04metaG_FD_83877 | JGI IMG/M metagenome (GOLD analysis project Ga0114948, IMG submission 83877) | Deep subsurface microbial communities from Mariana Trench to uncover new lineages of life (NeLLi) - CR04 metaG | ecosystem: Environmental > Aquatic > Marine > Ocean trench > Sediment | place...
CGATCATGCCCCCAACGAACAGGTAAATGGCGGCACCGATCCAGACCAGGGCGGGTGCGATCAGGGGCAGGAAGCCCAGGACACCCGAAGCGACTCCCCAGAAAACAGCCGACGGTACCCCGAGGACCCAGAAGATCATCCCGGCCAGTGTACCCTGGGCCAATGCCGTCACCAGGTTGCTCTGAAAACTCCTAGTCACTGAAGAAGCGACGCCCGAGATAATCAGCTCGGTCGACTCCTCGTCAAAAGGCGAGGTGTCGCGCATAAAGCCGATCAGCGCCGGGCCGTCTCGAAGCAGGTAAAAGATCGCCACAATCGCCAGGAAGAAGTTGAAAATAAACCGCACCAGGTCTCCCAACAATCCAGCCGAGGCGCGCGCCAAAGCTCCAGCCAGGATCTCGGCGGTCTCTCTCATCTTATCCTCCAGCTCGACCTGTGGCACTCCCAATGTCGAAGAAACCCAGTTCGAAGCGGATTGTGCTATGTTCACCAGGCGACCTTGGTGAACACTCCCTGCCAGCTCCCGGCCCTCTTGAACAAACACGGTTGCTATCAGGAGACTCGGCGCGATAACCAGGAAGACGACCACCAACAGGCTGATCGCAGCGGACAGGTTCTTGCTACGTATTCGCTGCGCCAATCTACGGTGGACGGGGTAGAAGACCGTGGTGAGAATGGCAGCCCAGGCCAGCGGTTCGAACAGAATGTCGATGATTCGATAGTCCCAATAGACCAGCAGGCACAGAAGGCCCGCGATGACTACCTTGTGGATCAGCTGAATGTTCATTTCGTCCAGGCGCACAGCCGCCGGCCAGCACTCATCCCTTTTCCAGTGTCTTCTTGATGGTCTCCAGCCCATCGCGCAGTGCGCCCCTGGTCTTCCGGGTCACGATACTGCGCAGGATCGTTCCTTTGAAACCGGTCAGACCGTCCTGGCAAGAGGCCTTGACGGTGATCAGAAAGAACCCTGGATCCTCCGGTGTCTCCTTCACCACATAGGAGAGATCGATGGCGGTGTGGAAGTAGTGGCTCGCGTACAACTGTTTGGTCACCGTGATGTAGGCGGACATGCTTCCGCTCTTCATCGGGTAGATGGTGACGTGGTTGGCACGGATGGTGGGCTTGAGTCCGAACTTGACGTGTTCCCAGTACAGATAATCATCCGCCCCTGGAAGAGTGGCTTCCGGGTAGTTGAGCAGATAGTTATAGAGTTCCGGAGCGTAATCGGGAAGCGCCTTCAGTTGGCTCAGCAGCCCCTTGAAGTGATCCTCGACAATGTGGGGTTTCTTCTTGTCCCGATATTCGCCCAGTGCCTGATTACCACCGGCAAGGTAGGCCTTGACCAGGTCGAGAAACATCGGCTTTGCCAGTTCGTTGACCTGAACATCGACGTCTTCGCCATCCCAGTCGATTTGAGTTCGGAAAACTTCCATATTCTGAACCGGCAACTGGATGTCGCAATCAGCCACCTTGCAATCTTCCAGACCCTTGATGTCCTTGTGATCGATGCTGAAGCCCTCCAAGTCGGACAGCACCGGAGGGTCGCTGAAGCGCCGGACTGCGAAGTAGTTCTCGTATTTCTCCAGTTGAGAAAGGTCGCGGAACAGGGCCACGTAATCTTCCATCTGCGCGCGGATATAGACAGCGCCGAAGACCACGACCTCGGGTTTATTGCCGGTCTTGAGTACTTTGGAGACGGCCTCTCCCTCCTTGATTTTGCGGATCTCGTTGTCCTTGAGGCCGACGTAATCTCTGAAAAGGGTATCGAGATCCCTACTCTGAGCTAGAGACGATTGCCAGAAGGGAAGGAACACCAAGAGGCAGATCATCAGAAATCCCGGCCATCTGTTTCTCCGAACGAGGCCAGTTCCCGAGCCATCCAAAACTGAAAAGAGTTCTTTTTTCAATGAACACCTTCCTTTCTTTGGTCAACCTCTACGGCATAGGTCACTGATCCTCTTTCATCCCGGCCGGCTTGTAGAGACTGACCAGACGAGCGACCAGGATGGCCATAAAAAAGAGCCCGGTCATGGACTCCAGGGCCGCCGAAGCGCGTGCGTAGCCGGCCACCGGAGTGATGTCTCCGTACCCCAGAGTGGTCAGCGTGATGAAGCTGAAATAGAGCAGATCGGGACTTCCGAAGAGCCCCTGGATATTGCGGGCCGGATCAACGAAGAAAGCCTCTTCGTTCCACTCGTACATGAGTCTATAAATACCCGCCCAGGCCACCGCCAGCATGATGTAGGCGCTCATCCCACCGAAGATTTTGTCGGCCGTGACTTTCTGACCGCGAGCGACGTAGCCGAGCACGTGCACGATGGCGACAACGTAGAAGATGATGAACAGGACCCAAGCACCTACCTCCAGGGGTTTCAGCTGGAATAAGTAGGCGCTCAGAGCCAGAGTGAGTTGCAGCGCTCCAAGACCCAGAGACAGTTTCATACTGTCAACGTGTTGGGTGAGAGTGAAGCTTGCGGTGACGAGTGTTAATGAGTTCAGGAACAGAACCAGAAACCCGGTCCTGAACCCCGCTCCCGCAGTGGGATAAAGCAGCACCAGAAGGACCAGACTCAACAACAGTAGCAGGCAGCGCCAGCGGAAGATACTCTGAATGATGGAAAGTTTCACCGGATCGAATCTCCTTTCTTTGCTTCACTGTCTGGGCTACGACAGTCATGCTGAGCCGCGACAGTCATGGTGCGGAGTTGCGCGTGGCTTCGAATGGGTGCGCCCATCGGGGACCCCCTACTGGGAAGTGTGGCTGTTTCCTCAAATCGAAAGCCCCGGTTCGTTGCCGTGCCTGCCCGGTAGAGTCGGGGGACTCTCGTGTCGTTCTAGGCTGGTTGCTCAACATTGTAGAACATCGCGTAGAGCACGGGTACCAGAACCATGGTCAGGACGGTCCCAAAGGCCAGTCCAAACATGATTGTCTGGGCCATGGAGATCCAGAAAACATCCTGAAGCAAAGGCGCCACACCCAGGACCGTGGTAGCAGCGGCCAAAACGACCGGCCTCAAGCGTGACACCGCTGAAACCATAATCGCCTCGTAGGGAGTTTTCCCTTCGTTGATTTCCAGCCGGATCTGATCGATCAGGACAATGGAGTTCTTGATCATCATCCCGGCCAGACTCATGGCTCCCAGCAGGGCCATGAAGGAGAAGGCAGTGTTGGTAAGCAAGAGTCCCCAGGTGATTCCGATCACGGCAAAGGGGATGACCAAGAGGATGATTGCGGGAACTCGCAGCGAGTTGAAGAGGGCGACCAGGATGAAAAGTACGATGACGGCCGCTGGGATGGAACCTGGAGCCAGGGCCTCCTGGGATTCGCGCGTGCTCTTGGACTCTCCGTCCCAGAACAGGCGGTAGCCGGTCGGAAGCGGCATCGCTTCCAGTTGGCTTGAAACCCCTGCCAGCAGCGTTGGAAAAGTCACGCCATCGGGTTGGGCCTGTAGCGCGATTTCCCGGCGTCGATTCCAGCGGGGGATGATGGGGTCTTCCCACTCCACTTCAATGCCCCGCGTCACCTCCGAAAGGGGCAGAGAGTGGATCGAAAACGCGGGACGAACGGGGACCACGTCCAGTTCACCCACCACCCGAGAGCGGTCTTGATCGGCAGTGCGCAATATGATCGGGTACAGGTCGTCCGCTTCTCTGTAAAGACCCACCGGTAGACCATCGTAGGCTGCCAAAGTGGCCCGGGCCAAGTCAACTCGCGTCACCGCGGCCCGACGAGAGCGGGCCTGATCGACGACCGGGACTATCTTGAGTACCCGTTGGCGCATGTCCACGCGGATGTGCTTGGCCATACCGCTTTCCTCCAGAATCCGCTTTCCGGAATCGGCAATCTTGCGCAGTTGGTCCGGATCGGCGTCGGCCGGTCCGGTAATCCGCAATTCCAAAGGCCAGGTCTCGCCCGGCCCGGCGATATATTTGCGGACTCGCGTCAGAGCCTGGGGAAAGGTCTCGTTCAACCAAGGCTCTAGTTCGGTCGCAAGACTGCTCACATCTGCAAGAGTGTTGGTGTTGACGATCAGCTGAGCGTACGAGGGATAAGGCAGCTCCGGATCCACGGGCAGATAGAAACGAGGACCGCCGCCGCCGATGAAACTGGTCACGTTTGCGACACGCGCGTCCGCGACCAGGCGCTCCTCGATCGGCTTCAAGTCCTCGGCTACCGTCTGGATCCTGGTCCCCTCGGGCGCCCAATAATCGATCATGAACTGCATTCGGGTGGAATCAGGGAAGAATTCCTGTCTCACCAGTCCGAAAGCGGCGAACGAGATCACCATCAGGATGGTCATCCCTCCGACCGTCAGGACCCGGAAGCGGAGAGCGGCTGACAATAGTCCGCGAAAGCGGTCGTAGAAAGCGCCCGAATACTCATCACCATCTCCACCCGCGTCCACCTTCAAGAGCTGCAGGCACTGGATCGGGGTGACGGTCATCGACAGCACCCAGCTGATCATCAACGAAATCCCGACGACAGTGAAGAGTGCACCCGCATACTCTCCGGTATCCGTCACGGCCGCGTAAATCGGATAGAAGGCCATGACAGCCACAAAGGTGGCACCCAGCAACGGTATGGAAGGGCCCGAGGCGCTTTCGATGGCCGCTTGCTCGGGATCCATGCCGCTCTTGAGCCTGACATAGATCCCGTCGGCCACCACGATCGCGTTGTCGACCATCATTCCCAAGGCGATGATCAAGGCCCCAAGAGAAACGCGATGGAGGTCGATTCCGATGATGGCCAGGACGATAAAGGTGCCGAGGATCGTCAGGACAAGTGCAAACCCGATGACGACGCCCATCCGCCAGCCCATGGCCAGAGTCAGAACCACCAGCACGATAAGAATAGCTTCCGCCAGATTGATCAGGAAATCATTGATGGCCGTGGTCACCAGATCGGACTGCCAGGCCATCCGGTTGAGTTCCAATCCCACCGGGAGTCGGGGCACTATTTCCTCCAGCGCCCGGTCGATATTGCGCCCGGTATCGACAATGTTTCCTCCAGTCACATTGGCCAGCGCGATACCGATGGCGGGTTGCCCGTTGAAGCGCATGAGGGTCAGGGGAGGCTCCAAGTAGCCGGGACGGACATCGGCCAAGTCTTTGAGGGCGACGAGATCGGTCGGACGAGACGGAGTGGGGAGATCCCGGTCCGAGAGTCCCGAGGCCACGTTGCCCGCGATGTCGAGCATCGAACGCCGTATCATGAGATCACCGATTTCCTCAGGGCTCTGAAATTGGCCCGTGGGCGCCACCCGCAGGCGTTTATCCTGCACTTCGAGGCCGCCCGCCGCAATGACCATGTTCTGGGTCGCGAGAGTCGCCAGCATCGTTTCCAGTGTCATGCCGATCTGCGACATCTTCTCCTGGGACATGTCCAGATAGATCACCTTGGGTTGAACGCCCCACAGTTCCACTCGGGCCACACCATCGACGAGGCTCAGTTCCCTCTTGATCGACTTGGCCTGCTCCTCCAGTTCGGCGTACTCATACCCGTCGCCGGTCAGGGCCAGAACGAAGCCGTAGACAAAGCTAAAATCGTCGATCACCTGGGATCTCAGCACTCCCGGAGGGAGACTAGGTTGGAGGTCGTTGACTTTGCGGCGCATCTCATCCCAGACCTGAGGCAGCCGGTCGGCCCAGAACTCCTGACTCATCTCCACTCGGATCAGCGAGAGCCCGGCCTTGGACAGCGAGTACATATTGTCGAGCTGGCTCATCTCCTGGATGGCAGCCTCGATCTTCTCGGTGACTTCCTGCTCGACTTCCTGGGGACTGGCTCCCGGATACTGGGTGACGATCATGGCCACTTTGACCGTGAAGTCCGGGTCTTCGAGCTGCCCCAGTGTGAAAAAGGCTCCGATGCCGCCCACCAAGAGCAGGAACACCGCGAACTGGGTGACGGTTCTATTCTTGAGGGCCAGTTCCACTAGACTCATCTCACTCCCCCCTCATCGATGATCCTCACCTGCTGGCCCTCGCGCAGAAAATGGACTCCGGCGGTCGCGATCCACTCACCGGGCTGCAGGCCTGAGTTGACCAGGACCCCGTTGCTGCTGACTCCCTGCACCTCGATCTGACGTTTCGCTACCGTTTGGGTACCCTCATCGATCGTCCAGACCACGGAACTCCCCGATTCACCGGCCAAAACCGCCGAAGCCGGAATCAGGAGCGTTCCTTCACCCAAGTCCTCCCGTGCCCCAAAAAAGCGTGCCTCACCGGACATTCCGGGCAGAATCCCCGTGGCGCCCTCCCGGTCCAGTACGAGGGTGACCGGATAGGTGCGGGTGGCCGCTGAGGCCTCCTGCCCCACCTCGCTGATGCGCGCTGAAATGACCCGGTCGGGAACAGACTCGAAATGGCACTCGACTTTCTGGACCTGACCGATATAGGAAATCATGTTCTCGGGAATGCTGATCACCATCTCGATGCCTGCGGTATCCAAGAGTCGGACGATCCTCTGCTTGGGCAGCACGTCTTCAAAGTTCTCGACGTACTTCTCGGAAACCACGCCGGAGAAGGGCGCCCTCAAACGCGTATCGTTCAGGGCGTCTTGAGCCCGTCTCCGGGCCGCCTCCAAGGAGCTGATCTTGGCCTCCATAGTGGCGATGTCTTCCTTGCGGGCGCCCCGCTGTCCGATGCTCAGGCTTTCTTCGGCGTTGGACAGATTGGCACGAGCGACATCGCGGGCCGCCCTGGTCGCATCTAGATCCGTCCGTGGGGCATTGTCGTTGATAAAGAGCCGCTCGACCCGCTCGTAGTCGGCTTCGGCCTTGGCGACTTGAGCCCGGGCGGCGCTCACTCCGGCCTCCAACTTCCTGAGGTCCTCGGGACGAGCACTGCGGGCGGCCTCCAGCTGCGACTTTGCCGCGGCCAGTTCACTGGTCACCGTAGCCAGGGCAGTTTCGTAGTCGCGCGGATCGATGCGAGCGACGAGCTGGCCCCGTCTGACGAAGTCACCGACATCCACCGGTAGCTCGACCAGTGGTCCGCCCACTCGAAAAGAGAGATTTGCTTCCTCTGCGGCCTTGGCCGTCCCGGTGAAGGTCCGCTCGCTGAGAGGCGAAGCCGCAGCGACCTTGATCGCCTTGACAGGTCGGATCGATGCCTCCTTGGTGGGCTCACTCGCGCCGCAGGCGGCGAAGAGTAGCGCCGCAGCGGCGATCCCCCCTCGATTGAAACTTTTTCTGTACCTGTTTGACATAATCATGACTCCCTTTTGTTGAATTGGGGGATAGGCGATCGAAGATAGAAGATAGATGATTGAATTTGGAATATCGAAGGTCGGCACCAGGCCATAATGCAATGCTGAAAGTTGTTCTGTTTCGCCATGTCCTCTCGCTTACCGCTTTTTCAATCAAGGGTTCCTCACCGGGAAACCCTGTTCTCGAAAGAACTGGTCGACCCGGTTCAAGAAGTCCTGACGCCCCTGGGCGGAGCGGTAGTAGTCGAAACGGCCCACCGCCCGCTGGGCACCCATGAGGTCGATGAGGTACTCAAAGGTCGCGTTGGCCGCCACCAGGTCGGCCGTCAGCGCGAAATTTTGCGCGTCAAGCAAGGTCAGAATGCCCGTCACGCCTTGGGCGTAAAGGTCCGTGACCAGCTCCAGGTTCCTGCCGGCCGCCTCGGCAGAAGCCCGGGTGAGGTCGATGCTGACGAACGAGGCTCCCGCTTGTTCGAGGATGGACCGCATGCGCTGTTCGATGCGCTGACGGACGGAGTCCCGCTGCAGGGAGGCCTCCTGCAGCTCTTCCTGCGTCTGCCCGAGTCGCGCCGACCGCCCACCCCCTTCAAAGATCGGCAGGGTGGCGTTCAGTGCCACCACCCAGTCCGTATCGTTGAGACCGGGAAAGATGTTCTCCGAGCCGGCGCCTTGATTCTCCACGGCGGTAAAGCGTCCCACCACGGCCACGTCGGGCATGAAGTAGGCTCTTCGCGCGGCCGTTACGGCCCTCTGACGAGCCTTTACCAAGGCGTCCAGCTGGCCCAATTCCGGCGAAGCGGCGAAGGCTTCGGCCACCATGAAATCCTCAAAGACCCCCAGGCTTCCCTCGCTTTCGATATAAGGGCCCAGCCGGCTGAAACTGGTCACCAGCTCGGGATCGCCGAGAGTGGCCTCGACGGTCAGGAAAGTTTGGTCCTGAGGTCGGTTGAGAACTCGGTTGACGGCGTAGGCCGCCAGTTTCCGCAAGGCCTGGGCCTGGATAACCTGCTGCTGATTGCGGGCGATCTGGCTCTCCCAGCGAAAGACCTCCTCGCGGCCCGCCACGCCGATCTCCACCCGGGAACGGGCCAGTTCCAGATTGGTGCGCGTCAGTTCCAGGTTCTGTTTCTGGATGCGCTCGACCGTCTTGACCCTCAGAAGGTTCAGGTAACTCTCGGCCGCTTCCAGAATGACGTCCAGCCGTACTTGTGCCCTTTCCTCTTCCCTGAGGTTCTGCAGGTTCTTCTGGATGCTGTAGCCGGCCCACACCTGGTCGGAGTAAATAAGCTGAGAACCGCTCACCGAAGCGGTGTAGCGCTCGGCGCCGATCCCAGGCAGGAAGGGTGCGCGATCGTCGTCAATGAAGGTCGCGCCGACGGAAACACGGGCCTGCGGCAACAAGAGGGACCGGGCCAGTCTCACCAGCCCTTCGCCGGCGGCCACCTTGCGGTTGGAAACCGCCAGGTCCAGGTTGACCGTACTGGCCTCCCGAACGACCGCCGAAAGCGAAAGCGTGCGTCCCGCCCGCTGCTGCTCATCGTTGAGAAGATCGGCTTCCAGGAGTGTCTTGAAGGTTGGCCACACGCCGACCAAACGCGCAGTCTCCATGTTGATGGTCAACCGCTCGGCGCGTTCGAATTCTACGGCTATCTCCGCAGCCGGATCACCTGCCAGGACTTTGTAGATGTTCAGAGCGATTTGCCGAGCCCGGCGCAGGGAATCCTCGGCGGGTCCCACGGCCGTCAGCAGGCCCAACTCGACCTCGCTTTTTCCCCAGGCCGAGAAGCTGGGCAGGCGGCGCCGGTTGATCTGCTCGACGAGGCGCTGGAAATCGCTGGAGGTGAACTGCAGGAGGGGAGTGACATAGACCGCCTCGGAATCATCCGGCAGATTGGCGAGTGCCGACTCGACGGAGGGACCAATCCGCACCAAGCGCACTTGTTGAAGCTGCAGGGGAGCCAAGGCAGATCGAATGTTGGCTTCCAACTCGGGGGCTGCTGCAACCAGGGCGTCCATCACCAGAACGTCGAGGCGTGAAAACGGCGCCACCTCGCGAAACCGCTCGACCTCTTCCCGCAAGTCCAGGCCGATGGTTAGATAGTTCAGATTGTCGGCCCCGCTCACCACCGCCCGTTCCGGATCCTCGGGAGGAGGCCTGGGATACTGCCGCTCTTCGTAAGGAAGGTCCTGGAGGCGAGGATCGACGACAAAGGCTGCGAAGCCGGGCTTGTCCAGGGGAGCGCTCCGGGCCAGGGCGTCGGAGCTGAGTATCCCCATAGCCAGGACCAGGTCGACCTCGGTATCGGACAGGAGACGGTCGAGGAGTGTCTGGACGGCACCAGGGCCCCAGTCGCCGACGAGCCGCTTTGCCGAGGGAAACTCGACGTCGTACTCGCGCTGCAAGGCATCCCGGATCTCGCGCTCGAAAACGGCCCAGGCCACGTCACCCCTCTCGGAAGGCCCGTCGAAGACCACTCCGATTCGAACCGACGTCCTCTGCCCAAGAAGCCCGGCACCGGTCCATGCCAGAATGAGAGTCAAAACCAATATTCTTTGAGTCATCGTTTTTTCCTTGCGAGGCCTTTTGCCTCCTGAGTCATGTCGCGCTCCGCGCCCCTGAACTACAGTAGTACTTCGCCCAATCGTGCCCCTAGAGAGAAGGAGCTGTCTACTGTCAAAATGAACAGTGGGGGCCAATACCACCACGGCGGCCACCACCATCATTATCACGATGATCAACATGCAGAGGAGCCACCAGTTCGGCGGCCCGCCACCAGCGAGGGCGCAAAAATCGCTGGACCACTACACCGGAGTTACCTCAGAACCTCGTGAAGGACAGTGCCCGTTGCCCCCGAGGGAGGTCTGATTCCGAGGTAGGCGGCCAGTGTTCTGGCAACGTCGACCGTGAAGATGCGCCTGTGAATCCGCTGTGGGCGGATATCAGACCCTGCAAAGACCACTGGGACGAAGGAGTCGTAACGCCACGGTGAGCCGTGTGTTGAGGCCACGAGCAAGCCATCAAAATCGTTGATAAACCAGTTGGGTTTGAAAACGACGTATA
>Ga0114948_10001457_pt1 | contig 10268 bp, 10 predicted proteins | sample CR04metaG_FD_83877 | JGI IMG/M metagenome (GOLD analysis project Ga0114948, IMG submission 83877) | Deep subsurface microbial communities from Mariana Trench to uncover new lineages of life (NeLLi) - CR04 metaG | ecosystem: Environmental > Aquatic > Marine > Ocean trench > Sediment | place...
CGGAATCAGCGAGACGACCGTGAGCAGGTTCGCGGAGACCGGAACCATCACCACGACTTTGGTGACGGCCGCCTTCAAGCCGAGTACACCGCGCGTGATGACCTGGCTGATCATGCCGGAGTCTCCATGAATCTCGGAGTCTTGCCCGCGACGCTAGCGACTGCAAGCTGGTCGCGGTAAAAGGGAAGGCTATGGTCGCCAAGAGCAGGAGGACAAGGAAGAAGTCGCGCCGCCCTGAGCAGGCGAGGCACAAGATCCTCGATGCGGTGAAGGACGTCCAGGCGCCTCCCGTCCTGGTGCTGAATCGGACCGCCGCCGGCGGCAAGGCGGGGCGCACCTGGGAGCGCCTGCGCAGCGAACTGCGATGTTGGCGCACGCTGCCGACGGTCATCGAGACCGAGGCCGTGGGGCACGGCATCGAGATCGCCCGATCCGCGGCCGCCGCCGGATCGAGCCTGGTGATCGCCGCCGGTGGCGACGGCACGGCCCACGAGGTCGTCCAGGGACTCATGGAGGTCGAGGCCAGCACCACCGGCACCGCCTTCGCGCACCTCCCGCTGGGCACGGGGTGCGACTTGGCGCGCGGATTGGGCCTGCCCCTCAATCCGAACGGAATCCTCCGTGGTCTGCGAAAGGGTCGCAACAGGTACATCGATGTCGGCGTCGCCGAAATAACCGCCGGGGCCGACACGGCGCGGCGCTATTTTCTGAACGCCGCGACGGTGGGTTTGGGGCCGGCCGTGGCGCGCCGGGTCAAGAGCAGCAAGCGTTTGCAGAGCTTCGGCAAGCGCGCCTACTCGCTTGCCGCGCTCAAGGAAGTCTTCAGTGCCCGTCCGTACCAGGTTTCGTGGCGTACCGACGCCGGCGCCAGCGGCGAGACGCTGATGCTCCAACTGTTCATCAACAACGGACCCTCGGTTGCCGGCGGCATGCGACCGAGCCCGAATGCCTCGTTCAACAACGGCGAGCTGCACATCGTCATGGTTGGGGCTCTCGGCCTGATGGCGGTGCTGAATCAGTTCCTCCGGCTCGAGAGCGGCCGCCCCTTCACCCACCCGGACATCCACAGCTTCGTATGTCGCTCGATCGACCTCGAGGGTCCCGAGCTTGATGTCGAGACCGATGGTGAGATCGCCGGCGGCCTGCCGGCGAGGCTGTCGGTGCTCCCCGGAGCCTTGCTCGTCCGGATGCCGGCCTAGCAGGCCGTCAACACGGCGCCGGTTGTCAGGTCCAGCCACAGCGGCCTCGCTCGCGGCCCCATGCATCCGCTCGATTCGGGGTGTATCCTTACCAGTTACACGGGTTCCGAGGAGATCATTGTTTTCCTACCCCGCGGGCTCGATCGGGCGCTCCCGAACTTCTCATACGTGAATCGGGGCCCCAGCAGGGCAGAGAGGCCGCCCCTCATGCTGATATTGGCCGGCCGCTGCCGTATGTACGGAGGACATTCATGAAGACTGTGCGGATGCTGCGCACGGGGTCCCACCCGGTGTTGGATGGTTTGTTCGAGCCTGTGCGTCGACGTTTTGCCGAGTCGCCGCAGCACCAGTTGCTTGACGACGATAGCAGGGAGCCCGCCGACGTCATTCTGGCGTTCCTGCCTGATGGTGACGACATCGACCAGCTCGGGATCGAGCGTCGTACGTACCAGGATTTTGTCGGCATTTTCTTTATCGCCGATGCGGCCGAGAGCGACGCCCAGAGGGTCGTGCGGTCCTACGAGGTCGGCTTGCGTTGCATGGCGAACCTCGCCGGCTACACGGAGATCACCGGCGACGGCCCGCAAGACTACAGCATGACGCTGATCACGCCGGAGCGCGGTCATGAAGTTCTCACCGGCTCCGACGATGCCGCCGATTGGCTGTTCAACCTTCTACTGCAACGATCCGACGTTACCTATATCGACGAGAACATCATTCACCCGGATTTGCCCGAGGAGTTACACGACGGCACCGACGTGACTCGCAAGATGCAGGAGATGGCGCGCCGGCTCGACGATCTCGATTTGGTGCCGTCGGCGGTTGTCCTCGACGGCCTATCGGAGCGAGCGCGACGGCGCTTTTTCAAGGTCCTCGGTCAGAAGCAAGTCAGCTACGGCAACATGAGCGCGCGCCACGACGGTGACGTCTTCTGGATGACCGGCCGCGGCGTCAACAAGGCGAAGCTCGACGTCATCGGAAAGGACATTCTCCTGGTCACCAAGTTCGATCCGGACGCTCAAGAGGTCCACATCACGGTGCCGCCGGGATTCGAAGATTCGCGAGCCTCGATCGATTCGAGCATCCACGCGGCGATTTACCGCGAGTTCGCGGAGATCGGCGCGATGATCCACATCCATTGGTTCGTGGACGGCATCGTGTACACCGACGAGCACTACCCGTGCGGGACGATCGAGCTCTGTGAGTCGACGCTCGACGGCCTCAAACAAACGGACGACCCGCTTCGTACGATCCTCGGCCTGGCCAACCATGGGATCATTGTCACCGGCGCCGACCTCGAGGACTGCTGGACGCAGATCGAGGCCAAGCTCCCGGTGCTCGAGCCGGCGGGCTCCTGATCGCGGCCGGTCGCGCCGAGAGTGCACCGTGAGCTCCGCTCCTGAGATCCCACTGACGCTGCCTGACATCCTGGCTCGTGCGTCCGAGACCTGCGGCAACCGCGGGCTGATCTTCGTCGACGAGGACGAGCGTCGCTTCACCTGGACGGAGATCGAAGCCCAAGCGCAGCGGGTCGCGGCCGGTTTCCAGAACCTCGACGGCAAGCCCGGCGACCGAGTCGCCATCGTCTGCCAAGGTCTACGGCCGCTGGTGACTTCGTTCTTTGGCGCCGTTCTGGCCGGGCTGTACCCGTCGATCCTGCCGACGCCGATCAACCGCCGCCGGCTCCAGGGCTACCTGGCGCACATCGGTTCTATCGTACGAGTCGCGGAGCCGAGGTTCGTCGTTGTCGATGAGGATGTCGAGCTGGTCGGCGAGCCGTTGATGAAAGAGGCCGGCTTGGAGGGCACGGCGTGCGCCGTTCGCCATGATGAATTGATCGCTGCCTCAGGCCGCTTCGATCCGTACAAGCCCGACCCCGATGAGATCGCCGTCATCCAATTCACCTCCGGGTCGACGAGCTCGCCGCGCGGCGTCGTGTTGCCGCACCGCTGCATCGTCGCCAACGTACAAGCGATCGTCGAGCGTCTCGAGGTCGCCCCCGGCGACGTCGGCGGCGGATGGCTGCCGATGTACCACGACATGGGTCTGATCGGGAACCTACTGGGCGCCACGGCACGCTCCATCGACCTGGTGCTCACCACGCCGTTCAACTTCTTGCGGCGGCCGCGGCGGTGGCTCGACGTCATGGAACGTCACAACGTCTCGATCACCGCTGGCCCCAACGTTAGCTACCGGCATTTGCTGGAGCGCGGTGAGCCTCTCGGGCGCGACCTGGGGAGTTGGAGGGTGGCGATCATCGGCGCCGAGCCGGTAGATGCGGAGCTCCTCGCAGCCTTCACCGAGACCTTTGGGCGGGTGGGCTTCCCCAGATCCGGATTCATGCCGGCGTACGGCCTCGCCGAGGTCGGTCTGATGGTCACCGGAGTTCGGGCACAGGAGGAATATCAGACTGTCGATGTCGATCGGGAGGCCCTCGAAGGAGAGGGCATCGCCCGACCGCCAAGCGACGGTTCCAACCGAGTCCGCATCGTTAGCTGTGGCGTCCCGGTGCGCGAAACTTCGGTGCGCATCGTCGACGAACACGGCGAGCAGGTTGCCGATGGCCGCATCGGGGAGATCTCGATCGCCGGGTCTTCGGTCATGCGTGAGTACTTCAACGATTCCCAGGCCACCGCAGAGACGCTGCGCGACGGCTGGCTGATGACCGGTGACCTCGGCTACACGCAGGATGAACAGCTCTTCGTCACCGGGCGCAAGAAGGAGCTCATCATCTTCGATGGGCGCAACTACTATCCCCAGGACATCGAGCGGGCGGTACACGGTCTCGAGTTGGTACGCCCGGGAAGCGTTGTCGCCTTCGGCACCAGCAACGGCCGCTCTGAAGGCGTCGTGGTCGTTGCCGCGCCACGCAATCCGCAGCACACCGAGGGCATCGACGAGCGGGTCCGCGCCGTGGTTTCCGAGACCCTCAACCTTCCGGTGCTCGATGTCATTTTGCTCGAAAGTGGGCGGATTCCTCGCACCACGAGTGGCAAACTATGCCGAGGCCGTTGTCGAGACCTCTACGAAGAAGGGAAGTTGGCGTGAGCTCGAGCGAAACCGTCGAGACTATCAGCCGCCTCATCGTCGAGCTCAAGCCGGAGGTCGCCGAGAAGGTCAAGGGCGAGGCCCGTTTGCAGAGCGAGATCGGCCTCACATCGGTCGAGATCATCGACCTCGTGATTGCCGCCGAGGACGAGTTCGAGATCGAGATTCCCGACGATGATACCGGCGAGCTCATGGACGCCACCGTCATGGATTTGGCTCGCAAGGTCGAGACGCTCGTCCACGGCTAGATCTGTAGCGTGCTCGGTTTTGCTGGCCGGGTGGGCGGGGAGCCGGGAGCCACGATCGCAGGGGGGCCGCCGGACGAGTCGTGCAGGTAAGGAAGATCGGCGTGCCCACGAGCCGGGGTTCGGTGGTCCGGACATGGTGCTTGGCTCGCGCCCGCCCGGTCACACCCCCGGACTGCCTCAGCTAGTCGCCCGCGGGGCCGGGTGGTATTCTCCTGCGGTTCTTGATCCTGGGTCGGCGCATGGACTGCATTGCCATCATTCCAGCGCGGTTTGCCTCTACTCGATTCCCCGGGAAACTTCTCGCTTCTCTGGCCGGCCGGCCGCTCATTCAGCACGTCATAGAGGGCGTTCTCGGCGTGCGGGGGATCGAGGCCACCATCGTTGCAACCGACGACGAGCGCATCGCCGAGGCGGCCCGGGAGTCGGGTGCCGACGTGGTACTGTCCCGCGGTGAATTCACCTCGGGGACCGATCGGGTGGCCGACGCCGCGTCGGGCTACTCCGCCGACATCATCGTCAACGTGCAGGGCGATGAGCTGCTGCTCGATTCCGACGCGGTCGCCGCGGCGCTCGAACGATTTCGAGACTCTGGAGCCGGGCTCGGTACCCTCCGTGCTCCGCTCACAGAGCGACGAGTTCTCTGGGACCCCAACGCTGTGAAGGTCGTGATCGACGACAACGAGCGAGCGTTGTATTTCAGCCGTGCGGCGCTGCCTTTTTCGCGCGCCGAGTGGCGGGCTGCGGTGGCCGAGCTGCCCCCCGGGGATCCTGACGCGGCGTGGTTGGCGCGCGCTTCCGGGCAGGGCAGCGAACGCGGAGCTTGGCTGCACGTGGGCGTCTACTTCTATCGGGCCGAGGCTTTGCGCCGGTGGGCTGCGTTGCCCCCGTCGAGCCTGGAGAAGGCCGAAGGACTCGAGCAATTGCGGGTACTCGAGGCAGGGGAAACGATGCAAACCTACTTGATCAGGGATGCGATCGGGGGTGTGAACACGCCCGATGACCTCGAGCGGGCGCGCGCCGTCTTGGCGGAGCGTGCCTCGCCCGCGCAGCGGAGCTAACCAACGGGAGATCGAGTACCGGAATGTCGACCAAGTACATCTTTGTGACCGGCGGTGTGGTTTCGTCGTTGGGTAAGGGGCTTGCCTCGGCGGCGATCGGACGCCTCATGGAGGCCCACGGCTACACCGTCAACCTGTTGAAGCTGGATCCGTACATCAACGTCGACCCCGGAACGATGAGCCCTTTCCAACACGGCGAGGTGTTTGTCACCGACGACGGCGCCGAAACCGATCTCGACCTCGGGCACTACGAGCGTTTCACCAGCGTCCGAATGGCCAAGGCGAACAACTACACGTCGGGGCAGATCTACGAGTCAGTCATCCAGAAGGAGCGCCAGGGCGTTTACCTCGGCAACACCGTTCAGGTGATCCCGCACATCACCAACGAAATCAAGGATTGCATTACCGCGCTGGAGTCGACCGCAGATATCATCATCAGCGAGATCGGCGGGACGATCGGTGACATCGAGAGCCTGCCATTTCTCGAGGCGATCCGGCAGCTTGCCCACGATGTCGGGCGCGGCAATTCGATGTTCATCCACTTGACGCTGGTGCTGTATATCGCGGCGGCCAAGGAGCTCAAGACCAAGCCGACGCAGCGCAGCGTCAAGGAGTTACGGTCGATCGGTATCCAGCCCGACGTCCTTTTGTGCCGCACAGATCGTTTCCTGTCGGCCGAGATCAAGGACAAGATCGCACTGTTCACCAACGTTGATTCCAAGGCGGTGATCACGGCGAAGGATGTCGATTGTATCTACGACGTGCCGCTGGTGTTCCACGAGGAAGGCCTCGACGCGATCATCTGCGAGTCGCTCGGATTGAAGTGTGGTATTCCCGACCTGGCCGAGTGGCTGCAGATCGTCAGAACCTACAAGGAGCCCGCCGATCGGGTCCGGATCGCGGTCGTCGGCAAGTACGTCGAATTCCAGGAGTCGTACAAGAGCCTGGCCGAGGCGCTCGTCCACGGTGGGTTGGCGAACGACCTCGGGGTCGATATCGAGTGGGTGGAGGCCGAGCGCTTCGAGCAGGACGAAGATCCGGCGGAGGTCCTCGCGGATGTCGGCGGCGTCCTGGTTCCCGGCGGCTTCGGCGAGCGCGGTGTGCGCGGCATGATGGAAGCGATACGCTACGCGCGCGCCGCCGAAGTGCCTTATTTCGGCATCTGCCTCGGTTTCCAGACCGCCGTCATGGAATTCGCCGAGAATGTTGCGGCGCTCGGAGATTCGGCCGACAGCAGCGAGTTCAACTTCAAAGACTCGGGAGCCGACAAAGTCATCTACAAGCTGCGCGATCTGCTGGGCGTCGACGATCTCGGTGGCACTATGCGGCTCGGAGCCTACGAGTGCAAGCTGGTACCCGGCTCGCGCGTCGCCGAAGCGTATGGAACGGAGACGGTCTCGGAGCGTCACCGGCACCGCTACGAATTCAATCGCGCCTTCGAGTCACAGCTGGTCGACGCCGGCCTCGTGCTCAGCGGCGAAACCGGGGACGGAAAGTTCGTCGAAATTTTCGAGCTTCCGGATCATCCGTGGTTTGTAGCTTGCCAGTTTCACCCCGAGTTCTTGTCGCGGCCGCAAGAGCCCCATCCGCTGTTCGCATCATTCGTCCGGGCCGCGTACGAGCACGCCAAGGGTGATTCCCGCGGCATGGTGGCGGGCGCCGAGGATGCTGCAGAAGAGGTCAGCGCTGGGTCGGCGAGAGATGTCGCCGCGGTTTGACGCCGGCGGAGCACCTACATGACGAACACGGTGAGAATTGGCGACACGGTTGAATTTGGTGGGGGCGCTCTCGGGCTGATCGCCGGGCCGTGCGTCATCGAGAGCCGCGACCATTGTCTGCGCGTAGCGACCGAGGCCGCTGCTGTCGCCCGTCGACTCGGCATACCTTTCGTGTTCAAGGCTTCGTTCGATAAGGCCAACCGCACGTCGATCGACTCCTACCGTGGACCCGGTATCGACGCCGGCCTCGAGATTCTCGCCGAGGTGCGCGACACGGTAGGGGCTCCGGTTGCCACTGACGTTCACGCTGTCGACCAGGTGGCCGCGGTCGCCGAAACGGTCGACGTGATCCAGATCCCGGCATTTCTGAGCCGGCAAACGGACCTGCTGGTGGCGGCGGCCGGGAGCGGCCGTCCGGTGAACGTGAAGAAGGGACAGTTTCTGGCCCCTGCAGACATGAAGCACGTCGTTGGTAAGCTCGAAGCCGCTGGAGCCACCGGCATCATGCTTACCGAGCGCGGAACGTCGTTCGGCTACAATAATCTGGTGGTCGATTTCAAAGGAGTCTGCCGATTGGCGGACTTCGGCTACCCGGTGGTGTTCGATGTCACCCATAGCCTCCAGCTCCCCGGCGCGGGGGAGGGGGAGACCGCCGGCGAGCGGAAATTCGCCGAGCCGCTGGCCCGCGCCGCGGCCGCGATCGGCGTAGACGTCTTGTTCATCGAAGTGCACGATGATCCCGCTGCGGCGCTCAGCGACGGCTCAACCCAGCTGCCGATCGAGAGATTGCAGCCATTGCTCGAGGAAGCTCTGCGGGTACATGCGGCGGTAGCCACGCGGGCGGTGGACCAAGGAGTCGCATCATGAGCAGCCCGTCTCCCGACCCGGATCGTCGGGACGACGCCGATCCGGCGTCGCTGCGGAGCCGCTCGCTCGATCTGGCGCAGGAGGTTCTCCGCATCGAGGCGAACGCCCTCGCCCGACTGGCCGAGCGTTTTGATCCGATCTCGTTCGGCCAAGCCCTCGACATCCTGCTCGCTTGTGAGGGACGGATCGTCGTCTCGGGAATGGGCAAGTCGGGCATCATCGCACGCAAGCTTGCGGGAACCCTGGCGTCGACGGGGAGCCCGGCGTTGTTTCTGCATCCTGCCGAGGCCGGGCACGGTGACCTCGGCATGCTGTGCGAAGGCGACGTCCTGGTGGCGATCAGCCAGAGCGGCGATACCCGAGAGGTTGTCGCCATGTTGCCGGCGATCAAGCGCTTGGGTGTACCCCTCATCGTGATCGTCGGCGAGATTCGATCGACGATGGCGCGTGAGGCCGATGTCGTGCTCGACGCCGGTGTCGAAAAGGAGGCCGGTCCGCTCAAGATGATCCCCACGGCGAGCACGACGGCGGCGCTTGCCATCGGCGATGCTCTGTCAATGGCGTTGCTCGGCGAGCGCGGGTTCAACGCCGACGATCTCGCCGCCCACCACCCGCGCGGCAACCTCGGGCGCCGGCTCTTGCGAGTCCACCATGTCATGCACACGGCGGCGAAAATACCGAGCGTTGGGCTCGCTGCTCGGATGGCCGACGTGCTGGCGGAGATGAGCGCCAAGGAGCTCGGAATGACGACGGTCATCGATGCCGACGGGCGGATGGTCGGGGTGATCACCGACGGCGACCTGCGGCGCCTCCTCGAGCTGAAAGGCGAATTGGCGGTGGAGAGCACGGCGGAAGACTCGATGACGCGCGACCCCGTGTGTGTGCGCGCCGACGCCCTGGCAACCGAAGCCCTGCGGTTGATGGAAGAGAAGCGCATCACCTCGCTGCCGGTGGTCGATGCCGAACAGCGTCCCGAGGGGGTCGTCCATCTCCATGACCTCTGGCGCACGGAGATGATCTGATGGCGAGGCTGGACCGCGGGAGCTACGAGGAGCGTTTGCGCGACCTCCGGCTGCTGGTTCTCGACGTCGATGGAGTGCTGACCGGAGGCGAGATCGTTTTCATCGATGATGATCGCGAGGCCAAGATATTCTGTGTGCGCGACGGTTCGGCGATATTCATCGCCCGGTTGATCGGGCTGAAGATCGCCATCATCACCGCGAGGAGATCAAAGGTGGTCGAGCGGCGCTTCACCGAGCTTCCCGTCGATTATCTGAGGCAGGGGGAGAAGAACAAGGTCGGCGCCTGTCTCGACATCCAGCGCCAGGAGGGCATTGCGGACCACGAGGTTGCCTACATCGGCGACGATCTCATTGATTTGCCGATGCTGGAGCACGCCGGCATCGGTATCGCAGTGTCTGACGGCCACACCAAGCTCATCGAGGTTGCCGACTGGGTGACCTCGACCCCGGGAGGCCGTGGTGCCGCCCGGGAAGTGGTCGACGACATCGTTACCGCTCGGGGGCTCTGGGACGAGGTGCTCGACGACTATCGGCGGCGCCAACAGCCGGCCGTGGATCGGGTAGAGAGCGAGGTCGGATGAACGCCATCTTCAAGATGTTGGCGTACCTGGCGATGGTCATTTTGCTGGTTCTCATCGCGTACGCCAACGCCGACCAGCGGGTCAACGTGACCTACTTCCGGAACCGCATGGTCGAGGACGTCCCGGTCTTTCTGGTGATCCTCGGCTCGGTGTTCATCGGCATGCTGGTGGCCGGCGTCATCGCTGCGTTCGAACACTTCAAGCACGGCATACGCGAACGCGAGGCGCAACGCCGCATCGACGCCTTGGAATCGGAGGTTCGTGAGCTTCGCAACCTGCCGATCGGCAGGGGCCTCGTGGAATCGACCGACAACGACGCCGACCGGGCCGAGGAGTAGGGGATGCCGGGTTGGTCCCAGACGCTCGGGGCCGCCGCGGCCCTGATCGTGTTCGGGGTCCTGCTGGGACGGGCTTGGGCCCTGCGGGCCCGCCGGTCCGAAGGCCCGCAATACGGCGATCACCCCCACTACCTTCTCGGTCTCAACTACCTGATCTCGAATCAGCCCGAACTGGCGCTGGTCGAGCTC
>Ga0114948_10001461_pt1 | contig 10260 bp, 10 predicted proteins | sample CR04metaG_FD_83877 | JGI IMG/M metagenome (GOLD analysis project Ga0114948, IMG submission 83877) | Deep subsurface microbial communities from Mariana Trench to uncover new lineages of life (NeLLi) - CR04 metaG | ecosystem: Environmental > Aquatic > Marine > Ocean trench > Sediment | place...
GCTCGCGGACCGCTACGGGATCGAGCCCGGGTCAGAGCTCGAGTGGCAGGCGGCGGGCGACGTGATCCGTGTGATTCCGCCCGGGCGCCTGCCGCGCACCACCAGCGTAGAGACACGGCTCGAGCTATTCGACGCCGCGACCGAGCGGCAAGTCGCGCGGCAGCAAGGCCGCCACCGTGAAGAAGCGTCGAGCGCCGACCGTGGCTGGCGGCGCGATGAGCTTTACGATCGAGGCGGTGCTCGGGGATCGTGACCACGCTCGTTGATACCAACGTCCTGGTCTATCGCTTCGACCCGCGTTTCCCCGACAAGCAAGCGCGGGCGGCGAAGCTGCTACGCGTCGGCATCGCGGAGGACAGCCTTCGCATTGCCCACCAGGCAATCATCGAATTCGTCGCCGCGGTCTCCCGACCGATGGACGGGGAGCTGCCGCTGCTGGAAGCCGCCGATGCCCGCCGCGAGGCCGAGGAACTGCTCAGCCAGTTCGAGGTGCTGTACCCGAACGCCGAGGTCGTGCGCACTGCGCTCCGCGGCATGGCCGCCTACCAGCTGAGCTGGTTCGACGCCCACATGTGGGCCTACGCCGAGGTGTTCGGGCTCGCCGAACTGGTCACCGAAGACTTCCAGGCAGGGCGGCTCTACGGCTCGGTGCGCATCGTCAACCCCTTCGCCTGAGCCGCGCTGCTCAAGCGATTCACACCTTCACCATCCCTGCCATCTTCCGCCCCACCCGCTCATACGCCTCCTCCACCATCTCCGCCTCACCCTGAAACAACGTCCCGCGCGGCAACCTTGCCGCTTCGAGCAAGCGGCGTTCGGCCTCTACGTTGGTCTCGAGCGAGCCGTCGGCGCGGATGTGCCGGATGGCGATGTCCTCGCCCCGCAGGTTGCGGGTTACCAGCATCATCCGGTGGCAGGTGAGCGGGTCCTTCTCGGCGCACATCAGCGTTACCCGATAGCCGCGCATCCCTTCGCGCACCCGCTCGAGGCCGGCCAGGAAGAAGTCCGCTTGCGCCACTTTCGCGTAGCTCACCCGACCTGCCTCCCAGCACGCCGGATCCTGCACCCGGGCGCCGAGCTCGCCGCCGAGGTACACGTAGGTGATGCTCGCCTCCTGCAGCGACGCGACCAGCGTCTCCCGGTTGAACTGCGGGTTGTAGCGGCTGTAGGGCGCCGAGCGGACGTCGCAAACCGCAGTGATGTCGTGCATCCGCAAAAGGCGGACGAACTCCTCGGTGGGGTGGGTGGAGTGGCCGATGGTGTAGAGGGTGGGATGTGGGGTTTGGGGCAAAGCGTTACCTGCCGGGCCGCGCGAGGGCTAACGGAGCTGCACGACGCCGACGCCACCCTCGGCCCGGATGGTGGTGCCGAACGGCGCCGAGATGCGGATCATGTCGCCGAGGATCTTGCGCGACAGCTCCTCGTCGGCAAGCAGCGGCCGGCCCCGTACCCAGCGGGGGGCGCCGAACTGCAACGAGATGGGGTGCAGGTCGATAGATACCAGCTCGCCGCCGCGAAACGTCGGCATGGCGATGACCGACTCCCAGATCTCGGGCTGCGACGGAAAGCCGCGCGTGTCGTTTGCGTAGCGGCTGGCGTTGAAGTCGGCGACGTGCGCGTCGGGGCCGAGGTCGTAGGGCTCGTAGTTCTCCGCCGGCAGCCGCAGTAGGGTCTCGTTCTGGAAGATGAAGTCGCCGAGGCTGTAGAAGATGGGCTTGCCCTGGTAGATCTCGATGCCGCGCAGCACGTGGGGGCCGTGGCCCACGAACACGTCGGCGCCGGCATCGACCATGGCGTGCGCGAAGGCAACGAGAAACTCGGCCGGCTGCATGCGATCGGCGCCGGACTCGTGGGCGTGGATGGTGACGATGACATAGTCGGCAAGCTGCTTGGCATTGCGCACCACGGCGGCGATTTCGGCGACGTCTTCCTGGTTCGGCGTCGTGCGGCGGGCCGATTCGTCCCCGACAACGAAGGTCTCACCAGAGAACCGCAGTCGCTGCGGGTCGTCCGGCACCCGCTGGCCCAGCGCCACCGCGGCCTCTCGCAGTTTCTCCATCGCCTCGGGGCGCACCACGCGGGTGGTGGTAAACCGCAGCGGGCTCAACCCCGGCCGCGGCGGAATGTCGCCGCGCGAGCGGCCCGCCACCGAGTGGGCCGTAAACGTCGACGCCATCGAGATAAGGGCCACGCGGGCCTTGGCGGTCTCGAGAAACTTGGCCTCGCGCGCCGCCGCCAGGCTGTCGCCGGCCCCGGCTCCCACCAGGCCGGCATCGCGCGCGTGCTTCATGGTCAGCCGCATGCCCTCGACGCCATAGTCGCCGGTGTGGTTGTTGGCCAGAGCGACGAGATCGAAGCCGGCCCAGACCAGCTCGCCGGCCATCGCCGGAGCGGCGCGCATCCAGGTGCCGCCCGACTGGTGCGCCGGGTACACCTCGTAGTCGTGCAGCTGTACCTCGAGGTTGGTAAACGCCACGTCGGCGCCGCGGATCATCTCGATCATCTCGAGGTAGGCGGGCTCCTCGTAGACCGACAACGCGCGGGTGATGATCGAGTCGCCGGTGAGCGCCATGGTGAACTCCGGTGCGGCGTTCTGGGCGCCGGCAGCCATCAGCAAACAGACGAACAAAGAAGCGGTGCGCAGCATGCATTTCCTCCCGACGTTGATGCGACTCGAGGGAGACTGAACGACACCCGCGACGATACGAGAATATCTCTGCAGGATCAAAGGTTCTGGTGGAGCCCGTCGCTGCGTCCTGGTGGAGACGGTCGATGTGTCCTGGTGGAGTCGGTCCCTGTGCTTGCCCCGGGTTGTTGCCGTCAACACGCAGATATAGACTAGTCGTAGACTAGTCTATGGAGAACTCTATGCCACACGTCGGTGCCTACGAAGCCAAGACACACCTGCCGAAGCTCCTCGAGCGCGTTGCGCGGGGCGAGCGGATCACCATCACCAAGCACGGTGTGCCGGTGGCCGAGTTGGTGCCCGCCGGGCCTGCCCCGAAGCAAGATGTGGCCGAGACCATCGCTGCACTGCGAAACTTCCGACGCGCGCACACTCTTGGCAACGTATCGCTGAAGGACCTGATCGAGACCGGGCGGCCCTGATGCCCATCGTCCTCGATTGCTCGACCACGATGGCGTGGTGCTTCGCCGACGAAACCGATCGCTATGCCGACAAAGTACTCGGCTCGATGGGCTCGAACGAGGCCCTGGTGCCGTCGATCTGGACGCTCGAGGTTGCCAATGTCCTGTTGAACGCCGAACGCCACGGGCGCCTGAACGAGGCTGACTCGGCGCGCTTTCTCGATCTTCTGGGTAACCTGCCGATCCACGTGGACGAACGCGACGCAGCGGTGGCGTTCACCAGCGTGCTTTCATGCGGGCGCCGCCTCGGCCTGACGTCGTACGACGCCGCCTACCTGGACCTGGCCATGCGCACGGGCGCGCCACTGGCAACGCGCGACAAGGCGCTGCGGAAAGCCTGCCGGGCTGCCGGAGCGGAGTTGTTTGCTTGACCGAAGAACCCTGAAGACCTTGCTGATCTCTGTGGTGAGGGAACCCTCCGCTACCGCAACGTCACCGTAGCCGTGACAGGGAAGTGATCCGAGGGATATCGGCCCTGGCGCCTGTCGCGGACGATCTCCGCCGCCAGAATCTCCCACTCTTCGGATGCCAGAACGGCGTCGATCTTTTCGCCGGTCGTCGTGCCCTCGAAGCCGTTGAAGGTCCCCACTTCCCGGGCCGCCGGATGCATGGCCCGGAAGGTATCGAACAGCGGAGTCTCTCCAGGTGCTTCGGCTGCTCCGGCTGCTCCGGCTACTTCGGCTGCTCCGGCTGATTCGGGACCTTCGGCTGATTCGGGAGCTTGCAGCAACCGCTGGAACGCGGCGTTCGTTTCGCCGGCGTTGAAATCACCGGTCACCAGTACCGGGTCTTCGCCGGAGGCCCGCCGCGCGATGGTCTGCATCAACAGCTCCCCACTACGCTCGCGTGAGGGCTGCGAGCGGTGATCCCAGTGCACGTTGTACACGTAAAACGAGCGTCCCGAGGCACGGTCTCGCAGCCGTGCCCAGGTGCAAATCCGCGTGATGTCGTTGCCCCAGCTCGTCGAGCCGGGCACTTCTGGCGTGTCGGAAAACCAGAACGTGCCCTGCTCCAGCACCTCGAGCCGCGATCGATCGATCAAGATCGCCGCGTACTCGCCGGCCTCGACACCATCCGTGCGTCCCACCCCGATACGCTGGTAGCGGGGCATCGCGGCGACGAGCTCCTCGAGCTGGAAGTGAAGCGCCTCTTGAACCCCGAGGACCTCGGCGCCGAATACGTTGATGGCCTCGATGAGGACTTCGCGCCGCAGATCCCAGGCGTTGTCGCCGTCTCGGGCCGTGCCGTACCGAATGTTGAAGGACATCACCTTCAGGCTATCGGCGGCTTGGGGCGCGGGGAGCACCGCGGGCGGTGGAACCTCGGGGTGGGCGGGGACGACCCCGGTGCCGACCAGGGCCAGGACGGCCAACAGAACCGGCACGGGGCGGTAGATTTCGTAGTAGCCGAGTATTTTGCCGATCAATGCGTATATGCCCAAGTGAAACGGCCGCGTCAGGTTAGCGAGACGCAACAGTATGCCGACAACGCGCGCGGTACGGAAAGGGGCCGGTAGCAATTGCTCGTCGCCCTTGACAGCCTCATTCTACCGGCGCAGATTGATGCTCGCCATGGACCGCACGCGACTTCGCTATTTCCTGCTGCTCGCCGCGCTCGCCGCCGCCTGCACGCGCGGCGGTGAGCAGATCGGCGCCGACCGCAGCGCTCTTCCCGGTTACGACATCCTGATTCGTGGCGGCACCGTGGTCGACGGCACCGGGGCGCCGCGCTTCGTGGCCGACGTGGCCATTCGCGACGCACGTATCTTCGCGGTGGAACCGCCCGGAACCCTCGACGCCGGTCTCGCAATGGAAGTGCTCGAGGCCGAGGGGCTCATCGTCGCCCCCGGCTTCATCGACAACCACGCCCACATCCAGACGTCGATCCACCGCTACCCGCTGGCCGAGAACTTCACCCGCCAGGGAATCACCACGATTCTTGCGAGCCTGCACAGCGGCAATCAGCCGTGGCCGTTCGGCGAATACCTCGACGCCCTGGAGGTCGCTCCCAACGTCGGATTCTTCGCCGGCCACACCTGGACCCGGCGGCGCGTGATGGGCAACGAGAACCGCGCGCCGACGGAGGCCGAGCTCGGCGAGATGATGGCGCTGGTGGAGCAAACCATGCAGGAGGGCGCCCTCGGCCTGTCGACGGGACTGCTGTACGTGCCGGCCAACTACGCCGAAACCGAGGAGATCATCGCGCTTGCCGAGGTCGCGGCCCGCTACGGCGGCATCTACGTCACCCACATGCGCGATGAGGCAACCGGGCTGTTGGACTCGGTGGAAGAGAGCATCCGCATCGGCCGGGAAGCCGGCATCCCGGTGCAGATCCAACACCACAAGGCGGTGGGAGAGACCCAGTGGGGTTGGAGCGAGCTGTCGCTGGAGATGATCGACTCGGCCCGCAACGAGGGGCTCGACGTGACGCTCGATCAGTATCCGTACACCGCCTCGAGCACCAGTTCCGCCGTTCTGTTCCCGCAGTGGGCGCTGGCCGGTAGCCGCGACGATTTCGCCGCGCGCATCGCCGATCCCCAGCAGCGGGCGCGCATCGAGGAGGAGATGTACGAGATCTTCACGCGGCAGCGGGGCGGCAACGACATCGCGCGGGTGCAGTTCCGTACGGTGCGCTCGATGCCCGAGTACAACGGCAAGAACCTCGCCGACCTGGCCACCGATCGCGGCATGCCGGTGACGGTGGCAACGGGGATCGAGCTGGTCATCGAGCTGCAGCTGGTGGGCGGCTTTTCGGCCATCTACCACGCCATGGTCGAGGAAGACGTCGAGCGCATCATGCGCCACCCCTTCTCGATGTTCGACACCGACGGCGACAACGTCGCCTACGGCATCGGCTTCCCGCACCCACGCAGCTACGGGACCTTTCCCAGGATCCTCGGCCGCTACGTGCGGCAACGCCAAGTGATCACGCTCGAGGAGGCGATCCGCAAGATGACCTCGCTTTCCGCCGATCAGATCGGCCAGTTCGAGCGCGGCCGCATCGGCGAGCGCATGTACGCCGACATCACCGTGTTCGACTTCGATACCATCATCGACCGCGCCACTTACACCGACCCGCACCAATACTCGGTGGGGGTGGTGCACGTGCTGGTGAACGGCGTCCCCGTGATGCGTGATGCGGCGCTCACCGGAGCGCGGCCGGGCCGCGTGCTGCGAGGCCCGGCGCGGCCGGACGCGGTGCGGTAGGACCCGGCGCGGTAGGACCAAGGCACTTTCTCGACGCCAAGGCCGTTGAGTTCTACAGTCCTAGCAACCTCCACGCGGGTTCGATGTTCCGGCTCGAGGCAGGAACGAGAACCTCCACGGGTTCGGGAGCACTGCGCATGCGCCATATCCGACAAACCTTGTTGACCCTCGTCGCCGCGCTCCTCGTCGCCACCAGCGGCGTGGCGGGCCAGGAAGAGGGGCTGGCGATTGTCCACGGCCCCTACCTTCAGCAGTTGACCGAATCGTCGGTGATGATCGTGTGGCTGACCAGCGAGGAGAGCGTTTCGTGGATCGAGTACGGCGACGCCTCGAACCTGCGCAGCTTCCCGACCTACGGTTCGGTGGTACGCACCGCCCGCGCCAGCCACCACGGGCTCATCGATGCCGACACCAAGCTTCATCGGATTCTGATCGAAGGGCTCGAGCCCGGCCAGGAATACCGATACCGCGCCTTCTCGAAGCAGGTCGCCGAGCTCAAGCCCTACGAAGTCACCTTCGGCGAGAGCGTGGTGAGCGAGGTCTATAGCTTCACCACCCTGGACCGCGCCAAAGAGTCGTTTTCGTTCGCCGTGCTCAGCGACATCCACGAGGATGCCGAGCGCCTCGACGCCAAGCTACGGGCCATCTCGTGGGACGACGTCGACCTGATGTTCTATACCGGCGATTCGATCCACTACTACGACGACGACGCGCAGATCTTCGACGGCTTCCTGGACGTCTCGGTGGACAACTTCGCCAGCGAGACCCCGCTCATCCAGGTGCGCGGCAATCACGAGACGCGCGGCAAGTACGCCCGCGCGCTGTACGACTTCTTTCCGACCACCAGCGGCGAGTATTACTTTTCCTTCAACCACGGCCCGGTGCACTTCGTGGTGCTCGATTCCGGCGAGGACAAGGAGGACTCCCACCCGGTGTACGCCGGCCTGGTCGATTTTGACGAGTACCGGAGGCAGCAGGCCGAGTGGTTGGCGGCCGACTTTCAGACGGAGGCGTTCCAGGAGGCGACCTTCGTGGTGGCGTTGTTTCACATACCGCCTTACGGCACCCGCGACGCGCACGGAACCCTGCACGTGCGGGAGATGTGGAACGAGCTGCTGAACGAGGCCGGAGTGGACCTGGTTCTCAACGGCCACACGCACCGCTTCGCCCGGCACGATCCCCAAGCTGGCGAGCACGCCTACCCGATCGTCATCACAGGCCAGAGCAACACGACGCGTGTCGACGTGTCGCCCGGGGAGCTGCTGGTCACCGTTACCGACGAGGACGGAACGGTGGTCGACAGTTTTTCGATCGCCGCGAAGCAACGGTAGGGCGCGGGTCGCGTCTCACCTAGCCTGGATATCTCAACGGGTCACGGCTGCGCCAAGCTAGCCGGCTGAATCAGGATCTCGGCCGGGATGTCGAGTTGATCGACCAGCCGATAGATCATCGCTTTCGACAGACTACGCTTGCCGCTGAGGGCACGTGAACCGCGCCGTCCGAGTCCTATCGCTATCGTGTTTCGCCGTCGTCGCCCTGTTGTCGAACGCCGCGTGGGCGGGCAGCGTGCAGCCGGAGTCCGGCCAGCGCGCCCGTGCCGTCGTTCCCTGGAAAGACGCTTTCGGCGAACCTCTACCGTTCCAGAGCGACGAAGAGATACGCGAGTTCATGCGCACGGCCGACATCCAGTTGATCGAGGAGTTGGAGGTCGGCATCACCGACCCACGTCGCGTTGAGCTGTTCAAGGACGGCATTACCCTGCGCGCAGTCCTGCGTGACTTCGACCACATCCACGAGCGCCAGCGCTTCGAGCGGGAGTTCTACAATCAGCTGCGCGACTCTTTTGTGTTCGACCTCGCCGCCTACGAGCTGGCTCGAATGCTCGGCCTCAACAACGTTCCCCCGGTGACACTGCGGCGCGTCAACAACGTCGAGGCGAGCCTGCAGATCTGGGTCGAGGACGCCATGGTGGAGTGGGACCGCTTCGAGAAAGCGATCGTGCCGCCGGACGAGATGTTCTTCCAGATGCAACGCCAGAACATGCGCGTCTTCGACACCATCATCGGGAACGTCGATCGCAACAACGGCAACATCCTCTACGACGCCAACTGGAACCACTGGCTCATCGACCACTCGCGCTCGTTCCTTCCCGACGCCGACAAGATGCCGTACCTCGACGAAATCGAGTGGTGCTCGCGCTACATGTACGAGACCCTCAAAGACTTCGACGAAGACCTTCTGCTAGAGCGACTGTCGCCGCCCTTGGAGAGAGCCCACATCAGAGCCATCCTGAAACGCCGCGACAAGGTGGTGGAGCGACTCGACGCGCTGATCGCCGAACGGGGTGAAGCAGTGGTTCTGTTCTAGCCTGCGTTTCTCAACTGGCCACCCCCGCGCGAAGAACTCTTCCGGGTGGAGGTAGTCCTCCGGAGTCTGGTCGCAAGATCGCGACGCGGCTGCTACCAAAACGTCGACAGCCCTTGTCTGCGCAGGCGCTTCGAAAACACCACATCGAAGGTCGCCAAGGCGTCGAAGGCATCGGATTTTCCCACCGCCGCAAGGCACGCGTCGCCGATCCACACCATCGTGACTCCCGCTTCCCGTCTCCCCCTGTTACCTTCCTGTCCCCAGGAACCAAAGGGTTGGAAGGCACCGTGCCACACAAGCAAAGAAAGCCGGAGGCCAGCAGCAAGCTGCGCATTGGCGACGACTGGAACGCCATTACCATCATCGCGCTGTCGCAGGACAACCCGCTCAAGGCGGTGGCGGAGTTCGTGGAGAACTCCATCGACGCCGGGGCGCGCAACGTCACCATCACGCGCGGCCGTCAAGGCGGGCAGCAGTATCTGACGGTGATCGACGACGGTGAGGGCGTGCGCCGCAACGAGGCCGGCGATCCCGACTTCCACTACGTCGCCACACACATCTGCGACTCCATCAAGCGGCGCCTGCGAGCGCAAGGAGCGCGTGGCATCCAGGGCGAGTTCGGCATCGGTTTGCTGTCGTTCTGGACCGTCGGCGAGCAGCTCGCCATGAGCTCATCGGCAGCCGACGGGCGTACCTACGAGATGCGCATGCGCAAGGGGGATTCGAGCTACGCGGTGGTCCGCCGGCGCATCCTGCACGCCGAGCCCGGCACGCGCCTGAAGATCCGGCCGCTGCTGCCCGGCATCCGCCAGCTCTCGGGCGAGAAGATCCAGTGGTACCTGGCGGCCGAGCTGCGCGAGCGCATCCGCGAATCGGGTGTGCGGGTGCGCGTCGTCGACCGCACGGCGCGCAAGCAGTTCACCGTGGAGCCGCGCCAGTTCACCGGGCGGCTGCTGCACGAGTTGCCGGCGGTGAGCACCGTGCACGGCGACGTGTACGTGGAGCTGTACCTCGACGAGCCGTCGGCGGACAACGCCGTGGGCCTGTACCGCAACGGCACCCGCATGGTGGCAACGCTGGCGGGGCTCGATTCTTTCGACCGCAGCCCGTGGACCGACGGCTACCTGCAGGGCGTCATCGACGCGCCCTTCCTGAGCGTCACCCCCACGACGCGCACCGGCGTGGTCCGCGATGCCGCCTTCGAGTCGTTCGCTGTGGCGATCGAACCGCTCGCCGAGCAACTGCGCGAGATCATCGAGGAGCAGCGGCACGCCGAGGAGGAACAGGCGACGCGCGACACCCTGCGCTCCATCCAGCGCGCCTTCCGCGAGGCCATGCTCGCCCTGCCCAGCGAGGAGTACGACTTCTTCGAGATCACCGTGCGGCGCAAGGTGGCGGCCGCCGGGGACGCACCGACTGATGGCGAAGCCGACCCGCCCGGGGTTGCGGTGGAGGGAGAGGGAGCGGCGCCGCCCCAAAAAAGCTTCTTCGAATACGCCGGGCCGCTGCATTCGGTGCGCATTTCACCGGCCTCCTGCAC
>Ga0114948_10001462_pt1 | contig 10257 bp, 9 predicted proteins | sample CR04metaG_FD_83877 | JGI IMG/M metagenome (GOLD analysis project Ga0114948, IMG submission 83877) | Deep subsurface microbial communities from Mariana Trench to uncover new lineages of life (NeLLi) - CR04 metaG | ecosystem: Environmental > Aquatic > Marine > Ocean trench > Sediment | place...
AAACTGACAAATCGAGCGTAGACATTACGTTTGTCGGCAAGATAAGCATTCGCACTGTAACTCGCGTTGTCCTTGGCGAGCTTGAGCCAACGCGCTCGCTGGCTGCGCACTCGGGCGGTAATCTCAACTCGGCGACCCACACGAGCACTCAGCGTTCGCGCCAACAGCTCGGCATCGGTGAGGTCGGTTGAAGCAACGATGCACTTCGGGATGTCACGTTCCTGGCCGGCGAGGTAATACTGGGAGAGGAACGCAGACAGGAACTCCTCGTCAGGCAAGCCCAACTCGTTTTTGGGAAACCAGGTTCGTTGACCCAACATGCGACCGGAACGGATGAACAGCGCCTGGACGCAGCATACGGTGGCCGCATCCACTAACGCGAAGACATCCACATCACCCATGGAGGTATGGACGTACTGCTGTTCCTGAACCTTACGCAACTGGGCGATCTGATCCCGGTATTTTGCGGCTCGCTCGAAGTTGAGTTCATCCGACGCCTCCTGCATGCGTTTTTTGAATACTTTGAGTACCGCGTTACTGCGTCCGTCCAGGAACATCTCGGCAAGATCCACGTCTTCAGCATAACTTGCCGGCGTCACCAATCCGACACAGGGCGCACTGCAACGTTGAATCTGGTACTGCAAACAAGGGCGGGAACGATTCTTGTAGAACGTATCGTCACAATGCCGCAGACGAAACAACTTCTGCAGAATGTTGATGCTCTCTCGTACCGCGCTCGCAGAAGGAAACGGTCCAAAATACCGACCGCTTTTCCGTTTGGCTCCGCGGTGAAAACAAAGCCGGGGGAATTCCGTGTGGCCGGTGAGGTAGATGTAGGGATACGATTTGTCGTCCCGGAGCACGATGTTGTACGGCGGGCGTTCCTTTTTTATCAGGCTCTGCTCGAGCAGCAACGCTTCGGTTTCGCTATGGGTGACGGTGATCTCGATATCGTGGATCTTGGCAACCAGCGCCATGGTTTTGCTCGCGAGCCCCGCTGCGCGAAAGTAGCTGGAAACCCGGCTTTTCAGATTGCGAGCCTTGCCGACATACAACGCCGAGCCTTTGGCATCGAGCATGCGATAGACGCCAGGTTTCCTGGTCAAGGTCGAGAGAAAAGCTCCAGGCTCGAATTCGGGGGCGCTCATTGCGAGTCACTATACCGCGAACCCGTCAAAGCACGCAGTCGTTACCGTTCCAGCAATCCTCGCACCTTCGCCAATACCGCGTCTAACATCGCTTGTGTCAGGCGGCCGGTATTCACGTTCTGGCGACTCGGATGATAGCTGTCAACCAGCCACAAACCCGGTGCTGCCTGGAAACATTGACCATGAACGAAATTCAGGCCGGGTTCGTTGAGGACTTGAGCGACGGAACCGTGAGCCACCCGACCAAGGCACAACACGCAGCGCGACCGCCTGAGCCCCGGTTGCCACAACTGCGCCAATTCGTGATCCAGATATCGCGCGCAGTTTTTGATTTCCCGCGCATTTGGTTTGTTCTGCGGCGGAAGACATTTCACCGCGTTGGTTATTCGGGTGTTGTTGAGCTTTGCGTCATCGGCACGCGGATGGGTAGCAAAGCCGTGGGCGACCAGCGACTCGAATAGAAACGAGCCGCTCGCGTCTCCGGTAAAGGGTCGGCCGGTGCGATTGGCACCATGGGTGCCTGGCGCCAGGCCGACGATGAGTAACCGCGCATCTGTTCGTCCCCAGGCCGTAACCGGTGCCGTGTGGTAATCGGGATGCTGCTCGCGTGTCTCCTCAAGGTGGGTGACCAGACGAGGACACAAACGGCACCGGGCCAGGGATTCATACCGAGTCTCATGCTGAGTTGACGAGGCCATTGCTTGATGAGTTTATCATCCCATGGCGCACGGCCATCAGGGTCATTTCGACATCGCTGGAGACGCTGAGCTTTTCAAAAATCCGATAGCGATAGCTATTCACCGTCTTCGGCGACAGGTGGAGGTCGCTGGAAATCTTGTTGACCTTATGGCAGGTGACCACCATCAACATGATCTGCATCTCGCGATTCGACAGCCGCTCGAAGGGGCTGGTGTGACCTTCCTCATACGTACTCATCGCAAGCCGCTGAGCAATTTCGGTACTCACGTAACGTTTGCCGGCAAAGACTCTTTTGATGGCTTTGATGAGCTCCTCCACCGCAACACCTTTGCTGAGATATCCGGAGGCACCCGCTTTTAAAACCTGCAGCGGGAACGGGTGATCTTCACATGCGGTCACTGCGATGACTCTGATGTCCAGCTGCATTCGCACAATTCGTCGGGTCGCTTCCAGACCACCGATGCCGGGCATCCAGATATCCATCAAGACGATGCTCGGCCTCAGCTCCCGTGCGAGCTGCACAGCCTGCTCACCCGTTTCCGCTTCACCGACGATTTGCAAGCCATGCGTGTCCTGCAACATGCGTCGCAACCCGACGCGGAACAACTTGTGGTCATCAACGAGAATTATTCTAATCATTGCGCTTATGTCCATCGCAGTTCCCAATCCCTCAGAAGATAGTCAGTACGACACACGGGTACAACGGGGTGAGGCCATAAACGGACCGACATCCACGATATCTCCACAAAGCGATGTGGCGGTGATATCACTAAACCCGAGTGGTTGGTCAGTAGGAGTTTCGATGCGGCGATTGAAGGCAGCTGATCGGGGTTGCGAACCGGCCCGGGGGCCCGGGTCAGGTGCTCGGCTTCAGGCAGCGCCAGGCAATTACCGCAGTGACGGACATGATGGCGATGATACCTACGACGAACAGCAGATAGGCGAGAGAATTGGTTAGTGGCCCACCAAAGTACAATCCGCGGCTGTCGGGAAACAACGGATCCAACCCGGAGGCGATGGCGTTGGCCCAGGCGGTCACGATGAACGCCCAAGCCAAGCGGCGGGTGCCCACTATGCCAAGGGGCACAAGCGGTAGAACCACCGCAGCCATCCACAGAAACGCGCCGTTCAACACACCTTCCAGGTGCGCCATGCGCCAGGCATCGTAGGTTCCGGGCAATTGCACCTCGACGCTTCCTGGAATCGGCCAGAGTTCCACCCGGCCCAGCAGGAAAAACGCAAATCCGAACCCAACGACAAATCCTACCCACATCACCAGCGCACCGTGACCGACGAGCAGCTTTTGAACATCACTCACGCAAATCTCGCCGGGATGTCGTCGTGACTGGTGTCGAGCAACGGAACGCCTTCCCTGTTATCGTATTCGGCAATCCATTGACGAACCCAGAGCGGATCTTCGATGTGATCCGGATGATGTCCGGGTAACAAACTCTTGATCAGCACAGGCAGCCAGGTCACAAGAAAGCTCGCAATCAACCCGGCGAGGCGCAGTTTGCTTGCCAGCGTAAAACGCCCATCTCGAACCAGCATCGAGCGCGCGCCGCGAATTGCCATCGCAAGCACATGAAAAGCAGCGTGAAACAGTCCCATTACCCAAGCGGGGTATCCCGGACAAACGGCTCGATACACATCAACCGCAACGCTTTTGTGCTCCGCTTCTTCGACAATGTGCCAGAGCATCAATGACGCAACCCTCGGATCCGCGTCTTTGAACAGCCAACGACGCCGGTTGACCATGAATCTCGTCAGGCCGATCGTCATGGTTTCAAAACCCGAGGTATAGGCCATTCGCTTCCGCAGGCTCGCACCATCCAGTCTGGCGTAATAACGCTCCATTTCCTTTTCGAGATTCGCAAGATCGGGGTATCCCTTGGACTTGATCAGCTCGTTGAACTTCCGGTGTTGGGAAAAGTGCTGGGCTTCCTGTTCAACAAACGCTCTCACGTCGGCGGTCAATGCCGGATCTTCGATCTGCTCCGCGGCTTCTCGAATGGTGCGAATCAGAAACGGTTCAAGATAAGGCATGGTGAGCGACAGCCCATTGAGCAATGCGCTCCACTCGGGCATGTCGGGTTTCCAGTAGGGTTCGATATCTTGTGGAAACTCAAACGGGATCTTGCGGGTTCTTATCTTGTGCATATCCGGCCCCACTAAATAAGTCGACGGAGTAAATCATAACCTACCGAATTTACCTCCTCCAACGCGAGTTGAAACGTTCACCCGGTAAACGCCTGCAATCCCGTCTGCGCACGGCCGAGGATCAACGCATGGATGTCATGGGTACCTTCATAGGTATTCACGGTTTCGAGATTCATCACATGGCGAATCACGTGAAACTCATCGGAAATTCCGTTCCCGCCGTGCATGTCACGAGCCATGCGGGCGATATCGAGCGCTTTGCCGCAATTGTTACGTTTCATGAGCGACACGTTCTCGACCGCCAGGCGACCTTCGTCCATGAGCCGACCGATTCGCAGGCAGCCTTGAATTCCGAGGGCAATTTCGGTCTGCATGTCGGCGAGCTTTTTCTGGATGAGTTGGTTGGCGGCAAGGGGTCGGCCGAACTGGTTACGCTCGAGTGTATAGGTACGTGACGCATGCCAGCAGAATTCGGCGGCGCCCATCACCCCCCAGGCGATGCCATAACGGGCCCGATTCAGACAGCCGAAAGGCCCACCCAGACCTTTGCCCTTCGGGAGCAGATTCGCCTCGGGTACAAATACGTCCTCGAGAACAATTTCACCCGTGACCGAGGCGCGCAGACTCATCTTTCCCTCGATCGTCGGTGTGGAAAACCCGTCGAATTCCCGCTCGATGATGAAACCGCGGATTACCCCGTCGAGTTTTGCCCAGACCACCGCAAGGTCCGCGATAGGTGAATTGGTGATCCACATCTTGGTACCGTTCAGCACATAACCCCCGTCAGCCGGTTCGGCGCGAGTGGTCATGCTGCCGGGGTCCGAACCGTGATCCGGCTCGGTAAGGCCGAAACAACCCACCCACTCGCCGGTTGCCAGCTTCGGCAGGAATTTTTCTCTCTGTGCTTCATCGCCATAGACGTGGATGGGATGCATCACCAGGGACGACTGCACGCTCATGGCGGATCGGTAGCCGGAGTCCACGCGTTCTATTTCCCGCGCCATCAAGCCGTAGGAGACGTAATTGACGGCGGCACAGCCATATTTGGCGGGTAAGGTCGCACCCAACAAACCCAGTGCACCCATCTCCGTCATGATCTCTCGATCGAAGTGCTCGTTGCGGTTGGCCAGCACTACCCGCGGCATCAACTTGTCCTGGGCGTAGTCTTTGGTCGTGTCGCGGATCATGCGCTCTTCTTCGGATAGCTGATCCTCGAGCAGGAACGGATCGCTCCAGTCAAATTGTTGGGATGCATCGCTCATGATTATTCCCGGGTCCTCAACCTCAAACGCGCAGGCTAATGGAGAGTCGGGGTCGCTGCAATCTGCGTGTTTTTCAAAGCGGCGCCTCAACGGGGAGGTAGACCGTGAAGGTGGTGCCCTGCCCCGTCATTGTCCGCACATCGATACTGCCCTTCAGCTCCCCGACTATCCGGTGGACGATGTGCAAACCTAAACCGGCATGACCCTCACCTTTGCTGGATTCTTTCGGCTCCGCCAGTTTGTCGAGCACCACACGCGGTAAGCCGGGGCCGGTATCGCGCACCGCGATCTCGATGCCTTCCAAGCCCTCGCGAAATACCCCGCTCGAACTCAACAGGGTAACGTCCTGCCCCTTTGATGCTTCGATGGCATTGCGCATGAGATTGTTCAACACCTGACTGAGCCGATGCTCATCCGATGTCACCGGCAGCATCCCGAGGGATAACTCCAGATGCAGTGTGACCTGATGATCCTCGGCGTAACCCCGGTGCAGCTCGAAGATCCTGCGGATTAGTTCGTTGACGTCGAACTCGGCAAACATCGCCGAGTCATCCACATCGAGGTCCGCGGTCTCCTTGATCCGCTGAATGAGGTCACCGGCGCGTTTCAACTCTGCTCCGATCATATTGAGTTGCTCCGTGGCGCTCGGTTCGTGTTGTAAACGCAACTCCAGAATGTGCAGATAGTTGTGGACGATGCTCAACGGGTTATTCACTTCATGAACGATCTCGCGCAGTCGTTTCTCCTCACGCTGTCGATAACGATCGAGCGACGCCCGTTCATCGATGAGCTCGCGTCTGCAAACGACTATTCGTTTGGCGAGTTCTTGCCCGTAGGTGCGCATGGCAAATTCGTGGTTGACGTCCTCTTCAACCGCGAACACCAGCACACCCGTTCGTTCACCCTGGCTCAGAGGCACGCAAAAGCCTTCCACCGCCTTCAGGATACGCAGTACCTGGCGATCGGCCACCGCAGCGGTAGGCGTATCGGTAAGCGTCTGGGCACTCTCTTCCCGGAGACTCATGGCGATGGCACTCGTGGTGGAGTTCAGGCGGATGTTTACCCCACTGTCTGTTTCCAGGGCACCTGTTGGTCGCAGTATCTGCCCCTCATCATCGAGCAGCAGCAGCACGGGTACCTGATTGAAGAGGCTGCGTGCGGCAAATCGATGCGCATCGAACAGGCCGTCGAGATTCCTGCAGTCGGAGAACACTCCCGCCAACATCGATACCTGCAGCTGGGTCCAGAACCGTTCGGACCAGTCAACATCGTCCTCGTCGAGCAGGTCGAACCGGTTGAGTAGATTCTGACAATCCGTGTAAGCCCGGTCGCAAATTCCGGCAAAGGCCTCTTCGTTCACACCAAGCAACCGATGGGCCAATCCAGCTGCATTGGTTTCGTCTGTTATCTCCAATGTGTCCACCACCGCGAACACTTTGAGCAGCGGGCTTGCGTCTTCCAGCAGTTCGACCCGGGAACCTCGAAATTCAATCAACTCACCGACCACAGGATCGAACACGAGGTTGACCCCGGAACTGGCGAGCAAGATTTTCCAGCGCAAGGCTTCCAACTGGTCAAGGTTTGCATATTCGGCCAGCGCCTGGCCAAGGTAAGCAGCACGCAGCGCGATCCGCCATTCATCGAACCCCACCCGGGCAGCTCCCGGAACCGGCAAAACCGACCAGGCTTGAGCCTCGGCCAACTTTTTCAGGGTATATGCATCGAGGTCATCGAGTGCATCGTGCAAAGCATCGGGAGATGCCGGGCACATCATCAGGTTCAACCAATGGCCGAGCAGGTCGGCATCGGTCCCGATCAGCTGAACAAGGTCGGACACCTCTACCGGTTCGGTATTCGCCATACGCAGGTAGCGATAGATCACCGTTTCCGGTGTCACGTGCGGGACTCCCCGATTGGCATTGCTCTCAGCAACATATCGCGGCCGTCAGTTCGGTTTCCGCGACTCCGTGTGCAGGTAAACCACGTAAGTGAACGCGGCCGTTCGTTCGACCGCGCAAGGAGAGCCCTGCCATGGAATCGAATCGAAAGTAGTGCTTTCGAATCGGGCCTCTCCCTGGCTTGGCAACAATATTCTACTCAAGCGTCGATGACCTCGACAGGAATAAGTTGTAAATGTTTGAGAGAGTTAAATTCGTTGTTTTTCAATAAGTTGCGAACTCAATCTAAATTTGTTTATCAGCACTCGACGGCTGGTTGCCATCCGCGCGCGCTTTACCCACTATGGCGGCTTTCTTTCCAGGGAGACTCGATGCGCTTCGTTTCATTCAACGCCAACGGGGTACGTGCTCGATTGCATCAGATTGAAGCCATCAATGAACAACTCGACCCGACCATACTGGCCATACAGGAGATCAAAGTTGCGGACGAGCAATTCCCCCTGGACGATATCACCGCGTTGGGTTACCAACACGTCCACTACTATGGCCAGAAGGGTCACTACGGGGTCGCGTTGTTCGCCAAACAGGCCCCGGTGGAAGTTCAACTCGGGCTGCCCTGGCGAGAGGCTGAACAACAACGTCGATTCATTGCCGGGGTTTACGAGATTGGCGGCGAGCGGCTACACGTCATCAATGGGTATTTTCCCCAGGGCGAAAGCCGCGAACATCCCGAGAAGTTTCCCGCCAAAGCTCAGTTCTACGCCGATGTGCTTCGTTACCTCAACGAGCGCTGCGATCCAACCGATCACGTTATCCTCGCAGGCGACATGAACGTCGCACCCGCTGACGACGACATCGGCATCGGTGAGGACAATAAGAAACGTTGGCTGCAAACGGGCAAGTGCAGTTTTTTGCCCGAGGAACGCGATTGGCTCAACTCGCTCATGGCCTGGGGGCTGAGCGATTCCTATCTCCAACACCTGAATGGAAACTCACGTCTGTTCAGTTGGTTCGACTACCGCAGCCGGGCTTTCGAGCGCAATCCAAAACGCGGGTTACGTATCGATTTGATCCTCTTGAGCGCGACTCTCGCCACAAAGACCGAGGCCGCCGGGGTTGACTACGCCATTCGAGGTCTGGACAAACCCTCAGATCACTGCCCGGTCTGGTGCGAGTTCAGCTTGTAAGCGGCGTATCTCATCACGCATGCCCCGTGCGGCATCAGCCGCTTTGCGGGCATACTCGGTGGCGTAATCGGGACCCTCTCCAGCGTACAACACCGAGCGGGACGCGTTGATGACCAATCCAACTCCACGCGAATTGCATCCGAATGTGATGACAGCGCGCAAATCTCCGCCTTGAGCACCAACGCCGGGGACGAGTAGCGGCATGTCGCCGACAACGGCGCGGATCGCCCGAAGCTCTTCCGGGAAGGTTGCGCCCGCAACGAGCATCACGTTGCCTCGAGTATTCCACTGCACCGCCGCCTCGGCCACCCGCAGATACACGGGCTCGGCTTGCGGATGCATCTGCAGCCAGTCACTGTCGGAATTGCTGGTACGGCACAGCACGATGACGCCCCGATCCTGGTATTCAAGATACGGCCGCACACTCTCTTCGCCCAGGTACGGGTTAACCGTGACCGCATCGGCGGCAAAGCGCCCGAACGCCTCGATAGCATAAAGCCGGGCCGTCGAACCAATGTCGCCCCGTTTGGCATCCAGAATGACCGGTATGGCGGGATGATTCTCGTGGATGTACTCGATTAGCCGGGCGAGTTCGTCTTCCGTGCCCAACGCGGCAAAACAGGCCACTTGCGGCTTAAACGCACAGACGTACTCGGCTGTGGCATCAACGATGCCGCGACAGAACTGCTGCACCCCATCGGATTGTCTGGCTAGCGCCAATGGCAGCCGGGCAGGATCGGGATCAAGTCCCACACAGAGCATCGTGTCCTGCTTATCCCAGCGCTCACCCAGTTGCTCAATGAAGGTTCGACTCACGGTGCGCATTATACGCTGTGACTGATGAGTTACGTCACACCGAAGTGACCTTGGGCGGCATCCGAGGGGATTTGTTGGTTTATTGTAAATTCTAGTAATAGAATGTAACTATCTATTTTTATTAGATATTATAGACTAGAATATCACCTCGGTGATTCTGGCACGAAAATGGCACTCTCAAGATAGCGAGTGAGAGAAGAGTGCACGAAGAGTCTTAAGCGGCTGGCTTTTTGTTTCAATCGTGACAGATCCGGTTGTCAGGAAGTGGTTGAAGTAAGGTGGAAAACAATCGTGGCGAACAACATCATCCAATTTAATACGGCGCGTGCCAGAGCCCCGGTGAATTCGAACGATAATCGCGTGCACCCGCGGCTGGTGAGCGACGATCGGCTATTCACCCAGGTTGTATTGTCAGCCGACGACCCCGAACTCGTCGGTACGACACTGTCCTGTACTGCGGTCAACCTGTCGGTTGGCGGTATTCAATTTCGTACCAACGCGCCCGTTCCCACGGGTTCATTGCTGGATCTCTGGGTCGACGTTTCCAGCCGCCCCGGAAAGTTCTTCCTGGCCGGGGAAGTCCGTTGGAGCCGGCCTACCGAAGTAGGCGAATCCGCCGATGGTTGCGAGTGGTTTGTGGGCGTACAGCTCAAATCCGGCGCCGCAACCGATATCGTCGACTGGCGCGACTACCACGCCAACACCTACGCTCGCTGAGGAACCTTCACCCTCGAACCGCCTGGCATCATTCTTCAGGGCGGTTTTATGAACTCGAGCACTCCCTCAACCGGAAATGTGATCTGCATCACTGACCAAGCGCAAGATCCATCGCGGCTGTTATGAGCACAAATTGATCTAATCGACTGTAAGACTTCCAGATAGGCGGGGACAGTCGGTGAGCCAACCTAAAATCGTATCGATAGACCTCCCTTCGAAGCGCAAGCCCATCATAGCGCCCATCCTGCACAGCCTGCGCCAACAGTCAAAATACCAGCTGAACGAACTGATACAGAGCCTGTTCAACAACACGGACGATGCGCTTTTCGAGTTGGCCGATCGTTCTCGCAGCGATGCCGACCAACACCTG
>Ga0114948_10001471_pt1 | contig 10233 bp, 5 predicted proteins | sample CR04metaG_FD_83877 | JGI IMG/M metagenome (GOLD analysis project Ga0114948, IMG submission 83877) | Deep subsurface microbial communities from Mariana Trench to uncover new lineages of life (NeLLi) - CR04 metaG | ecosystem: Environmental > Aquatic > Marine > Ocean trench > Sediment | place...
AACGTATCTGCCAAACCCGGCAGCGTTCCCAGATTCCACAGCACCAAGCTATCTATGCCTACTGTAGAATGAACGGAATCCGGCAGAAAATCCTGCACAACGACATCCAGTGCGTCAACACTGTCCAGGTTAACGACCTCAATAGTATAGCTGATCTTTTCTCCGGCCCGGGCAAACCAGACCGTGTCGCTGGCCGCCACCGCAAATGAATCGGTTCGCGCAAACTTTGTAACAGAAATATCGGATGAAGGCGCAACCAGCACGGTGTTCGTTACGGCGTTGTTGCTTGAATCAATATCGCACGGAGCCTGCACCGCTGCAGCATTCACCAGTTGCACCGTGTCCGTGGCAGACAACGTGACAATGACCGCGAAGGTGATCTCCTCAACCGCATCAACGCCGAGTGATGGCAGGGTGTGAGTCAGCACATTTCCGACCTGAATTCCTGGCCAGTTCAGGGGCGTTAAACCTTCTGGCAAACTGTCTGTGACTGTCACATCAAAGGCTTCTGCAGGGCCGAAATTCTCGATGCGCAACGTGTAAAGAAGCGTATCTCCCGTGCTCACTGTGTCTGCCGAAGCGGTCTTGGTGATGTTGACATCATACTTGTTATGCAACAGATCCGACATCCTGCGATAAATGCCTGCAAACGACTGACCCGCGCCGGTATCAAAAAAAAGACCGCCTGTCTGAGCAGCGATTTGCTGCAGTGTATCCACGTCGGTTTCCCTGCCAACAGCGATTGTGAAGATAGGGATATTGTAGCGGTTTGCCTGCTGGATCACTTCTATTGCCGTATTATCATTGTTGTCATTAATTCCGTCTGTGTAGACGATGATCGTCCTGCGCCGCAGGGAATCCTCAGCGCTGGTCATTTCAATTGCTTTTAGCAAAGCCTCATTGAGCGGGGTACCTCGCGCCGTGGTAGCTTGCTGTACAAAAACTCTGATGGCCGTCGTATCGCTGGTGAAAGGCAGTATGCGTTGTGCGACCTCTTTCGGTCTATTGAATCTCGGAAAAACGATAATGCCCGTACGGTCAACCGGCTGCATTCCGCGGTAAAATTCCGCGATGGCCTGCTTGGCGATCTCAAGGGTATCGCCAATACTCGTACTGGCATCCATCACCAGCATAGTGCTGTTGGGAAGAGCTGGTTCACATGTGAGTATTTGTTGTGAAACAACGGGGGAATGGAGTAGAGATAGAACTACGCTGAGAAGAATCCGGACTAAAACTGGTTGTGAGCTTCGGGGCATCATCAAATTGTGCTTTGCGCCAACGTTGATGTCTAATGTCTGTTGGAAACTCGCTCGTGCTGCTGGTATCAGAGTTAGCTTACAAGCTTCCGTCAACGATCATTCCTTGATCGCAATCTAATTCTTTCTGTCCTGAAGTCGAAGCCCTGTTGGAAATAAAAAAGATTTGTGTGAATGTGACCCGTCACGGTGCCAGGAAAAGAGAATGCGTAAGCAATGGTTATCCCTTAACAGATTGCTTTAATTGCACTTAATATAACACATCTATTGTGCGAACGCAAGAAAAAAACGAACGCCTACTGCTCTGCCAAACTGGGCGGGAATATGGACCTGAATCTGTTGAACGGACACAATTGCGTGGATCCGGAAGAATGTTCCCTTCAAAACCGAGTCTTCTTTCGCGGGAAGGCAGCGACAGCAAGGCACGGCTGGCAAAGGCTGGCCGCGCCTGCAACCGAACCTACTCAGGCAGTTCTCCTACCATCTGTTCAGGCACAACATATCGGTCGAACTCTTCTTCGGTTAGAAAACCAAGCCCCACCACGGCTTCCTTGAGCGTTGTACCCTCCGTATGTGCCCTCTTGGCAGCCTGGGCCGCCTTGTCGTAGCCGATATGCGGATTCAAGGCCGTCACCAACATCAACGAGTTTTGCAGGTTCTCGCGGATCTTTTTCTCATTGGGCGTGATGCCTGCGACACAGTTCTGCTCAAACGACTCTGCAGCGTCGCCGAGCAACCTCGCTGACATGAGCAGATTGAAGATTAGTACCGGCTTGAATACGTTGAGCTCAAAATGGCCGGTCATGCCACCAATGTTGATGGCGACGTCATTGCCTGCTACCTGAGCGCAAACCATGGTCATGGCCTCGGCTTGCGTCGGGTTCACCTTCCCCGGCATAATGGATGAGCCCGGCTCGTTGGCCGGAATGTTGATTTCTCCGACGCCGCAGCGCGGCCCTGAGGCCAGCAACCGCACGTCGTTGGCGATCTTCATCAAGCTGGTCGCCACGGTCTTGAGGCCCCCGGATGTTTCCACGATGGCGTCGTGCGCAGCCAACGCCTCAAACTTGTTTTCCGCCGAAACAAACGGCTGGCCGGTCATCTCTGCGATTTTCTTCGCGACCTTATCAGCGAAGCCGGGCGGAGTGTTGATTCCGGTGCCAACTGCGGTGCCGCCCAGAGCCAGCTCTGCCAGATGCGGCAGGGTGTTCTTGACCGCACGAATACCGTGGCTCAACTGCGCAGCGTAACCGGAGAATTCCTGGCCAAGCGTCAGCGGCGTCGCGTCCATCAGGTGCGTGCGGCCGATCTTCACCACCTTCATGAACTCTTTGGATTTCGACGCCAGCACCTTTTGCAGCGCCTGCAGCTTCGGAAGCATCTCCTCTACCACTAATTTGTAGGCCGCAATGTGCATGGCGGTGGGGAAGGTATCGTTCGACGACTGTGACTTGTTGACGTCGTCGTTAGGGTGAATCGGCTTCTTCGAGCCCATTTCGCCGCCGAGAATCTCAATGGCGCGATTGGAAATAACCTCGTTGACATTCATATTGGACTGCGTGCCGGAGCCCGTCTGCCAGACCACCAGCGGGAAATGATCATCTAACTTGCCAGCCAGAATTTCATCGCACACTTGCGCGATGACCTCTGCTTTTTCTTCCGGCAGCACACCACAATCCATGTTGGTAAACGCCGCAGCTTTTTTCAGCACGGCGAAAGCGTGAATCACTTCGATGGGCATGAGTTGCCCGCCAATTTTGAAATTCTGCTTCGACCGCTGCGTCTGTGCGCCCCAGTACTTGTCTCCGGCGACCCGTACCTCGCCCAACGAATCTTTTTCAATTCGGTCACTCATTTTGAACTCTCCTGAATAAAGTTACATCAAGCAGCAAAATACGCTCGAAAATACGCACTGCTTCGATGAGAGTCAATCCCTTTTCAGGAAGGAAATGTGAGGGGGGGGATTGGAATGGCGGGTTTACCCGCCTCCGCTTTTTGCTTTCGCTCTTCGCGTTTCTTTTTCACTCTTCCACCGTCGATTCACCATCTTCCATGCAAGCTTTCACCTTTCAGTGTGCATTTTTCACTTGTGACGCCGCTGCTGCTGACAAATGCCGCTCCGTCGGCGATTCACTGCGCCGGATAAGCTCCTCAATGGTGATCGGCGCCATCCCGTCGGATTCGTCCCGGAAGACCACACGGATCACCTCTTTCAGCGAGGTGACACCCGTTAGGGCTTTGTAGAAGCCATCTTCGCTCAGGGTCACAAGGCCTGCGTGCGCCCGCGAAATACTTTTGATAACCGGCGAGGTGGAGCGCTTCAGAATCTCATCGCGAATGCGGTCGTTCACCAGTAGCACCTCATGGATGGCGGTCATCCCTTTGTAGCCGGTGTGGTTGCAGTGAATGCACCCTTTCGCTTGGTAGAACTTATGTCTGTCAACCGTGCCTAACTTCAAACTGGTGAAAAAGGAGAGCGTTGTCATGGCCGGCTTGTCCTCCTCTTTGCAGTACTGACAGAGTACCCGCAGGAGGCGCTGGGCAACCACCGACACCAATGTCGAGGAAATAAGAAATGTTTCGATGCCCATGTCCATGAGCCGCAATAAGGCGCCGGCGGTATCGTCTGTGTGGAATGTACTTAGGACTTTGTGCCCTGTAAGCGAGGCTTGAATCACTGCCTCGGCCGCCTCCTGGTCCCGCACCTCTCCGATCATAAGCACATCGGGGTCCTGGCGCATCATGGCGCGGATGTAGTCCATGTAGCAGATGTCCACCTTCGGCGGCAGGCTCGCCTGAACCACGCCATCGATGGTATATTCCACCGGATCTTCAACCGTAACGATCACCTTGTTGGATTTATTGAGGTACTGGAGCGAGGCGTATAGCGTGGTGCTTTTGCCGCTGCCGGTGGGGCCGGTCACCAGGATAATGCCGGACGGGTGATCCAGCATTTTCATATACTTCGAGAGGTTCGCCGGCGAGAAGCCGATCTTGTTGACATCCACGACGGCCCCTTGCCGGTGTTGGATCCGGATAACGATATTCTCCCCCCAGATGGCAGCGTAAGTCGAGACGCGCAGGTCGAATTCCTTCTTCATAATGCGCGCTTGAATCCGGCCGTCCTGATGCTTGCGTTTCTCGGCGATGTCCAGACCGCAAATGGCTTTGATGCGACTGATAAGCTTGGCCGCCACGTGCTTCGGCAAATCCGTTTTGTGCGACATGATGCCGTCGATTCGAAACCGGATGCGCAGGAAGCGATCCTGCGGTTCGATGTGAATATCCGTGGCGCGGTCGGTGATGGCAGTCGAAATAATGAAGTTGACGATCTCAATGATGTTGTCGTCGGTGTCTTTGACCAGCTCGGTGCCGCCGATAACCAGATCCTTTTCACCTTCAGCGACTTCAAGTTCCTGGCCGATTTCCAGCTTGTGGTAGTAGAGCTTTATGGTCTTCTGAATTTCCGACGCCGGCGCAATCGCGGGGGTGACCTTGCACCTGAGGACCTTTCCAAGAAAGGTAATATGGTCCTGGTTCAACGGATCGGCCATGATCACCGTGAGTTCGTCCCCTTCCTTGAAGGCGGGAATAAACTGGTGTTTGTGCAGAAACTCCGGGTTGAACTTCAACAGAAGCCGCTTATCGATCAGCCCGAGGGACGGCACGATTTTCGGAATGCCAAGCTGCATGCTCAGGGCATCGACAAGGGCCACTTCGTTTATGACGCCCATGTCCACCAAAATGAGGCCGAGGCGTTTCTTGTTGCTTGTCTGATGTTCGAGCGCCTGCTGCAACTGTTCGGGCGTAATGATTTGCATGTTGATGAGCAGATCGCCCAGCCGGATGCTTTTGTGGTACTTTCTCAGGATTTGGTTCAACGCGGATCTTGAAAACAGACCCTTCTGTACACAAAGTTCGCCCAGCGGTACATAGAGTCTCTGCTGCCTCTGTTCGGCCAGAACTTCGTTGAGTTGTTGCCCTGTTATCAAGCCTTCTTTTACAAATAATTCACCAATCATGGAGCGATCACCTTAACTTTCCTTTGTTCTTTTCTTCTATCGGCATCTTTTTTATCGTGCTTGAAAACAGCAGACCCGCAAATCAAACCCCGGGGTCTCAAAGTTAGCATGCAGCAACCGCTATCAGACCTCGGGGGTTCCGCCCTACATTTTAAATATGCAACATTTGACGCTTCGCGTTAACAAATTCTGCCAGAAGACGAAATAATAGTGGAGAATTTTCGTTGGCTCAATCGATAATTTCATTTTTTATAAGCAATTAACTTCAACATAAATCGGATGGCCGGGACTTGCTGCAGGTAGAGACGAGTAAGAAGACATTTATAGAATTCTCAGAGCCGACCGAATGCAAGATTTGGTTTGCGTCGGATGAACAGGAGGAGCTTGTTCTGGCCGTGGAGCAGTTAAAAAAATCCGCAGGCCAGTCCCCAAGATTCACTTTTTGCGAAACTCCCGACGAAGCCAACGTGATTCTGATTCATACCAACACCGACGCCTGGGGTTGGGAAGCCGTCAAGGCCATTCGAACAAAACCTGAACACTTCTTGAAAACCTGTTTGCTTCTGACCCAAAAACATCTTGCCGCCACCGCCGACATAGTCGATCAAGTGCTATATTGGCCGCTGTCGCCGGCAGTGTTTTTCGAAGCCCTCGGCAAGGTCGCCCAGTTCAACGAAAAACTGGCACGATTGGCCGAGATTCCCAACTCCATCGGCATGCTAGGCCTGCGTAAAGTGCTGCTGCTGCGCTATTTGTACACCCGCGACCCGTGCGTGCTTCTGGCCAGGCGTAATTTCCAATCGGCGGCCGGTTACACCTATCCGCTGATGCAGTTGCTTTTTAATGTAGAAGCAGGACAGGAATTCAACATCATTCAGTCCCTCGAGGAATCGCAGTTGCTAACCTCGAAACTAATTGACAGAGTGCACATCTGTCCATTCTGCGAACACGCGCAAATCAATTTCCGCGAACTCTGCCCGAACTGCAATGCACTCAACATCGGAGAAGAGACCACGATCCACCATTTTCGTTGCGCTTACGTTGGCAAGGAATCGGAATTCAAGCAGGACTTAGAACTTTCGTGTCCAAAGTGCAGCCGGACCTTGGAGCACATTGGCGTCGACTACGACAAGCCGGCGGAGGTGCTCTGGTGCAATGACTGCAAGCACAACTTTGCCGATCCTAAACTCTCCTGCTTCTGCCTGGCCTGCGGCAAGTCCTTTGATCCGGAAGATGCCTTTGTCCGGCAGATCGGCGACCTGACCCTGACACTCGAAGGATTCCGCGCCGCCGAGGACGGCCTCCTGCCGGGCCACGGCGTAATCAGTATTTTGAAAAAGGAACTGGGCTTCTACAAGAAGGAAGTCTTCGTCGAGTACCTGAACCTGGAAGCGTCAAGATGCCAGCGTTACAAGTACCACTCCACGCTGGCGCGGCTCAATCTCAAGCCACTGGACGAAGCGCTCGGGCACAAAGACATCAAGAACTCACGCAGGCTCAGGAACGAACTCTCAACCATCGTCAACCAGACGTTCCGCACCACGGACCTGTTCACCGATCTCAGCAGCGGCGAAATTCTGATCATTTTCACCAATACGGACTGCGGACGAACGAAAGTCGCGTTTGAGCGACTCGGCGAAAGTCTGAGCAAGCTGCTAAACACACGGCTCAACATAGAATTCAAACTACTGGATCTGGCGCGAGAAGATACGGATCTGGCAAAATTTTGGGAGAGTCTCAGATGACAATTTTCGAACCGTTGCAAAACGCCCTCGATTACGTCCTGAGCCTGGAATTTGAACGCCTTCTGCGCGTTTTCTGGTTCTTTATCATTATTGACTTTCCGAGATATTTTGTCACGGACGTCTGGGTCTTGCTGCTGGACAGGTTCCGGAACAAGCAGGTTGAACCGGACAAAGCCTTCGCGTTTCGTCTCAAAAATGACCCGCCTCTGGTGTCCGTGATCATTCCCGCACTAAACGAGCAAGACACCATCGCCTGGACCATCCGGTCACTGCAGGAACAGAGTTACCCTAATCTGGAGATCATCCTCGTCGATGACGGCTCCACCGACAAGACGCCTGCGATCTGCCGTAAGCTTGCCCGCACAGGGCATATTTCATACTATCGCTTTGCGGCGCGGGCCGGAAAATCTGCCGTGCTCAATTACGGTCTGAAATTCGCTCGCGGTGAATTCATCGTGTTCGTCGACTCCGACACAACCTTTGACCGGGATGCGATTTTTCAACTCATCCGCTGGTTTGCAGATCCGAAGGTCGGCGGTGTGGCAGGCAATCTGCGCGTCCGGAATTTCGGTACGAATCTGCTGACTGCACTGCAGCAGCTCGAATATCTTTTCACCATCTCGGTTGGCCGGAGAATCCGAACGGAGCTCGGCATCCTGCCGATCATCTCTGGCGCGTTCGGCGGCTTTAGACGGGAGCTTATCTCAGTCAAAACCATGGGCGGACATGAGCCGGGCCCGGGGAACGACTCGGATCTCGCCATTCGACTCCGCAAGAAAGGCTACAGAATTGTATTTGCCCCGGACGCATTCTGTCTGACCAATGCACCGGAAAAACTCTGGGGGTTGATCAAACAGCGGGCACGCTGGGATCGAACATCGTCAAGAACAGGCTGCGCAAACACAAGAACGTCTTCAATCCAAACTCGGCTAATTTCAGGCTACGAGACGTCGTCACTTTCGTGGATTCGCTTTTATTTCACATGGTGCTGTCGTTCATCACCGTCATCTACCTGATCGACATGTCCGTCAACTACCCGCGCTATCTACCTGTGCTGCTCTTGATCAACTTCTGCCTGTACTTCAGCGCCGAAGTTGTGGAGCTGATAATCGCTGTACTTCTGAACCGCAAGCGACAGGACCTTGCGCTGATGCTTTTTCTGCCGTTGTTCAACCCGTACAAGCTGCTCTTGAAGCTCGTGCGCGTTTTCGCCTACTTCCAGGAATTCTTTTTCAGGTACTCGGTTCGTGATACCTTCTCGCCGTACAAAGTCAGACAAAGCATGATCAAATGGTAACGTTTGAATTCAAAAACATATTTGGAGGAATGGCAGTTCTTTGCGGAGCACTGGCTCTCTCCGGATTGAACATTCTTGCCGCACAGGAGACGTATACACTCGCAGATCTGGAAAAACGGGCGGTTGAACGCAGCTACTCCGTTGCGGCGATGGTGGAGAGACAGGCTTCGTTTGAGAACAAACTTGCTGCCAACAGAGCACTGGCTCTTCCTGAAATCAGCACGTTCTACCGCTACTACCAGCAGGGGGTAGACCTGGATGAGAACCTCAGCAGCTCGCACATCCTGAGCCTCCGGCTTTCGCAAGATCTCGTCGAGCTGATAAAAGTACGGCGTAGCAAGTCGCGTGAAATCCGATCAGAAATTGAAGTTGCCCGGTCTCAAATTGAGAGCCGGCGCGCCAAGAGCCTGTTCGATTTTCGAATGCAATACCTGGATGTGGTGGAAGGCGAGAGGCGCAGCCGCTCCTATCAGGCGCTGGTGGAGAAGTACGAGGAACTCCTGGTAATTCATAAAGCGCGCTACCAGCACAATGAAGCGTTGCTGACCGCGGTGCTGGAAGCGGAAGCTGAGCTGCTCAGCTACACCGGGCTGCTAAATTATGTAGAGACAAGAATCCAGAAACAGAAGGCGTTCATCACAGCGTCTTTGGCGCTGGAGCCACAGCAGGTTGTCTGGGAACAGCGCGCCGAAGATCTACCCGACCTGGTTGAAAGCTACGTCCTTGAAGCAGCTTTACATGAAAATTCGGACTTGCAACTGCACGCGGCCCGCGCTGAAATCGAGCACTGGCGGGCCAACACCGCACGCTACAACGACATCAAACTGATGCCCTTTGTCGGCCTGCGCGTGCGAGGAGACTCGTTTTCCGAGCTGGGCACGGGGCCAGAGTTTGGACTTCGCTTTTCAATGCCGCTGGCTTACTTCTCTGCCCGAAACAGAAAAATCGACCAGTACAAAGCGAATGAACGATACTGGCAGCTGGAGTCTGAACAAAAGACACTTGACATCGAACTAAATCTGTCTGCCCTCTTTGACCGGTACCGCCTCACCCAAGCGCAGATCAAACACAGCGAAAAAGTGTTGCAACTGCATGCCGAAAAGCTGCGCATCGAGCGCTCAAAAAGCGGAAAGAAGGTCAGCGAGTCACGAACAGATCCCGCAATCTTGCTTGCAATCGAAATTGCAAAACTGAAGGTAGAGTTGACTGTCCAGCAGAAACTGAATGAACGCACGCGGATTTACTACAAGATACTATATCGTGCCGGACTCAGCCGGACCGACGGTCTGCAGGATGGCGGGGGATACTCTTCACAAAGCACAGACGGCAACACGCAGGCGCTCTGGGTCTGGCGCGCTGCCGGCATTCTCGATTCGCCTCGAGCACAGCAACGACTGCTCGATACCTGTCACACGCGAGGGGTAAACAGGCTATTCCTGTCATTGAACAAACGCCTGTTGCGCTCCTTTTCGCAAGACACCACCCTGCACAGTTTTGTCGCAGATCTGCACACCGCGGGCGTCCGCGTAGCCGCACTCATGGGCGATCCGCTCTGGGTGCACGAGTCCAACCGACAAGCTTTGTTGCAAAACATTGAGCAATTCATCACGGACAACTTTGCGCTACCCGAAAGCAGCCGGCTTGACGCCATCCATTTGGACATCGAGCCACAGACGCTGGACGAATGGCCAACAAGCAGGGTGGACCTGCTCGATGAACTGGCAACCACAATCACAGCGGTAAAGGCGACCATTGAGGCGTCGGGCCACAAGCTCGCGCTGGAAGTGGCCCTGCCGCTGTTCTTCGACAAAGTCGATGCGGGTTCTTTCATCAAAATCATTCGGGCTGCTGACATGATTACGCTGATGGCCTATCAGAGGACAGCCGCAGGATCGATCATGAAAGCCGTTGAA
>Ga0114948_10001473_pt1 | contig 10227 bp, 10 predicted proteins | sample CR04metaG_FD_83877 | JGI IMG/M metagenome (GOLD analysis project Ga0114948, IMG submission 83877) | Deep subsurface microbial communities from Mariana Trench to uncover new lineages of life (NeLLi) - CR04 metaG | ecosystem: Environmental > Aquatic > Marine > Ocean trench > Sediment | place...
CATGGGAGGCGACGATGTGGGCTCCCAAGATTTCGCCGTACTGTTTGTCTCGAATGGTCTTGACGAACCCGTCGGTCTCCCTCGACGCCCTCGCTCGTCCGTTCGCGCTGAAGGGAAACCGGCCAACCGCATACTCGAGCGACCTTTCCTTACACTGGTCTTCCGTGAGCCCCACACTTGCGACTTCGGGGTGGCAATACGTTACGCTGGGGATGTTGTCATACTTGATGGGCGCAGGCGAGTGACCGGCGAGAAGCTCGGCGACGTACATGCCTTCGCGACTCCCCTTATGTGCCAGCATAGGCGGCCCAGCGATGTCACCGATGGCGTAGTATCCGTCCACTGACGTGCGGAGCCGATCGTCAACGCCGACAAACCCGCCATCAGTTAGCTCGATGCCGACGGCGTCCAAGCCCAAATCCTCCACGTTCAACGCGCGCCCCGCCGCCATCAGCACCTTGTCTGCCTGAACTGTTCTGACCGCATCGCCGACCTCCACCTCGAGCGTCACACTCGTCGGTGCCACGGTAGCGCTTTTGATCTTAGCTCCCAGGAGTGTGTCGATCTTTCGTTTCTTGAACGTTTTGGCCAGGGCGTCGGAGGACTCGGCGTCCTCGATGGGTAAGAGGCGGGGAAACATCTCGATGACGGTCACGTTCGTACCAAACGCGTTGAAAACGTCGGCGAACTCCATCCCGACCGCTCCGGCGCCGACGATGGCCATCGACTGTGGAGCGCTGTTCAGAAACAGCGCTTCGTCGGTGGAAATGACCGTAGTCTCGTTGATCTCGAGGCCGATCTGCGGAATCCCCTTCACCCGGGTGCCCGTTGCCAGGATCACTGCCTTGGTCGCGGCGTAGGTATCGTTTCCTACCTTGACTTGCTTCGCGGGCTGCAGAGACGCCGTGCCCGTCACCACGGTGATCTTGTTCTTCTGCATCAAGAACTCGACGCCCCTGGCATTCTGCTCGCTCACCTGACGCGAGTGCTTGACTGCCGCCCCGAAATCGAGTGTGACCTCGCCCACGAGTATCCCCAGGCGTTTCGCGTCGTGCTGAATCGTGCGAGCCAGTGATGCGCTGTGAAGGAGTGCCTTGCTGGGAATGCAGCCCACGTTGACGCACACGCCGCCGAGCTTGTCACGCTCGATCAACGCAGTGCTCAGTCCGAGTTGGGCGCACCGAATGGCGCACACGTATCCGGCTGGCCCGCCTCCCACAACGATCACGTCGAAACTCTTAGCCACAGGTCGGTCCTCTTTCATGCAGTATCGTGATCAACGGATGAAGTGGTCAAAGCTTTCGCAATCGGCGGAGGTTCCACCTCTCGTGGAGGGTGCTCTGCTGAAACCCATAGGCGCTGCGATCCGGTCGTGGCCGGCGCGGGCTCTGGCCGGTATCCCGACGCGGCCGACCGCTATGCCGGCGCGCCGCGGCGCGCCTGCTCCCATGCGTGATACGACGACCGAACCAGTGGGCCAGCTTCCACGTGCCGGAATCCCATCTCGAGGCCCGCGTCGCGCAAATCATCGAACTCCGCCGGTGTGTAGAATCTGGCCACTGGCAGGTGGCTCGCCGAGGGTCGGAGGTACTGGCCGAGCGTCAGGAGATCCACTCCCTCACGGCAGAGATCTTGCATCGCACCCAGCAGTTCGTCCCACTCCTCACCCAGACCGCACATGAGGCCCGACTTGGTGACCGACGCGGGATCCATGGCTTTTGCGCGCCGGAGCAGTTCTAGGGCACGCGGATACGATCCGCCGGGTCGTGCCATCCGATACAGGCGCTGAACAGTTTCCAGGTTGTGATTCAGGATGTCGGGTCGTGCCGTCACCACCATGCGCAGCGCCGCTTCGCTCCCCTTGAAATCCGGAATGAGCAACTCGACGCTTGTGTGAGGCAGGCGGCTCCGAATCTCGTGGACGCACGCGGCGAAGATCTCGGCACCGCCGTTGGGGAGGTCGTCACGATCGACGCTCGTGATCACGACGTGGTTCAGCCCGATCTTCTCGACCGCCCGCGCCAGGCGAGCGGGCTCGTCCGGGTCGTATTCGGTCGGCGTTCCATGCGAAACCGCGCAGTAGGCGCAGTTGCGTGTGCATTTGTCGCCGAGCACCATGAACGTTGCGGCCCGATGCTCCCAGCACTCGCCGATATTCGGACAGCGCGCCTCCTCGCACACGGTATGCAGGTCGAGGTCGCGCATGAGTCGCCGTATCTCGACATAATTGGGTCCGCCGGGGGCTTGCACCTTGAGCCATGGCGGCTTGCGTTCGGGCTGCCGCGCGCGGATGCCGTCCGGCTTGTCGGCGGTTAGCTGTACGAGTTCCATAACCTGGGAAAAGTAGCTACCACGCCCGATGCAGGCCACGGCTCGACCAAGGGTCTTGCCGCCGCCTGCGCATGGCGTCACGAAGGCCGCACCGCTTACCAAGCCAGTGTGCTCGAGGAACCGCTGGTGCGCTTAGATTCGCCAGTACCGTGCCGGATCGATGGATGTGATGTCCTGTTCGACTGAGTCGCCTGCAAACAACGCCGCGATGATCTGGCCGGTGATCGCCGCGAGGAGGAATCCGTGGCGTCCGTGACCTGTGGCGTACCATAGCCCCTCGACTTCGGCATCACGGCCGACGATGGGTTGTCCGTCCGGTGTCCCCGGGCGAAGACCGGCCCATGTTCGGGTGACCGCCGCGCCGTCGAGACTGGGGAAGATGCTGCCCACCATGGCCAACACCTTTGCTACGCCGTCTTCGGTGACCGACGCGTCGAATCCGACATGTTCCACCGTCGTGCCCGCCACCGCTTCGTTACCACGCTGTATCACGTAGCCGGACCCACCGTAGATGACTGCCGGAGGTTCCTGATCCGGCCACCCCACTGCGATCATTTGCCCGCGTATTGGTTCCACAGATAGCGGACGCGGAAGCCCTCCGATTTGACCGGACCACGCGCCGGCCGCGATCACCACGGCTCCGGTCGGCACCGTTTCGGTGGCCGTGCGCACCCCGACGACGGAGCCGGCTTCCGTCAGCACTTCGGTTACTCGTTCGCCCCGTGCCGTCACGGCGCCGTGCGCCGCGGCGGACGCAAGGAGAGCTTCCACGAGGAGCCGGGGATCGAGTACCCCGCCCTCTGGCATGAGCTTGGCCCCCAATGCCCTTGGGGACACCCCGGGATGTCGCTGGCGCAAGTCATCCAGCGAGAGCCAGTCCGATTTGAAACCCATCTGGCGTTGCCAGGCGATCTGATCGGTCAGACGGCTTATGTCATCGCGCGTGAGGGCCACATGCACGATACCCTCGGTCCACAAGCGGATGTCGATTCCCGTTTCTTCCTTCAGAGACGGCGCCACATCGTGATACAAATCCCGCCCGCGCACCTTGAGACTCAGGAGGGGGTCGTCTGCCGTGGTTCCCGCGAGGGGCGCGAGCAATCCCGGGGCCGCGGCGCTCGCAACACCGTCCTCGGCCGCGCTGTCCAGTATGCGCACGCCCAACCCGCGCTGCGCGAGCCAGCGCGCGCACGCCGCCCCGACGACGCCACCGCCGACCACGACTACGTCAGGCGAGGCCACGACCTAACTCGTTTGTGAAACCCCCCGGGATGCTATACCGTAGGAGATACTGAGAAGCATTATGGTGGAGATACATATGGTTCGCACCTTAGCTGGATACGCAATTGTCGGCTTGATCGGCCTCGTGGCGCTGAAGCTGCTGCTCGGAGTGATCGGGTTCGCGTTTTCGTTGCTGTGGACGTTGCTCTCGTTCGCGGCCGTCGGGTTCGTCTGTTACTTGATTTTAAAGATCATCAGTCCCGACACCGCCCGCAAAGTGCGGGAAAAGGTGGCCGGCCCGGGCGAGCCCCAATCCTGAGCGAACGCGCGACAAGATCGGCGCGAGGCCGGCGGGCCTCATTTTTCTGTCGGCAGATCTCGTTTCGGTGAGGGTGTCCCCCTAAAGTGGCGGTTCGCGGTTCCCTCAGCGTTGCCGCACCTTGTCCGCATTGGTGACTTCGGTCGATGTGGCGCCGCCCCGTGGGTCGATCACCTCGATGAGGCGCATCGTAATCGTCCCGATGACCGGCAATTTGGTTTTCATCTGCACGATAAGCCGACGCTCGTCGTCGCTGATCCAGACTCGTCCATCCTTGTTGTCCGCGAACATCCCGCCCTTGATGATGGGGTGGATCATGATCGTCGGGAACCGGCCGGCCGGTACGTCGATTGTGTCGCGCTTGATAACCTCGATGACGATGGGATTGCGGTCGGGCCGGAAATAGTTGTTGAACTCGTGCCGCTCGCCGGGCTCCAGTTCGAGTGACCGAATCCAATAGAAAAACGCCGTGTCGTCGAGTGGGTTCTCCGAGCTGGCCTGCGCGGTATCGACGCCTTGTTCCCAAAAAATGCCTGAGTCGGGGAAGATCTCGTACGCGGTGGTACGGCGGCTGCCCATTTCGTCGAACTCCTGGGTGAACCGTCGGGACATGAAGTCGTCTATGCCTACCCACGAGTCGAATCGGTTGCTGAAGTGCACGACGCCGAGCAGGCTGGCGTTCATCCGGAAACGGAAGTTGACCGTGGGCTCTCCCCTGATGGTGTCGATGCCCACGACCTCCATCGAGGCCCGCCCAAGCCGCACCAGCCCCCACTTGCCGTCGAACAGCAGCGTTTCGCCAATCGGGAACCGGTCCAGGGGACCAAGCGACCCGGTGCCGGACGACGCGCCGTCGGCCTGGCCGCTCACGGGAAGCGCGATCACCGTGAGTGCCGCCGCTGCGAGTGCCGCCACCCTCACGATGCCCTCTGGACAGCCGTCTCCGGCTGCGGAACATCGAGGGTCTGCCCGGCACGGAAGAGTTGCCACGCTAGGGAAACCGAACGGTGCCGGTGCGGCGCCTCCCGCAGGTCGGTGGAATCGACGGGGATTGCCGTGATTTGCCTGGCATAGACTGCCGTCCTCGCCACCAGCTCGGCACGGGCGCTGATTCCCTCCGCCTCCAATAGCGCACCGTTCCTGTCCCCGAGGCAGCGCTTGAGGGTGACCAGCCGAATGGCACAGACGCCCGATAACAAGTCACGCACGCCCGGGACATTGACTCCCGGCCTGAGGAGCCATGGAGACATGCGCTGAACGATACGCTGCCCCAGGCCCTGGGGGCCGCCGTTCGCCTCTGCTACAACCAGGTCCGCGCCCGACTCGATCCGGCGGATGAGGTCCGGCACGACCGTGGGTGATACTCGGAAGTCGCCCCCCAAGGTCACGGCACAGTCTCGCTTTGGCCGGTCGGTGAGCCGCAAGGCGCGACGGAGAAGTTCCTCGATCGTTCTGGCGTAGCCCAGCGGTTTGGTGCGTCCGACCACCGCCATCGGGAGCACGTGTTCGTAGCTCTCCAGCACCTCCTGGGTCGCGTCGTCCGACCCGTCGTTGGCGACGAGCAACTGATACTCCCTCGGAAACGACCCAAACACTTGCCGAATCTTCCACAGCACCAGCCCTACCGTTTTCGCGTCGTTGTGCGCGGGCACACATATATAGATCATAGCACTCGCTGCTTGGCCTCTGTTCCGGACCATACCCCGGCCGACTTGGGTCCGTTCCTCCTCACACCGAAACCTTGCTCTCGGATGTGCCCTCTGCCGGGCCTACCAATGTAGCGGATTGTTGCGTGTGTACGGTGCCCCGCCTCACACCACCCCGGGGCCAGCAGACCCGACGGGTCGCGTCCGACCGCGGCGGCGGGGCCTCTCCGCCGGGAGCGCGTGAAACGTCGGACTTGCTTGGGTTCGGTTGGTGCGCCGCTGCCCGTTATCGCGGCGTTGAGTCCAGCGGTGCGAAGAGCGGGCAGCGCCCGGAGTTGACGATTCCCCAATTGATGAGCACCGCGATCAGCGGCATGACCACGTTGGCGTCGGCGATGGTACCGATTCTGGGAAAATCGTCGGGGGGCGGCTCCATGTCCCAGATGAGAATTCCGTAAAACACCTCGCTCGAATCATCCACCAAGGCGGCGCCGAAGCCCGGGGTTTTGGGAAACCCCAGACCGACGTACTCGACGGCAACGGTGCCGTCGTCTCCGATCACCGCGGTCGCGGGTGTCGTGCCGTACCCGACCGCCCGCGTGGCGACCGTGCCTTCCAAGCCTTCGGGCGCTTCGGTGAGGGCCTGGTACTCGTGGGTGAGCTGATCGATGATCATCGCGGTGCTCGCGAGCATCGTTATCCCACAGATGGCGCTGTTCTCGGAATGCTCTGCGGGTGCGCACCCTGTCGCGCTGGTGATGAGGAAGATGGCAATGAGTCCTCGCATGATTCAATATAATATCGCCTAGCGGGTTGGCAGGCCATGGCCTGCCACGGACGCGCGGCACGAGAGGGCCGCCGGTGAACGGACCGGGCGCCTTGACCCCGCCGGCAACGGCACTATATCGTCCAGTTATCCCACGAGATTTTATCACGCGAGTTTTATGCCGACCTACGAATACCAGTGCGAAGGCTGCGGCAAGCGGTTTGTGCGCATCGAGAGCGTTGCGAAACACGCGCGGCAGCGACCGGTGTGTCCGACCTGTAAGTCGAAAAAGGTTGCGAGGGTGTTTACGCCTTTTTATGCTAAGACGGTTCGAAAAAGCTAGTGTTTGAACGGCTGCGAGAGGCTCTCGACGTGATGCTGGATACGACCGCATCGGGGGGCGATGCTGCGGGTCTGATGCACGACGCCGTGGTAGAGGCGCGCGTGTCGCTGGACGTAATGGGCGAGCAGATAGCCAGGACGGCCGAGCGGCTCGAAAGGGAACGCGAGCAGTTGCGGGATGCCGAGCGGCGCGGCAAGCTGGCGGAGGGCATCGAGGACTTGGAGACGGTGGAGATCGCGAAACGCTTCGCCGCGAAACATTCGGAACACATTGCAGTGCTCGAACGAAAGCTCGAAGCGCAGCGAGCGGAGGCCGAACTCGCGCAGAAAGAATTCTCGCAAATGCGGGAGCAGCTCAAGCAGATGCGGCAGAAAACCATGGGAGCAGATGCCACGGCAAGAGTGGAGGCGGCGTGGCGCGACATCGAGCGCGCCGGAGGTGTCCGGCCGGATCGCGACCTCGAGCAAGACCTGCTGCGTTCCCAGCTGGATGCCGCCACGAAAGAAGCCATGGCTGATGAGCAGTTACGACAACTCAAGAAAAAAATGGGTCGCTAGGGAGAGTATTGGATGGAAATCAAGCCGGACCGCATGATCTCGCTCGGATACGGCAGATTCTGGCGCTCGGATGCCATTGTCGGGCTGATGCGCATCGAGGACGAACGGGGGCCCAGACGCCGAACCGAAGTGTACACTGCGACACTCGACGAACCAATCGTCGCATCGCGGAGTGAAGGATCCATTCTGCAGGACATGGCGTATGCCAGCGATGAGTACCTGCGCCTACAGGAAACCCGCGAAATCGTCGGCGAACTCGCCGACGCGTTGGATGACGTGCCCGATGTGGTGAAGCGGATGCTCAATCACGAGGCTCACTTCGACGCGTCGGCGTGGTCCCAGCGGCTGAAGACAGCGCTTCGTCCGGAGACCGGCGAGCTGACAGACGAACAGAACGAACTGTTCGCGTAATCGTTGGTCAGGCCGCCGGTTCCTCGTCGGTTTCGGAGAAGAACGGCTGCCACTGTTCTGGGGGTGAGGGGCTCGTCAACAAGCTCACCACCACCATCAAGCTGACCGATACCAACACACCCGGTATGACGATGTAATCGCTGCTGGCGAAATCGAATGCGGTTCCGCCCAGCGTGAGGGTGAAACCCACACCGAGACGGCTGAGGATCACGAGGCCCACGATGGTGCCGAGGCCGCCCCCGATACATGCCACACCGCCTTGAGGGGTCACACGTTTCCACAGGAACGCCGCGAGCAAGGCCGGCGTCAAGCTTGCGCCCACCAGCGAGTAGGCGTAGAGGGCCATTTCGAGTACGGTTTGAAATTGCGTGAGTAGGACGATCCCCAGGGCACCGAACAGCACGATGAACACCCGCTGGAGATTGAGTTTTTGTGTCTCCGTGGCATCGGGATTGATGAATCGCTCGTAAATGTCACGGCTAACGTTGGTTGAAGGGACTAGGAGGAAAGTGTTGCCCGTGGACATGACGATGGCGATCGCCGCGGCAAGCAGCAGGGCGCCCCCAAATGGCGGAAGACCGTTGCGTGCGATGAAGAGGATGATGGTCTCCGACGCGGCGCGGCCCAGCATGGACGTCTGCTCCAGGAGATCCGGATACACGGCCCGCCCGACCACCGCCAGGAGTGCAAGCGCCGTTTCGAGGAGGACGATACCGAGAACCATCCCGATCACCGCGCGGCGCGCGGCCGAGGCGTTTTTCGCAGAGAAGAATTTTTGATACATCCCACTCTCGCCCATCAACAACAGGAAGGTGGGCATTGCGACGCCGAGAACCCACAGCCAATTGTGTCCCCCCAGCGGTGTCGTGTGTCCTGCCGGGAGCCTCTCGAGGATCGAACCGACGCCCCCGTTGTGGAACACCATGTATGGCAGCGCAAACAAGACGCCGAGCGTGATGATCACGCCGTTGAAGATGTCGACAGTGACAATCGAGACCATGCCTGCAATGGCGGTAAATATCACGATTGTGGCGGCGGCGATGTACATGCCGGTGGTGGGCGAAATCGCGCCATCGGTGATGATGCTCAAAATCCATCCGCCGCCACGGAACTGGTAGGCGGCGATGGTCACATATGCCAGTATGATTGCTATGCTCCCGAGGACGCGGGCCGTGGCGTTGTAACGCTGTTCGAGAATGTCGGGCACGGTATACTTGGCGATGCGGCGAACGCGATGGGCGATGAAGTAGACGGCGATTAGCCCCACCCACGCACCGGATGAGAACCATAACGCGGCTATACCCGTCCGATACGCGAGCCCCGCCCCGCCGAACAGCGAACCCGAACCGATCCACGTGCAAACCAGCGTGCCGATGAGGAGCGGCACCGGAACGGATCGGCCGGCCACCATGAAATCGGCGTGGCTCTTCACGCTCCGTGCCCGCCAGAGACTAACGCCGATCAGGATGATGGGGTACAGCAGGACAACCACGGCAAAGAGGTTCATCGCGTTTCTCCGGAGCGTTGCGTTGTCTGCGTTACGGGGCTGGCTTTTCCATAGGGTTCTCCGCGTAATGACATGCCACCCACCGGTCCGGTTGCAGCTCGCGCAATGCCGGTTCGTCAGTCGTGCACCGCGCGTCCTTGAGCGGATGCGGACACCGCGTATGAAACGGACATCCGGGTGGTGGGTTGCGCGGGCTCGGAATTTCGCCGGCTAACACGATCCGCTTCCGCTTCACCGTTGGGTCCGGCACCGGTACGGCGGAAAGCAACGACGCCGTGTACGGATGCAACGGCCGATCGTAGAGCGGCACCACTCGGGCGCGCTCGACGATTCTCCCCAAGTACATCACAGCGACGCGTGTCGCAACATGCCGCACGACAGCAAGGTCGTGGGCGATAAACAAGTAGGTGAGATTGCGGGAGCGCTGCAGGTCCGTGAGCAGGTTGACCACCTGAGCCTGAACCGACACATCCAGCGCGGAGACCGGCTCATCCAGCACCAAGAACTCCGGCTCGATCGAGAGGGCCCGGGCAATGCCCACTCGTTGTTTCTGCCCTCCCGACAATTCGTGTGGGAAACGTGAGGTCAAGCTTGGATCGAGGCCGACCTCCTCGAACAGATCGGCGACTCGGTCGCGTGCCGCCTTTCCGCGAGCTATCCGGTGGACTTCGAGCGGTTCCCGCACCGCCGTCCCCACCGCCATCCGCGGGTTCAAGGAGCCGGCCGGGTCTTGAAACACGATCTGCATACGACGTCGCAACGCGCGCATATCGGCCGACCCGAGGGCAAGGACGTCCGTGCCATCGAACCAAATGGTTCCGCTCGTCGGTTCGGTCAGCCGCAGCACGCAACGTCCCAATGTCGTCTTACCGCTGCCGCTCTCGCCGACGAGTGCGACGGTCTCCCCGCGATCCAGCGACAACGTGACCCCGTCCACCGCCTTCAGGTAACTCGGCTTAGCAAACAGGCGTGTACTCGCCGGGAAATGCTTGACGAGGTTTTCTATGGCGACCAATGGACCAGGGGACGATTCGCTCATTGGCGTTGGCCCTCCGATTGATCTAACAGCCAGCACCGCGCGGTGTGGTCTGTGCCCGCCGAGTACGATGGAGGAGCATCGACCTCG
>Ga0114948_10001474_pt1 | contig 10221 bp, 8 predicted proteins | sample CR04metaG_FD_83877 | JGI IMG/M metagenome (GOLD analysis project Ga0114948, IMG submission 83877) | Deep subsurface microbial communities from Mariana Trench to uncover new lineages of life (NeLLi) - CR04 metaG | ecosystem: Environmental > Aquatic > Marine > Ocean trench > Sediment | place...
CGGCGTGGGCATCACCTACCCCATGACCTGCGACATCCGCTTCGTGGCGGAGGACGCCAAGATCCAGTTCGCCTTCGTCCGTCGGGGCGTGATCCCGGAGCTGGCGTCACACGTGATCGTGGCACGCGTCGTGGGTCTCTCGAATGCGGCCGACCTGCTCCTCTCGGGCCGCGTCATCCGTGGCTCCGAGGCGGCGGAGCTCGGCCTCGCCAGCCAGGCCCTGCCGGCGAAAGAGGTGCTGCCCGCCGCCATCGAGCGAGCGCGAGACATCGCCGTGAATGCGGCACCCGTCTCGGTCGCGATCAGCAAGCGCCTGCTCTGGGAGGGGGTGACCTCATCGGTCCCCGAGATGCAGCGACGCGAGCTGCCGCTCTTCACCTGGACCGGGAACCAGGCCGACTCGCGTGAGGGGGTGACGGCATTTCTGGAGAAGCGTACGCCCGAGTGGAAGCTCTCCGTCGCGCGCGACAAGCCCAACCTGCAGGAATCGGATGGCTGAGCGTCTGAGCTTCGCGCGCGCAGCCTTCGCCTGGACGATCTTCCCCAGCGTCCTGGGAGGGGCCGTCGGCTTCACGATCTGGCAGATGGGAAGAGGTGTGGATCCGGCCATCGCCTTCGTCGGTCCCACCGTGGCCGCTTATTTTCTACTCATGGGTCTCGAGCGCTGGCTTCCCTTCCGGCACAGCTGGCGCCGCTCGCGCAGTGACGTCAGCGTCGACCTCGGCCATCTCGTTGTCTCCGGCGTCCTAACTGTGGAGCTCCTGCGGCCCCTCATGCTGGCACTGGGAATCGCCGTGGGCGGCTGGCTGTCCGCGGCTCTGGGCGGCGGGCTCTGGCCCGGTGACTGGCCCCTCGTCGCCCAGCTCGTGCTGGCGCTGCTGGTGGGCGAGTTCTTCATGTACTGGGTGCATCGGCTCGCCCACAGCTGGGACTTTCTGTGGCGCTTTCACGCGCTGCACCACAGCGCGCCGCGGCTCTACTTTTTGAACGCCGTCCGCTTCCATCCCATCGACCTCGCGATCTCGGGCTACGCACCCTTCGTTCCCCTGGTCATCCTGGGCGCCGATGCCAGGATTCTCGCACTGTTCGTCCTCGTGAGCGCTGTCCATGGCCTGTTCCAACACACGAACTTACCGATCCGCTGCGGGCCGCTGAACTGGTTCTTCAGCATGGCGGAGCTGCATCGCTGGCATCACTCGCGTGTGCTCGAAGAGGCCAACTCGAACTTCGGCCAGAACCTGATCGTATGGGACATCATCTACGGCACACGCTTTCTGCCCAAAGACCGAGAGCCTCCCGCAGAGATCGGAATCACAGACATGCCCGCCTTTCCCATGAGCTACCTCGCACAGCTCGCATCCCCGTTCACCTGGTCACGCATCAAGCGCGAGAACGAAGCCGCCCGCGCCACGTCGCGCGCCGCCTAAGGGCGCAACAGCCGAGAGCCGATACCTCGTTGTCCATCCCGGACCAGCGGAGGCTCGATCGACCATGACGCGAAGGCAGCGGCAACTGTGCTTGTATGTGTTTGGAGCCGCGTGGGTAGTGCTCTCCGGATGCGCCTCCCAGGTCATCGCCGTGGCTCCCAGAGTCAACCTGGGAATATATGAGCGGATCGGCATGATCGAGCTGGTCTCCAGCGCCGAAGGCGATCTGCCTCAACTCGCGACCCAGAAGCTCATGCAGGCGATTCAGTCCGCCCAGCCCGGGGTGCATATTCTCGAGCTCGGTGATGAGAGCCAGGTGCTGGAATCGATCAAGCACGACCGCCTGGATTTTGAAGCCATTCAGGCGATCGGAGAGAGATATCGGGTCGACGCCGTGCTGATCGGCCAGCTGGAGGTCGCCGATAACAAGCCGAAAGTCACCATCTCCACCCTGCTGAAGTCGATGAGCGCCCAGGTCGACGTCGAAGCCTCGCTCAGCGCCAAGCTGCTCGAGACCGAGACCGGCAGCACTCTCTGGACGCGCTCGGTCCGGGGCCGGGAGACGGTCGCCCATATGAAGCTCCAGCACCGCGGACCCTCGGACTTCGGTGCCAGCGACCCCGAGGATGCGTACGGGAAGCTGGTGCAGTCACTCGCCCACCAGATCACGGGCGACTTCCGTGTTCGCTACGAGCGACTCTAACCAGGCTCGCTCTTCGCATGAGCGCCGATCTCCCAGCCGCGCGCTGCGAGGTGGGTGCGGGCAAAGGTGATGGGCTCGGGCTCGAGGGTCGTGGCCATGGTGTCGTTCCAGCGGTTGAGCCAGCCAAAGAGCGCGATCACCGCCATGAGCTCGATGATCTCTCCCTCGTCGTAGTGCTTGCGCAGCTGCGCGAAGTGCTCGTCGGTGGCGTCGTTGGGAACCACCGACGCAGCGTACGCCAGGCTCAGTGCGGCGCGCTCCGCGTCGCTGAAGAGCGGGCTCGTGTCGAACTCGAAGGCGGCGGCAATCTTCTCGGCGGAGGCACCCACCCGGCTCGCGCTGGCTGAGGTGTGCGCCTGGCAGTAGCGGCAACCCGAGGCGTTGCTCGAAACGAATGCAACGAGCTGCTTCAGCTCCGGCGAGAGCTTGCCGGGCCCGAGCACCGCACCCGTGAGCGCGCTAAAGCCGCGCAAGATCTCGGGGCGCCGACCCAGCGTGAGCATGCTGTTTGGAAGGAACCCCATCACCTGGTCGACGATCTTGAAGAAGTCCTCGAACTCCGCGAGCTCGCTCCTCTCAAGCGGGGCCAAACGCGCCATACCTCTCTCCCTCTCCTACTCCTCGTCCATGAAGGGATAGCGATAGTCGCTGGCCGGGAGGTAGGTCTCCTTGATGCTGCGCGGGGAGACCCAGCGCTCCAGGTTGAGCCAGGTCCCGGCCTTGTCGTTGGTTCCGGAGGCGCGCGATCCGCCGAAGGGCTGCTGACCCACGACCGCGCCGGTCGGCTTGTCGTTGATGTAGAAGTTGCCGGCGGCGTTGCGCAGGGCCCGCGTTGCCTGGACGATTGCGAAACGATCGCGCGCAAAAATCGCACCCGTCAGAGCATAGGGGCTGGTCGTATCGCACAGCTCCAGCGTCTCCTCGTAGCGCTTGGCCGGATAGACGTAGACGGTTAGGACCGGTCCGAAGATCTCCTCGCTCATGAGCTTGGAACGAGGATCGCGACTCTCCACCACCGTGGGCTCGATAAAATAGCCCTCGCGGTCTTCGTAGCCCCCACCGCAGAGCACGTCCAAATTGGGATCACTCTTGGCGAACTCGAGGTACTGCGTGATCGACTTAAACGCACTCTGGTCGATCACGGCACCCATGAAGTTCCGGAAGTCGCAAGTGTCGCCCATCCGGATCGTTCCGATCTCGTCGAGCATGCGCTGCCTCAGCTGCGGCCACAAGCTGTCGGGGATATAGGCGCGGCTGGCAGCCGAGCACTTCTGACCCTGGTACTCGAAGGCACCGCGCACGAGGGCGGCGGTCAGCACATCGAGGTCGGCCGACTCATGGACAAAGACGAAATCCTTGCCGCCCGTCTCTCCCACGATGCGCGGGTAGGAGATGTACTTCCGGATGTCGGAGCCCACCGTCAGCCAGATCGTCGAGAATACCTGGGTGGAGCCGGTGAAGTGGACGCCTCCGAGGTCGGTATGGTTGAGCACGGGCGGCCCGATCACGGGCCCCGGACCCGGGACGAGATTGATGACTCCGTCCGGCAGTCCGGCCTCCTTCAGCACCTGCATGATGTAGTAAGCCGGCAGGATCGCGGTCGAAGACGGTTTCCACACGACCGCGTTCCCCATCAGCGCAGGCGCGGTCGGCAGGTTGCCCGCGATCGACGCGAAATTGAAAGGAGAGACCGCGAACACGAATCCCTCGAGCGGGCGATGCTCCATGTAGTTGATCACCTGCTGGGTGGAGAGAGGCTGGTCGTCGTAGACCTGCGTCATGAAGTACGGGTTGAAACGCCAGAAATCGATCAGCTCGCAGGCAGAGTCGATCTCGGCCTGGTGGCAGGTCTTGCTCGTGTTCAGCATGGTCGCCGCGTTGAGCGTGTAGCGGTACTTGCCGGCCAGCAGCTCGGCGGCCTTGTGCAGCACGGTGGCTCGCGCCGACCAGTCCATCTCGCTCCAGGCGCCCTTGGCTTCATTGGCCGCCGCGATCGCCAGCTCGGCCTCCACCGCACTCGCCCGGTGGTAGCGGCCTAGCGACTGGCGCAGGGCATGCGGGGGCCGCATCTCGACCAGATCACCGGTCGTCACCTCTCGGCCGCCGATGATGCAGGGCACTTCGATGGGATTCGCCAGCATCCGCTCGAGCTCCCGCTTGAGCGCTGCCCGCTCCGCGCTTCCCGGCTCGTATCCGAGCACGGGCTCGTTCTTTGGCTCCCGAATATGGAACAGTCCGTTAAACACCAGCCCTCCTCCGTGCCTCCCTCGTCCGTGGCCAGCCTCTGCCCCCGAGCCCGGCGGCCATGATAACCTGCCTGGCCTACAATCGGAATCGGGAACAGGAGCCGTCGTTCATGAGCGAAACGGGCCTCTCTCTCGACACACTCGACATCGTCAGCAATGACACCTACGCAAAAAACGGCTACCCGCACGAGGCCTGGGCCTTGCTCCGCCGTGAGGCACCGGTCTACTGGTACGATCGGGGTGTAAAGCTGCCCTTCTGGGCGATCACCAAGCACGAAGACATCGTCAAGATCTCGCGCCAGCCGGGCAAGAACCTGAACGCGCCGCGCCTAGCCGTTTTTCCCGAGTTCACGCCACCGGAGGAGGACAAGCGGATCGCACGCCATCTGCTGGTGATGGACCGTCCCGATCACACCCAATACCGCAAGCTGGCTGCTGCCTACTTCACGCCGCGCTCGATACACCGGCTGGAGTCGAACATCGAACGCATCACGCGCGAGATCCTGGACGAGCTCACGCTTGAGGAGACGTCCGAGGTCGATTTCGTAACGGCGGTCTCGGTCCCCCTGCCACTGGCGGTGCTCGCAGACATGCTGGGTGTACCGCGCGAGGACTGGCAGCTCCTGTTCCGCTGGACCAACGCGATCGTGGGTTCGGAAGACCCGGAGTACCGGCAGGGAGAGACGCCCGAGGACTCCGCCGGTAGCGCGCGCAGAGCCCTCTTCGAGTACTTCTGGAAGATGGCCGAGGAGCGGCGGCAGGAGCCGAGGGACGACATCGTGAGCGTCCTGGCGAACGCCAAGCTCGAGGGGGAGGACGTGCCCTCCTTCGAGCTGCTCTCCTACTACTTTCTACTGGTGGTGGCCGGCAACGAGACCACTCGCAACGCGATGAGCGGTGGCCTGCTGGCGTTCACGGAGCATCCCGGCGAGTTCGAGAAGCTGCGGCGGAATCCCGAGCTCATCCCGGTTGCGGTGGAGGAGATCGTGCGCTGGACCACGCCCGTGATCCAGTTCTGCCGCACGCCCACCGAGGATCTCGAACTGCGAGGGCAGAAGATCCGCGCCGGCGAGTCGATGTGCCTCTTCTATCCCTCGGCCAATCGCGACGAGGAGGTGTTCGCGGAGCCCTTCGCGTTCCAGGTGGATCGTCAGCCCAACCGCCATCTGGCCTTCGGCATCGGGGAACACTTCTGCCTGGGAGCCAACCTCGCGCGGCTCGAGCTGCGCATTCTCTTCCGCCAGCTGGCCGAGCGCCTGGTCGAGGTCGAGACCACGGGTCCGGTCGTGCGCCTGCGCTCGAGCTTTCTCGGCGGCGTCAAGCACATGCCCATCCGCTACCGCCTACGGTACTAGCGCGTTATCGGCGAGCTGAGCTCGCCTGCGCGCACTTCGCTCGGCTTTCCTCGCTGCGTCGCTTCGCGCACTGCTACGCAGCCCTGCGGGGCTTGCAGCTAGACGCGACTAGGGTCGCTCGCCACGCGTATACTGCCCGGGTGAGCTGGAAGCCTGAAGTCGATGAACTCAGGCGGCGGGCAGAGCTCGCCGCGCAGCTGGGCGGGCCCGAGCGGGTCCAGCGGCAACACGATGCGGGACGGTTGACGGTTCGGGAGCGGATCGATCGGCTCTTCGATCCCGGAACCTTCCACGAGACCGGCGTGCTGGCCGGCGTGCCGAGCTACGAGGGCCAGCGGCTGTCCGCGATCCGCCCGGCCAACTTCGTGCTGGGCACGGGTCAGCTCGACGGACGTCGCGCGGTGGTGGGCGGAGACGACTTTACGGTTCGAGGTGGAGCCGCCGACGGCGCAGTGGGATACAAGTTCACCTACGCAGAACGTATGGCCCTGGAGCTGCGCATCCCTATGATTCGTCTGGTGGACGGAACGGGCGGCGGCGGCAGCGTGCGCTCGCTCGACCGGATGAAACGCACCTACGTCCCTTTCAACCCCGGCATGGACGTGATGACCGAGCTGCTCTCGACCGTGCCGGTAGTGAGCGCGGCGCTCGGCCCCGTGGCCGGCCTGGGGGCGGCCCGGGTGGTGTTCTCGCACTTCTCGCTCATGCCCCGCGGCACCGGGCAGGTGTTCGTGGCCGGACCCCCGGTGGTGCGGCGCGGCATCGGGCAGGAGATTGAAAAGGAGGATCTCGGCGGCTCCCACATCCACACGCGGGTGAGCGGTGTGGTCGACAACGAGGTGGCTTCGGAGCAGGAGGCGTTCGACCAGATCCGCCGCTTCCTCTCGTACCTTCCGCCATCGGTCTACGAGATCCCGCCGATACAGCCGACAAACGATCCGCGCACCCGAAGGGAGGAGGAGCTGCTCTCGATCGTTCCGCGCAACCGGCGCCACGCCTACGACATGCGGCGCATCGTCGAGCTGGTGCTCGACCGCGGGAGCTTCTTCGAGATCACCCCCGGCTACGGTCGATCTATAATTACGGGGTTGGCGCGACTTTTGGGACGACCGCTGGGGGTGCTGGCAAACGATCCGAAGCCGCTCGGGGGAGCGGTCGACGCTGCGGCCTCCGAGAAGATGACGCGCTTCATCGATCTGTGCGACACGTTCCACCTACCGCTGATCAACTTCGTGGACAACCCGGGCTTCCTGATCGGGTTGGCGGCGGAGCGGGCGGGGACGATACGAAAGGGCGCGCGGGCGATCTTCGCTGTCTATCAGTCGAGCGTGCCCTGGTGCTCCGTGATCGTGCGTCGCGTCTTCGGCGTGGCTGGAGCCGCACACGGGGATCACACACGCCTCAACCTGCGCTACGCGTGGCCCTCGGGCGAATGGGGCTCGCTCCCGCTCGCGGGCGGGATCGAGGCCGCGTACAAGCGAGAGCTGGAGGCGGCCGAGGATCCGGATTCGCTGCGACGCGAGATCGAGGCGCGGCTCTCCGCGGTCAGCTCGCCCTTGCGCACCGCGGAGGCCTTCGGCATCGAGGAGATCATCGATCCGCGCGACACCCGACCGCTGCTCTGCGATTGGGTGGAGTCGGCCTATCAGATCCTGCCGACAGAAGTCGGACCCAAGCAACGCGGCCTACGACCCTAGCGCGCTCAGACGTGATGGCGTTTGCGCAGGTTGGCCGGGAGAATCCGCTTGCGCAGGCGCAGAGAGCGCGGCGTCACCTCGAGGAGCTCGTCGTCTTCGATCCATTCGAGTGCCGACTCGATCGTGACGAGGCGCGGCGGCGCCAGGATCGGGTTCTCATCCTTACCCGCCGCACGGATGTTGGTGAGCTTCTTGGCCCGGCAGACGTTCACGTTCATGTCGTTGGAGCGCCGGTTCTCGCCCACGATCTGGCCTTCGTAGACCTCGACGCCGGCCCCCAGAAACATCGTGGCCCGCTCCTGAATGCTGAAGAGGCTATAGGCGGTCGTCTTGCCAAACTCGGTGGCTACGATTGCACCGGTCGCGCGGCGCGAGAGCTCTCCTGACAGCGGCTCATAACCGCTAACGGTTCGGTGCAGTACCCCTTCCCCACGCGTATCGCTCAGGAACTCCGGGCGATAGCCGAAGAGTCCGCGGCTGGGCACGGTGAAAGTCAGAATCGAGTTGCCGGAACGCTGCTCGATCCGTTCGATCCGCCCGGATCGCGCGGCCAGCTTCTCCAGCACCGCCCCCGCGTAAGCCTCCGGCATCTCTGCCACCACGGACTCGACCGGCTCGCAGCGGCGGCCGTCGATCTCCCGCAGGATGATCTCCGGGCGTGAAACGGCAAACTCATAGCCCTCGCGCCGCAGGGTCTCGATCAGTACGGCGAGCAGCAGCTCGCCCCGGCCCGCCACCACGAACGATTCCGGAGTCGCGCCGTCCTGGACATGGATCGAGACGTTCCCAAGCGCCTCGCGTCGCAGCCGCTCGCCGAGCTTGCGGCTGGTCACGAACTGCCCCTCGCGACCTACAAACGGTGAGTCGCTGGTGGAGAAGCACACACGCACGGTGGGTGGGTCGACCGTGATTCGCGGCAGCGGCTCCGGGCAATCGGGTGCACAGATCGTGTCGCCCACCTCGATCGAGTCCACACCCGCAATTACGACGATCTCGCCGGCCCCCGCGCGCTCGATCTCGACCCGCTCCAGGCCACGCGCTCCGAAGAGCTTGGTGACCCGAAAGGTCTCCAGCTGGCCATCGGCCCCGACGCGCACGACCGGGACGCCACGCTCCAGCGTCCCGCGCTCCACCCGCCCAATCACGAGACGTCCGAGATACTCGTCGTAATCCAAGGTCACAGCCTGGCACTGCATTGGACCCTCGAGCTCGACCCGGGGCGGAGGCGCGTGCTCCAGGATCATGTCAAGTAGGGGCTGGAGATCCGGCCGCGGAGCGTCGGGCTCGTACGCGGCTCCACCCTCCTTGGCCGACGCGTACACCACAGGGAAGTCAAGCTGGGCGTCGCTGGCTCCCAGCTCCACGAGCAGACCAAACACCTCGTCGATCACTTCGTGTGCGCGGTGCTCCGGCCGATCGACCTTGTTGATCACCACCAGAGGCTGGAGCCCATGTTCGAGCGCCTTCGACAGCACAAAGCGCGTCTGGGGCATGACGCCCTCGACTGCGTCCACGAGCAGCAGCACGGAGTCCACCATGCCGAGCACGCGCTCCACCTCGCCCCCGAAATCGGCGTGGCCCGGAGTGTCGACGAGCTGCAGACGCGTGCCCCGGTACTCGATTCCCGTGCTCTTGGCGTGGATCGTGATCCCGCGCTCGCGTTCGATATCGCCGCTGTCCATGACCCGATCGGGCACTTGCTGCCCCGTGCGGAAGGCGCCGGTCTGGCGCAGCAGGCCGTCCATCAGCGTGGTCTTGCCGTGGTCGACGTGCGCGATGATCGCGAGGTTACGGATGTCTTTGCGGCGTTCCAAGGGATGCGCAGGCTAGCAAATTCGCAGTCACGCGCGCCGCTCGGGCGTCAGCTCAGTCGGACGCCCACATAGCCCGCGACCCGACGCAGGGCTGCGACGGCCTCCGGAATCCCGGCATGGGCCAGACCCTGGAAGCCGTGGATCATCTCGGGGTAGATCTCCAGGGTGACCTCGACGCCCGCACGACCGGCCGACGCCGCCAGCCGCACCGAGTCGTCGCGAAACAGATCCACCTGTCCCACCTGGAGCAGGAGCGGCGGCAGCCCCTGCAGGTCGGCGTGGATGGGCGAGACCAGTGGGTCGCGCAGATCACCGCTCTCGCCCACGTAATCTCGTCCGCGCGCCCGTGTGAACTCGGGGTGCGCGAAGGGATCGAAGCCCACCGGTTTGCGGGCGGAGTCGCCAGTCGCCTCGAGATCGAACCAGCCCCCCAGCGTGACCCCCAGCGCAGGCAGCGCAAAGCCTTGCGCCCGCAGCCGCAGCATGCTGGTGATGACGAGCCCCCCACCGCAGGAGTCTCCAATGAACCCGATCTTGCCGGGCGCATGTCCTTCGCCGACCAGCCCTCGATAGGCGGCCGCGCAATCCTCCAGCGCGGCCGGGTGGCGGTGCTCGGGGGCCAGGCGGTAGTCCACCAGCAGCACGCGCGTGCCACAGGCGCGCGACAGCATCTCCGCGTAGAAAAGGTAGCCGTCGCCGCTGGCGGCGATGTAGGCGCCCCCGTGGCAGAGCAGCAGCACGCGTTCGAGATCCTCGGTCCCCGGCGTATCGATCCAGGCGCAGCGCACGCCCTCGAGCTCGGTCCAGCGGACGCGGGTGTCCGCCTGAACGGGATGGCCGTGCACGGCGTTGAGCTTCTCTCGCGCCAGCTCCAGGGAATCGTCGGCGCAGACGAGCGGCTCCTTCATGGCTGCGAGCAGTGCCTGGTATTCCCGACTCATGCGACCTCCCGCCGAACCTCGGCGCTCGGAAGTGTAAG
>Ga0114948_10001475_pt1 | contig 10216 bp, 7 predicted proteins | sample CR04metaG_FD_83877 | JGI IMG/M metagenome (GOLD analysis project Ga0114948, IMG submission 83877) | Deep subsurface microbial communities from Mariana Trench to uncover new lineages of life (NeLLi) - CR04 metaG | ecosystem: Environmental > Aquatic > Marine > Ocean trench > Sediment | place...
ACCCGTTGTCGAAGAGCGGTTTACCCCTGATCGAAGTCATACAACTGGAACGAAATCTGTTATCCAATATATATTCCAATGCCGACCTCATTATAGATACCACCACATTCAATGTTCACGAACTGCGACAAACTATCATCAACCGGTTGTTGCCGGACAGTGGGACTGGGCTCGCGATTTTGATCCAGTCGTTTGGATTCAAACACGGCCTGCCCGCAGATACTGATTTCGTTTTCGATGTTCGTTGCCTGCCCAATCCATACTGGGAAGATCAACTCAAATCACTCAGCGGTAAAGATGATTCAGTAATCCAGTACCTGCAGGGTTTTGAGGAAGTTAATGCCATGTTCGATTCGATCCTCGATTTTCTAGAAACCTGGATACCCTGCTTTGAAAAGGAAAATCGCAGTTACATGACAATATCGATTGGCTGTACCGGCGGTCAGCATCGATCAGTTTATCTGGTTGACAAAATTGCTTCCGAGTTACAGCAAATCCGATACAACGCCTCGGTGCACCACAGAGATCTGTCATGAGTGTCAATATTCTGATCATTACGCACAATTTAATCGGCCAGGAACTTATTGCTACGGCAACCTCTATTCTACGGAGCCAGTAATAATGATTTCGCAAAAGCTTACCATTATCAATAAACTTGGCTTACACGCCCGCGCCGCCTCCAAGCTAGTCAACAGGGCAAGCCAGTTTGAAAGTGAGGTCTTCATCGGCAAGCAGGGCAATCGGATCAATGCCAAAAGCATCATGGGGGTAATGATGCTGGCCGCAAGCAAAGGCACAGAAATTCTTCTCGAGGTAGACGGTAACGACGAACAAGACTGCATGAAAGCAATCGTCCATCTAATCGACAGCGGTTTCGACGAAGCCGAGTAAACCCTTATTTACCCGGGCGCCTCGTTGTTGAGATCGTCAAGGGGTTCATCAGTTGGCTGAGCGTTCCTAATGCAGACTAGTAGATAACAAGCTGTCTGTTACACTCCCCTTAATTTAGCCGACAATCAGAATCATGATTGAAGACAATATCGAACGCTTACGGCAAGACCTGTCGGCAACCCTGGATGCCGATGATAATGATGCTATTCTGGAAATTCTGGATGGCATTAACGTTGCGGAAATTTCCAGCCTGCTCGATTCACTGCCTTCGCAACAGCGCGATCTGCTCTGGCCCCTCATTAATCCCCTCTTGCTGGGGGCGGTTTTGCTCGAAACCGGTGACGAGGTCCGCGACAACATATTAAAGGAACTCAGCCCCAGAGAGATCGCTACAATCATCGAAACACTACCCGATGTAGATGACCAGGCCGATATCATTCTCTCGCTGCCGACCGAAAAGCTGGTCAACATTCTGCACACGCTTGATGCACAAAAACGTAAAAAGCTAGAATCAGTATTATCTTACAGCGACGACACGGCCGGTGGATTGATGAACATCGACCAGATCACTATCCGTGCCGATGTCACACTGGATGTAGTGCTGCGTTATCTTCGAATACGTGGTGAAATGCCCGATCATACCGACCAGTTATTTGTCACTGATCGTCACGATCACTACCTCGGTTCGCTGTATTTACGTGACCTGCTCACCAATGATCCTGAGGTACTGGTAAAAAATATCATGCGTACTGACGTGAGCGCGATGCACGCGCATCTAGCGGATACAGAAGTCGCACGTGAATTCGAAAATTATGATCTTGTTAGTGCACCGATAGTTGACGAACAACACAAGTTGATTGGCCGCATCACGATCGATGATGTGGTTGACGTCATACGTGATGAAAGTGAGCATTCAATAATGAGTATGGCGGGTCTAGCCGACGAAGAAGATATGTTTTCACCCGCGCTGGTCAGTGCCAAAAGACGAGGCCTGTGGCTGGGAATAAATTTGCTGACTGCATTTCTCGCCGCTGGAGCGATCGGTATTTTCGAAGATATTCTCGACCAGGTGGTAGCCCTGGCAATTCTGCTCACCATCGTACCCAGTATGGGAGGCATCGCTGGTTCGCAAACCCTGACCCTGGTTATCCGTGGTATAGCGCTTGGTCAGCTGGGTAGTTCAAACTACAGGTCCTTGATTAAAAAAGAAATTTCTATCGGCATACTGAACGGTTTGGTCTGGGCGCTGGTAGTCGCAACGTTTTCTGTTTTCTGGTTTGAAAACTATAGCATTGGCGCCATTATCGGATTTGCCTTACTGGTAAACTTGATTGCCGGCGCATTCGCCGGGGCTGTAATCCCCATTTTGCTGCGCCAATTCGGTATTGATCCTGCGATTGCCGGGGGTGTTGTACTGACTACGGTGACCGATGTAGTCGGGATAATCGCATTTCTCGGCATGGCAACCCTGGTGCTAGGCTAGCCCGGGGAAACTCAATCAGATGTCCTTCAAATGCGGCCTACAGCATTGCGGCGCCAAAAACACCACTCGCATCCCCGTGTAAGGCGGGTAATATCGGGGTCACAACCCTATCGGAGAAGACATAAGAGGGAAGCCTGTCAGGCAATTGCCGGTAAATTTCTTTGATATTTGACATGCCGCCACCGAGCACAACCGCATCGGGATCGATGATATTGATAACATGCGCCAGAGATCTGGCCAATTGATCAAAATAAATTTCCATGGCCGCTACACAATTCTTGTCTCCACTCTGCGCTGCCAGCACTATTTGCTCACTGCTTAACACCACGCCGGTTCGCTTTTGAAAGTTATTCGCCAGACCGCTACCTGAAATATAGGTCTCAATACAGCCGTGCTTGCCGCAGTAACACAGTGTTGATTCATCGGTCTCGCTTACCCAGGGCAAGGGATTATGGCCCCATTCACCGGCAATCGCATTGGGGCCGGTCAATAACTGTCGATTCACCACCAGCCCGCCGCCGGTACCGGTTCCCAATATCACGCCAAACACTGTTACAAAACCCTTTCCCGCACCGTTCAAAGCTTCTGACAGGGTAAAACAGTTGGCATCGTTTTGAAGTTTCACAGCACAATCCAGACGCCTCTCAATGTCGAGCTGGAAGGGTTTCCCGTTCAGGCAACGCGTATTTGAATTTCTCAACCTGCCGGTACCGGGGGAGATGCCTCCGGGTGTGCCTATGCCAACACTCGGCCTGCCGCCTAAAGTGGTGCTGGCTTCGCTCACGAGATCCACGATCATGGTCAGGATGGCCTCGTATTCATGCACCGGAGTAGGGACACGCTTTCGGAAAATCACCTGTAAATCACCATCCAGGACTACCACTTCGGTTTTGCTGCCCCCGAGATCGATTCCTAACCTGAAGGCTGGTGGTCTGGTTATTTTTTCATTCTTTTTATGCATCGAATTCAATTCTAAACTGCCAATTAACTTTTAGTACATCGGTCAACAATAAGTTTGCGCATTATTTACTAAAAACCCTTGTGGGCGCCATTTTCACTTGTTTATACCCGTTTATCCACAAGTTTTGCCCAGGCAGTCCACAAGTTAATACACAATATAAGGTAGTTTAGCCCGAATCAAACCACATTATATTGTGTTTTTCGATTTTGAGGACTATAATTAGGTCACCATATTATAATAATACCGTATGAGTTAAAGGCGGCTCGGTTTCCTAACAATACAAGCACTTGGAATTGACAGTTATAAATTACTTTAACTGTCAACGGGAAAGAAATCGCCGCAGGTGTATTCAGATATTATGGGGGAATATTGGCCGGATGAATTTGGGCTTTGGGGAACACGACAAAACGAGTGTGAAGAAGTTCACAAGGTCGACAAAAATTGACTTTTAATTTATCCCAGGCGGAAAGTTTGATAAAAATTGGATAAAGCAAGTTTAATCAGGAAGGTTCGATTAAACAGGTTCGATCAAAGAATAGAAATTTAGATATCGCGGAATTAAATTTAAATGCAAAACATTGAATCACCACTCACAGGAGCACCTGAAGCTTCGGTGAGATCAATCGGCAAAGTAACCGAGGAAATCAATAGTTCACTGTGTACCAATTACAATATAGTTCGCCGCAATGGCAAACTGACTGGTTTTGACAAGAACAAAATCGCAGTTGCGATGACCAAGGCTTTCCTGGCAGTTGAGGGGGGTCAGGCGGCGGCTTCCACCCGGGTTCATGAAACCGTAGAGAAACTCACTGACCTGGTAGTCAATGCCCTGACCCGACGTCAACCCGGGGGCGGCACCTTCCATATTGAAGACATCCAGGACCAGGTAGAGCTGGCGATGATGCGCAATGGCGATCAAAAAATTGCCCGCGCTTACGTGTTATATCGGGAACAACGCGCAATCGCCAGGGCACTGGAACGCACTGAAAAACCAGAAATTCGGGCTGTCGACGAAATTACCGATCTGCACGTTAAACTAAAAGACGGTAGCACCATCGCGCTCGACACCAAGCGCCTGAAAACTATTATCAACGATGCCTGTACCGGTCTTGAGAGTACCGATGCGGAACGGGTTTATGCCGAAACAATGAAAAACCTGTTCGACGGCATACCAGCGAAAGATGTTAGTCCTACGATCGTGATGAGCGCCCGGGGCCTAATCGATAATGAACCAGAATATTCTCAGGTGACCGCACGATTACTACTGGACGAACTGCGTACTGAATCACTGACTTTTATCAATGATGGCATACCCACCGCTACTTATGAGGAAATGATCCAGCGCTACCCTGAATACTTCGGGCATTACATTAAAAAGGCAACCGATCTCGAATTGCTGGATAAGGAACTGCTGAAATTCGATTTAAAAAAGCTCGGTAAGGCGCTGAAACCACAACGCGATCATGCGTTTACCTACCTGGGTTTGCAAACCCTGTACGACCGTTATTTCATTCATTACCACGACCTGCGCTTTGAGTTACCGCAGGCATTCTTCATGCGAGTTGCGATGGGCCTGGCGATCAACGAAGTTAACCGCGAAGAACGGGCAATCGAATTTTATAGCTTGTTGTCATCATTTGATTTCATGAGCAGTACCCCCACCCTGTTCAATTCAGGCACCTTACGTCCGCAATTATCCAGTTGCTATCTAACCACTATTCCAGATGACCTGGATGGTATATTCAGCGCCATCAAGGATGATGCCATGCTGTCCAAATTTGCCGGAGGGCTCGGTAATGACTGGACCCGGGTCCGGGCGATGGGGTCGCACATTAAAGGTACCAATGGCAAATCACAGGGAGTAGTACCCTTCATGAAAGTAGCAAATGATACTGCGGTGGCGGTGAATCAGGGGGGCAAGCGCAAAGGCGCAATGTGCGCCTACCTTGAAACCTGGCACCTGGATATCGAGGACTTTCTTGATCTGCGTAAAAACACTGGCGAGGAGCGCCGGCGCACGCACGACATGAATACCGCCAACTGGATTCCCGACCTGTTCATGAAACGCGTTGCCGAAGAACAGCAATGGACCTTATTCTCACCCGATGAAGTACCCGATTTACACGAATTGTACGGGCTTGAGTTCGAAACCGCTTACCTTGCCTACGAAGCAAAAGCCGACCGGGGTGAGATTAGTTATTACCGGCGTATAGCAGCAATTGACTTGTGGCGCAAAATGCTCGGCATGTTGTTTGAAACGGGCCATCCATGGATAACTTTCAAAGACCCATGCAATATTCGATCACCCCAGCAGCATTCGGGTGTGGTGCATTCATCCAACTTGTGCACCGAAATCACCCTGAATACATCGGATACTGAAATCGCCGTCTGCAATCTGGGCTCGGTCAACCTGCCACAGCATGTTGACGAAAATGGTTTGAATCTGGAAAAACTGGAGAAAACCATCAACACAGCAATGCGTATGCTCGACAATGTAATCGATTACAACTATTACAGTGTCCCGCAGGCACGCACTTCTAACCTGCGTCATCGCCCGGTTGGCCTTGGTATAATGGGATTCCAGGATGCACTGTACATTCAACATATCCCCTATAGCACGGAACAGGCGATTGATTTTGCTGACCAGTCTATGGAAGCAGTCAGCTATTACACCATCCAGGCTTCAACCCAGCTGGCTGAAGAACGTGGCGCATATTCCACATATCAGGGATCGCTCTGGAGCCAGGGCATTTTACCGATCGACTCGATCGCCAATCTGAAGGCGGTCCGCGGTGACTATCTGCAGCAAGATACCAGTTCGTGCATGAACTGGGACAGCCTGCGGCAGCGAGTCATGAGTATCGGTATGCGCAACTCGAATACCATGGCAATTGCTCCAACAGCAACCATTTCAAATATCTGCGGTGTGAGTCAGTCGATTGAACCGATTTATCAAAATTTATACGTTAAATCGAACCTGTCCGGCGAATTCACGGTGGTAAATCCATACCTGGTTGACGACCTGAAAGCTCATGGTGTCTGGGATGATGTCATGGTCAACGATCTGAAATACTACGATGGCAGTGTACAAAGTATTGACCGGGTACCGGACGAGTTAAAGGCGATATATTCCACTGCATTTGAAATCGATTCACGCTGGCTGGTCGAGGCTGGCTCCCGGCGTCAAAAGTGGATCGACCAGGGCCAGTCACTGAATCTTTATATGGCCGAACCTTCGGGCAAGAAACTCGACAACCTGTACAAGCTGGCGTGGGCTCGTGGGCTCAAGACTACTTATTATCTGCGCTCGCTTGGCGCTACAGCGGTGGAAAAATCTGCCACGGGAACACCGGAAAGCACCCCCCTGGAGACTGAACCGAAAGTCTGTTCAATTCTCGATCCGGATTGTGAAGCATGTCAATAATCAACCCATTACTTATCGACTCAATGTATACCAACAAAAATATTAAACCAGGAGACCACTATGCTGAATTGGGATGACCCTTTAGCAGCACCCGCACCGAGAATGCCAGAGCCGAACCTGGAATCTTCAGTTCCTGGCACAGCACCCGCGAGTACGCCTGTTGGACTCGATCTTCGCCGGAGGCCGGACGCTAAAACCAAAATTGCCGACGTCCAGAGGCCGATTATCAGTCCGGTTGCGATAAAACCGATTAACGCCGATGACAAACGAGTGGTTAATGGTCTGGCTGATATTAACCAGCTGGCACCTTTTAAATACCCCTGGGCATGGGAGTATTTTTTAAATGCCAATAAAAATCACTGGACACCCCTGGACATCAACATGACCCAGGATGTGCATGATTATGCGCACAAATTAACACTGGAAGAACGTCATGTTTATGAAAACGTACTGTCCTATTTAACTACTTCAGATATTTTGGCGATGCGCAACATCGGTATCGCAGTGATGGAAAAAATGACTGCCCCTGAATTACAAATATATCAGGCACGCCAGGTTTATGAAGAGGCGGTGCATACCTGGACTTATCAGCATTGCATCGAATCTATTGGCCTCGATCAGGGAGAAATTTACAACCGCTACCGTGTTGTGCCAGAAATCCATCGCAAAATCCAGCTTTGTAACCGGAGACTCGACTCGGTATTACGCTCTAATATCGATTTAACTGATCGGGATGAACTGGAGAATTTCGTTCTTGCTTACACCTTTTTTGCCGGGGTTTTCGAAGGCACCTGGTTCTATAACGGATTCAGTCCTATTTTTGCATTGCAACGCCGAGGCCTGATGAAGGGAACCGGTGAGCAACTACAGTACATCATGCGCGACGAGGTTTTACATGCGTCGTTTGGTATTCGGGTAGTCAAGCAAATTATCCTGGAAGAAAAGGTAAAGCTCGACCCGAAGCTTATCCAGCACATGTGGGAAGAGGCGGAAGACGCTGAATCTCAATATGCGCACTTTCTGCTGCCCGAACCCATTCTTGGATATAGTGCAGAAGATCATATTGCGCAGTTCCGTTTTATCGCCAATCGCCGCGCCAATAAACTAGATCATGCGATTCCATTTCCAGGCGCAGAAAACGCCCTGCCGTGGCTCGATGAGCAGGCCAACCTGAAAAAGGAAAAGAACTTTTTTGAAACTCGTGTCACCGAGTACCAGACCGGTGGTGCGCTTAACTGGGATTAGTGTTACACGTGCTCTTCGGTTGTAACTTTGGACCAGGTACCAGCTAGTTGAACACTTACTGGTATCTGGTTCGTTTGTTTAGTTTGTTACAACGTAGCGCATAACTGAAATCAACTGTGTTAACCGTCATCCCTACTGTTGGTGCGACGGGCTAGATTGGGATTAGTGTTACATGCTCCTCTGGTTGTAACTTTGAACCAGATACCAGGTAGTTTCTCTATTACTGGTGTCTGGTTCGTTTGTTTAGTTTGTTGCCTGTTATCTCTTACCACTCTCCACTTACCTGCATCGAGATCCAGGGTTCGCTGGGCGGCAGTGGGTCTCCTTTTTGCAGTAGTTCAATCGAAACGTTATCAGGCGAGCGAAAAAATGCCATATGCCCATCGCCCGGGGGAACATTCAGGATAATATTATGATCGAGTACTTTTTGACACAAAGCGTAAATATCATCTACTTCATAGGCCAGATGACCAAAATTCCGTCCGCCACTATAAACTTCACCGTCCCAGTTATAGGTTAATTCCAGTAGCGGTGAACGTTCGGTACTCACCTGAGTTATATCTTCCGGTGCCGCCAGATAAACCAGGGTGAATTCCCCGGCTTCACTTTCGTAGCGATCAGTCTCCACCAGGCCCAAAAGATCGCAATAAAAAGATAGCGACTGCTCCAGGTTATTGACTCGTACCATCGTATGTAAATATTTCATCTGAGGTTTCCAAAAAATGAGGAGGGGCATTATTCCACAATGACCATCGGTTTTCATCGTATGTCTGTATAATTCACCTCAATGCGAACTCCTGACCCGACAAGATGAACTTTAATCCGAATGTGTTCGATTGTGCACCGGCACCCATCGCTGAGGCCTGGTCCTGGGTCACCAATCCGGGCTCGCATCAATTGATCGATATGTGCCAGGCTGTACCAGCCCATTTACCTCCGCAGTCGCTACGTGATTATCTCGGTGAAGCTATCATCAAGGGTGAGGCTGCGGGTTACACCGATATTCGTGGTATTTTGCCGCTACGACAGGAACTGGCGAAAAATATCGAATCGCGTTACCAGGGTCAGGTAAGCGCGGACGACATTATCATTACCGCTGGCTGCAACCAGGCATTTTGCTCGGTAATCGATAGCCTCTGCGACCGGGGTGACGAGGTAATAATCCCCCTGCCCAGCTACTTCAACCATTTAATGTGGTTGTCTATCCGTGGTATCAACCCTAAATTCCTGTCATTCAATCCGCAAACGACGATGCCTGACCCGGAGCAGGCAGCCGCCCTGATTTCACCACGGACCAGAGCAATCGTACTGGTAACACCCAATAACCCTACCGGCTCTACCTATAGCCCTGAATGTATCGAACAATTTTATGCTCTCGCCAGATCACACGATATCGCTCTCATCGTCGATGAAACCTATCGTGATTTTATCGACCATCAAGATACTATCCATCAACTTTTTAAACACCACGACTGGCGAAAATATTTCGTCCATTTATACAGCTTTTCCAAGGTTTTCGCCCTCACCGGGCACCGCACAGGAGCGGTCGCCGCCGGCGCCGGGTTACTGGAACAGTTACGCAAGATACAGGACTGCACTGCAATCTGCGCACCGCACAGTGGGCAGCTAGCCGCCCTGTATGGGCTCCAGAACCTGCATGACTGGAAACTGGAAAAGGCGCGTGAATTGCAGTTTCGGGCTGCCGCTATCAGGACTATGTTTAAAAATCCCGATCTGAAATATCGGCTGCTGTCTGCAGGCGCTTATTTTGCCTATATCGAACATCCATTTGATGAACCATCGCGTTCCGTGGTCAAGCGCCTGATACAGGAATTTGGTTTAATCAGCCTGCCCGGGAGTTATTTTGGCGAGCAACAAAATCAGTTTATACGTCTGGCTTTTGCAAACGTCAGCGAAAATCGATTCGAGGAAGTGGCCAGACGCTTAATCAAGAGCCAGATATGAGGAAAAATCATGAATGAAGAAATCAGAGGTTCGTGACTTTGTTCATCAACGGACACAAACCCTGTAGCCCGGTATCTGTTTATGCAATTTAACCCATGCTCACTGCCGCGTCGTTTTTTGTTTGCATGGATATTTTTCGCGCTCGGATCGATGAATGTTCTGGCCACTGTCAGGGATGTTTCCATCGAACCAATCGACCGAACCAATTTCCGACTGATAATCGGTGATAGTCGGCTTGAGATTAACA
>Ga0114948_10001480_pt1 | contig 10196 bp, 13 predicted proteins | sample CR04metaG_FD_83877 | JGI IMG/M metagenome (GOLD analysis project Ga0114948, IMG submission 83877) | Deep subsurface microbial communities from Mariana Trench to uncover new lineages of life (NeLLi) - CR04 metaG | ecosystem: Environmental > Aquatic > Marine > Ocean trench > Sediment | place...
CCCGAGAAAATCACCCTATGGGTACCCGTAGACAATGACGGCTTCGGCGGCATCACCTGGTCCGGCCCCTTTGTGGTCGATGGCCGCACCGCACTAAAGCAAGAGAAATTCACCGACATCAATGGCGACCAGCAAATCAGCAAGGCTGTGTTCTACTCCAATTCGGAGCAACTAACGGCCAGGGGCGCACGGGTATTGTTTGCCGAGTCCGGCGCGGTTAATCCTCCTGCGGAGTCCGATGACATACGGGCCTTTGCAGCGACGCCTAGTGGCACCACGCTCAAGAAGGCATGGGTATGACAAAGGGTCTAAAAAACGTACTCGCCAACCTCAACAAAGAGATTGAGAAAATACAGGGCGCAACGCTTAAGGGCATGATAAAAGTCGGCCTTGCAATCAAGGCAGACGCCATGGCTATGACGCCTGTTGATGTTGGCCCACTGAGAGCGTCCGCATTTAGCCAGGCTGAAATGCAGGGTAATAGGGCAGTTGTCAGGATTGGATACACCCAAAAATATGCCGCATGGGTGCATGAGTCCCCAGGCACACTAAAAGGCCAGCCGAGGGCGCATTTTGGCAAGACCGGAAACCGGTCGAAGTTCGGCCCGCAGCAAGTTATTGCATTCGGCGGCGGCAGCGGAAAGGGGCGCTATTGGGATGGCGGCGAGCCTAAATTCTTGCAAAAGGCAGTATCTGAAAATCACAGCCTTGTATTGTCGATACTCGCCAAAGAGACAAAAATCAAATGATCATCGAGCCTGTATATTTTCACATCGCTTTTTTGCTGTCGGATGCAGGAGGCTTTGGTGCGCTTGGCGATGATATATTCGGTGGCGCGTGGGGTGACGCAGACCAGCAAGTGCTGGTACTCGACGGCGTTGGCGTCCCCTCCGATATTAAGCAGCTATTTGAAAACCCAGGCTTTCAGATTATTTGCCGCGGTAAAAAGCCGAGCGATGTTGGTTACCGCGATGTTGACGTATACCGCAGGGCCAAGGCCATCAGTAACTTCCTTATAAGTCAGCCCGATCATGTTGATATCCAAGGGGTTTGCTATACTGGCTTTGAACCGTCGACCAACATAGCGCCATTGGGCAAAGACGAAAACGAGCGGTTCATGTACAGCATGAATTTCACGACCTTCAGGAATGCGATTTAATGGCTGAGAAACTACCGCTAAGTTATTCTGCGCTGTTTGTTTCCGGCGATGATTCGCCGTTTAAAATAACGTATAAGCCTGGTGGCTCTCCGGCCGACTTGACCGGCTACACGGCAAAAATGGAACTGCTGACAGACTTCTGTGAGGCGCCAGTGATAAGCATTAATGGCCTTATAGCAGTGCCAGCAACGGGACAGATAGTCTTTCCATTCAGTGGTGCGGAAAAAGAGGCGCTGATCGTTGATTGCGCAAATACCTGCTATAAGCTAACGATCAAATTGACCCAGCCAAGCAGCGATGTTATTTCCCTGATAAAGGGCATCGGAAGGATAGAAAAAACATGACGACCACCGGTGTAATAGTCGAAGTAGTCACCGACGAGGGGCTAATTGTCGAGGTCGTCACCGCGGGCCCACAGGGGCCGTCAGGCACAGGCTTTGGCACAGTTGAATTAGCCGCCGCCGACACTGAATTAACGACTATTGGCAATCAAGTAGTTATTTGCCTTAATACAGGTGCGGCCATAGTGACATTAAACACAAGCCCGAATGAAGGCGAGCAAGTTCATATTAAGCGCCGCGCTGGGCCAGTGACAGTCGCTGGGGTTATCGATGGAGTGACAGACAAGATTATTTCAGGCGCCACAGACGCCCCATTTCTGGTCTTTTCGTCAATCACAAATGACTGGAACATATTATGAGCTTTTTTCGCGAACAGAATGCAAAAACGGCATATGGCGCTGCAAAGTCAGAGTCTGAGACGTTTGTTACCCAGATCAGTGCCGAGTATGGGTTATTAGGTCAGGTGTTAACAGTTAATGATATCCTAGCATCTGGTAGTAATTCAGTAGTCGACGACCAGTTCACTTGTCAATCAGGAACTGATCCGGCCGGCTTAGCTAGCATAACGTCCCTAAGACAGATAAATTATAGATCTGGGCAAGGCGCAATAGCGCGTATTAGTGGTAAATTCTCGCTAGGGGTTGCCTTAAATCAGCAGCTTGCTGGATTAATCTCAGCTGAAAATACTTTTGCTTTTGGGTTTAATCAAACTAATTTTGGGATACTTCATAATCATGGAGGTAAAACTGAGTCTCAAGAGCTAACTATAACAACACCAGCAGCTGGAGCCGAGACTGCCACTATTGATATAAATGGAATTCCCATTACTGTGCCGTTAACAGCAGGCACTGTTCAGCATAATGCATTCGAGATTTCAAATAGTTTAAATGCACAAGTAAACAATTATAACTTTACATCTAATGATGATCAGGTCGTAGCGCAGGCTGTTGTTCCTGCCGCACAAGGGGCCTTTACATTCTCTAGTACAGGTGCAGCAGTAGCGGCGTGGGTACAGACAACTATAGGGTTATCTCCTGAGCTCGATTTCATCGCTCAAGCTGATTGGAATGTTGATACAAGACTGACAGGTAATACTGATTCTGATCCTGATCATGTTCTAGATCCCACTAAAGGTAATGAGTATCAAGTTCAGTATAAATGGGGATTTGGCGCTATAAAGTTTTTCATAGAGGATAACAGGACAGGCGATCTTATTCTTGTTCACGTGATTCGATATGCTAATAAAAACATAATACCTAGTGTTACAAACCCATCTTTTCGAGTAGGTTGGGTAACCTTTAACTTCGGTAATACTACGAACATTACGATCTCTGGGGCAGAAGCAGACTTAACTGTTGAAGGTGCTATAAATCGTAGTACACCTCCAAGAACCACTGCAAACAATCAATTGGCTGTAGGCGCAACATTAACTAATATTATTACATTCAGAAATAGGATTAATTTTGGGGGGAAAACTAACAGAGTTGATGTTCTTCCGCTATTAATGACCTTATCTACACAATCCAATAAATCCGCATTTTTTGAGATTAGAGTAAATCCTACTTTTGGCGGAGACCTGGACTTCACATATATTGATAAAGACAACTCTATCATAGAGGTCGCAACTGATGCCGTGCCCGTAAGCGGTGGAAGATTGTTAGGCGCAGCCACTGTAGTAGCGGCATCGTCCTTCCCTCTTCAATTTAATACTAGAGAAACTATTGAGCTAGCTGCATTGCCCGGGCAAATTTTTACTATAGCAGCTAAAGTGTCAAGTGGCGCTGCGGCTGATATGCAGGCAACAGGAACCTCGGTGGAGAGCATATAATGGCACTACAAACAGCACCAACAGCATCAATCGCCAGTGATGCGGCAGTAATAAAAACACGCTCTATTCTATCCAGCTTGGCAATGGGTGTTATCGATGCAGCAATAACAGAGGAATCTGAAAGAGTTGATTTAGACGAAAGGACTTATAGGACTGTAATAACTTTTAACGCCAATATTAACGGCAGAACAAAGCCGGTAGAAATCATTCAATCTGACGAGAGCAAAGTGTTCTTGAATGACATTATTAATGCATTGGTAGATGCAGGATATAGAACTGCATTTGCACTGAAGCCAACTAGCAGAGATGGCGGCCAGGACAGGGTTACGTTGACAGTGGCATGGAGTTAAAGCGCTATAAATAGAGCATTCGATTAAGCATTGGCCTTGAAAAACAATAAAGGCTATTATTCAAACAATTAAAAGAGGGCTACACCATGACTTGCAGCGCAGATATAAAGAAAGGCGGGAGCAAGGTATTACTTGCAAGAAATGACGCCGATAACGCTTGGGAGATTGTCGGAGGCATCGAGTCTTTCAGCCATAGCGGCGAAGCGGCAACCGAGGATGCGACCAGCTCTTCTACAATTGGCGATATCCTTGAAAATGCAGCCACTGGATTCAAGAGCTCTGGAATAGATATTACAGGTAAGTCCAGCACGAAAACCGGAGTTGAGCCCGTTACAGGACTTAACATTGTAGGCACGCTTCGGCTCTCTGATCTTTTTTATGCGCCAGGAAGTTGCGGGAAGTTCCAAATTCGCGACGTTGCAACAGGCGGTCTTATCGAAGGAACCTATATTATATCTGCTTATAATGTGGATGATCCGAAGTCAGGACTAGAGACTTTTACGGCAACCCTGACGCATCAGTCAGGATTCACAAGAACCGGAGCAATTTAATCATGGCCGTTTTAACAGTTAATTCGATACAAAAAGCAGGCATTGCAGACTTGGATGCCGTACTGCAGGCCGCTGACGTTGCCGGTGATAATTACCCCGGGTCAAGCGGCACATTCATCGCCATGAAGAACGACGACGGCTCGCCGCATACGTTGACAATCGCCGCGCCTGCTGCGACGGCTAATTGCGGAAATCTTGGCGAGCTTCCAGTGGCCGACATTACCCTAGTTGTTGCCGCTGCCGACATCGGCTTTGTATCTGTTCCTGCTGGCTATACCGACGCCAGTGGCAACTATTCTTGGACTTATGACGCGGTTACCTCCGTGACTATCGGTGCGTTCTCTATCGCACCATGATGAACAAGTCTCGCGAGTGCGAGGAAATAGTCACTGAAACAGATTCCGGCAAGTCTTATAGGCTCGCCGGTAATTTTGGCTTTATACGCATGCTGGCGATGGCTGGCCGTGACCCGTCGTTCATATTTGAAGACCTGGCCAATGGCCTGCTGCCCCCCGAAGAAATAAAAAACGTGCTTAAGTTCGCTATTGTCCAGGTTGATGGCGAAGATATTAAGGATGAAGACCGGGAGGCTCAGGCGGTCACGCTTGTCGAGGCCGCAGGGCTTCAGGATTGCTCGCTGCTGGCGCGCATGATGATGAGCCATGCCATGGTGGGCGCCATAAAAAAAAAGCAGATAGCGCAGAACGAGACGATACAGGGGGCGATTATCAGCCCGAACCATTCCCGCTGGAAGACTTTTTCACTACTTGGCTTGTTATTGGGGGCGCCGTTGATACTTTCTACGATAGCGATATGTATAGCTATCAGGTAATGCTAGAGGCGCACAAAAAGCGCTGCGGCATTAAAGACGACGATATTACCAGCACCGACGACCTTGACGCTCTCTATGCTAGGCTGCCACCTAAAGAGGAATTAGAATAATGGCATTGGAAATCGGGACCCTTCAGGTCGACATTAACGCCGATACTTCTGGCCTCGTTATTGCCGAGAAAGAAGCAAAAAAGAACATGAATTCCATCAATAAAGTGATGGTTGCGGCAGAGAAAGAGGCCGTAAATGCGGGCCGAGCTTTTTCAAACTTTGGCACACAGGCATCAAAGGCCTCCAAGAAGGTAGGGAAAGCGGCCAACGATGCCGGCAAAAAGGTTGCTGGATTCGGCAGAAATGCCGGCCAAGCCGGTATCCAGTTTCAGCAGATGGTCGGCCAGTTACAGGGTGGCGTGTCCCCATTCATTGCCGTATCACAGCAAGCGGCGGACATGGGTATTGTCCTTGGCGCGCCATTAGTTGGCGTTATCGTATCCCTTGGAGCGGTTCTTGCTGGTGTTTTGCATCAGGCGTTGACGGGCTCGTCTGAGGCCATGGAGCGCGCCACCGCCTCCGCCTCTGACCTTGCCAATGAATACCTAAAGTTAACCAAGCAGGCCGAGCAATTAGAGGCCGTTAAGATAAGCGCCGCAATGCTTGAGGATGCGGGCGCTATCGCCATTCTTAACAAAGAACTTGACAAACTACAGAAGAAAAGAAGTGGCCTTACTCGTTTTCGTGAAGATTTGGCGCCCGGATTAGTAAAAGATGTTGATAAGGAAATCATAAAAGTAGATAACAAGCTACAGGCTTTTTTCTTGCTACAGGAACAGAGAAGCGAAAGGCTAAACAAGATATTTAATAAGTCCTTTGCCTTGACCGCAGACCCCGGCGAACAAACCGAGGCACCTATAGGCGGCGGCGAAACATTCAACCAAGTGGTTCAGAAAGAAATAGCAGTCCTCGAATTGAGGGGCAAGCTGTTCAACGACTCAAATGCGAAAATCGAAGCCGAGATAATGCGCTTTGAACTGGCCGCCCTTAACCTATTCGAGGTTGGCAGCGAGGACTTCTTGGCCGCTGAGCAGGCACTGGCGGATAAGCGGGTCGAATTACGCAAAGACGCCGATGATAAAATCACCAAACAAACTGATCAAGCGGCAAAAAAACAGCAGGCATTGGCAGATGCGGCAAGGGCGATGTCGCTCTCTGGCGCAGCAGCGCTTGGTAACGAACTAAACCAGATAATTGAACAGTCAGGCAAAGAAGGGACCGGGATAGCTAAGGCGTTATTTCTGGCTAACAAAGCCCTAGCCGTTGCACAGATCATAATGGACACGCAGGTAGGCGCGGCAAAGGCTGTCGGGCAGTTAGGCGTGTTCGGCATTCCTGCATCAGCATTAATAGAGGCCACAGGCTTTGCCCGCGCCGGCATAGTCGCAGGCCTAGCAGTAGGTGGATCATTCGAGAATGGCGGCATAGTCGGCGGCTCAAGCTTCTCCGGCGACCGCGTAAGCGCCCGGGTCAACTCCGGCGAAATGATCCTAAACCGAGGCCAGCAGACCAAATTATTCAACATGGCAAATAGCGGCGGGGGTGGCGGCTCGTCAACTCCTAATGTTACAATCATTAACGAGATACCCGGCGCGACCTTTGAGGTTGAATTGATTACCTCGGCGGAGGTTAGATTGATCGCCAGACAGGAAAGCGAAAATGCCATGGGGCAAATAAACGCTAGCCTTGCCAGCGGCCGAGGCGAGGCGGCGAAATCATTGCAACAAGGCTTTAATATGAGCAGGAATATCAGCTAATGGCGACATCGATCGACTATCCAGCCAATTTGCCTAGCGTCTTAATCTCTGCCGATAGAAATACCGATCAGGCCAAATACAAGCGCAATGATGTGCAGATTGGCCCCCCTGCCTTCGAGCTATTAACCACGACCGGCCCGTCATTCTTCAAGGTGGCATGGAGCTTTAGCGACTTTGAGTTTCAGGCATTCGAAGGCTGGTTCAAAAAAGAAATCCTCTTTGGATCAAAGTCTTTCAATATGGACTTGATTGTCGGCGCCGGCCTCCTGTCGCACGAATGCTTTTTCGATAGCTCATACACAAGGACTCGCGTTGGCCAAAGATTCAGGGTAAACGCCGACATATTGGCCGTAGAGAAGCAATACGATACCGATTCGGTAATTGATGACCTGTTATTGCTTCTGGATAATATCGATGGCAATGCCGGCGACTGGGTTGATCAATACAGCGACCTGATTGAAAACGTACTGCAACCGGCGTTCCCCGCATAATGGCCAGCATAGATGACTATAAGCGGTTCATTTCGTCGATGCCGCAAGCGCAGCGCGAATTCCGCACGATTGAAATATTTCACCCCGACTTTTCTGAGCTGTTGAGGTTCGTCGAAGATTTCACCGACCAGACGTTTACGCTTGAGTCCACGGCACCGAGAAATCCCGGTGCGAGCGTGCTATTCACCGGGATAGCGGCCAAAATATTAGAGCCATCTGAAAGCGGTGGCGGCGTAGATCAGACGCTTACTGTGAATCTTGGTGCAGTGGGCAACGAGGTCAACGACCAAATTGAGCAGCTCACGCCGGACGGATCTCTCACGCCTATCCAGGTTATCTACAGAAAGTATTACAGCGGCAACCTGACAGAACCGGTGCTGGTGCTTTCCCTGTCTGCCTCAGAGATTAATTTCGAGGGCTATACTCAGGTGAGCTTTATCGCCGAGGATTCGAACGTAACTACAAAACGCGCGGGAGAGATATACACACTTGAGCGCTTTCCGACGCTAGGGGGGATCTAATGGACTTCGATCAATATACGGGCATACCATGGGAGTGTGGCAAGCGATCACATGAGGCGGCAGACTGCTGGGGCCTTATTTTATTGGTGCTAGAGGAGCAATTCGGCGTCGTGCTTGGCCACATGAAAGATATATCGGTCGACGATCCTGATGTGGTTTCTGATGTCATGGTCGAAAGCCGCGGGCTGGATTACTGGACGGTAACCGAGGCGCCTTCTATTGGCTGTGCCTGCATGTTCTATGAGGCATCAAATGAACACCCTAATGGCAGGCCCGCGCACGTTGGTCTAGTGGTCGCTGATGGCTATATACTTCACTCCATTGGCAAAGAGGGCAGCTTCTCGGCTATCCACCGGACAAGGGTGTTGCAGCGCCTCTTCAAACGACTAGAGTTTTTCGAATATGCCGCAGATTAGCGTATACCATGACCCGGCCGGCATTAATAAGCTGGAAAAGAGAGTGGTCGATAACGGCACGCTCTTGCTTAATTGGCTGATCGAGGAATATGGCGTCGGCGGCTTTACTGTGCCAACGGCAATGTATAGCAATGGCCAGGCGATAGAAGAAAACGAAATAAAATTGCATGAGCATTTAGACTCAGGATATCCCCTGAGCGAAAACGATCACATAGTTATTGTGCATTGCCCGCAGGGCGTAGAGTTTTTTATAGCCGCCTTTATAGTTTCGCTTATCGTATCTATAGCCCTTGTGCCAACAGTGCCCACACTGAGGCAGCCCGAGCAGGACAGGCCAACAGAGTCGCCCAACAACAGGCTAACGGGCCAAACAAACATCGCTCGGCCGCTGCAGCGCATACCGGACCTTTACGGCAGAAATAAAGTCTACCCGGACTTGATAGCGAAAACCTATTTCGAGTTCATTAATAACCGTAAATTTGTCACTGAATACCTGTGCATTGGCCGTGGCGTGTTCGATGTTGTCGATATGAAATCTGGTGGGACGCTAATAAGTGATATTCCGTCGGCCACGTTAGAAATATTCCAGCCATTCAGCGCGCCCAGTGAGCTACTGGATGTCACTGAGGCCAATATAGTCGACGGCCAAGAGATATTTGCGCCGAACAATGATGATGTTAATAAGTTTTCATCCAGGGTGGATAGCTTTAGTGGCTCTACTTTATCAGGTACATCATCAGGGCTATCCAATTTCTCTGATTTCGATTCTGGCGACTCATTTACGATAACAGGATCTTTACTAAATGACGGAACATTCACGTTTCAGAGTTACACCGCCGCGACTATCGCGGGAACAAGTTTTTACTTTATTGCCGTGTCTGAGACTTTCACTACAGATTCAACACTACAAGTTGTTGATTTTGAAGAGGTGGACGGCCCCAGTTCTACAGTTGGCCCCTTCGCCGTTGTGGGCGGCACAGATCAAGTTTGGTTCGATGTACAGGCACCTAGAGGACTGGCAGACAGGACCAGCGGCAGCACTGTCGCTATATCAATCGACTTTGATTTGATATTAGAGCGCCTTGATGCGCCAGGCGGCAGCGTCATAGGCACGGAAACCGCCCAGGTGACAATATCCGGCGGCGACCTTGACCCTAAGTTCTTTACCTTCAAGGTTCCTACCGACTTCCCTGGCGACCCATACCAGGCCAGCATCGAGCGCCTAACCGACACTGACAACGATGCCAATTTCTATGACCAGACAAAATGGACGCGCCTTGCTGGCGTTGAAGATGTAACCGCTTCCGATTTCGGCAATGTTACCACTGTTTTTATCGTAACCAAGGCCACAGAGCAGGCCACCAAGAGCCAGGAGCGTCTATTCAACGCCATAGTAACGAGAAAGCTGCGCACGTATGACACCGGCACACAAATGATCATCCCAGCGCTTACGGCGACAACCAAGATGGCTGATGCCATGCTTGAACATCTTACTAACGAATTTCTAGGCAATAAGGCGCTCGCTGAAATCGACCTCGATGGCCTCTATGAGATACAAGACAGCTTGGCGGCTGTGACAAATTATGGCGACAAGCTGGGGCGCTTCAGCTACTCGTTCTCTGATAGGCAGGTATCTGTGGGCGACGAGCTGGCCACCATAGGCAACGCGGCGCGTACCTTCACCTATCGCGATGGCAATGTGTTCAGGTTTGGCCGCGAGGAAACCAAACCGCTGAGAAACACCACGTTCAACGCCCGCGTGAAAAAGCCGAACAGCGAGAATAAAACCCGGCGCCTGCAAAAGCCGCTTGATTTTGATGGCATTGAATTGCAATGGGTAGGCGAGGATACCAGCGACGCCGAAACTATCATATTCCCCGAGGGTGGCTCGCCAGAAAAC
>Ga0114948_10001486_pt1 | contig 10179 bp, 9 predicted proteins | sample CR04metaG_FD_83877 | JGI IMG/M metagenome (GOLD analysis project Ga0114948, IMG submission 83877) | Deep subsurface microbial communities from Mariana Trench to uncover new lineages of life (NeLLi) - CR04 metaG | ecosystem: Environmental > Aquatic > Marine > Ocean trench > Sediment | place...
CTCGACATCCGGAATATCCGCCATCAGGCTGGCTTCGGTTTTGCCGATAATCCAGGTGATGCGGGTTTCAGGCCAGGTATCCTGAATGGCGCGGATGACGGCGAGCGCATGGCAGGTATCGCCAATCGCCGAGAGACGGATGACACAAATACTCTCTGGCGGCGATTGATTGAACATCTTGAGGAAGCCGGAAATAGACGATTTGTCGAAACGAGACTGCCAAGTTTGAGTGACACTGTCGAGAAGACCAGAAACGGCGCCATCCTATACGATACCGCCATCATCGACCAAATTTCCGAGCGCGCATTTGCGGCAAATGGTTGGCCGGTGGTGGAGCCGGTACAGGGTACACTGCGCTCGGCCGGCCGCGGCAAGACCCTGATCGTCAGTGATGGTGAGCACGAATTCGTGTTGCGCCATTACATGCGAGGTGGACTGCCAGGACGTTTGATACGCGATTCGTATATTTGGCTTGGTGAGCGCCAGACCCGTTCCTTCGCAGAATGGCACCTGCTGGCCAGGCTGAATTTGCTCGGCCTGCCCGTGCCACGCCCTGCTGCTGCTCGTTATTGCCGCTCGGGCGTGGTTTATACGGCGGACTTGCTGACAAAGCGGCTTCCCGGTATTCGTTCACTTGCGGATCGCATAGTGGAGCGGCCGGGCGACGAGAAATTCTGGCAAAGCCTGGGAGCTGAATTGCATCGCTTTCACCAGGCAGGCGTGTTCCATGCTGACCTGAATGCCTACAACCTGCAGATCGGCCGGGACGACAACATGTATCTGCTTGATTTCGATCGAGGAAAAATAATGCCGCCAGGTCAGTGGAAACAAAAAAACATCGGGCGATTGCATCGTTCCCTGCGCAAGATCAAGCAGGCGGATACCAGAATCCATTTCTCGGCAGCAAACTGGAACCAATTCCTTGAGGGCTATTTTAGTGCGTCGAGGTCCGCATAAACGTCAGGCAGGGGCTCCGGCCGATTCTTGAATTTGCGATGGACCCAATAGTACTGCTCCGGGCATCGGCGAATATGCGTCTCAATAATAGCCATGTACTTCTTCGTGTCCTCGATCGGATCATCACTCGGCAATCCCTCAATCGGCGGCAGTATTCGTAGTTCGTAGCCACCCTCAGGCAATCGTCTCGGCAAAAACGGCATGACTTTGGCGCGCCCCAGTTTAGCGAGGGCAGTCGTCGCAATGTTGGTCATAGCCGGCACACCAAAGAACGGTATCAGTGCGGATTGCTTCAGATGATAACTTTGATCCGGCGCGTACCAGACAGGAACGCCATTGCGCAGGCTGCGCACCATGCTTTTGATGTCATTTTTATCGATTAAACGCCGCACTGACTTTTCGCGAGTACCTGCGAGAATCTCGGTCGTGAAGTCACTTCGAAAACGGCGGAATACAGCGTCGAATGGTGGACTCTGTAAACGGAATATACGGCCGCTAACCTCGAGCGCGGTGAAATGCGCGCACAAAAGAATGACTCCGTAACCCTCATCCAGAGTTTGTTGAATATATTCCGCGCCCTCGACTGTAGTGATTGCCAGCAACTTTTTGTCGGAAGCCCAGCGGGCCAGCCCCATCTCCATTAATGAGGCACCGAGTGCCTCGAAGTGCTCGCGAGCGAGTTTGTTGCGTTCTTGTACCGACAATTCCGGAAAGCAAAGCTCGATGTTGCGTCTGGCAATGGCGCGACGCTCGGCGCCAATGCGATGTGCCAGCCGGCCGATCGATTTTCCCAGGCTGATCTGGCATTTGACCGGCAACAGGCATATGAGACGCAGCAAACCAAGGCCGATCCAGGTAGGCCAGTACTTCAGTGCCCGGTAATAATAGAGCGGAGGGCGCTCAGGTCGATTCATGCTGCGTACAGTCTGTTAGGTCGTTGATCGACGCGAGTGTATCGGCATGCTGGCAGCGAAGCGACCTGGGACAGGCTCCCAGGCAAATTGCCCGGGACCTATTCGGACATACCGTCGACGTAGTCGGCGGTCTCGTCCTCGGCGTTAACGCCGGTAGCATCAATGTCAGAGAATTCCACCGGAGTTTCATCGGTTTGAATGCCGACATGAAATACAGCGAATCCGGGCATCACAACCTGGTTTTTTGCCATGCCGATTATGCGTCCCGAATAGGGGGAGTAGAGTTTGGTGCTTGCGTTGTTCATCGGATCGGTGATGGTGCCCAGCAGGTCGCCACGCCTGACAGTGCTGCCAAGTATCACATCGGAGAGCAAAATGCCGCCACGATTGGCGCGGACCCAGGTTGATCGGTAGTAAACTGGCTCGGCTTCACCCCAAAGGCGGATTCTTTTCACCATGCCGAGCGTGTTCAGCAATGTCTCAATGCCCTTGACGCCGTGTTTAACCTCCGCAAGCTCCAGCTCGGACGGTCCGCCGGCCTCCAGCGTTACCGCCGGAATGCCGGCCGCAGTTGCAGCAAAGCGCAATGTCCCCTCAGCCGGTTCGCTGTGCAGGATGACGGTCGCACCAAATCCCTGCGTCAGGGTGACGACGTCAGGATTGCGCAGATCCGCGCGCAGTTGCGGCAGATTTGCCCGTTCAAATGAACCGGTGTGCAAGTCGATCAGCGCATCGCAGTGAGCAACGATCTCCGTGAAAAATGAATGTGCAATTCTCGATGCTGAGCTGCCCGTGGGGTTACCCGGGAAAAACCGGTTCAGGTCGCGGCGGTCCGGCAGGTATCTGGAGCCACGCCGGAATCCCTGCAGATTTACGATCGGCACGCCGAGCACTGCGCCAGACAGTTTTTCCGGATCCAGGTTGTGCATGACTCTGCGCACCATCTCGATTCCGTTCAGTTCGTCTCCGTGTACCGCAGCGGTGAGGCAGAGCGTGGGGCCGGCCAGCGTGCCATTGACTACCAGGATCGGTGTCGATACCGGCACCCCATCGAACAGCTCGGTTGCTGTCCAGGAAAGTCTCTGGTAACTGCCAGGACGAATTTCCGTGCCGAGGATGGTCAAAGTCCTTGCGATTCCATCCGCGGTTGTTACCGCGTTGGCAAGGGGAACGAGCGGGACCTCCACGATGTGACCTGCTGCATCGTCTGCAGCGGCAGTTTCGGCGACAATCGCAGTCGGTGATGTGCCGGACTTCTCCACAGCCGTCGCCGCCGGGCTACCGCAGAGCAGCGCGACTGCGGGGGCCACAGCAAACGGGAGATACCTGGTTGAGAACTTAGGTCTGGTCATGGTTATACGTGTATGTTGGACACGAAAGACGCCAAAATGTTGAACATTGCTTCCAGCTTGGGCCAAAAATACCTAAATTGGCACAAAATTTCTGTGAACTATTCAAGTATTTAGCGCTGATTTCTCGATTGAAACCATATATGCAGCAAATGACAAGTAAATTCGCGAAATACGCAGTATTGACGCTGTTCCTGGTCGCCGCCAACTCAGGTGCAGCCGGCAACGAGGCGCTCTTTCCGAGACCCAAGGCACTTGAGAGGGATGTGAATTTCTGGGTTTCCATATTTACCGAGTATTCGACCAGTGAAGGCGTGCTGCACGATAGCCGCAACCTGGCTGTTGTTTACGAGAAAATCGTTCTTCCGGAGAACGCCAGCCGCCGTACGCGCAACAGATTATCCAAAGTCAGGCGCGAGCATTATCAGAAGATGCTTCGTGCACTCGCGAACGGTAAACGCGACAACCTGAGTGCGCAGGAATACCACATCCTCGAGATGTGGCCAGCCGATGTAAGCGATAAGGAGCTGTCGGCTGCGGCCGGTCGAATAAGATTTCAACTCGGCCTGTCGGACCGGTTTCGCGAAGGCCTGAAGCGATCAGGTCGCTGGCGGAATCACGTGAATGCAGAGTTCAGGCGTCTTGGTGTGCCACCGGAACTTGCGGCGCTGCCGCATGTCGAGTCGTCCTACAATCCGGATGCCCGCTCCCATGTTGGTGCGTCAGGCATCTGGCAGTTTACGCGCGGTACCGGCCGCCGCTTTCTGCAAGTGGACCATATTCTCGACGAAAGAAACGATCCGTTTCTGGCGACGACCGCCGCTGCAAAATTACTGGCTTACAATTATTCGATAACCGGTAACTGGCCTATGGCCATTACTGCATATAATCACGGGCTCTCGGGCGCGCGTCGCGCAATGCGCCAGTACGGCGATAACGCATACACGGAAATTCTTCGTCATTACAAGAGTCGGACCTTCGGTTTTGCCTCACGCAATTTCTATGTTGCGTTTCTCGCGGCCTTGCAGGTCGATCAGAATCCGCAAGCTTACTTTCCCGGCCTGGTGCCCGATAGTCCGGTTGATTACGCGACGATGCCACTCCCCGCCTACATACCTGCCGACAAACTTGCTGCCGCGCTGAAGGTGCGGGAACGTGATCTTGCGAGGCACAATCCGGCGCTTCAGGCGACCATCTGGCAAGGTAGCAAGCACCTGCCAGTAAATTACGAGCTCAGGCTGCCGAATAATATGCTGAGCGCCTCGCTGCCGGAGCTAATGGCGAATCTGTCTGCCGATGCGCGGTTCGATAAACAATTACCGGATCTGTTTCACACGATCAGGCGAGGCGACACCCTGTCGCAGATCGCGGATAAGTACAGCACAAGAGTGTCGACACTGGTCGCGCTGAACAACCTGGGAAACAGGAATCGCATCAGGGCGGGCCAGCAATTACGACTGCCGGCAGCTGGCCCCGCACCTGTGCCGACGCCGGTGGTTGTAGCGGCTACACCGTCACCGGCTACACCGTCACCGGCTACACCGTCACCGGCTACACCGTCACCGGCTACACCGTCACCGGCTTCATCGTTGCCCGCTTCGACGCCGCCACCTGCGCCGATGCTCGCCGCAATTGCAGATGCGCCGGCGCTCGCCGACCTGCCGGCGGTAGCCGACGGCGAGGTTGAAGATGAGGAAGCACCCTTTGTTCTCGCCGATCAGGTTGATTCGTTGATCGGCAGCTTGCAAGCTGCATTGCTTTCCGACCCGAGTGACTACACTGTCGCCGAAGATGCAACCATCGAAGTCCAGCCACTCGAGACACTCGGTCACTACGCAGACTGGCTAGGCATCAAGACCCAGAGGCTCAGGGATATCAACGGGCTCGCGTTCAGAGCACCGGTAGTGGTCGGCCAACGAATCAAGCTCGATCTCGGCAAAGTAAATACAGAGTCATTTGAAAATCTTCGTGCGGCCTACCACAAGCAGCAGCAGGATACATTTTTCCGCAATAATACGATCACCGGTGTTACCGAACACGTTGTCAAGAGCGGCGAGTCAGTCTGGATTCTTGCGCTGAGAACATACGATGTGCCGGTCTGGCTGTTTCGCCAGTACAATCCGGAACTCGATTTGCACAATGTACAGCGTGGTGCACGCCTGAATTTCCCGGTTCTCGTCAGTAACACGCCAGGCTAATGCGCATTTGGCCGGGCCTCGTTGCGTTTCGGTTGCTTCCGGTCTTTTTTATAACAGTAGCTGCCATGACTTACGTGGCCTATGTTGAGGGCGACGACGCATACGTCATCAGAAACATCACTCCAATGCTGATGGTCATCGTCCTGTCGACCCTGACCTTATATAAAGGGGGAGGCAGCTGGACAGGCGCCGGCTGGCGCTGGCCCCTCGGCACAGTGGGCTTTGCGATACCGGCGCTGGGATTGTCGCTGTATCTTCACTACGGATACGCAGTCGATCTCGAGGGCATGTTTGATGATGCCGTTTATCCGCAGGAATTATTTCGATTCCTGCCGGCCTACACCATGATCGCCGGGGCGATAGGCTTCACAATAGGCTGGCTTGCCGGGCGAAATGTTTAGGGTAGAGGGCGACAACGGGCACCGGTCCGTTTTCAGGCCGTTCCGAGTTTGCTAATCTGCCGGGAACCGTAAAGGATGCAGATGACTTTGCAGCGACAATTCACAGTTCTCCCTGGCGTGGCCACCTTGCTGACAGGCCTTTGCCTGCTGGCGTTACCCGCTCAGGCCGGCGATTTTCCGATTGCGGACAAAGTGGTCGTGGAGAAAGAAAACCGCAAGCTGCATCTGATGAGGGAGGGCGCGGTATTCCGTACTTTTCACATCGCACTTGGCGTTGCCCCGATCGGTGAAAAACAGCGCGAGGGAGATCAGAAAACACCCGAAGGCCTCTACTCGCTGGATATCAGGAATTCGGATAGCGATTTTTTTCTGTCGATTCATATTTCCTATCCCAGTTCGTCAGACCGTGCAGATGCCAGGCACAATGGCTACGATCCGGGCGGCGCGATCATGATTCATGGTCAGCCCAATTTGCCGACCTATTCTGCAGCTTATTATCGAAAGGAAGACTGGACCAACGGATGCATTGCGCTTTCAAATTCGGACATGATTGATATCTGGCTTATGACGCCAAGCAACGTCCCGATCGAAATCCTTCCTTGAAACTCCTGGAAGAATAATTTGCAACACGGAGAAATAGTCACCGGCACGTCCCTGCGAGCCGATAGTGATGAAACGGTCGACGCCGAGGTCTGGCCCGAAGGCAGTCTCGAAGTGTTGTCACAGGTCGAAGCAGAGCGGCTTCGGCGACACGGTGAAGGCGGATTGCATGCACTGTTGCGACGTTCCATCCTGGCGGTACTGAACTCTGGCGCCCAAACCGACGATACCCGCGCAGTTCTGCAAAAATATCGGAGCTTCGAAGTCGGATTCAAGCAACAGGACCGCGGGCTGAAGGTCACCCTGAAGGGCGCGCCGGCGATGGCTTTCGTCGACGGCACGATGATTCGAGGAATTCGGGAACTGCTGTTCGCCGTGCTTCGCGACATCGTATTTACCGACCACGAACTGCGCGCGACCGGCAGGTTCGATCTGAAATCATCGGCGAACATCACCAATGCCGTTTTTCACATCTTGCGCAATGCGCGGATTCTGCAGTTGCCGGTAAAGCCGGATCTCGTGGTGTGCTGGGGGGGTCATGCAATCAGCAGGGACGAATACGATTACACCAAGCAAGTAGGTTACGAACTGGGATTGCGCGCCCTCAACGTATGCACGGGTTGCGGTCCGGGGGCGATGAAGGGGCCAATGAAAGGCGCAACAATCGGCCACGCCAAGCAGCGCATTCGGAACGGCCGGTACATAGGCATTACGGAACCCGGCATCATCGCGGCAGAGTCACCGAATCCGATCGTAAATTCGCTGGTGATAATGCCGGACATGGAAAAACGGCTGGAGGCGTTCGTGCGGATCGCGCACGGTGTCGTGGTGTTTCCAGGCGGAGTTGGTACAGCGGAAGAAATATTGTATTTGCTGGGTATTCTGCTGCATCCGGATAATCGTGAATTGCCGTTGCCGATGATAATGACGGGCCCGCCGGAAAGCGAATCGTATTTCCGGCAGATTGATAAGTTTGTTTCAGAGACGCTTGGTTCCGAGGCACAGAGACGATATACGATCATTATCGGTGATCCGGAAAATGTAGCGCGCAAGATGTCAGAGGGTGTCGATGAGGTCTGGCAGTTTCGCAAGAAGCACGGCGAGGCCTACTATTTCAATTGGCGAATGGTAATTGACGAAATTTTCCAGAAACCGTTCACTGCGACACATGAGTCAATGCGTGCGATCGATTTGACCAGCGATCTTCCCTTGCACGTTCTGGCGGTGAATTTGCGCCGTGTTTTTTCAGGCATTGTGTCCGGCAATGTGCGGGATGACACGATGGCCGAGATCGAAAAACTGGGCCCCTTCGAAATCCGCGGTTCCAGGCGACTGATGAAATTGCTCGATGGATTGCTGACAGATTTTGTTATACATGGTCGCATGAAGCTGGCGAGTGAATCTTATGCACCTTGTTACCGGGTGACGAGTTAGCCCGGTCACTCGTAAAATGTTTGGGCCGGCGCTCGGCCGCAGGCGAATTTGCGCATCCGTGACGTTCCGCATTTAGTTAAGTAGCCTGGCGAGTGCGCTGAGGGACCCTCTTCATTAAGTAAAAAGGCACCGTAACATATTGATTTTTATCTAAAAACTTGCTTACTACATTGTGATGCAGTTCCTGTGCCCGGGAACCTGTGCAACGTAGCATCTGTGCATAGGACTGGAAGAGCAAACGCTTATGCAAGACAGCAAAGAAATTACCTGGGACAGTGATTACAGCGCTGAAGCGGCAGACGAACCGAAAGCAAACGGTCGCGCGAGTGGTGTGCATGCCGGTGACAAAGACGACTCGGATGGCTGGCAGCAATATCGCAGGTGGATTTCCAAAGCACCCGCACCGCGCAGTCGACGCGCCGGCGTTGACTCATCGCTTTATACATGGAAAGGCTATCGCAATTGGGCTGAGCAAGTTAAGCGAAACTGGTCCGATAGCTAGTATTCCGTCCCGCAAATAAGCTGCACAGCTTAAGTCAAACCTGAACCACTAACTCCATTCCAATTTCCTGACGGCACGTGACACAGATCACAGATGTTTCTGTGCGAAATATTTTGTGCGCGGAATAATTTGTGGCTGGCGCGCAAGTGATGAACAAGTCCGCAAAAAAGTTCGAACGGGTTCTCTTTTTTTGAATTTAAAAGGGTTGCACAGGAGGTTCTCAAGCAAGCTGTGATCTGCCTCACGGCGACCGCCAATTGAGGGGACTATAGTTCCGCTAATGGACAACACCCAAGAACATGGAAGTATGTCAAACAAGTGTGTACATAATGAATCGCCGGTAATGGCGCTCAAGGACGAGTCAGCACGTCAACGCTGGGAACTGTTCCATCGCGCAATCGCACATGCGAAGCAGTCGAATGTCAGCGCCATGCTGGACACGGATGCAGATGCAGGTGAGATCAAGCGCCCGGGCCCGACTCTTTCGATTGCCAGATAACGTGCCGGGAGCACGCAGCTGATGGAACGCCTGGCCCAGTTTCTTGACGATCTCGAAGATCTGTTTTACGCCGTCGCTCTGAAGGCGGAGCGCATCCGTCAGGCATTTCGATTCTTCGTGTTCATGGCTACATCAGCCGCGTTGCAGCTGTCAGGTGTCTTTATTGCACTCTGGAATCCTCCGCTGGCTGTAGCCATGGTCTCCCTGCTAGTGGTCGGCATGCTGTTTCGGGCCGTGGTTGGCCCCTCGCCCGACGCAGTTACCGGATAGTCCACCGATTCCATTCGGAATCGTCTCAGCAAAGCTTGAAAATCCCGCCGGAGCCACTATCTTGTCTGTCGGCACGAGCGGCGTAATGCTGCACCAGGATTAAGCTGATTCAGGAGTGAGACCAGGTGAGTGACAAGAACGGCCAGGAGACCCTGGGGTTCCAGGCCGAAGTCCGGCAGCTGCTGCAGTTGATGATTCATTCGCTGTACAGCAACAAAGAGATTTTCCTTAGAGAGTTGATTTCGAATGCCTCCGATGCTGCTGACAGACTCCGGTTTGAGGCGCTGGCAACGCCAGCACTATTGAAAGACGACCCGGACTTGCAAATCGTGGTGGCTTTCGACGCCGGCAGCAAAACGCTTTCCGTTGCAGACAACGGTATCGGTATGTCTCGCGAAGAGTTGATCGAAAACCTGGGTACGATAGCCAAATCCGGCACAGCCGAATTCCTGCAACAGATGACCGGCGATAGTCAAAAGGACGCCAGGCTTATCGGTCAGTTTGGTGTTGGCTTTTATTCCGCCTTCATCGTCGCCGACAAAGTTGAAGTGGTAACGCGCAGGGCCGGCCTTGAATCACGCGACGGTGTCCGTTGGGAGTCTGATGGCCAGGGCGAATTTACTGTCGAGCCCGCGGATATCGATAAACGCGGCACAACCGTGACCTTGCATTTGAAGGACGCTGAATCGGAGTTCGCCGATGAACTCCGGCTCGATTCACTGATTCGAAAATTTTCCGACCACATCGGATTTCCGGTGCTCTTGCAGAACCTCGGTGAGACGGAAAATGAGCCCAAAACAGTAAATGCCGCGACCGCGCTATGGACTCGTTCGCGCTCCGATATCGGCGAGGATGAGTACAAGGAGTTCTACAAACACATCGCCCACGATTTCGCCGATCCGCTTTGCTGGAGCCACAATCGCGTTGAGGGAAAAAGGGAATACACGAGTCTCCTCTACATTCCTGCAAGGGCACCGTTCGACCTGTGGAACAGGGATGCGCCGAGGGGGCTCAAGTTGTATGTGCAGCGTGTTTTCATCATGGATGAGGCGGAA
>Ga0114948_10001488_pt1 | contig 10171 bp, 8 predicted proteins | sample CR04metaG_FD_83877 | JGI IMG/M metagenome (GOLD analysis project Ga0114948, IMG submission 83877) | Deep subsurface microbial communities from Mariana Trench to uncover new lineages of life (NeLLi) - CR04 metaG | ecosystem: Environmental > Aquatic > Marine > Ocean trench > Sediment | place...
GCGCTCGAGCCGATAATGCTCAACTGTTCGCCAACGAATTGCTTACCCGCGAAGCTCGCGTCCGACCCCAGAAACGCGATCATCTTTTCTTCGATCTGAGGTCTCAGGTCGGGCGATTCAAGAGACGATTGAACGAGGATCCGAAGCACCGAGAGCGCCTCGCGGTTGTCACCGAACTGGTATTCAGAAATCCGCTCCAGCACCGATTGCACTGCGGTGGCAACATCGCGGCTCGCGCCTTGCGGTGCAATCGGCACGCCCGCGGTGGCATCCGTTGCTACCAACAGAAACACCGCGAGGATTATCAGAGAACGAATTCGCGGTTGTAGCTGATCCATCGTCTTCACCACTCTTCGGTCTCGTTCCGACCTCCTGCATCTCCCTCCTGCAAGAGGTAATGAACTTCTGATCCAGGACACTTGGTGGTCACTCGAGGGCCCAGGGGCCGCGCATGGCGTTGCCGAGCATTCTCGCTGCGGTCGGGTCTCCGATAATTTCCTCGGTGTCGGGGTCGAAGCGGAGCTTGCGGCCCAGCAGCATGGAGATCTGCCCCAGGTGCCCGGGCGACGCCGAGCGGTGCGCGACTTCGGCGGGAGCCAAGGTCGTAGCCCGCGTCTTTACACAGTCCAGGAAATTGCGCGTGTGGTTTTGATAATCGATGGGGCTGCCGACGGGAGCGAGGCGGATCTCGTCGGAGCCGAATACCTCGCGCAATAGCGATTTCGGCTCCGCGTCGATAGCGCCTCGGCTCACCCACACCCAGCCATCATCGCCGATCCACTTGGCGCCCATGCGAATATCCGGATGCCCGCCGGCGATGGTCATGGTGATGCCGTTGGCGTACCTGGTGTTCACGCGGTACGTACGGGCGGCGTTCCACAAACCGGTTTCGGGATACTCGCCAACCCCCTCGACCTCGACCGGGCCCGTGGTGTCGAGCCCCAATCCCCAATGGGCGATATCGACGTGGTGGCCGACCCAATCCATCAATTGACCGCCGCCGTACTCCAGGTTCCAGCGCCAGTTCCAACGCACGCGGGCGGGGACGTAATCGGTCCAAGGAGCGGGGCCGAGCCAGAAATCGTAGTCGAGCCACTTGGGGGGCTTTTCTACCGTGTCCCCTTCGTCTCCTCCGGCGCTGAACCCCTGGGGCAATCCCACGTCGACGTGACGAACCGCGCCGATACGGCCGTTGAGAACCAGCTCGCAGGCAAAGCGGAAATTCGCCCGCGAGCGCTGCCAGCTTCCGGTTTGCCAGACACGGCCGTACCTCTCGATGGCGTCGCACATGGCGCGACCTTCCCGAAGGCTGTGCGAAAACGGCTTTTCCCCGTAGATGTCCTTGCCGGCCTTGGCGGCGGCGACCGCAATGACCGCGTGCCAATGGTCGGGGGTGGCGAGCTGGACGATGTCGATGTCGTCTCGCGCAATGAGCTCGCGGAAGTCACCGTACGCGGCGCAATCGTTGTTGCCGTACTCCCCATCGACCCGTTCTTTGGCGCCCTCCAAGTGTTCTGAATCGACGTCGCACACCGCCAGCACCCGGGTGTCGGGCTGGGCCAGAAAGTCGCGCATGTCGCTGACGCCCTGCCCCCCCATCCCGACGCAACCCACGGTGAGCTTTTCGCTCGGCAGGATGGCGTTGGATCTGCCCAGCACGGTGGAGGGGACAATGCACGGGAAGGCGAGCCCAGCGGCCGTCACACCGGCCGAACGTTTCAGGAACTGCCGCCGGCTTACCCGTCTATCTTCGGCCATCGCGCCTCTACAAGCTCCAGCCCTCTCTATAGGAGGGCTTGAAGTACTCTTCCGGAATCCCCTCGGTGAGGACCGCCCCGGTATCCGGGTCGATGTCCACCGCACCACCGCTACGCACCGCGAAGTTGCCGAGCAACACCATCTCGGTGAGCGGTCCCGAGTACGCGTCGAAACTCGAGCCGGCCGGCGCGCCGCCCTTGCTGGCCCGGATCCACTCCTCGTAGACCCCCGGCGATCGGGTGTACTTCTCGGCCGGCGGGTTGGCCATGAGCTCACGGTGGCGATCGCGATCGAGGATGCGGGGCTGGTCGCCGTAAACGCCGGCTAGGAGCATGCCGTCGTCGCCTATCCAGAGCTGGCCGCCAATCGGGTCCACCGGCCAGCGTCTGCCGAGGCCGGTATCCGGCGGCATCGGCGGGGTCAGGCCACCGTCACGCCAGATGACCTTGATCGGGCCGCGGTCGTTTCGCGCCGGAAAGTCGTACACGATTCGCGAGGTGGTGGGGGCCGTTTCACTGTTTACCGGCGTCGTCTCCGCCTCGATGCGACTCGGGTATCCCAGATCCAGGGCCCAGAAAGCAGCGTCCATGGCATGGCAAGCAATGTCGCCCAGGGCTCCGGTACCGAAGTCCCACCAGCCGCGCCAGGCAAACGGGGCGTAGGCCGGATTGTAGGGACGCTCCGCGGCCGGCCCCAACCACAGGTTCCAGTCCATGCTGGAAGGCACCGGGACGACCTCCTCAGGCCGCTCGATCCCCTGCGGCCAGATCGGCCGATTGGTCCAGTACTGCACCTCGCGCACGGTTCCGATGGCACCCGCCTCGACCCACTCGCGGATCTGGCGCGTGGTGTCGTTGGTGTGGCCCTGATTGCCCATCTGGGTGGCGACCCCGGTCTCGCGGGCCACTTTTCGCATCACCCGCACCTCGTGCAGCGTCCGCGCCAGAGGCTTCTGGCAAAACACCGACTTGCCAAGCCGCATGGCCATGACCGCGGCGGCGGCATGCGCGTGGTCGGGGATCGACACCGTTACCGCATCGATGCTGTCGGCCTCGCGCTCCAGCATCTCGCGGAAATCGCTGTAGCGCCGCGCCTTGGGGTAGGCCTCGAAGGTTCGTGCCCCACGTGCTTGGTCGACATCGCAGAGGGCGTAGATGTTCTCGCCGCTGACGCCACGAACGTCGCTGCGTCCCTTTCCACCGATGCCGATGCAGGCGATGTTGAGAGTGTCGCTGGGCGCCTGGTAGCCGGGGCCACCGAGAACGTGGCGCGGCACGATGGTGAGCGCGGCGCCCACGGCGGCCATGCGATGCACCGCGGCTCTTCGGGTCAGCTTTCCTTTGCTCATCCTTCTCGCTCCGCTCCCTTGCTGCCGCATGTCCGGTTGGGCAGGTTGTCCAAGGCTGTACTTGCGAGGCTCGGCGGATGGTAGCGCACTGCGACCGCGCCATCGAGGCAGGGCGAGCCGGCTGCGCCGGCCGCGCGTCCTATCGGGGCGCCGCTGTTGTTCCCCGGGGGCGCCTGCAGGTAAATTGCCGTGCATGCAGCGGATAGATTTGCCGTGCATGCAACGGATGGCGTTGCGAGCGAGTGTGAGGGCGATTGATGCAACAGCAACGTTCCGAAGACGATTCTCCCGGGGCAACCACCATCGTCGTTCCTTGCTACAACGAGGCGGAACGCCTCGACATTGACGCATTCGTAGCGTTCACCGCCGACCGCCCGTGGCTCACCCTGATATTTGTCGACGATGGCAGCACCGACGCCACCGCCAAGGCGATCAACGACGCCCGGCGACGGGTACAAGATCGCATCCACTGTTTGACGTTGCCACGAAACAGCGGCAAGGCGGAAGCCGTGCGACGGGGTGTTTTGCGGGCACTCGAGGATGGACCGCAGCTGGTTGGATTCTGGGACGCTGACCTGGCCACGCCGCTGGTCGACATCGACAGCTTTCGAGCCCTGTTCGAGCACCAACCGGACCTTCAGATCGTCATGGGGTCACGCGCCAAGCTGCTCGGCACACACATCGAACGCTCGGAGCTACGCCACTACTTCGGCCGCATCGCGGCAACCGCCGTCTCCGGGATTCTCGGTATCCCCGTCTACGACACCCAATGCGGGGCCAAGCTCTTCCGCGTCCAACCGGGTCTGCCGGCGCTCTTTGGCGAGCCCTTCATCACCCGTTGGGCATTCGACGTCGAGATCTTGGCGCGTTGGCTGATCCATCGCGAAACCGGCGCCGAGGCGCATCGCTCGATTGTCGAGGTGCCCCTACAACGGTGGATCGACGTGCCGGGGTCAAAGCTGAGAGTGGGCGATTTCCTGCGCGCCCCGACCGACCTCTGGCGAATCTGGCGGCGCTACGGCGGCGCGATCAGGGAGCGGACCCGCCGGGGCGCTTGATTGGTGTGCTCGACGTACCCTGGCGCCCGGTTCGAATCGGGCTCATCGGAGATCGTCGAGGTCGCCGAAGCGCAGCACCTCCCCCGCGCTCCCAGCGTCGGCACGAATCACCACGGCCCGGATCTCCGGGTGACGGTCGCAATAGGCGCGAATTTCTTCCGGCGCCATGATCATGAACGCGGTGGAGAGTGCGTCGCTCGCGGCGGCTGTTGTCGTGACGGCCCATGCGGCGCGCGCCCCGGTGGCGGGGCGCGCTGTTCGCGGATCGATGATGTGATGGCCCTTGCGGAGCCCCGAGCCGCTCATGGCCAGGCGCTGCAAATGAAAGCGATCGGTGACCTGATCGGGTGCGGAGGGGTCTCGCAGGGTCACCGGCCAACCTTGCCGCCCGGGCGGCGCGTCGAGGGCCAGGACCGAGCTCGTCCCGCCGTGCAAGAGGGCACAGCCGATATCCCAATCGCCGAGCACATCGGCCATGCGGTCGACGGCATATCCCTTGCCATAGCCGCCCAAGTCGATGTTCACGCGAGCCGCTCGCCGGGTGACCGTGTGACGGCTGGCATCCCGCTCGATCTGTTGCATCCCGGTCCCCTGCCGGATCTCGGCCAGCCGGTCGCTTTCCGGGGCATGGCCGTTCGCCTCTACGCTCGACCAATATTCCGACAACAGGCCCATGGTCACGTCGCACGCCCCCTGTGTTTCCGCGCTCAGCCGGGCGCAGTGCTCCAGGCACTCGAAGGCATCGATACCGACACCAACCGCCTTGCCGACCGGGGCGTTGTTGATACGGGAGATATCGCTGTTTTCGACGAATCTGCTCAATGCCTGCTCGAGCCGGTCGACCTCGCGGAACGCCTCGTAAGCACACTGTTCGGCATATGCGGCGTCGTCATGAACGATCACGATCTCGAACACCGTTGCCATGGCCCGGTGCTCGAATCGGCCGGCCGTCGGGGGCAGCGGCGCCGGGTCGCTACGTGGTGGTGGCATCGGCGGTTCGTTCACTCGAGACATCCGGGTCGGGCGTCTGCGGGCTCTGTAGATTCCGCAGGTAGGTATCCCATAGATCCTTGCGGACGTATCCGTGGATCTCGATGGTCGGGCGAATTTCGGTAGTCGACTCGAAGAGCGGCACGTAGAGATACTTCTCGCCGGGGGGCGGTAGCTCATAGAGCTTTCTGAGAACGTCGGCCTCGACGCTCGGAGCGGCGATGATGACGGGCGCAGCGGGCACCTCCATATCGACCTGCTCCCACCAGCCGGCATTGGGGAACGACCTCAGATACCAGGGCAGCGGCCAGTAGTCGCTCGCCGGGCTGATGACCTCGATATACATGTCGTTGCCGTCGGGGTGAACGTCCGCCAGCGCCTGGATGCGTTCGGCAATCCGCATGACGTCATCCGTGGGATGGGCGTAGACATACGGATTACTCGGGTCGGCGTAGTAAAGGTTGCTCCCGAGGTAGGACTGGCGAGCCAGGTGCGCGCCCCCGATGGCAAGGGCACATCCCAAGGCTACGTAGGCGAACCGGCTTCGGGTGGCGTTGAGCGCCGCCACCACGCCGACCCCGGCCAAGATGATGAGGCCGTGCAACGCGCCCAGCATGTTCCACGGGGTCTTGTAGGGAATTGCCGAGTAGATGATGAGCAGGGCGATCGAATAGAACGAAAGGAACCGCACGATGTCGGCATCGACACCCGGAATGTGCTTCTTGGTCGCCACCGTGACAACGCCGACCCCGGCCAGCAACAGGATGAGCGCCTCGCTCCATAGCGGGCCGGAAGGTCCGCGGAAATAGACCAGCAATTCGATGTAGTAGTACCAGGGATGGATGTGCCACTCGTGCTGCGCGCGGCCCAGATAGCTGGCGTAGGTGGTGTAGGAATCGAGCACGCCCGCCGGGTGGGTGAGAAACGAAGAATAGAAGAGGGCGGAAACGGAGGCCGCGGTGATCAGGGCGATCAGGCCGTGTCGGACCAGGGTCGCTGGCACCGGCCGTGGATAAGGTACCGGCGCCGAACCGCGCGTCACCAGGGTGAGCCCGAGGGCCAGTACCATCGCCCCCAGCGCGATGACGGCGGTCTCCTTGGTGGCGTGCATCAGGCCGGCAAACACGCCCATGGCCACCGCCCACCCGGCGTGCGCGCGGCGCGCGTAGCGGCAACCCGCGACCAGCACACCGAAGGCAAAGAAGACCAGGAGCGTCTCCTGGATGTAGTACCGACTGTAGAACACCATCGCCGGCGACACCGCGGTGAAGAACCCGGCCGCGACCACGACCTCGCGGCTGAGCCCCGGCACCAGCAGCAAGAGGAGCAGGAGACCTATGCCGAAGGTCACCGGGACGATCCGCAGGGTCACTTCGCTAATCTCGCCAAGCTCGCTGCCCGCGTTGCCCGCACTGCCCGCGACGGCGGACTCCATCCACGCCGGAATCAGGGTGAAGTAATTGAGCGTCGGGCCGTGGTACTCGGTGCGGTCGTAGCGGTAGAACCCGTCCTCGAGAAGCATGCCGAACTTGACGGCATGCACCGCTTCGTCCGTATGCATGGGGCGCCGGCTCAGATCGGGTACCCGCAAGCCGATGGCGATCAGGATGACCGCCAGGAAGACCAGTACGTAGGCAGGCGCGGTACTACTTCGGAAGCGGGCCTCGCCGCCTCCCTCAGCGACGGGCGCACCCTCAGACGGTGAACTCATTCGGGTCGAAAACGAGTGTTCCGTCGGATTCGATGGCTTGATTCGTCTTCAGCACGGCGACCGCGGTCTCATAACCAACATCCGCCGGACAGTTGAGCTCCTCCAGGCCGCGAACGGCGTTGAAGAAGTTCTCCAGATGCGGCTTGTGGTACGGATCGTCGAAAATCACCGGAATACGGTGCTCCGGGGGAGCCATGGTCTCGCGCACGTCCAGCACGAGGTTGTCGTCGACGCCGACCGGACCCTGCGGCGACTCCAGATACCCGAGCTCGACCCATTCATTCCATTCGGGAGCCGATTGCTCGCGATAGATGGCGCCTCGAGCGGCCGACTCGGAGATGTTCAGCGTCCCCTGATCTCCCATGAAGGTCTCGAAATAGCCCTGGCTGCTGTTGGTCGTGAGTGTCTGATAGAACGCCCGGACCACACCATCCTCGGTGTGGAACTCATAGATCGCCATGACGTTGTCGGGCCACTCGTGGGTGGCGGGATCGTAATAATCCGTGCCCCCGCTGGCGATGACCGAATGCGGCACCGCGTCCAGAAACCAGCCGAAGATATCGATCTGGTGCGATCCTAGGTCGACGATCGGCCCGCCGCCGAGATCTCGATACCAGCGCCAGTTGCGGAATTTCTGCATCGAGTCGAACCCGAACCGGTCGAGGGCCTCGGCGGGAATGGTGAACCGCTCCGGCCAGCCGAGGTCGGGCTGCACCGAACGGTTCCACTGCCCGTTGATCGCCGTGATGCGACCGAGGATGCGCGCCTCCTTGATGAGCTTCTCGGCGCAATGAATGTATCTCGGGTTGCTGCGGCGCTGATGCCCGATCTGCAGGAGCTTGCCGGTGTCGCGCGACGCCAGGACCATGCGCCGGGCGTCCTCGAGCGAGTTCGACATCTCCTTCTCGCAGTAGACGTGGATACCGGCGTTGAGGCAGCCGATCGTCTGTTCCGCGTGCCAGAAGTCCGGAGTCGCGATGATCACGGCATCCAGATCTTGTTCCTGAGCGAGCATCTCCCGGTAGTCTTCGTACCCTGTCACCTCGTGACCGTATCGGCGCAGCAGGCGCACCGCACGACGCTGATTGAATTCGGTCCAGATGTCACAAACGGCCCGGAAGCGCAGGCCGGGTATCTTCACGCAGGAATCCAGCAGCACCTGGCCCTGCCCTCCGGCGCCGATCAGCGCAACGTCGAGATCATCGGATTGGCTGCGTAGGGCGGCACGCACCGGTGCCATCCCCGACATCATCACGCCGGCGCCCGCGGCGGCCCCGTAACCGATGAAACTGCGCCGGTCGATCTTCTGATCTTTCTTGAGATCTGCCATGGGTTCAGCGTCTCCCGGTCGGAGAAGGCTTCGGCGAAAGTGTGAGCCCCAGCATACTGCACCCGCCAAAGTGCAGGCACGGCTATGGGCACAGCGCCCCGCAGACAGTACCCGGCGACGGGTGGAGGTGATGACTTCTTGACGATAGAACTACGCATGTAGTATATGTACCGTCATGACCCGAGAACAGAAGAAACCGCCAGCACGGCTGGGAGACTTGGAAGCCGAAGTAATGGCTGTCGTCTGGGAGAAAGGCGAGGCCACGGTACAGGAGGTGAAGGACTCCCTCGAATCTGGCCGATCCCCGGCCTACACGACCGTAATGACGGTCATGTCCCGCTTGGCAGAAAAAGGCATCCTGGAGCGTCACAAGGAGGGACGCGCCTACCTTTACCGTCCGGCGACGGCGCAGGAGAAGCTCGCGGGCTCGATGCTACGGGCTCTCATAGGCCGTTTGTACGGCGGGTCTTCCGCGCACGCAATCGCCCATCTCATCGAAGCGGATGGCGGCGTAGACGACGCGGAGCTCGCCCGGCTGGAGAAGTTGATCCAGCGGAAACGCACAAGGTCGTAACCATGAGCACTTTGGAGCAGTTTCTGCTCTACAACTTGCTGCCCGGCCTGGTAACTGGTGCTCTGGCCTGGGTGGCGGTGCTCGCCGGCACCGAGCTGTTGCGCATTCGGCACGGATCCCTGCGCTTTTGCCTGCTCGGTTTCCCGCTCGTCAAGTCCACGTTGGTCGTCCTTGGTGTGGGTATGGTGCTGCCGTGGCCTCGAGAAGTATTCGGCGCCTGGCACGCGAATGCGTTGCCTCTGCGAACCGTCCTACCCGCATACCTGGCGATCACGGTCGCTGTGCTGACCGGCCGGGCGCTTCGGGTGCGACGAGCCCGCCAGCTCGCGCTCCGGGACACCGTCCCGGCGGAAGAGAGCTCCCCGAGGCTGGTTCGGGCACTCGACCGGGTGATGACCGCGTATGAGAGCCAAGAGGCACGGCTCACAGGAGTCTGTCAGTACGCGCCGATTCCCGGGCGGCCCGAGCTCCTGGTTACCGGCCGGTCGCTGCACTCACCTCTGGTGGTGACCACGGGGCAACCCGCGATTGTTTTTCCGGAACGCTTGGTGCACGACCTGACGGACAAGGAACTGCAGGGAGCCATGGCTCACGAGGTAGCCCACTTGTGCCTTCGGAGGCACACGATTTGCTCCACAGAAAACGTCAGAGCGATGGTTGCCGTGAATCCGATGGCGGCGCTGATGGCGGCGCAGCTGCATCGCGAAGAGGAAAAGGCCTGCGACGACATGGCGACGGTGGCGCTCGGAGACCCCCAGACCTACGCCGAGATGCTGTTGAAGAGTTATCGGTTCGCGACCCGAGGCGCGGTTCCTGTGTTTGAGACACTGCAGTATGTGCCCCAGTTATTGGGGATCAAGCCGATGCTCTCCGAGCGCATCGAGCGCTTGCTCGATCGCCCGAAAGCGGAGCCCAGCCTACGCCTCCAATACGTGGCAGCGAGTTCCTTGTCGGTAGCACTCTGGCTGATCTTCTTCAGCGACCTTCTATAAGGGGTGGTTTTTTGAGTTTAATTACTACGTACGCTGTAAAACAGCGGAGTTTCTGACCGAGATCGACAAGCGCGGGAAGGCGCGAGCGCTGCACCAAACTTTGTCTTTCCGCGGCCGCTATCGTGATGGCTTCAACGATCCGAAGGCGCTCGAGCCGGGCGTGCCGCAGCGCGTGGTGGTCCCTCTGGCAGACTTCGCCCACCTGTTCAAGCCGGGACAGAGGCTGGGGCTCGCGTGAGCCATGTCGTTTCACGTAGGACGCAACGCGTGCGAATTGCTGCGAATCTCCCTGGCACCGTCCCGCCCGTTTGAGGTAAAAAGGGAGAGGCCCGGCCGACACCCGGAGTCGCGGAGGACCAGAAAGAACATGAGACCGAGACGTTGCAGCCCGGCACATCGCCGCCTGGGCC
>Ga0114948_10001490_pt1 | contig 10167 bp, 9 predicted proteins | sample CR04metaG_FD_83877 | JGI IMG/M metagenome (GOLD analysis project Ga0114948, IMG submission 83877) | Deep subsurface microbial communities from Mariana Trench to uncover new lineages of life (NeLLi) - CR04 metaG | ecosystem: Environmental > Aquatic > Marine > Ocean trench > Sediment | place...
GGACCTGGCGATATTCTTGTAAAGATGGAATCTTGTGGGATTTGTGGTTCGGATGTAGAGAAAGTTTTTGGAAAATATAGTCAACCTTCAAGAAAATTAGGTCATGAACCTGCTGGAATAATTTCTGAAGTTGGCTCAAAAGTAAAAGATTTCAAAAAAGATGATAGAGTTTTTACACATCACCACGTTCCATGTTATTCCTGTCATTTTTGTAATCATGGAAATGAAACAATGTGCCCAAAATATTATGAGACAAATTTGTCTCCTTGTGGTTTAGCTGAAGAGTATCTTGTTCCTGAATGGAATGTGTCTCATGGTGGTGTACTAAAAATTTCAGATTCTATGAGTTTTGATGAAGCAGCAATGATTGAACCTCTTGCATGCTGTATAAGGTCATGGCATAAATTCCCTCATAAAAAAGGTGATTCTGTAGCAATTTTTGGAGTAGGTCCTACTGGAATGATGCATGTTATGCTTGCTAAGGACAAAGGTTTTGAAAAGATTTTTTGTTTGGATGTAAATGACTTTCGTTTAGAATTTGCTAAAAAGTTTCAAATTACTCAAAGTATAAACTCGAATGATTCTTCCAGAAAAGAAAAAATTCTTCATGAGACTGAAAATAGAGGTGTTGATGTTGCAATTGTCGCTACTGGAAATCTAAAAGCTCTAGATGATGCAATTGAACTTGTTAGAAAAGGTGGCGTCGTAATGATGTTTGGTGTTCCATCAAAGGGCGACACAATGAATATTGACATGAGTAAGATTTACTCTAAAGAAATCACATTGACGACAAGTTACGCTGCATCTGATTACGATACAAAAGAAGCATTGGAATTGATAAAATCATCACGAGTTGATGTAAAGAGTCTGATAACTCACAAATATTCTATTTTAGAAACTCAAAAAGCATTTGATCATGCTCGTGATGGGTCTGACGCAATGAAAATTATAATCACGAAATGAGAAAGGCTTAAGAAAGGCAATTCGTTTCTTTCAAAATCGACGAATAATGGACTGGGGATTAAAAAATAGATTAGCACTAATAATCAAACCTGCAAATAACCGGGCTGTTATGCTTGCAGTTGATCATGGTTACTTTTTGGGTCCTACAGAACAATTAGAAAATCCAAAACAAACAATCCGACCTTTGCTAAAGTATTGTGACTCTTTGATGGTAACCAGAGGTGTTCTTAGAACATCAGTAGATGCAAACTATCCTGTGCCTGTAGTGTTACGTGTATCTGGAGGTACTAGTATAATTGGTGAAGATTTGTCAAATGAAGAAATCACCGTCAGTGTTCAAGATGCTATAAGAGTAAATGCTAGTGCACTTGCAATGTCAATTTTTGTGGGTGGTAAATATGAAAAACAAACAATTGTTAATCTTGGAAATCTTGTAAATGAAGCTGAACAATATGGAATTCCTGTCTTGGCAGTTACTGCTGTGGGAAAAGATATGGTAAGAGATGCTCGTTATTTTTCATTAGCATGTAGAATTGCAGCAGAACAAGGTGCACACATTGTAAAGACCTATTATTGTAATGACTTTGAAAAAGTTGTAAACTCTTGTCCTGTTCCAGTAATCATAGCTGGTGGAAAAAAGATTCCAGAACGTGAAGCCTTAGAACTAACTTACAATGCCATTAAAGCCGGCGCAGTTGGCGTTGATATGGGACGAAATATTTGGCAATCTAATTCACCAGTTGCAATGATAAAAGCAGTGAGGGCGATAGTTCATGGAAATGCAGATGTTAATCAGGCATATGATTTATTCCAAAAACTTGAAAAAGAATCACCAAAATAAAGTAAACCCAAATCAAAACCACAAGAACAAAACAAGCCTCAAAATAAACAAAAGAAAACAAAATCCAAAAAAACAACAAAAGAAAAAGTAATCTAGTTTTAACTAGTTAATTTTTGAAAGATGAATATGTACAATTTTCCAGGATGAATTCTTTATTAGAACAAAAGTTGCCCTTCCTTCAATTGTGATCATTTTACCTGTGAAAGCCTTGTTATCTACAGCCATTCCCTTTTGAAGCAACTCAAACGCAACAATTGCTGTGTTATCAAACACGCTTATTTTGGGATTTTTTATTTGATAATTATAATCTGAAATACTAACAAATCTTAATTCTTCTAATACAATTGTTGTTGCAAAATCTTTTAGATCATGTGGGGGAACATCACTAAAGCTTGAAAATCTAGTATCGTCTAATTGGATTTCACGTAATACTGCCAAGTTCTTGGTTTTTCCTACTTGAAAGAATTTTTCAATTACATTGATTACCTGTTCATTTTCTGACATTGTCACATGCATTCCTCTCGTAATCTTTATTAATTATCATCAACGTTTTAACTTGACCACAATGAATACAATAAACACAGCTGGCGATTTGAGCGTTGTACTGCTAGTTGTTTTAGTACTGTAAAGTGTGGTTCATTTTTAACAGTTAAAATTATGGACTTGAGGTTTGGTGATTAAATGGAAAATATGATCGGCGCAAAAGCTTTGATGAAAGCATTGGAAAAAGAAGGCGTTAAGGAGGTCTTCGGGTTACCGGGAGGTGCAAATCTTCCAATGTATGATGAATTATACAAGAGCAACATTCGCCATATCCTAGCTAGACATGAACAGTCTGCTGCACACATGGCAGATGGTTTTGGTAGAGTAAGTAGAAAGGCTGGAGTTTGTTTTGCAACATCAGGACCTGGTGCAACAAACATTCTAACAGGATTAGCAACTGCTCATGCAGATTCTGCTCCAATGGTTGCCATAACTGGTCAGGTACCCGTAGCAATGATTGGGAGAGATGCTTTTCAAGAAAGTGACATCATTGGAATGTCACATCCTTGTGTAAAATATGCATTTCAACCAAGAACTCCTGAAGAAATTCCTGAAGTTGTAAAGAAAGGATTCTACATTGCTGAATCTGGAAGACCAGGACCTGTATTGCTTGACATTCCAAAAGATGTTCAACAGAATGAAGCAGAAATGACTTTTCCAGATACCATTAAGATGAGAGGATACCATCCTTGGACTGATCCAGATATTGTTAATGTAGAAAGAGCAATTAAGATGTTACTTTCTGCTGATAAACCAATCATTTTAGCTGGTGGCGGTACAATAATCTCATCAGCATTTGCTGAATTGCAAGCGATAGCTGAAATGTTAATGATTCCAGTTGTTACCACTTTCAAAGGCAAAGGTGCATTTCCTGAAAATCATGCATTATCACTTGGTCCAATAGGAATGCATGGACATGCAGAGGCCAACAAACTCATGACTCAAGCTGACTGTGTATTGGCAATAGGTACCAGATTCTCTGATCGTTCAGTAGGAACCTTTGAAGAATTTGAAAAACGCCTAAAGATTATTCATATGGATGTTGATCCGGCCGAGATAGGCAAGAACCAAACAACTCAGGTCGCAGTGGTTGGCGATGTAAAAGCATCACTTAGAATTATGATAAAGATGCTTCAACAAAAGGCAATCAAAAAGTCAGATGATAACAAGTGGCTAAAACATGTAAACGAAACAAAAGCTTACTGGAGAGAAAATTTGAAGATTCATCCAGGAGAGATGGGTGCTGCAAAAATTTTACGAAAATTACGTGAAGTGTTACCTCATAAAGCAATTTGTACAACAGAAGTAGGACAACACCAAATGTGGGCATCTTTATTCTTTGATGTAATTCAACCTGGAACGTTCTTTAGCTCAACAGGACTTGGAACAATGGGTTGGGGATTTCCAGCTTCTATTGGTGCAAAGGCAGCAAAGCCAGATGTCCCAGTTGTGGATATTGCGGGAGATGGAAGCTTTAACATGACAGAAAATTCGTTAGCTACATCGGTATTGGAAAATCTTCCAGTCATTGTGTTTTTGGTTAACAACCATTCACTTGGAATGGTTGCTCAATGGCAAAGAACATTCTACGATAGAAGAATGATTGGTGTTGATCAAAAAGATTGTCCTGATTATATTAAAATTGCAGAATCATATGGTGCTCAAGGAATAAGAGCACAGTCACTTGATGAATTAGAAAAAGCAATCAAAGTAGGACTAAAGAGCGATGTTGCAACCGTAATTGATATTCCAATTGACCCTGAAGAAGATGTGTTACCATTTGTTGCACCTGGAACTCCACTAAAGGACATGATTTTACCGTCATAGTGATTACAATGTGGGTAATACTATCAATTTTAGTTGAAAACAGACCTGGAATATTGTGGAAGGTTACAAATCTATTTCGCGCAAAAAACTTTAACATAGACAGCATTTCGGTTGGTACGACACCAGACCCAGATATCTCTAGAATGACAATTACAACGGTTGACGATGAAAAACGGATACAGCAAATAGTAAAACAACTTGCTAAAATGATTGATACTATTGAGGTTAAACAGCTTGATGAGCACAAAACCGTATACAGGGAGTTGATACTATTTAGAATCAAGGTAAAATCTGCACAGGACAGCATGGAAATTAATAGATTGGCAAATTCCTATGGCGGCAAGATTCATGATGCTAAAAAGGAATCAATTATGGTGGAGTTGACTGCAACTCCGGACCACATCAAATCATTTGAGGAATTGATACAGCCATTTGGAATCATAGAAACCTCTAGAACCGGAATTGCTGCATTGCAGAGGGCAGGAACATGAAAGTAAGAATCTTTGATACAACACTTAGAGACGGTGAGCAATCACCAGGCATATCGTTATCCCCTGATCAAAAATTAACCATTGCGAAAAAACTCGATGCGTTAGGTGTTGATGTATTAGAGGCAGGATTTCCTATGGTATCAACTGGTGAACAACAGGCAATCAAAATGATAACTGGTGCAGGATTAAATGCAGAAATTTGTGGATTAGCTAGGGCAAACAAAAAAGACATTGATGCCGCAGTAGATGTTGGATTAAATTACATTCACACATTTATTGCAACTTCACATATTCACATGGAGTACAAACTCAAACTAACTAGAGATGAAGTTCTTTCAAAGGCAATTGAAGCTGTAGAATATGGAAAGTCAAGAGGACTTCAAGTAGAGTTTTCTGCTGAAGATGCAACCAGAAGCGACAGAGAATTCTTAAAGAAAGTGTTTTCTGAAGTTGCCAAAGCAGGAGCTGATAGAATTGATATTCCTGATACTGTTGGATATTCTACTCCTCAATACATTGCTGAAATTACTAAAGATGCTATAGCGGTAACCAATCTTCCAGTTAGTGTTCACTGTCATGACGACTTTGGATTAGCAGTTGCTAATGCAATATCTGGCATTCAAGCAGGAGCCTCGTGTGCACATGTAACAATTAATGGAATTGGAGAACGCGCAGGCAATACATCATTAGAAGAATTTGTCATGTCATTACAATGTTTACAGTTTAATGAGAAATATGAAACTGGAATCAACACGGAATTACTTTATGAAACATCAAGATTCGTTTCAAAACTTGTTGGAATGACAGTCCAACCAAACAAGGCAATCGTTGGCGAAAATGCATTTGGACACGAGTCTGGAATTCATACTCATGGAGTGTTAAGCAATCCATTAACCTATGAACCAATTAGCCCAGAACTTGTTGGTAGAAAAAGATGGCTTAAAGTTGGAAAACATGCTGGAATTCATGGTATGAATGCAATGCTTGAAGAATATGGAATAGAACCAGGGGAAGAACAGGCAAAACAGATTCTTGATAAAGTAAAAAGTATTGGTGATCAAGGAAAACAAGTTACCGATGTAGAGTTGTTAACTATAGCTAGCGAGGTAATGAAAGAACGTGGAATCAAAAGATTGGTGCAACTTACAGGATTTTCAGTATCTACTGGAATTGGAACAATGCCTTATGCATTTGTAAAGTTGAGAATTGATGGTACAGAACATTCCGCAACAGATCATGGTGTTGGTCCAGTTGATGCATCACTAAATGCAATCCAAAAAATCACAGGAAAAATTTCTGAAGTTCGAATAAAAGAATATGCTTTGGCTTCAATCTCTGGTGGTTCAAACGCACTCTGTGAGGTAACAATTAGGGTTGAGGATGCTCAAGGAAATGAATCTACTGCAAAATCTGTTGGCGAAGACATCGTAACCACAAGCGTTCAGGCTGTAATTGATGGCCTAAACCGTATTTTGCTTAAAAAACTACTCAAAGAAAAGAAAGTGGGTAACTAGATTTAAAAAATTCCCACGTAATTTAGGAGTGAAGAGAAATGTATAACATTGCTTTAATCAAAGGAGATGGAATAGGTCCAGAGATATCTGAAGCTGCAATTAGCGTTTTAGAAACAATTAACGACAAACTTGATTTAAAATTTGAAATTAATCAATTAGATGCTGGAGATGGCGCACTTAAAAAAACAGGAAAGGCATTACCAGATGAAACATTAGAGTCAATAAAAAAATCAGATGCTTGCTTAAAGGCACCAGTTGGCGAAAGTGCTGCAGATGTCATCGTCTATCTTAGACGCAAGCTTGATCTTTTTGCAAATGTTCGTCCAGCTAAATCTTATCCAAACATGAATGCGTTACGAGATGATGTTGATTTAGTAATTGTAAGAGAAAACACTGAAGATTTGTACATGGGAAACGAGTTTGAGATTGGAAATTCCGCTGTAGCCATACGAATTATTTCAGAAAAAGCTTCAAAAAGGATAGCAAAATACGCATGCCAAACAGCCATCCACCGGGGATTGGAAAAGAAGGTTACATGTGTCCACAAATCGAACGTTATACGAATATCGGATAGCTTATTTGCCAGGTCATGTGCGGCAGTTGTAAAAGAATATCCTGAGATTACTTTTGAAGAAATGTATGTTGATGCATGCGCTATGAATCTTATTAGACAACCAGAATCATTTGATGTTATAGTTACTACAAATATGTTTGGCGACATCCTCTCAGATGAATCTGCACAAGTAGTAGGAGGTTTAGGAATGGCACCAGCTGCAAACATTGGAGATGACTTTGCATTATTTGAACCAGTACATGGTGCAGCATTTGATATTGCTGGAAAACAAATTGCAAATCCATCATCATTTATCTTATCATTAAAGATGATGCTAGAATGGCTTGGAACAAAACATGATGATAAAAAATGTTTTGAGATAGCTCACAAGATTGAATCTACTGTATATGATGTAGTAAAGGCTGGTATTAGAACAAAAGATATTGGTGGAGATAAGACTACTAAAGAATTCACTCGGGAAATTGTAAATAGACTCTAATCTTTTTCTTTTTTTAAATCTGAAGCAGGCGGATTAAGTGACCAGAAAAATAATGCTAGTGAAAGCGGAATTATTATTAAAATGGCTCAATCAAAGTTGTATAGAAATAGCTAGGATCAATTCCTGGAAAGATAGGTCCAGGAAAAACTGCATAAAACCATAAAAATCCTATTAAACCTAAAACGAGTTTATTTCGTTTTAGTAATTTTTTGATCCCAAGTTTTCTTTTATGGATGTAACACTGTTTGCATCTGTACGATCATCAGTCATGCAAGTTGTGCAACAATACTTTTCACAAAAGTAACACTTTCTATCTGCTAATGTAGAACCCCAAAATTCACAACTATGCATTAGAATAATTGTGCTTTTTTGGATTTATCCTTTTTTCAATTTCATTTTATTGAATTTCGAATTTCCTTGATTATTTCATCAGTTTTGTATTGATATGTTTCTAGAACAGTTAGTAAATTTTCCAGAGTTTCATTTTGTTCTCGAATTCTTTTCTCAAGCAGTTCTATTGTTTTCTCTCTTTCTAGGCCGGACCATGTGTAAACATGGTTATATGCTGGAAACCTCTGTTTGCATCTGCAGCATTGTGGAATCTCTTTTTTTGTCCAGAAATTATGACCACACTCACATTCCACCCAGTTAAACATATGTTATATATAACAGATTTTATTATTAAATATTATAAGATAACAAATCTAGGTGGATTTTCCCAATTATGGCTTTAACCTTTCAGGGTCTCTAGGATAAAGAACAACCTCTCGGACATTATCAATGTCGACAAGAGTTATCATGAGGCGCTCTAATCCTAGCCCCCACCCTGCATGAGGAGGCATTCCCCAATCAAAAGCTTGTAAATGATCAACAAATTGAGCGGGATCTAGTCCTTGTTCTTTTAATCTTGATTTTAGCATTTCAGGATCGTGTAATCTTGTTCCACCTGATGAAAGCTCCAAGTATCCAAATTGAAGATCAAATGAACTTGAAAGAGAAGGATCATCATCTTTTTCACTAATGTAAAATGGTTTTAGCTTTAATGGCCAATCAGTAATAAAATAAAATCCTGGATGTTTTTCTCCAACAATTCTTAGATGAGAATCAAGTAGGTCGTCTCCAAATTCTAGTTTTTCCCCCGTAGCTTTTAGCTCATCTAATACCTGTGAATAAGTTATCCGTTCAAAAGGTGATGATGGCACTTTAATTTCATGACCAATTGCTTTTAGCTCTTCTTTGCAATTAGTTGATGTAAATTTGTATACTTCCAAAACTAATGACTCTAAAACATCCATAACATCAGTATAATCCATAAAGGCTGCTTCAATATCTACGCTAGTAAATTCACTTAGGTGTCGTCCTGTGTGCGATTTCTCTGCTCTATAAAATGAGGCAATTTCAAAAACTCTTTCTAAACCTATTGTCATTTGCTCTTTGTAAAGTTGAGGACTCTGTGCAAGATAAGCAGTTTTACCAAAATAATCTAATGAAAAAAGATTTGCCCCTCCTTCACTCGCACTTCCAATAATTTTTGGAGTGTTGATCTCAATGAATTTTTTTTCAGTTAAGGTTTTTCGAAGGGAAGATAAAACATAATGTCTTAACTTAAAAATTGATGCAGTTTTTTGTGTTCTCATATCGAGAGCTCTAGAATTTAATCTGTTGTCAATATTACTTTCTAATCTTCCTAAAGGATCTATTGGCAATGGATGAACTGCTTTTGCTAAAACTTCGACTTCTTCAGCACCTATCTCAAAATCATAATCTTTGGCTTTTGTTTCTTGAACTGTACCGTTGATTCTAATCACACTTTGTCTGTTTAGATTTTCAATTTTTTCATTTAATTCTCCTTTTACAATTATCTGGGTAATTCCAGTCACATCACGCATGGTTAGGAAGGTCATTTTGCCCAATTTTCGTAGATCTTCTACCCAGCCACATAGGGTCACTTTTTGGCCAATCATGCCAGAATTGACTTGCTCAATATTATGTGAACGACCAAAACTCATGATTTTTTACTCCAGTTTTTTGAAAATATTAACACATAAAATCTTATCATGATGGAACTATCTAACATATTAGATGACATTTTTTAGTGTGGAAAATTTGTCCGCCAGATACCAAACTACAAAAGGTGATATTCATGCCTTAGAAGATGTTAGTTTTTCACTTGAATCAGGTGAAGCAATAGGAATTGCAGGAGAAAGTGCATGCGGTAAAAGCACTCTAGGATTATCAATTATTAGAATGCTACAAGGTGGAAAAACAATCTCTGGAAAAATAATTTTTGATGGTGAATCAATATTAGATTTACCTGAACAAGACTTTGACAAAAATTTTCGCTGGAAAAAGATTGCTATGGTTTTTCAAGGAGCAATGAATTCACTTGATCCAGTTTTTACAATAAAAGAACAATTCATTGAAGTTCTAAAACAACACAAATTTGAAGGTGATTTAGAAAAGGTAATTGCTGATGCAGTAAAATCCGTAAACCTTAGTGAAGATGTTTTGAAAAAATATCCCCATGAACTAAGTGGTGGAATGAAACAGAGAGTGATTATATCGCTGGCCCTTATTTTAAAACCAAAATTTGTGATTGCCGATGAACCCACAACAGCTCTTGATGTATTAATTCAAGCTCAAATTGTTAATCTTTTAAAAAAATTGAAAAAAGATGGAATGTCTATCATGTTAATCACACACGACCTTGCCATCCTTTCAGAAATTGCAGACAAGATTGGAATAATGTATGGTGGTCAAATGGTTGAATTTGGAACATCAGAACAGATTTTCAAAAATCCAAAGCATCCTTACACTCAAGGCCTTTTAGCGTCAATTCCAACTTTACATGGAAACAAACCAACATACATCAAAGGAAATCCTCCTAGTTTACTAAAACCAAAACCTGAATGTCGATTCATAGATAGATGTCCTCA
>Ga0114948_10001491_pt1 | contig 10165 bp, 6 predicted proteins | sample CR04metaG_FD_83877 | JGI IMG/M metagenome (GOLD analysis project Ga0114948, IMG submission 83877) | Deep subsurface microbial communities from Mariana Trench to uncover new lineages of life (NeLLi) - CR04 metaG | ecosystem: Environmental > Aquatic > Marine > Ocean trench > Sediment | place...
AGGGCTGCCAGCAGACATCCGGGGGCCATGAGGCCCCCATGGCACATCAACTCGACGGTGTCTTCACCGGTGTAGCTGCCGGGGGCGCGATAGGTGAGGTAGATGCCGTGGTCGATCTCGCAGCCATCCGCGTCGGCGAACCGGCCCAGGACTGCCCGTCTCGGGGGATCGGGCCTAAAGTCGTCGATCACCCTGGCGGCCACGGCAAAGGCGTCGCCGCCAGTAAGCCGTACCACCGCCAAGGCCGAGCGCCCGGGCGGGGTCGCCAGGGCCACTATGACGTCCGAGAGCATGGCAAGAAGATAGCAGGCACCCTGACTCGCGCTCCCACTTCCGGCCCCCGGCCTAGCGTCGTTTCTTGCGCTTCAACTGCTTGGGGCGGGGCTGGTGCCCGGGGGTTTCCGTCTTGGTTGGAGGGGCACTCGGCTTGTCCTTCTTGGGCGGATTGGCCTTCACCCGCTCCTTGGCCAGCAGCCATTGTTGCGGCACGCTGACCAAGTTCTGGACCGTGTAGTACAGGTTGAGCCCGGAGGCGAATCTGGCGAACAGAACCGTCATCATCACCGGCATGACGTACAACATGGTCTTCATTTGAGGATTCGGAGGTACCCCTATCTGTCCCACCTTGCTCACCGCGAACATGGAGAGGCCCATGAGGACGGGGATGATGTACAGTGGATCGCTCTGGGCCAGATCGGGGAGCCACAGGAAGGACACGCCTCGCAGCTCGATGGTGTTCTGGAACACGAAGAACAACGCAATGAGGACCGGGAACGGCAACAGCATCGGCCAGCAGCCACCGAGCGGGTTGACGTTGTGTTCCTTGTAGAGCTTGAACGTCTCTTTCTGCAGCTTCTCCGGCTGGTCCTTGTATTTCGCTTGCATTTCCTTCATCAAGGGCTGCACGGCCTGCATGCGGATGCTCGAGCGCATGGCTTTTTGGTTGAGCGGCCACAGCACAATACGGATAAGGATTCCGAACAGGATCAACACCCATCCGTAGGGAAGATTCAGTGTTTCATGCATCCACACCAGCACCCAACGGGCGGCGACCGCCACGGGCCGGATGATCGACTTGAGTCCCGGCCAGCCGTAGGGATTGACGTCGTCGAACCCGTGGCCGATGCCCTTGAGCCGGGGATACTCCAGCGGGCCTGCATACAGGCGATAGCGGAACGCCCCGTCAGCCGTCACTGGCTGGCTGACCCACAGGTCGGCGGTTTCCGGGTTCTTCGGCGCGGTGAGCGGCACCGAGGCCGTCACCCCACTGAGCGGAGTCGCGCCCTCATCCACCGCCAGCACGGCCGTAACGAAGTACTTCGACTTGACTGCCACCCATTCGAACGGGCCCGGCTCGATGACGGTTTCGCCCGGATCGAGACTGCTGAATCGGGTGAGGTCACTGCCGCCGTTGCGGGTGACGAACCCCATCTCGCGCGTGTTTTCCTTGCGGTTTTCCTCGGTGTTGGCCAGCCCCGGGCCCATACCGATCAAGAGGAGGCCTCCGTTGGGGCCGAGTCCTGTTACGGACCCGGTGACGGCCACTTGATACGTTCCCGGCTCAAACCGGTAGTCGAGCGTCACCGTGACTCCGCCTTGCGTGGCGCTCAGGCCGAGTCGGGCTGGCTGGTCGACCGTTATAGTCTCGGCGGTAGGCAGGAATACCCAGTCGTCGAGACGAAGGGTATCTCGTCCCACGATGAGCCTCAGGGCCAGCAGGTCGCTCCCGGGGAGCATCAACTCGACGTTCTGACTCTTGAGGCTGTCGATGGTATAGGTGTAGTCGGCCAGTACGGCACTGACCAGCCGCCCACCCCGGGTGCTGAAACGGTATTGGTATAGCTCCGAGGTCACCACCACGGTGTCTTCCGGCACGGCAAGAAGGGTGTCCTGCGGGAGATCGGAAACGGCGGGTGCAGCTTGGGCTGCGGCTGCGGCGTCATCGACAACGCTGTCGGGCCGTGGGAAACCGAGACTGTCGACGGCCACTATCGGCTGTGGCGGCGGGCGCTTGAACAGCAGGCCGGGCCCGAAGAGGATGACCATAATGAGGGCCATCGCCAAGAGGAAACGACGATCCATGGGTTACTTCAGCCCGTCACGGAACGGGGTCGTACCCGCCGTAGTGGAATGGATGGCAGCGCACCAGGCGCCGCAGACTGAGCCAGCTCCCTTTTCCCGCCCCATGCTTGGACACGGCCTGACGGGCATATTCCGAGCATGAGGGATGGAAACGGCAACTTGGGGGAAGCACCGGCGAAATGAGTAACTGGTAGCCACGTATGAAGCCGATCAGAATGGTCTGGGGGATTTGCCGGAAAGAGCGCATGGGATCATTGAGCCGTTCGCACAGCGTCGCGCCAGTGAAGCAGTTCCTTCTTCAGGGTCACAAACGTTGCTTGGTAAGCGGGGGGTCGGGCCCGAATCATCAGGTCGCAGGGGCCCTGGCTGTGCTGCACCTCGGTGCGCCAGATTTCCCTGAGCCTACGCCGCAAACGATTACGGGCCACCGCCGAGTGATGGAACTTGGGAACTATAAGCCCCATCCGGGCGAGGCCCGTGGTATTGTCGGTCCAGATCAACTCGAGACAGGCGGTCCGGCGGCGTTTCCCGGAGCGGAGTACCCGATGGATATCGGAGGTCCGCCGGAGCCGCTTGGCGCCATCGAGACTCTGTCTCGGCGTCAGTACCCTCCGTGCTTGGAGGGAATGACGACGGTCAGCCGACGCCGGCCCTTCTTGCGCCGCCGCGACAGAATAGCCCGTCCCCAGCGAGTCGCCATGCGCGCCCGAAAACCGTGTTTATTTACTCGCCGCCGATTGCGCGGCCGGTACGTCGGTTTCATAAATCATTGCCTCCATTGAGCCAAGGAAGCTACCCAAGACAACGTCTCAGGGTCAAGGTTGACTTTTCCACATCCGGCCCGTACTATCCCGCCCGCCCTTGGTAGGCTCCCACGACATTTTTTCGGGTATCGATGCAGCTGACCGCAAAAGAAGCCTGGAAGCGCATCCTCGAGAACGCGCGGCAGCAGATTCCTGATCACGCGATCCGGACTTGGCTCGAACCTACCGAAGCCGTCGCCATCGATGGCAACAGGCTCATCATCGGCGCCCCCGACCAATTCGCGGTCGAATGGAACGAAACCAAGCACGCCGCCCTCCTCTCGGCGCTGGCCGAACCGGTGCTGGGAGACGGCACCTCGGTGGTGTTCCGCGTCCACGAGGATCAGCAGCAGCGGCCCCAGATGGACTTCTTCGTGGCCCCTCCGGCCACCCCCGGTATCCCCCGCCAGTCCACGGCCAGCAGTGGCGCAAAGCCACTGAATGACCGCTACACCTTCGACAGCTTCGTCATAGGCAAGTCCAACGAACTTCCCGCCGCCGCCGCCCACGCCGTCAGCGAGGCGCCCGGCCGCGTCTACAACCCGTTGTTCATCTACGGCGCCACCGGCTTGGGCAAGACTCACCTGATGCAGGCCATCGCCCACGACGTTTGCCAGCGATTCCCCACCACTCGGGTGCTGTACGTCGGGGCGGAGCAGTTCATCAACGAGGTGATCGAGAGCATCCACAACCGGAGAATGCCGGAGTTCAGGCGGCGCTACCGCAATGATGTCGATCTGTTCCTGGTGGACGACGTGCACTTTCTGGAGGGGAAGGAAGCCACCCAGGAGGAGTTCTTCCACACCTTCAATGCCCTCTACGAAGACACCAAGCAGATCGTGCTGACGTCCGACCGGCCCCCCAAGGAGATCCCCGGGCTGGAGTCCCGCCTGATCAGCCGGTTCGAATGGGGCATGGTGGCAGACGTGGGGCATCCCGATCTCGAGCACCGCATCGCCATCCTTCAGAAGAAGCAGGAACAAGATCACCTCGAGCTGACCATCCCGGACGACGTGATCCGCTTCATCGCCGCGAGCGTCCGCTCCAACGTCCGCGAGCTGGAAGGCTGCATCATCAAGTTGCTGCTGTTCGCCTCGCTCAAGCACCGCGAGGTCACTGTCGAACTCGCCCGCGAAGCGCTATCGGACAAGATCGAACTGGCCACCGGAGAACCGGAGCCGTCGGCGACCCCGCTCCCGTCCATCGGCCGGGTGCAGGAGATCGTCGCCCGCCGCTGGGGCGTCACCCCGGAGGGCCTGCGCTCCAAGGCGCGCATCAAGACCCTCACCGTTCCCCGCCAGATCGCCATGTACCTCGCCCGCGACCTGCTGAACATGCAGTTGGTGGAGATCGGAAACGCCTTCGGAGGCCGCGACCACTCCACCGTCATTCACAGCGTGGACAAGGTCCAGCGCCAGCTCGAATTGGACCGCGTGTTCCGCGAGCGAGTCGAGCTCGCCCGCCGCGAGTTGTTGGCACGCTAAACAGCCACATTCGGCTTGGCGAATGTGGCCCATGTGGGAACTGTGAATCTCCGGGGATTATCGGATGAGTTGTACCGATCGCCAACACACTGTCGACACGCGTCGAACGCGCTACCTATCGATGAGGTTAGGAGTTAACCCGGCACTCAACATTTCCAGACTCCCTACTACTACTACTAGATATACTTATTACTAGAAGTCTCTCTTGTTTTAGCATCACCAAGGACCAAGAATGAAGTTCACAATCACGCGCGAACATTTGCAGGAAGGCCTGGCAGCCGTTGCCGCCAGCGTTCCTGCCAAAACCACCCTTCCGGTGCTTTCCAACATCCTTGTGGAAGCCCAGGAGGGGAGCCTCAGGCTCTCGGGCACCGACCTGGACATTGCCGTGTCTACCACGGTTGCAGCATCGGTCGAGGAAGAGGGTGCCATCACCCTACCAGCCCGGAAGTTGGTCGAGATCGTTCGGGAGATGCCTAGTGCCGCCATCAAGTTCAGTTCCGCCGGCGAGCAGCGTGTCACCATCGAGTGCGCCAGATCCAAGTTCAAGCTTCTGGGACTTCCGCGTGAAGAATTCCCGGCGTTCCCGTCGGTGTCGTTCGATGACAGTTGGAAATGTTCCGCCCAGGACCTGCAGAAACTGATCGGACACGTGGCGTTCGCCGCCAGCACCGAAGAGAGCCGCCCGATCCTCAATGGGGTTCTCTGGGAACTGAGGCCCGAGCGGATGCGGATGGTGGCCACCAACGGCCATCGGCTGGCGCGGATGGACGTGCCGGTCGAGGGCGGCGCCGAGAATGCCGATCTCATCGTGCCGCCCAAGGCCCTCGAGCAGATTCGGCGGGTGTTCGACTCCGAGCAGGAAATCGAGATTGCCAAGAGCGAGAACCATTTGGGATTCCGTTCAGCTACCACGCAGATCTTCACCCGCCTGATCGAAGGTCCCTATCCCAACTACGAGCAGGTAATCCCGCGGGACAACGACAAGGTGCTCACGGCGGACAAGGCGGCGTTGACGGCCGCACTGCGCCGCATGATGATCGTCGCCAGTGACCAAACCCATCGGGTGCGCGTTGGCCTGAGCAATGGATCGTGCAAGCTGTCGGTCCAGACCCCGGATCTGGGTGAGGCCCAAGAGGAAGTCACGGTCACTTACGACGGGTCCCCTATGGAGATCGGCTTCAACGCCGCCTATCTCCTCGAGGTCCTCAAGTACCTGCCGACCGACGAGGTGCGTCTCACCTTCAAGTCCCCCGAACGCGCCACTACCTTGGAGCCGGTGGGCTGGGACGACCCAGCCAGCTACCTCACGCTGGTGATGCCGCTGCGCCTGGTCGACTGACACAGCCCAAGCATCGCGGCCCACGACGGTAAACGACCCCCGGTGCCCAAGAGGCGCCGGGGGTCGTCGTTTCGATGGCACTCTGTGGCGGACTAGTGCTCCTCGGGTACCTCGTTCGCGGACTCGGCAGCCGTCTCGCGCAACCAGTAACGGCCGATTTGATACACCGGCACCGACTGCCCCACGGCCGGGATAGTGAAGGTCATGGCCACCGAGTCGGCGCCTTCGGCCCCGGCAAACCGGCCGCCGGCTCCCAAATAGAAGGTCATGGAATCAACCCCGGTGCCCTCGAGTTCGATGGCTCTGCCATCGCGCTCTTCCCTTCCCCAACGCACCAGTGTGGCTCGGCTCTCCACCCGGAGTGTCACTGGAACCGTGTCCAGGTTTTGTTCGGGGACGTGATACCGCGTCAGCACCCGTTCGGTCTGCGGCACCGAGAGCCCGCCGATCTCGCTCTCGGAGGAGTCGGACCACTGCGCTCCGATCGCGGCACCCGTCCGGGGCACCCGGGGATACAATAGCCTGGCAAGCTCCCCGCTTAGGCTCTGGCCCACGGTCGACGCCGGGCCCACGGTAATGTTCCCCACCCCACCCGTTGGAGCTATGAGGACCTCCCAGGAGGCCCCGCGAACACTGTCGAGTGCCGGCTGCCGCATGGTCGAACGCGGATCCTGGTGGATGGAATCCAAGGTGATGCGGACAATGTAGGACAGCACCGGTGGCAGGGTCTCTGTCGAATCGGCAGTCGAGTCCCCTACCGGGACCACCAGGGAGTCGCGCAACGTCACCCGCAGGTAGGCGGTGCGTCCGAACGTCTCCACTTGCGTCCTGCCACCGGGGTGCACCGTGATCATGCTGTCGAAACGTTGGTAGGTAAACGCCTGGTTTTCGACCAGCGGGTAGTGGAATCCCTCAGGGCTCGACGGTGCAATGACTTCGGCCACCGCTTCTTCACCGGTGGCATTCGGGCCAGGGGCTCGGCCGGCACCGGGAGTAGTGCCGCCGCAGCCCATGGCCGCAGCCGCCGTCAACCACAGAATTCCCCCTGATCTCACGGGAGCAGTTCGACAGTGAGCGTGGTGTTGGCCGTTACCGGAATGACCGCCGGGATCTGGGGACCGCTCACCTCCAGCTCCGACTCGACTTGGCGAACCCCGCCCAGGTACTTGCCGTCGGAACCGATGTAAAGCAAGCCGGTTCCGGTGCTGGTACCCTCGATGTCGAGGCCACCCTGTGATTCCCGGTATATGGTCGTGGACGTGGAGAACTTCGCCTCGACTAGCAATGCGTCGACGCCGTGGTATGTCGTATCCGCCGTGGCCGTGTATTCGATGTGACTCGTCGTCTCCTGCGAGTCCGTGAACACGCTGTCCACCAGCACGCTGTCCACCGCCCCAGTGACGGAGTCGACTTCCGTGTCATAGTTCATGCGGTAGTTGCTACGGGCAAACTCCAACGTATCACTCCACGTGTCTCCCACCGACACGCCGGGGGGGATGTAAGGGAACAGCCCCCTGAGGAGGTTTCCCTCTAGTTGGGAGGCCACCTGGGAGGACGCGATGGTCTGGATACTGGAGAGACGGCCCTTGTCGTCCAGCACAGCGGTCCAGGTGGTCCCGATCAGGTCGGCTAGCATCTTGGGAGTTAGCCGCTGGCCTTGCCCCTCACTGGTTCCCGTCACGGTGTCGAGCACGAGGGTGATCCCGCCGTCTTCGGCGAACGTTACGCTCAGCTCGCCGGCGAGGTCCACCTTGTTCTCCATTTCGCCCTGGCCCATCTCACTGAGGTCTGTTACCGAGGTCGTCTCGATTTCAAACCGGTATCGGTCGGTGGTCGAGTCCTGGGACGAAAGTACCGGGAATGCCAACAGGCCCAGCACGAGTGCCGGCGTAGCGTAGCGTAACTGCATGGTATCTCCCGTACGGAAAAGGGACCCTGGGAAGGGATCGGATCAGGGTGGCGAGGCTTGCGGGACTTTCGTCTTACCGAAGACCGCCATCAACTCGGTGTCGGTGGTGGTCACCTTCAGGAGCGACCAGCCCCGCCGGGTCATGTCGGCCCGCCACAGACTCAGTTTGTGCCACTCGCCGGTCTTGGCCTTGAGTACCCGGACGTCGGCCACATCATGCCATCGAGTCGGGTAGTATGCCGGTTCCGGGGGGCGTTCAAAACGTGTCGTCATGGTAGAATTGCAACTTGCGGCAAGCACAGAACTTACCGCGGCCGGGGCAAGCCGGCAAGTCAGGGTTGGTCCGCGGGGGATCGGTGTCCCCGGGAATGGTTGCGAAGGGAGGCCGGGCCGTAAGCCGAGTTCTGTTCGTCTACCGAGGTAGACGGGCGATCATCTATCTGGGACGTCCGTCGCCGGACGCCTCGAGCAGCCTACCCACGGCTCGAACGGTGCGGGTCGCACCTCGCCGCCTATTTGGCCTTGCTCCGACTGGGGGTTACCCTGCCACCGCTGTTACCAGCGGCGCGGTGGGCTCTTACCCCACCATTTCACCCTTACCCATCGAGATGGGCGGTATGTTTTCTGTGGCCCTGTCCGTCGCCTTGCGGCGCCCAGGCGTTACCTGGCAATCTACCCTGTGGAGCTCGGACTTTCCTCGAGGCCCTAAGGCCCCGCGACCACCGCACCCGACCCCTTCGCACCAAGGAACATAACGCCTCCTGTCGCGGCGGGAAGAGAGGGGCGGTTACCGTCAACCGGCTGGGGACGACAACCAAGCCAGGCGCTGCTGCGCCCGACTCCGCAGGGCGTCGAATGGATCTTCCGTGGCCGACTGCCACTGGGCCACCACTTGGCGGTACTCCCGCTGGGCATCCTCCGTCCGGCCAAGTTCTTCGTAGGCCATCGCCCGCAGCATCCTGACCCGGCCGAGCATTCCCCAGCGCACGTCGAAGTAGTCGGTCCGGAAATGGTCGGGCTCGAACTCTTCGAGCAGCGACACGGTCTTCCCGTAGTCTCCGAGTTCGAAATACACCTCGGCTTCCATCGGCTTGCGATACCAGGCGGTCTTCTTGGCGGGACCGGTTTGCTCGAGAATGGAACGGGCTGCGGTCGGGTCCTCCTCGTTGACGGCGAGCCAGGCTCGCACCTCACGGGAAAAATCCTCACCGGTGAGGGCCCGCAGTTCGGTGAGCGCGGTGGTATCGTTGCTCTGGAGGAAGATCCCCAGCGCGGCCGCGGCCCCCGAGTGCGCCACATGCGGCCGGTCGTCGGGGTCTGCTCGACGGGCCGCCTCGGCAGCGCCGTCCCACACCCGGCGCTGTATGGCGAGCGATGCCCCGGTGGCGGAGTAGAGGTGGCTCAGGCGCCAGCGCTGCCACTGGAGCGGGTCGATCTCGGTGTTGTGGGTGGCCGGCCGGAGTTCGAGCGCAGTGCGCACCTGGTCGGCGAACTGAATCGCCTGGGCCGCTCGGCCCAAATCGCCTTGATAGGCGAACACGTTGGCGGTCGCTTCGACCGACGCCACCAGGTTGTAGTCCGGATCGAGATCGCCGAAGTCGTCCGGCGTGACGGAGTCCAAGGCCCCCCGCAACGTCTCGCCGGCCAGCTCCGGTTCACCGGCGGCGAAGAAGATACGCGCCCGGGCAAATGGGAGTTCGGGATGGAGGTCCCCATCTTCGGCGATCTGGTCAGCCTCGGCGTGGGCCGCTCGGTACTGCCCGTCGTTGACGTAGGCGTCGATGAGGGCGTACTGGGCTCGCATGCCGTTGGGCTGCGCGGCCACCCAGTTGCGTGCCAAATCGAGCGACGCCTTGCGCGCCCGGTCGACCGCAACGGTCAGCGCGACGGAGTCCATCGACAACCGGCCATCCGGGGACCGTGTGGCCACGAAGGAGTCCGCCGGCATGAGGGCAAACGGTGGATAGGCCCTCCCCGCCTCGTGCAGCATGTAATCGACGTGTTCCAACGCCAAGGTGAAGCCGGGGTCGAGTTCACCGGTGCGCTTGAAGGCTCGCAAGGCGTGGGTGAATCTCTCCGGCGTGGCAACGCCGTCGTCGTGGAACCACGAATCGCCCAGCCCGTACCAGGCGGCGGCGTTGTTGCCGTCACGCTCGATCAGCTCTTGGTAATACTGCCGGGCGATGGCGAGATTGCCCTCGATAAAGGCGCGATAGGCGCGGATCAGTGTCCGATACGTCAACGGGAGATTGGTCGAGTACCTCCCGGCAGAGGCGGCGGCTCGATTCGACTCGGCATCGTTGCCCCCGTAGATCCATCCGCGCGACACGGCCAGGTAGTAGTACGCCAACCCGAACGTCGTGTCGATCTGCGTCGCCTGTTTCAGATCATGAATGGCATCGCCCAGTTCCCACTTGTTCAGGTGGTCCACGCCGCTGAGGTAGGCCCGATAGGCCTCGACCGATCGGGTGGTGGCCCGGGCAAGATCGGTGGTGATGTCGTCCGGCGCACCGCTCAAATTGAGGATACTCGACGCCAGCTCGTC
>Ga0114948_10001492_pt1 | contig 10164 bp, 6 predicted proteins | sample CR04metaG_FD_83877 | JGI IMG/M metagenome (GOLD analysis project Ga0114948, IMG submission 83877) | Deep subsurface microbial communities from Mariana Trench to uncover new lineages of life (NeLLi) - CR04 metaG | ecosystem: Environmental > Aquatic > Marine > Ocean trench > Sediment | place...
CTTGGCCTCTGGCGAGAGCGTGAGCTGCTGTTGCTGTAGCTGCTGGTCCAGGTTTTGGAGTTCGGTCTGCAGGCGCTGGATCTCCTCCTGCGCCGACTGCAACTCGGCATCGAACTGAGCCTGGGCTTCCGCCGAGCCGGGAGCGCTCTGCACGATTTCAGTAGAGTTGATGTAGCCGATCTTTACCGTCTGCGCCTCCGCAGCCCCCGCCGAAAGCAGGGTGGCCAAAGCCAGGGACGCGAGCGAAGTGCGTCTCATATGCCAATACTCCGTCAAGTGGTGCACCACAGCCTCGTAAGTTCTAGAAACCCGGACCCATACGGAAGTGGAGCTGCCATCCGGGGTTCGTCTTATCAAATCCATACGCGTAGTCGAGCCCAATAGGTCCAAACGGGGTCACCAGCGACAAGCCCAATCCCGCTCCGCGGAACATGCGCGTCGGGTCGAACTCGCCGGGCCTGCGCCACACATTACCGGCATCGTAGAAGAGCGAGATCCCGATCTGGCCGCTCAACCGTAGGGCGTATTCGGCGGTCACGCTGAAGAAGGCGTCGCCGAGCCGATCGATGTCGTTGATGCCCCCTGCGCGCTCAGGGAAGTAGCCGAGGGGCGTAATAGTCGTCTCGTCGTAGCCGCGCAGGTTCTGGCCGAACTGCACACCACCCATCCAGAACCGATCGAAGGGGAACGCCGACGCGTCACCGAAAACGGCACCAGCCTTGAGCGTCAGTCCGAGAGCGAAACGCACACCACCGGGAGCCCCTCCTTCGCCCATGGCGCTCCCGCCGATGGGGACCCACCAATTCGCGTCGGCCAGCACGCGCGTGAACTGGCCGTCCCCACCGAGCAGCCCGCCGTTCGCTTCGATGTTGATGTTTTGGCGTGAGCCGCTGGTCGGGAAGAGCGGGTGATCCAGCGTTTGACGGGTAAGGCCCAGCGTGAGCTGGCTTTGCACGCCAGGTGGACGACTGAATAGTGACGTATCCTCGGAGTCGCTGAACTGCTCGTACTTCGTCTGCGACAAGCCATACCCGACGAAGACCCGGGAAACCCTCGAGTTCGGCCACGGGAAACCGAAGCGCGTGCTCATTCCCACCCGGCGTCGCCGGCCCGTGGCGAACTGGAAGAAGCGGTCCCGCGAATTGAACAGCGTCAGCGATCCCGACACGAGGCTCTGAAAGAGAGCCGGGTCGGTGTAGCTCATCTCGAAGCTGTTCAGGTAGCGACCGAAGTCCCACCGCAGGCTGCCCGACTTCGCCTGCCCGAACAGGTTGGGCTGCTGGTATCCGATGAAGCCGGAGAGGCCTACGCCGCCCCCGAGCGAGGTGCCGAAGTTGATGGAGCCGGTCTGCTTTTCAACCACGTTGAAGGTGATGTCGACGTCACCCTCCTCGTTCGGTTGGATATCCGGGAACGGCCCCGGCGTCTCGAAGAAGCCCAGCGCAGAGATGTTCTGGTAGCTGCGCAACACCCGGTCCTGGCTATACACGTCACCGGGCAGAATAAATACCTGGTTCCGGATCACCCACTCGTAGGTGTACTCGTTGCCCGAGATCGTTACCCGGTTCACGAGCGCCGGCGAGCCCTCGGTGATCTGCCACGTGGCGTCGATCGTCGGCGGCCCGCCGTTCTCCGAGGGGACCTTGTTGACGATCGGCGTGATGCGGGCATACAGATACCCTTCGTTCCGGTACCGCTCCTCAGCGATCTGGACCGCCTCCTGGAACGCCCCGTAATCGAAGACCTCCCCCTCCTCCCCCCGTGCTTCGTCGCCGCTTCTGAATCCGAGGCTGCTCAGGATGCCGCCCCCACGTCTCGCGAAATAGCCCTCGAGCTCCTCGCTGGTGAAGCGACGGTTCCCTTCGACCGTGAACGAGCCGAGTCGGTACTGCTCACCCTCGTCGAGCTCGATGACCAGGCTCGCCTTGCCCGTGCTCGGATCGACGATGACCGTGTCCGAGAGGACGTGAAAGTCCAAGAAACCGCGGCTGCTGTAAAGCTGCGGGAGTTTCACCGAGAGATCTTCGGCCAACCGGAGCTGGTCGAAACTGCCGGAACGGAACCACCAGAAGCCCTCGGGCTTGATGGACATCGCGCCGCGCAACTGGTCGTCGGTGAAATGCTCGTTCCCGATGAACTCCATGTGCGCGATCGTCACGCGCTGACCCTCGACGATGTCGAGGATGATATCGACTTCGTTATCCTCTCCGGGGACCTGTTCAATCCGCTCGGTGATCTCCACGAACGGAATGCCGTCTGCTGCGAGCTCGGACCGGATGTACGCCTTCGCGTCGAGGATGCGTTGCGAGTTGAACGGCAAGCCCGGCCTCAGCCCGGTGGTGTCCCTGACCTCGCGCGGCGACAGATGCTCGAGCCCATTCAGCTGGACGGTGCGAACCCGAGCCTGCTCCTCGACCTGGATGACCAGCTCCACGGGTGACGTGCCTCGGACCCGAATCACCACGTCCTTGAACTGCCCGCTCCTCATCAACTGCTTCATGCCGCGCTGGATGTCCCGGTACGTGACCTCGGAGCCAGGCTGCACACCGAAGAGCGCCACGATCGACTGCTCCTGGATGCGCTCCGAGTTGCCCTCCACGACTACGGTGTCCACGGACACGGTCGGTTGGGCCTGGGCGGCCACAGCTGTAGGAGACGTCAGCCCCATGATGGCGAAGAAGGCCGCCGCCAGAGCGGTGGCCTTCCCGAGGCGGTCTCGCATATGAGTCAAGTCCGTCACGTCTTGCTCGTCGACTCCACCCGGAGGGTCAAGCGTCCTCCCTCCGGATCCGCGTCCACTTCGACCTCGTCCCCGGCGGCGAACTCGGTCGTGAGAATCTTCTCCGACAGTGGATCTTCGAGGTACTTCTGGATCGCCCGCTTGAGCGGTCGAGCGCCGAACCTCTCGTCGTATCCCTCTTCCACGAGGAATTCGATCGCGGCGTCCGTGAGCGTGAGCGTCATCTCCTCCTCCCCAAGGCGACTCCGCATCTCCTCGAGCAGGATGTGCACGATTTCCGCGATTTCCGCCTTCGTCAGCGGGTGGAAGACGATGATGTCGTCTACGCGGTTCAGGAACTCGGGGTTGAACGCGCGTTCGATCTCCTGACGGACCTTGTCTTGCATGATCTCGTAGCTGGTCCCGCGATCCGCGGACTGGAAGCCGAGGCCTCCACCCTTCGCGATATCCCGCGCGCCCAGGTTCGAGGTCATGATCAGCACGGTGTTCTTGAAGTCGATCACCCGGCCGTAGTTGTCCGTGAGATGACCTTCATCGAGCACCTGCAGGAGGATGTTGAAGACGTCGGGGTGCGCCTTTTCGATCTCGTCCAGAAGCACGACGGAATAGGGGCGCCGTCGTACCGCCTTGGTGAGCGCGCCCGAGTCCTCGTAGCCGACGTATCCCGGAGGAGCACCGATCAGGCGCGACACCGAGAACCTCTCCATGTACTCGCTCATGTCGACACGGATCAGCGCGTCGCTGTCCGCGAACAAGAACTCTGCGAGCGCCCGCGCCAACTCGGTCTTGCCGACGCCGGTCGGTCCGGAGAAGATAAACGAACCGATCGGGCGCCTCGGGTCCTTCAGCCCGGCTCGGCTGCGCCGGATCGCTCGGCTGATCGCCTCTATTGCGTCCTGCTGGCCGACGATGCGCTTGTGCAGTTCGTCTTCCATGTTCACCAGACGGTCGGACTCGGTCTGGCGGATACGCGTTACCGGAATCCCCGTCCAACGACTGACGATGAACGCGACGTCCTCCGAGGATATCTCGGGCCGGTGATGCTTGCGCTCTTCCTCCCACGCTTCCTGCCGCTGCCGGATCGACTGGCTGAACTCGCGCTCCTCGTCCCTGAGTTCGGCGGCACGCTCGAAGTCCTGGTTGCCGATCGCCTCTTCCTTCCGATTCGCGATCTCGGCGAGCTGCCCCTTGAGCTCCTCGACCTCGGGCGGCGGCACTGCGCTCGCGATGCGTGCGCGCGCTCCCGCCTCGTCGATCACGTCGATCGCTTTGTCGGGCAGGAAGCGATCCGTAATGTACCGGTCGGCGAGCTTGACCGCGTTCTCGATCGCTTCGTCCGGAATCACGATACGGTGATGGTCCTCGTAGTGACCGCGCAGCCCTTTCAGAATCTCCACCGTCTCCTCCACCGCGGGAGGATCGACGATGACCGGCTGGAAGCGCCGCTCCAGCGCCCCGTCTTTCTCGATGTACTTCCGATACTCGTTCAGCGTCGACGCTCCGATGCACTGCAGCTCACCACGGGCGAGCGCCGGCTTGAGCATGTTGGAGGCGTCGATGGCGCCTTCCGCGGCCCCTGCCCCGACGAGTGTATGCATCTCGTCGATGAAGAGGATGACGGTCTGCGCCTGCTGGATCTCGCTCATCACGGCCTTGAGCCGCTCCTCGAACTGGCCCCGGTACTTGGTGCCCGCGATGACCGCAGCCATGTCGAGCGCCAGGACCCGGTAGTCCTTCAGAGCTTCCGTGATCTCCCCACGCGAGATGAGTTGCGCGAGACCTTCCACGATGGCGGTCTTGCCCACACCGGGCTCGCCGATGAGCACGGGATTGTTCTTCTTGCGACGGCATAGAATCTCCACGACCCGTTCGATCTCGGTAGCCCGCCCAATGGTTGGATCGAGCTTGTCCTGGCGAGCCAGCTCCGTCAGGTCGCGGCAGAAGTGATCGAGCGCGGGAGTCTTGGATTTCTTGTCGCTTTGCTTGCCGGAGGGAGTGCCGGAGCCCCCTCCTCCGATGCCGGCGGGCTCGGACGGCGTGACGTCGGAACCGAGAACCTTGAGCGTTTCGCCTCGGGCCTCATCGAGTGTCACGCCGAGCGAGTTCAGAACCTGGGCGGCAATCCCCTTCTCCTCTCGCAGGAGGCCGAGCAGCAGGTGCTCGGTACCGACGTAGGAGTGGTTGAAGTCACGCGCCTCGGCCATCGCGAACTCCAACACCTTTTTGGCACGCGACGTATAGGGCAACTCGCCGAGCGCGATGGTCGCCTTGCCCTTGCGCACCGACTCTTCGACCCGCTCGTGGATCTGCTCGAGATCGATGTCGAGGTTCGTCAGAACCGCCGCCGCGACGCCTTCGCCTTCACGGATGAGCCCGAGCAAGATGTGCTCGGTACCCACATAGTCATGCTGTAGGCGGATGGCCTCCTCTCGAGCCATCGCCAACACTTTCCTCACTCGGTCGGTGAAGTTGTAGTTCATCGTCCGTCCGGACTGTCGTTCGGGAGTTCATCAGTTGCCGACGTACCGTCGGACGTGACGTCCCCCTCAGAAGCAAGAATGCGCCGTACAAAGGCCGCACGGTGCGTGTCGCTCTCGGATGAAGGTAGTTCACGCCCCGCGGCCTGCTCCAAGTGAGCCGGCTGCGAAAAAATCATCATCTTGTTGAGCGTGTATACACGGAGGCCGGGGAGTAGTTTCAGAGAAAGCCCCAACCGCACGCCCGAGAGTAAATTCATCAACTCTTCGAAGGAGAGCGACCGCGCATAACGCAGAAGGCCGTATGCTCTCCAGATCTTGTCTTCGGTTACACCGCGCGCGTCGCGCAGCAGTACCTGTCTCGCCTGCACTTCATATTGGATCACTTGGCGGGCGACCTTGTCGAGGTGATCCACCAAGTCTTCCTCGGTCTTCCCCAGCGTCGTCTGATTCGATACCTGGAAGAAGTTCCCCACGACCTCGGACCCCTCGCCGTACAGCCCGCGGAAGGTCAGTCCCACCTGGCCGAGCCCCTGGAGCACCTTCCCGATCTCCTTGGTGAGGACCAAGCCCGGGAGATGCATAAAGACGGATGCGCGCAGCCCAGAGCCCACGTTGGTCGGACAGCTCGTGAGAAAACCGAACTCGTGGTGGTAGGCATACGGCAACTCACGACCGAGCTCTTCGTCGAGCCGGTCCACCATGCGCCATGCCTCTCGGATGCGGAGGCCTGAGAGCAAGCTCTGGACACGGAGATGATCCTCCTCATTCACCATTACACTGATGGGATCACGACTCGAAAGATGGACCGCCGTACCTCGAGGAGGACCGCTCTCTTCGTCTCCGAGAAGATCTCTCGTCACCAGTCGCCGTTCGAGCAGGATCCGGCGCGTGCGTGTCGCGACGTCGGGCATCTCGAGCAGTGTCCCACCCGATAGAGTCTCGGCGCGCTCGATCGAGCTCTTGAAGAGTCGGAGAACCGCCTCGCGGTCGTTCACGCGAGCCCGTGGGCCGAACGCGTGCCCCTGGAGGTTCCGGGCGAGCCGAACGCGGGTGGACAGCACGATGTCGGCGTGCTCACCGCTGGCATCGAGCCAGCTGAGCCCGTAGTCCGGTATCGTCGTGAAGTCGTTCATCCGCTCTACTGTCCTGTCCTCACGCGGGCTCGAGGGATCGGATCTGATCCCTCACTTCGGCCGCCCGCTCAAAGTCCTCTGCCTCGATGGCGCGATCAAGCTTACGCCGCAGCCCGTCCAGGCGTTTTTCCATTTCGGACGAAGTCGGGTCTGGCGGGAGGTACACCTTTCCCACGTGCTGCACGCTTCCGTGAACGCGACGTAGCAACCGGCGAAGGTGGCTTTCGAACGTCTGATAGCAATGCGGGCATCCGAGGCGACCCGTCTCGCGGAACTGCCCGAACGTAAGGCCACAGAACGAGCACTGGCGGTCAGCGTCGAGCTCATCGTGTCCGCGCTCGTCGCCCATCTGGGCGAGAAAGTCCGTGAGCGGAAGGCTGCTCGGCTCCGGAGCCGGCTCGAGCCCCTTCTCGGCAGCGCACGCCTCGCACAGACGGAACGTGGACATCTCATCCTTCACGATCTGCGTGAAATTCACGACCGCGTCGGACGAGCCACAGCTATCGCAGATGTTGTCTGGCATCGTGAAACGCGTATTGCGTGACGTTGGTGGGCGCCGGCACCGTCCGCGACGCTGCTCGAAGCCCTCTTCAACGCAGGCTACACCTGAGGGACCGGTTGGAGCCGCCCTCCAACAAGTTCCAGAATCCGGTCCGCCCGAGCTGCCAGCTCGCGGTTGTGCGTCACGATCACCATCGAAACCGCTCGCCGCTCGCGAAGCCGGAACAGCAGGTCGTGAAGGCGCTCGCTCGTTTCGGTATCCAGGTTGCCCGAGGGTTCGTCCAGGAGCAGTACGAGAGGCTCGTTGACGAGCGCTCTCGCGACCGCCACGCGCTGCTGCTCCCCGCCCGATAGCTGACTCGGCTTGTGGCCCTCTCGATGGTCGACGCCGACAGCGACCAGAAGGCTCGACGCCCTCTCCGTAGCTTCGCGTGGCGACGCGCCGGCGATGAGCGCCGGCATCATCACGTTCTCGAGCGCCGTGAACTCCCGAAGCAAGTGGTGGAACTGGAAGACGAAGCCCACGTGCTGATTGCGTACGTGGGCGAGCTCTTCGTCCGCCAGGCCGGCGACCGACCGACCACCCACCAGCACCTCCCCACTCGTGGGCACGTCGAGCGCCCCCAGAAGGTGGAGGAGCGTCGACTTCCCCGCGCCACTCGCCCCAGTGATCGCGACAACCTCTCCCGCCGCAATCTCGAAGTCGACCTCCCTCAGAATCTCCAGTCGGCTTCCATCCCCAGCGATGAAGCTCTTTCGCAGGTGCTTGGCCGCGAGCGGCGGTGGTGCGCCGTTCGTCGCCGCCACAGTCGTCTCGTCAGTCATGACGGATCGCGTCCACCGGCTCGAGGCGGGACGCCTGGATCGCCGGATACACGGTGGCGAGGAAAGCCACGACGATGCTGCCAACGACGATCATCAACACATCAGGCACGTAGATCGAGACCGGCAGGCTGTCCACGAAATACACGTCGGGCGGGATCTTGATGATGTCGTAGCGGTCGATGAGCAACCCGACCCCGACGCCGAGCACGGAGCCCAAGAGCGTGCCCACCACGCCGATCCACGCCCCCTGCAGCACGAAGACCCTCAAGATGCCTCCCCGAGTCATGCCCATGGCCTTCAGGATGCCGATCTCGCGGGTGCGATCCGATACCACCATTACCAGGGTGCTGACGATGTTGAACGCGGCGACGACCAGAATGAGGCCGAGGATCAGCCCCATCGCAATCTTCTCGAGCTTGAGCGCGCTGAAGAGCGCCCGGTTGGTCACGATCCACGACTCGGACCAGTAGGGGAATCCGCCCAACGCCTCCTGCAACCGCTGCGCCACGACCTGGGCCACGTCCGGATCCGTCGTGCGAACGCCGATCCCGCCTACCGTATTGGGGTCCTCGATGCCGACCAGCTCCTGAGCGACCTCGAGCGTGGTGTACACGTTCTTCATGTCGTAGTCGTACATGCCGGTCTTGAATGTGCCCGTGACCTCGAATTGCCTCAGCGTCGGGACCAGTCCGCCGAAGAGGTCCAATTTGAGGTTGTCGAGGGCCATGAGCACCACCGTGTCTCCTTTGAAGAGCTGCATACGGTCCGCCAGAAGCGAGCCCATGAGCAGCGGAGACAGGCCGGACTTCGGCGGCTCGAGGTCGAGCACACCCTCGATGATCTGCCTCGCCATGTCCGTGGGCGGGGCCCCGATCGTGTCGAACGCGATACCATAGAGCTCGGCAGATTGAGTGTATCGAGTATCCCCTTTGCCCCGGACGATCGACACCTGCGCAAGCACGAACGGCGCGGCGCCCGTCACGTGCTCCGTGGCGCGTATCTTTTCGAGTACGGTCGGATAGTCGTGCAGCCGCAAGCTCGTGCCCTGCTCCATAACGACCACGTGCGGCGTCGACTCCAGGATCTTCGATTGGAGGTCCTCCTGCATGCCGGTCATCACTGCGATCACGATGACGAGCGCCGTCACGCCGACGGTCACGCTACCGAGCGCGATCCACGTACTGAGCGATAGCAGGCCCTGTCCTCGGCTAGCGCCGAGGTAGTGGCGGGCTATGAACCAGTGCAGGCGGCCGTTGCTGCCGCGCCCCCTCGAAGCGCTCACTCTTCGTCCCGGAGCATGGGAAACAGGATGACGTCCCGGATCGAGGACTGGTTCGTCAGCATCATCACCAGGCGGTCCACGCCCAAGCCGACACCACCGGTGGGTGGCATGCCGTACTCGAGCGCGCGGATGTAGTCCTCGTCGACCTGTTGAGCTTCTTCGTCCCCCGCGGCGCGCAGCGCCGCCTGGGCCTCGAAGCGCTGCCGCTGGTCGATCGGGTCGTTGAGCTCCGAGAACGCGTTGAAGATCTCCGCGCCGGCGATGTACAGCTCAAAGCGCTCCGTCAGACGTGCGTCCTCGCGGCTCGGCTTCGCGAGCGGACTCAGCTCCTTCGGGTGGTCGATCACGAACGTCGGCTGAATCAAGTCGGGTTCGACGAGCTCACCGAAGAGCTTGTCGATCAGCTTGCCTCGGCCGGCACCGTCGAGGTCTGGGACCTGCAGCTCCTCGGCCTTTGCCCGCAGCTCGCCCTCTCCCATCTCATGAACGTCGAGACCCAACGCATGCGACAGGCCGCCGACCAGACTCAGACGCCGAAACGGAGGCTCGAACGTGATCTCGTGCTCTCCGTACGTGACCGTGCGCGAAGCGATGACGTCGTCCAGCACGTACAGAACCATGCGCTCGACCAGATCCATCTGGTCTCGGTAGTCGGTGAACGCCTCGTACCACTCGAGCATGGTGAACTCGGGGTTGTGCATGCGGCTCAGCCCCTCGTTTCGGAAGTCCTTCGAGATCTCGTAGACCCGATCCAAGCCCCCGACGATGAGGCGTTTGAGGTACAGCTCGTCCGCGATGCGCAGATACATCGTCTGGTCCAACGCGTGGTGATTCGTCACGAACGGCTTCGCGGAGGCGCCACCGTACAGCGGCTGGAGCACGGGCGTCTCGACCTCCAAGAAGCCCTCCGAATCCAGGAACGAACGTAGAGCCGTGATGATTCGGGAGCGCGTGCGAAAGACCTCCCGGACCTCGGGATGAACAGCCAGGTCAGCGTAGCGTTGTCGGTAGCGCGTCTCCTGGTCCGAGAAGCCGGAGTGCACCGTGCGTTCACCTGTCTCCAGGTCGGTCTCGACCTTGCCGAAGGGAAGCGGCCGCAGCGACTTGGTGAGCAGCGTATACGACTCAGCCCGGATCGTGATCTCGCCGTTACGGGTGCGGAAGGCGCGCCCCTCCACCCCGATCCAGTCCCCGAGGTCGATC
>Ga0114948_10001509_pt1 | contig 10124 bp, 10 predicted proteins | sample CR04metaG_FD_83877 | JGI IMG/M metagenome (GOLD analysis project Ga0114948, IMG submission 83877) | Deep subsurface microbial communities from Mariana Trench to uncover new lineages of life (NeLLi) - CR04 metaG | ecosystem: Environmental > Aquatic > Marine > Ocean trench > Sediment | place...
CCAGGACGAGGGTTGGGAAAAGAGGGAAAAGAGGGCTAATACGTCTTTTCCCTCTTAGCCCTCTTTTCCCTCTTTTCCCTCCTAGTCCACGGCCCTGTCGTAGGCCGCGAAGATCTCGGTTCGGCCGATGATCCCCCGGAGGTGATAGGGCGGTACCCGGTCGACCACCGGGAGCATCTGCGCGTCCCGGGCGCCCAGTTGCCGCAAGGCCGTTTGCAGGTCGTCGCCCAGGGTGACTCCTTCGCTGAACGGGTGGGCGATGTCGCGGATGGGAGTGTTCCTCGGGAGGTCGGGGTCCGCCAGTGCGTTCTTGAGATCCTGCCAGGTGAAGATCCCCACCACCACGTTGTCCGAATCGACTACCGGGTATTCCAGCTGGTTGCTGGAGCGGATCGTCGGCAATGTGCTCGCCAGGGTGGCGTCCGCCAGCACGATCGTCGGATCGTTGCGGTAGGCGTCCTGCACCGTCAGGCTCTGCAGCACTCCCTCGTCGGTGCCGTGGCTGATGCGCTCGCCCCGGCGAGCCAGCCACTCGGTGTAGATCGATTCGGGATGCAGCCGCTTGGCCACCACGTAGGCCAGCGTGCCTCCCAGCATGAGCGGCAGGATCAGGCCGTAGTCGTTGGTCATTTCCAGGACTATGAAGATCGCGGTCAGCGGTGCGTGGGTGGCGCCGCCCACCAGGGCCGCCATCCCGACCAGGCCGAAGGCGACCGGCTCGATCCCCAGCCCGGGGAACAGCGTGTTGAGCCCGACGCCCACTGCCGACCCAAACGCTCCGCCGATGACCAACGCCGGCGTGAACACGCCTCCCACGCCACCACCGGCTAGCGTCAATCCCGTCAAGGCGATCTTGGCCACCGCCAACAGCACCAACACCCACGCCGACTGACCCAGGGCCAGCCCCAGATCCAAGCCCTGGTGGCCCCGCCCCCACAACCCGGGCTCGAACTGGCTCGACACCGCGCCGACCACCACCGCCGCGAATATAAGCCTGAGCCAACCGGGGACTTCGCTCAGCAAGTCGTGAATCTTCCAGACGCCGCGATTGTAGAGGACGGCCACGATGCCACCCAGGAGGCCGAGCATGGCGTACAGGAACAGATCGCTGGTGGGTCCGATGCTGTATTCCTGGGGGATTCTGATGACCAGGTCGTCGCCCAGTCCGATGCGGGTCACCGCCGCCGCCGCCACGCTGGCCACAACCACGGGTGCCAGCCCCAGGGTTCGGAAACTGCCGATGATCTCCTCGAGTGCGAAGAACACGCCGGCGATGGGAGCTCCGAAGGCGCCTGAGATCCCGGCCGCCGTCCCGCAGCCGACCAACAACTTGAGCCGGTTGGGACGGAACCGGAAGAAGCGCCCGACGCGGCTTCCCAACGCCGACCCCAGGACCGCCACCGGCCCCTCAGCCCCGACCGAGCCACCGCTGCCGAGGGTGACCGCCGCTGCCACCGTCTTGAGAACGACTGGGACCGAGTGGATCACACCGCCCCGGCGGGCCACCGCGTGCATCACGTCCGGGATGTTCTCGCCCGGAGAGTCCTTGGTGCCGAAGTGGACGATCCCCCGGACGATGACCAAGCCGAGGGCGAGGGTGGCGATCGTGGCAAGCGCCACCGGGACCCTGAGCGAGCTGGTGATGCCGGGCACCACCGTGGCCGCCAGGTCGATGCCGCGGTAGAACAGCAGGATGCTCCCCCCAACGGCCGTGCCGACACCGGCCGCTAGGACCAGGAGGATCGCGGTCTCGTCGACCCCCCATCTGGTGAGCTGCTGCAGGACCTTGTCGCCGAGGTCGCTGGTGCGCTTGGCCAGATAGCGGGGGAAGGGGGAGAAGTCTTTCACAGGCAATAAGGTAACACGGCGCTGTGGCTGTCTTGCTCTGCCTTTCCCATTGTGATAATTTTCATAGGCTATACCAGAAAATGGCGTTCTCCACCCCAGCCAGCGAGTATCATGGCCACCGATTCGGTCCTTCGCCCCGGCGAACTCAAGGAAGTCCTCCTCAAGGAGATTGCGTCCGCCGATCTGGCGACCATCGATACCAAGGAAGTCGGCACCGTCCTGGAAGTGAAGGACGGCATTGCCCGCATCTACGGACTTACCTCCGCTGTAGCGAGCGAAATGCTCGAGTTTACGCCCTCCGAGACAGGTGAGACCATCAGCGGCCTGGTGTTGAACCTGGAAGAGGACAACGTCGGCGCCGCGATCATGGGCAACTACCTCAAGTTGCGTGAAGGAGACGAAGTCCGCTGCACCGGGCGCCTCCTGGAAGTACCGGTCGGACCCGCCACGTTGGGACGGGTGGTGAATGCGCTGGGACAGCCGGTCGATGGCGAGGGGCCGATCCAGGAGGCGGGGCACCGCCCGGTGGAGGTGATCGCCCCGGGGATCATCGTCCGGCAGCCGGTCAATCAGCCGCTGCAGACCGGCATCAAGGCGATCGATTCCATGATTCCGGTCGGCCGCGGCCAGCGCGAGTTGATCATCGGCGACCGCGGCACGGGCAAGACGGCCATCGCCATCGATACCATCATCAACCAGAAGGGCAAGGACGTAATCTGCGTCTACGTGGCCATCGGTCAGAAGCTGTCGACGGTGGCGATGGTGGTGGAGAAGCTGCGCGAAGCCGGTGCCATGGAGTACACGGTGGTGGTCGTCGCTTCCGCCGCGGACCCGGCGCCGCTGCAGTACATCGCGCCGTACGCCGGCACCTCTATCGCCGAGTACTTCATGTACCAGGAAGGGCGCGACACGCTGTGCGTGTATGACGACTTGTCCAAGCAGGCGGCGGCGTACCGGCAGATGTCGCTGGTGCTCCGGCGTCCTCCCGGACGCGAGGCCTACCCCGGCGACGTGTTCTACCTCCACAGCAGGCTGCTGGAGCGCGCGGCCAGGATTTCCGACGACCCGGACGTGGTCAAGCTCGACGATCGCATCAAGAAGCCCGGTGGATCCCTCACCGCGCTGCCGATAATCGAAACCCAGGCCGGCGACGTGTCGGCCTACATACCGACCAACGTCATCTCCATCACCGACGGGCAGATCTTCCTCGTTACCGACCTGTTCTTCGCCAACGTCCGTCCGGCGGTCGATCCGGGGATCAGCGTCAGCCGGGTAGGCGGCAACGCGCAGATCAAGGCCATGAAGAAAGTGGCCGGTCCGCTCCGGTTGAGCTTGGCTCAGTATCGCGAACTGGAGGCCTTTGCCCAGTTCGGGTCGGATCTCGATGCCGCCACCCAGCGGCAACTGGCGCGGGGCGCCCGGACGGTCGAGATACTCAAGCAGCCGCAGTACTCGCCGGTGCCCGTGGAGGAGCAGGTGGCCATCATCTACGCCGTCACCAACGGCCACATCGACGAGGTCGACCTAGACCAGGTGCGCAAGTGGGAGGCTGATTTCCTCGAGTACCTGCGCAGCTCGCATCCGGCCGTCCTCGAGGGCATCCGCACCAAGAAGGTGCTCGACGACGACATCACCGCTGCACTCGACGCCGCCATTGCCGCCTTCCAGCCGTTGTTCGTGACGGAATAATGGCCAAGGGTCAGCAGCTCAAGGCTCGTATCCGCTCGGTCCAGAACACGCGGAAGATCACCCGTACCATGGAGCTGGTGGCAACGTCCAAGCTCAAGCGGGCGCAGGACCGGGTCCGATGCGCACGCCCCTACGCCGAGGCTCTCGCCGCGGTCATCGGCGATCTGGTCACCCCGGAGTTGGTGGAGCGGTTTCCCCTGTTGCAACAGCCCAAGCCACCGGCGCAGGGCGGCCCCGAGCGGACGGCGGTCATCATGCTCACTTCCAATCGGGGACTGGCCGGCGGGTTCAACAGCAACTTGATCAAGATGACCCTGGCCCGTGTCGGGGAACTCGAGAAGGCGGGTTACACGGTCGACGTCCACGCTCTGGGCAAGAAAGGCATCGGCTATCTCAAGTACATCGGCCGGCCCCTGGCCACCCAGCGCGTGGACATCGGCGACAAGCCGGCGCCGCACCACGCCGCCGAGGTGATGGACGGGCTGGTGGACGCGTTCGTCGCCGGTGAGCTGGCCGGCGTGGATCTGGTCTTCGCCAAGTTCAACAACCCGATGTCCACGCCACCAACCATCATGCACATCCTCCCGGTCATTCCTCCGGAACGGCCGGCGGGCGGCACACAACCGGACTTCATTCTGCGCCCCAGTGCCGATGAGATCGCCGAGCGGCTGCTGCCACTGTACGTTCGCAACCAACTGTTCCGCGGCTTGGTAGAGACGGTGGCGTCGGAGCACGGTGCCCGGCGTACCGCCATGAAGAGTGCGACGGACAATGCCGGTGAGATCATCCAGTACTTGCAGCGTACGTTCAACAAGCAGCGTCAGGCCCAGATCACCCAGGAAATCGCCGAGATCGTCGGCGGTGCCGCCAGCCTCGGATAGGTCCGGGCCGGCCACCATACGGAGTCAAGGACAGATACATGGCAACCGTTACCAAGAACGTAGGAAAAGTCATCCAGGTCATCGGCCCGGTCATCGACGTGGAGTTCGAGCCGGAGATGCTGCCGGAGATCTACAACGCCCTCAAGATCGAAGACGACAGCGGGCCCTTACCCATCAACCTGGTGGCCGAGGTGCAGCAACACATCGGGCAGAACCGGGTCCGGGCGGTGGCCATGACCAGTACCGACGGCTTGGTCCGAGGAGTCGAGGTCGAAGACACCGGCGGCCCCATCACCGTCCCTGTGGGCGACGCGCCGCTCGGCAGAATCCTCAACGTACTGGGCCAGCCGGTAGACGGCGGCGCCGATATCCCGGCTGACAACGAGCGGTGGCCCATTCACCGACAACCACCGAAGTTCACCGACTTGGAACCCAAGACGGAGATCTTCGAAACCGGTATCAAGGTCATCGACCTGATCGCGCCGTTCGTGAAGGGCGGCAAGACCGGGCTGTTCGGCGGCGCCGGCGTAGGCAAGACGGTCATCATCATGGAGCTGATCAACAACGTGGCCAAGGGCCACGGTGGGAAATCGGTGTTCTGCGGCGTGGGTGAGCGCACCCGCGAGGGCAACGACCTGTTCCTCGAGATGAAGGAGAGCGGGGTCCTCAGTTCCACGGCGCTGATTTACGGCCAGATGAACGAACCGCCCGGCGCCAGGCTACGGGTGGGCCTGACGGGCCTCACCGTGGCCGAGTACTTCCGCGACGTGGAGGGCCAGGACGTCCTCCTGTTCATCGACAACATCTTCCGGTTCACCCAGGCCGGGTCCGAGGTGTCGGCCCTCCTGGGACGCATGCCGAGCGCGGTGGGCTACCAGCCCACGCTGGCGACCGAAATGGGCGACCTGCAGGAGCGGATCACCTCCACCACCAAGGGATCCATCACCTCGGTGCAGGCTATCTACGTCCCGGCCGACGACCTGACCGATCCAGCCCCGGCCACCGCCTTCGCCCACCTGGACGCGACCGTGGTTCTGTCGCGGGCCATTTCCGAGTTGGGCATCTACCCGGCGGTCGATCCGCTGGACAGTTCCAGCCGGATTCTCAATCCCCAATACGTGGGCGAGCGGCACTACCAGGTGGCCATCGGCGTGCAGCGGACACTCCAGCGCTACCGGGCGCTACAGGACATCATCGCCATCCTGGGAATGGATGAACTGAGCGAAGAGGACAAGGCCATCGTGTCGCGGGCGAGACGGGTGCAGCGGTTCTTGTCGCAGCCGTTCTTCGTGGCCGAGCAGTTCACTGGGTTCCCCGGGAAGTACGTCAAGCTGGAAGAGACCATCGAGAGCTTCGAGCGGGTCCTCGCCGGCGAGTTCGACGATCTTCCGGAACAGGCGTTCTACATGGTCGGGACCATCGAGGACGTGGTCGAGAAGGCCGAGAAGCTGGCGAGCGAATAATGCATGTCACCGTTATCTCCCCGGAAGCGGCCACGTTCGACGGCCCGGCCGATTCGGTCATCGCACCGGCGTTCGACGGCCAGGTCGGCATCCTGCCCCGGCACGCACCGTTCATGACCCTCCTGGGCGAGGGTGCGCTGGTGGTGCGCACGGAGGGTGGGGAGCGCCGGTTCCACGTTCGCGGTGGTTTTCTCCAGGTGGTGGACGATGCCGTCAGAGTTGTAACCGAGTACGTCGAAGGAGGTTCCGATGCGGTGTAGCCCAATTATTCTTGGTCTGGTGGTCGGTCTTGGCGGATTCGCCGGCCGTGTGGCGGCGCAATCCACGGGAATGCCGGTGGCCCTCCCGCCCGAGCGGAGTTTCGAGACATACTCTCTCGGCGTCACCCTGTCCGATCCCGGACCCGGCCTGGCGGTGGAAGGTTGGTACGGCATGGTGTTCGGGCCGGGCGACCTAACATTCCGCCTTGGTTTCTGGGACACCAACCGGGGGAGCACCCCGGTTCTGGCCGGGGCGGACTACCGCATGCCGCTGGTGGCCCATTCGGAGAGTTTCCCCCTCGACGGGGCTCTCACGGTGGGCGCCGGAGCGTTGAACAACACGGGGAACTCGGTGTTCTTCGTCCCGATCGGGTTTACCATGGGCCGGAAGTTCGAGGTCAAGGACTCCAACATCAAACTCCAGCCATACGGTGAGCCGATCGTCCATCTCGCGTTCGGTGACACCTCCGATAACTTCTTCTTCTCCCTGGGACTGGGATTGGAAATCCAGTTCAGCGACAAGTTTGCCCTCGACGTCAACGGCTCCCTGGGAGACATCGATGGCATCAGCGTCGCGTTTGGGTATCTTCGCTGACCATTCACAGCCGGGCCGGACAGGCCTTCGTGGAGGACTTGATGAAGCGGTTGATCGTCGTGGCGGCTGCCGTCGCCCTTGCGGTATTCGCCGGTGCCGGGACGGTCCGGGCACAACTCCCCGGCATCCCGGTGTACAACAGTCCAGTGTCCTCGGGGTTTACCATCGCGGCCGACGTCGGCTTCCCCAATGACGCCACGGGCCTGGGGACATCCTACGCCATTACCGGCGCGTTCGGCACCGGGCTGTTCGGCTTCACCGGGTCGATCGGCGGCACCAAGATCGAGGCCATCAACACGACCCGGGTCACCGTGGGCGGCACCGCCAACTGGAAAATCTTCGGCGGTCCTCTGGTCCCCCTGGCGATCAACCTGCAGGCCGGTGTGGCCTACTGGGAAGGGGCGCTCGACTCGAAGAATCTCCGCGTGCCCATAGGCGTGAGCGCCATGCTGACGATTCCCAACCCCGGCATGGCCATCAAGCCCTGGATCGCCCCCCGGGTCGACTACTCGCGGGCCAAGGTGGGGGACGTCACCATTTCGGATCACACGGAGTTCGCCATTAGCCTGGGCCTAGACCTGGCGTTCCTCAACGGCCTGGGTGTCCGCGCGGCCTACGACTGGATGCGGGTCGAAGGTACCACCCTATCCACCATCGGCGTCGGCTTGAACTACGCTCTCAAGACACCAGGCTTCTAGGTATGCCACTACCTGCCGTCCTTCGGGTCAGGGGGCTCGCGTCGCTCCTCGTAGCCGTATGTCTGGGTGCCTGCTCCATGACGTACGACGCCACCGCGCTCGGCGTGCCGGCCACGCTAGCCAGCTCGGCGTCAGAGCCGGTCGAAGGGGAGCATTTCGAAGTGACATCGCGTGCGGTGTGGGGCCTGTGGGGGCTGGTTCAGTTGTCACAACCCGATCTCAGGAAGGCCCTGGCGCATCAGGTGGGTGATGGTGTCGCCGTGGCTGACATTCGCATCAAGAGCAAGGCGCGCTTCAGCGACATCCTGTTTACCGTGATCACCCTCGGCTTGCTGTCAACCCGGTCGGTGACCATCGAGGGGACCGTCGTCGAGTAGCCCATCGGCGATGAGCCCGGCGGTCCGCTCGGCGGCGCCGAGGCCGGCCGTGAAAACCCGGCGGGCCTCACATCCTTGGGCCTGGCGGGTTTCTTCGTTCTCGAGCCAGTCGAGCCAGATTCCGGTCATGTCGGCTACCGGGTCCCGCCGACCAAGCGCTCTCGCTCCCCCGGCCTCGAGCAACAACCTGGCGTCCCTGCTGTAGTCCCACCCGGGCCCGAAGGCGACCGGAACGCCCCAGGCGGCCGGCTCGAGTACCGAGTGGATGCCCCTGGACCCCATGGCGCCACCGACGTAAGCCATCCGCCCGGCACCGTACACCGTCTGCAGGATGCCCAGCCGGTCGATGACCAGCACCGGGGCACCGTCGGGGGCGGGGGCGGGGGCGGCACTCGACCGTGCCACCGGCAAGCCCAGGTCCAGGGCGGCGCGCTCCAGCCGCGTGAGGTGCCGCTCGGTCGGTTCGTGCGGAGCCACGATCAGCCGGGCGTTCGGTCTGGCCTGGCGCACCTGCTGGAACGCCGGCAGGAGCACCCGCTCGTCCTCCGGCCAGGTCGATCCCGCGACCATGGTCGGTCCCTCGACGCCGAGTTGCAGGAGGGGATCGTCGGTCGCCACGGCCGCCACCCGCTGGGCGACCGAGTCGTAGCGCGGATCGCCGGTCACCTGGATCCGCCCGTGTGGTATTCCCAGGCGTTCCAGCCGGGCCGCGTCCTCATCGGCGATGGCGCCGGCCACGGTCACCGCCTGATAGCCGGATCGGAGCAGCGTCCGTGCCGGCCATCGCAGGCGACTGCTGCCGGACCGCACCGTCCCGGCCACCAGCATGACCCGGCTGCCCCGTTGATCCGCCCGGCACGCCAGTTCGGCCCACAGGTCGAGCTTGGTGAACACCACCGCCGCCGGCCGGAGTGCCTCGAGGGCCGCATCGACCTCCGTGCCCACGTCGTATGGCAGGTAAGTGGCTATGTCGACCGGGAGCGATCGGGCCAACTCGCTGGCCGAAGGACTGAAGTGGGTGTAAGCGTATTGCCAGCCGGGGTGGCGGCGCCTGAGGGCCTCGAGAACCACGCCGGCCTGAAGGCCCTCTCCTACCGACGATGCGTGGAACCACACCAGCGGGCGGCTGGGGTCGCGCGCTGCATCGGCCCAGCGCCGCAATGACTCCACGGCCCCAAGCCGGCCGGTGTGACCCTGCTTGAGTTTGGGCGACAGCGGTGTCGCCAGGGGGACGAGGTGTCGGGCCGCCTGCAGGCCGGCCCGGTACCATAGTGAGGTTCGTGTCATCGGGCGGGAATGTCACCGCCTTCCGGGCTGTCCGTCAACCGGCAATTCGCTGAGCCTGGTTATCTTGGGGCATGACCCTTCGGGCGCCCTCGGGGTACCGGCATGACTCGCGGATGCCCCGATACAACCTCGTGTTCGTACTGCCGCTGTTGCTGATGTACGAACTGCTGGCCTTCTCGTTGAGCCACGATGCCATCGCGGGCGTGCGAAACGGCGCCGACGTGCTTCTCAAGAGCCTGTTCATAGCCATGGGCGGCTGGTGGGGCTTGGTCGTCTTCGGTGTGCTCTTGGTGGGTGGGGGAGCCATCCGCGTGGCCAAAGACGTGCGGCTCAACGGTCGGCCGCACGGAGTAGTGTTCCTGTGGATGGGCGCCGAATCCATCGGCTACGCCATGCTGTTCGGCGGCGTCACCAGCATGCTCACCGCGCTGGTGCTGGGCCAGTGGACCCCGCTGGCCGCCGGTCCCTTCGACCAGTTCGGCCTCCCCACGCAACTGATGATCTCGCTCGGAGCCGGTCTGTATGAGGAGTTGTTGTTCAGGGTGGTGTTGGTGGGGGGTCTGGCCCTGCTGGCCCGAAAGGGGCTCGGGTGGGGGCCGCGGCGCGCAGGCGTGTTCGCGGTCGCCGTCGGGGCTCTGATCTTCTCAGCGTTCCACTATATCGGTCCCTACGGTGACCCCTTCGAGCTGGCCTCGTTCACGTTCCGGACCATCGCTGGTGTCCTGTTTAGCGGGCTGTACCTCTTGCGGGGATTTGGTATCACTGCCTGGACCCATGCGCTGTACGACGTGTTCTTGGCGTTGAGTGGGTAGGAGGAGAGGGCTAAGAAGGCTAAGAGGGCTAAGAGGGAAAAGACGGACTAACCCTCCTGGGCCTCTTAGCACTCTTAGCCTCTCGGCCTTTTAGCCCCCTCCACTCAACGCCAGAAACACATCATATAGCGCATGGGTCCAGGCAGTGATACCAAATCCCCGCAAGAGGTACAGCCCGCTGAACAGGACTCCGGCGATGGTCCGGAACGTGAAC